>Ga0315284_10000012_pt1 | contig 314629 bp, 334 predicted proteins | sample YL17G09_16_MG_FD_203696 | JGI IMG/M metagenome (GOLD analysis project Ga0315284, IMG submission 203696) | Sediment microbial communities from Yellowstone Lake, YNP, Wyoming, USA - YL17G09_16 | ecosystem: Environmental > Aquatic > Freshwater > Lake > Sediment | place: USA: Wyoming | collected... | reverse complement strand
CTAAAATTGTTCAAACCTTTCATTTTCGTTGCCTCCGCGCAACGAAAAATTTTATAGCTCACGCTAATATGGTTCGAAATGGTGCGTGCGCCGATTTCGTTGCGCACCACCTTTTATGATAAGAAGATTAAAAAAAACTTATGGAGGAATAGGCTACCGTTGCCCTAAAGGGCAAGGTATCCTTTATATGTAATGAAAAAAATAAGGGGTAGTACTTTATGGGAAGCTGGTCAAAAGGTATTTTTGGAAGAGGATATGTTGGTAGGACAGGCATTATTATTGCAGGAACAATCTCTCCTGGATATGAGAAGAGCATTCTAAAATTATTTGATGAGGTGCTTGATAGAAAAGACCAAGTTTATCATGCTTGTGTTGTAAGAAAAGGTAAGAATGTTCATCCCGTAGTTTTTAATGTTCTAGGCGCCCCTGCGGCTGTTGATTGCATCAGTGTGCTTCATGACGGCGGATGCAGAAACCTTATTTTTGTTGGATTTTCATATGGTTTTAGGAATAAAGTTGGTGACGTTGTAGTGCCTAATAAATCATTTCATTTTGATGGGGTTTATCATGCCTTGAAGATGGATAAGGATTCGAGCTCTCCCGACAAGGAACTAAATGATAAGCTTAAGCAAGTTTTTATGAAAGAAAAAGTCAAATTTTTCGAAGGAAGCAACATAAGTGTGCCAGCTGTTACGCTACAACCAAAGCACAGGAATAAAGATTATGAAAGGATAAAACCAATTACTTTAGAGATGGAATTTGCTGCTTTCCTTTCTTGGACCAAGGAAGTAGGGATTAGAGGCGCGGGCGTTATGATTGTCAGCGATACTAAAAATGATAGTATTGGTGATGAAGGCAGAAGGAAGACCAGGAGAAAAAAAAGAGAAGAAATAGTTACTTCTATTGTAAAAAACATTTCTGATTTTGATTTAAAACCACTTAAAAATTCAGAGAAATTTAGCTTGGATCAATGCCTTGCAGAAATAGTTGAAATTGATGATAAAACACCAAGCATTTATAGAAGGAATAATAAGAGATTAAAATCCTAGTGCCTCGTCAGTTTCTTTCTTCATCCTTGCGTCATACTCGTACTTCTTTTCTCCTTCTTTCTGTTCCTCGCTTATAGCCTTGATAAGGTTTCTTATCATCTCTTCTTGTTTGTCAGTGAAGCTTGTCTTGGCTTTGCCAGCATACTCCCTGATTAGTTCTTCCTCTATCTGCTCTGCTGTGCCTGAGCTTATCTTGATTGCCTCGAATTCCTGGGAAGAAAGATGGGAGGTGTTTCTCATCACAAAATAGGCAGACTTGTTGTAAAGCTCTGAGGTTGTGCTCTTGAAGTTGATATCGCTGGGCTTGCCGCTCTTAAGCATTCCAGCAACTTTTATCAGTACGATTGTGTTGTTGAATTCTTTATTTTGTATTGCTGCTTCCAGCTCGTGATTAAGCTGCTCAGGAGTCTTGTTTTCTGCGCTAAGCTCTATCTTGTGAACATTCTTCAGGTTCAGGGTCTGGAATTCTAGTTTTCCGTCTTCATAAGTGTAGAATCCTCCTCGCCCGAGTTTCCAGAGCTCTGCAAAGTTAGTAGGGAATATTGGGCCTGGATAGACTAGGTTCTTGTAGCCTTCCTCGTTTTTGTGCTTAACAACGTGCACGTGGCCGCCAGCATAATAGTCAAATCCTTGCGGCATCTCTGTCGCAGGCATTGATTCCATCTTCTCAAGCTCTTCTGGCTTTAGCTCGTCAATTGCTGTGTGGAACATGAATATCCTGAAGCCTTGCTCTTTTTCCAAGCTATTAACATCAAGCATTTCATAATCCTTTTTCTCAAGGCTTCCTTTCTTTCCTCTTATTCCTGTAATCTTTGCTCCTGTCTTCTTGTCAATAGTAAAGTTTAGCCTTAGCTTATTCCCTAGCACTTCTCCTTTCATAACATTAACCAGGAGCTCTGCTTCTTCAAGCACATCAATTATTGTCCTGCCGCCAGGGCTGTAATCATGGCTTCCTGGCACAGCATAAACACTAATCCCCTGCTTCTTCAGCCTCTTAAGCAGGATAACTGCTTGTTTCAGGTGGTCAAGGCTGGGCATGGCTGTATTAAACAAGTCTCCTGCTATGAGCACAAAGTCAAATTTCTTATCAAGAATAATATGAATTGCTCTTCTGAAAGCCTCAAGGTTAAGGTCTTTGAGAGCAGGGTCTCTCCAGGCGCCTATGTGAATGTCTGCTAAGTGGGCGAATCGCATAAATAAAGGGATTCTTATCTTTATTATAAAGCTTATGCTAAGCGCAAAACAAAACATTTAAAACAAGAAAAGCATTGATAAAAATTAAGTATGGTTTTAGCAATAGGCATTGATTTGGGAGGCACAAAGATAAGGGGAGTGCTGGTTGATGAAAAAGGCAGGGTTATCAAGAGCTATGAGAGACCTACACAGGCTCATGAGCCCAGAAGAAAGATTATAAAGAACATTCTTGAAGTGGTTAGCTATCTGAGAACAAGCAAAGTAAAAGGAGTGGGCATGGCCAGCCCTGGATTTGCTCTTCCTAATGGGTGCATGAGTTGCATGCCGAACATCAAAAAGCTTGAAGGCTTTAACCTGAAAAAGGAATTAGAGAAAAAAACCAGGCTAAAGGTTTATCTGGAGAATGATGCTAACTGCTTTGCCCTTGCAGAGCATATGAGAGGAGCTGCCAAGGGCTGCAGGCACTCTATAGGCGTAATCATGGGCACAGGCATTGGCACAGGCATAATCATCGACAATAAAATTTACAGGGGCGCTCTTGGAGGAGCAGGAGAGGCAGGGCACACAAAACTTGTGATTGATAACCAGGTGAGAGAGGTAGAAGAGTTGATATCCGGGCCCGGCATTGTTCAGAGGTATGAGCAGCTGAGCAACAGAAAGGCTTACTCTCCAAGGATTATTCTTGACAAGAAAGACAAATATGCAAGGCAGGTGTATGATGAAACTGCTTTTTACACTGGCTTGTTCTTTGCTAACCTCATCAACATCTTCAACCCGGAAGCTGTTGTTGTTGGAGGAGGGGTTAGCAACCTTCCGTTCTACGCAGATGTCCGGAGAGTGGTTAATAAGTATGCTCATCCTTTCATGGCAAAAAGCTGCAAGATAAGCAAGCACCTGCTCGGAGATGATGCAGGAGCCATTGGGGCAGCTGAGCTGGTATTAAGCTCAAGATGAGTAAATGAGGTTGTTGTTATTTTTATATCAACCTAATTAAAAGCTTTAGAAAAACATTTAAATTCTCGCAACTCATTATCTTGTTACTGTATGAGATACAGCTTTTGATAGTTAGGAAAGTATTAGGTGGTGAGTGAAGTGTTTGATTTTTGGGCTAGTGCAGCTAAAGTATTTCTTGAGCCTAAGCTTCTTTACGCCTTGGTGCTCATAATCCTGTTCCTGCTTCTCTACCTTATCCGTCCCAAGCCAAAGCACGAGGTTATTCCGACTTTGATGTTTCTTTTCAAGGACCTGGGCAGGGACAGGAAGACCACCTTCCTCAGAAGGCTTATCCATGACTTGCTTTTCATCTTACAATTCCTGGCGCTGATTATGATACTGCTAGCAATGGCCAAGCCTTATGTTAACGTGGCCAGGGAGTCTTTGTTCAAGAACACCGTGGTTGTGCTTGATGTGAGTGCAAGCATGAAATCTGATTATGACTCAAGAACAAGGTTTGAGGAGGCTGTTAGTGTTGCTAAAAAGAATCTTGGCATGGTTAACACCTTAATCCTGGTTAAGAGAACTCCGGAAGCAGTGCTGATTGAGAAGTCTGGAGGAGAAATAAGAGAGTATCTTGACTCTCTGAAACCCACAGACGCACCCACCAATCTTTATGACGCTATTAGCACTGCAAGTGGCTATGCAAAGGGCGACTCAAGGGTGGTGGTGATTAGTGACTTCATAGATACCGAGACTTCAAGCAATATTGGGACTGCAAAGAAGACTCTTGAGAGCCAAGGAATAAAAGTGGACTTGGTGCGAGTGTATAAGCCTGTTAATAATATCGGGATTGTTGACCTGGATATTGAGGAGAAAAAGGTTACTGCTGTGATAAGGAATTATAATGCTCAGGAAGTTAAGGTGAAGCTGAAGGTTAATTCTCTTGAAGAGGCTCTTTCTGTTCCTGCGAATAGCCAGGAATTATTCAGCTTTTCCACGCCGCCAGGAACAAGCAAGCTAGAGCTGGAAGCGCAGGGCTTAAAAGATGGCTTTGAAACAGATAATGTGGCTTTTATCAGCACGCCAGGCGATACCAAGAGAAAAATCCTGTTAATAACCAATAATGCAGAGCCAAAAAAGATTTTCCTGTTCAATGCTTTTGATGTCATGAAGAATACTGTGATAGAAGTTGCTGTTCCTCCCAAGATTCCTGACCTGGACTCTTACGACTTGTTTGTATTAAAAGACATTAACCCTAATCTCGTGCTTCCAGGCACTTTCAAAGGCGTAAAGGAGGAAGTTGAGGAGGATGGCAAGGCAGTGATTATTGCTGCTCAAAAAGACATGCTGGCTGTAAACTATTATGGATTGCTGCCATTAACGCTTTCAGAAGCTGTCTCTGCCTCAACCAATATTCTTGCGACAAGCAGCGAGAGCCTGACAGCTAATATCGAGTTCGGAATTACAAAGAAGTATTTCAAATCCTCGCCTATTGAAGGCATTAGTTTTGTGGTGATTGCTGCTGCTGAGGATAAAAGCCCAGTCATTACTTTCAATGCCCTTGGCAAAGGCAAAGCTTTCTTTTATGGCATACTTGACGAGGACAAGGAGGCAGACACCAGCTTTGCTAAGAGCCCTGTTTATTTTGTCTTCTGGAAGCGGCTTGTGGACTTTGCAACCAACACTCCTTTGCTTAAGGATTTGAATTACAAGAGCGGGAGCGTGCTTAACTTTAATGAGGAGCAAAGAATAGCCACGCCTACCGGTAAGATAACCACTAAGAGCCTTAGCCTCGACAATATAGGGATTTATACTTTAAACGACAGGATAATTGCTATTAACCTGATAAACGACAAGGAGTCGGATGTTAATAACAAGGGAAGCATTGATGAGACTGGCTTGTCAAAGTCTAGTGATAAATTCAAGGAAAAAGTTCCTTTTGAACTGACAGATTACCTGCTAATTGCAGTAATCGTCCTTCTCATGCTTGAATTCATTTACATCAAATTAAGAGGTGACTTGTAAGTGATGATTAATAACATATTAAAGCCGCAAGCATTCTTCTGGCTAATCCCAATCCTCTTATTATTTTTTATCCTGCTCTTCAAGAACTTTGTGGAAAACGAGTTTGGCGACAAAAAAGAGAGGAAAAGGTTTAAGCTAATAATCCTGGTGACAAGAACCCTTATCTTCCTGTTACTAGTAATAGCGCTGGCAAAGCCTTTCGGAGAGGTAGTCAGCGCCACGCCTGGTAATCCAAAGCTCATCATACTCTTGGATAATACGAGCTCAATGCAGGTGCTTAGCACTGAGTTTATTCCTCAGCTCAAGCAGGAGATTGAAAAGGAGATTCCTGTGAGCATAAAAACCCTGAGCTCTGGCTTGGAGTCTGACCTTGCAGACAGCATTCTCAGCTATTTGGAAAAGGACACTTCTCTCCTGCTAATAACTGACGGTAATGTTAATGAGGGCACAGAATTCGGAGATGTGGCTTTGCTGGCTGCTAATCTTAACTCCACCATCAGCGCTATCCAGCTTGAAAAGAAAGAAGATGAAGTCGGAGTGTATATAACTGGGCCTGAAACCACGGTAGCAGGAGTTAATAACACTTTCACTGTCAGGCTTGTCAATCTTGGAGCCCAGCAGCTAAGGGTGAAGGTGATGGTGGATGAGCAGGGAATAATTGACGAGTACACTGCAAAGGATAGCTTTGTTTTCCAACAAGAATTCAATGAAGGAGACCACAGGATAACTGCAGAGGTGAGCGCTGAAAAAGATTATTTCAAGGATAACAATGTTTTCTACAAGACAGTAAGCGTGGTGAAAAAGCCAAAGATCCTCTTAGTCACAGACGCTCCTGATCCTGTTGAGCAGATATTTAATGAGCTATACGACGTTACAAAGGTCAAAAACATTCCTGACAATGTTAATGATTACTATGCTGTCATCCTCAATGACAAGCCAGCAGCCATAGCAGGCGTGGACAAGCTTGCCGACTACCTTATTGACAAGGAAGGAGGCTATTATGGTAACGGCTTGTTCGCAATCGGAGGGTTTGATAGTTTTGACAGAGGAGACTACAAAGGTTCATTATTAGAATCTTATCTTCCTGTTTATGTTGGCAAGGCTGCAAGAAAGAGGGGAAGCAGCAATATTGTGATAGCAATTGATTTCTCAGGCACAACAGGTACAAGGTACGAGGTCCTCAGAGACCCTGAAACCGGCAAACTCATTGATCTCAAAAAAGTAGAGTCTAATGTCCAGGATGTTAACAAAGCCTTGGCTGTGAGCGTCATCAACAACCTCGGACCTGATAATAGCGTTGGAGTAACGATTTTCAGCACTCAGAGCGCAGTTGCCCAGCAACTCCAGCCATTGTTCCTGATTAAGAAAGAACTTATTGACAAGATTTCAAGGATACAGCAGCCGCCTGGCCAGTCATTCTTCCACATCGGGCTCAGCGGCGCTTACTCCCTTATCAAGGAGAGCGTGGGCTCAACCAACAACATCATTATAATCACTGACGGCAATACTGGCAGCGACACCATCAGGCAGGAAACCCTTAATGCTGCGAGAACAATCAATGCTAGGGGAGTGAAGGTTTATGTTGTAGGCACAGGAAGGAATGTGGATGAGACCTTCCTGATAAAAATTGCAGAGAATGGAGGTGGAAGCTATTTTCCAGCAAGCCAGGAAAACAAGCTCAAGATACTGTTCGGCGACCCTGAAGAGACCAAGTTCGGTGAATTGTTTGACCTGTATATAATGAATGAATATCATTACATAACTAGGGACCTTGCTTGCAAAGAAAATAATCTGCAAGCCTGCTTGGATGCCTCTCTTTACGGTTATAACCAGGTTATTCCCAAGAGCAGTGCTCAGCTCCTGGTCACAACCCAGCACGGAGAGCCAGCAGTCACTGTTTGGAATTATGGCCTTGGCAGGGTTGCTACTCTTAATGTTTTCAGCGGCAACAACAATCTGGGCGACTTGCTTAACAAGAAGAACTCAATACTAATCACAAGAATCACTAACTGGTGCATTGGCGACCCTCAAAGAAAAGAGCCTTACTATGTTGTGATTGAGGATTCAAGAATTAACAAGGCAGTGGAGGTTGTGGTGAAAAGCGAGAAGTATCCTAGCGCTGAGGGCTTGAGCTTTACAAGGACTGGCGAGAACCAGTACAAGACAGAAATAACTCCTAGCCAGGAAGGCTTTAACCAGCTGCTTAGCAAGAGCTTTGCTGTTAATTACGAGACAGAATACCAGGCTGTAGGAATGAGCCCTCTCCTGGAAGAGGTTGTGGCTATGAGCGGCGGAAAGATTTTTAAACCATCAGAGGCTAAGGATATTGTTAGCTTTGTAAGAACAGTTTCAAAGAAGACCAAGATTGAGAGGACCACTATCATCTGGCCCTTCTTATTGGCAGCAGCAATAATATTTTTAATAGAGATAGGGATTAGAAAGTTGCGGGAAAAAAGGCTTAACAGGTGATTAAAGATGAGCTCTGGATTCATGGGAAAAAAGCTGAACATCTTCCTGTTGCTAATGATAATCCTAATCCTGCTGGGAATGCTCGGGGTTAGTGTTTATTATCAGAACACCCTGAGAACCAAGAAGACTGAGCTAGGAAACACTACCACGCTCCTGGGCAGCTGCCAGCAAAACCTTAGCCAGACAGCAGATGCCTTGTTCAACACCTTAAAGAGCCTTAACAGCACAGCAACTGACATCAGGAAGTATGATGTTTTGTATGAGCAAAAAGCAGGAGAGCTTGATAAGAAGAAGGAAGAGCTAGCCAACACCCAAGCAGATCTCATGCGCGTGACTTTGCAAAAAGAGGTTTATAAGAGACAGATTGATGAAGCCTATGCTCAGATAATCGGGCTTAACAGGACCATCTCGAGCCTTAGCAGCCAGGTTAACAGCCTTAACAGGGAGGTGGACCAGCTTAACACCAGGGTTGCTTGTTTAAGGAATACTGGGGATGCAGAGGAGCTGGCTAGCTGCTTTGGCTAGGACAGAATCATTGCAGGATCATTGGCTTGATTAAGCAGGCCTGCTTTCGTAGAAAATGATTAATTAAAAAATTTGAAAACAGGATAAAAAAATGGATAAAGTAAAGGTTTTGTTCAATGAAGTAAAACTGGAAATGATTAAGGTAGCTTTTATTAACACCTTCCTTGACTCAGTCATGATATTCCTGATAGCTTATTTTGTCACCTCGTTTTTTAACATTAAATTGCTCTACACCATCCTCATACCTGGCTTTATCACCTTGGTTTTCTTCATTATAAGCTTCAGCCTTACCCTTAAGAAGATGAGGCTTAAGCAAATGGAGGATGCTAATCCCCAGGTCAAGGAGATGCTAAGAACTGCTCATGATAATATGAACCAGGATAACATAATGGTGGTGGCCTTATTTGAGGAGCTCAAAAAAAAGATGAAAACAGTATCCACAGGCAACCTTCTTGGGTCGAAGGTGATAATCACTAGGATTATAAGTGCAGTGACTATTGTCTTTCTTACCACCGCTGTTGCAACGTTCGATGTCAACCTAAAAAAGATAGAGCTTCCTTTTGACAAGCTAAGGTTCATGATACCAGGCAACAAAGAGGCTTATGCTGAAGGCAATATTACTGACTTGGTGTTTAATGAGACAGAAGTTGTGTATGGCGAGGCTAGCATTGCAAAGCTGGGCAATGACCAGATAAACCTTAACATGAACCCTAGCATGAGCGAGATAGACTTTAACCAGGTTAGCGAGACTGAGAAAGACGAGCTAAGAGAAGGCAGGCTTCCCCAGGAGATAGGAGTTAATCCTGATGCTTTCAGCAGCCAGGAAGTGTTGGACGAGGCTGAGCAGGCTGCGAATTATACTCAACGCATAAAAAATATTTAAAGAAAAAAAAGGCAACATAATTTTGAAAGGTGATTGGAGGCGAGAAAAAAATGGTTAAGAACATTGAGAATGTGCGTAATATTGAGAAGCTTAAAGAGACTTTTAGTAATGTTATGAAGGAGATTAGCAAGGTTATTGTGGGGCAGGAAGAGGTGATGGAGCAAATGCTCATAGCCATTCTCTGCGACTGTAATGCCTTGCTTGAGAGTTATCCTGGGCTTGGAAAAACCACGATGGTAAAGACCATCGCTAATGTGCTGGACCTTAAGTTCAGCAGAATCCAGAACACTCCCGACCTTATGCCTAGCGATATCATAGGCACCTACGTTATTGAGGAGGAGAAAGGCAAGAAGGAGTTCAGGTTCCAGAAAGGGCCCGTATTCGCAAATGTTGTGCTTGCAGACGAGATTAACAGGGCAACCCCAAAAACCCAGTCTGCGCTGCTCGAGGCAATGCAGGAAAAACAGGTGACAGTAGGCAACCAGACGTTCCCATTAGACACTCCTTTCTTTGTGCTAGCAACCCAGAACCCTATTGACATGGAAGGAACTTATCCTTTGCCAGAAGCCCAGGTTGACAGGTTCCTGCTAAAAATCCTTGTGAGTTATCCTAAGTTTGATGATGAGATGGAGATTATCAACAGGTTCACCAAGGAAGATGCACTGCCAAATGTAAGGACTCTTCTGAGCAAGGACTCATTGGTGCTGCTTCAGCAACTAACCAGGCAGGTGCCTATAGCTGATGATATCAAGAAAAGAGCTCTCGAGATAGTAACCAAAACCAGGACTACCAAGGACCTGATTGAGTACGGCGCCAGCCCAAGAGCAAGCATTGGCTTGATACTGGCTGCAAAAGCCAAAGCCCTGCTTAACGGAAGAAAATATGTTAGCGCCAAGGACATAGAAGACATGGCTTACCCAGTGCTTAGGCACAGGCTCATCCTTAACTTCAAGGCTGAGAGAGAAGGAAAAACAGCTGATGACGTGATAAGGGAGCTGCTCAAAGAGTAAAGAGAAGGCGAGAACTGCTATGATTGATATTTCATTTCTCAAGGAGCTTGACAGGTTCAACATAATCCTGAAAAGAAGAGTATTATCCAAGTATCACGGAGAAAGGCAGAGCCATGCAGAAGGGCAAGGACTGATATTCGCAGACTACAAAGACTATGTTCCTGGAGATGACTTCAGAGCAATTGACTGGAAAGTGTATGCGAGGACTAACAAGTTCTATATCAAGCAGTTCGAGGAAGAAAGGAACATGACAGTCCACATCATTGTGGATGCGAGCGGCAGCATGGATTATGGGAGGAAAATAACCAAGTTTGACTATGCGTGCATGATAGGCATGGGCTTTGCCTACATGGCTTTCAGGAATAATGAGAAATTCAACTTCTCCACCTTTTCAGAAGGCCTTAACTATCTCAGGGCGAGGAAAGGAATGAACCAGCTGCTCAACATACTAGGCATGCTTGAAAAGCTAAAAGTAGAGGGCAAATCAGAGCTTGGGAGGACTCTTGATGAGTACAAGAAATACATCAGGTCAAAGAGCTTCATAGTGCTGATATCCGACTTCCTGTACGACATTGAGGATATAAAAGCCGTTCTTGCCAGGTTCACAAGGCACGAAGTCATAGTAATCCAGGTGCTTGACCCAACAGAGAGAAGGCTTGTTTTGTACGGAGACGTCATACTCGAGGACAGCGAGATTCACAACAAGCTAAGGACTTTCATAAGCAATAGGCTCCTGAGGAATTACAGGGACAAGATAGAGTACCATATTCATGCCATCAAGGATGCCTGCGAGCATTTTGACTATGACTTCATAAGCATAACCACAGACACTCCAATCTTCGACACATTTTATGCTGCGTTGAGAGCGTAAAGAAAAGAATTATTTTGATTGATTCTTCCTGGTCACAAACCAATACCAGATTACTAAGAGGATTATAGTGAAGACTGCTCCTATCAGGAACCATAGGGCGATGTTGGTTGGAGGCGTCTGCTGCACTACTTGGATAATGGGCTGGGCTGCTGGCTGAGTTATTTGTTCTGTCACGTTCTGAGTGATGTTCTGGGTAATGTTCTCAGTTATGTTCTGAGCTGCTTCTCCTGCTGTTGTCATCATCAGCCTTGCTCCTTCTTCAGCAGCAGGCTCAACAATATTCTCAACAGCTTTTTCTGCAACATCCAGCGCTCCTCCTGCGCCAGCCCCTGCCTGGGCTGCGAGTGAAGGCGCACCAGCCATCATCTTTGCAGCTCCGAATTTCAGCCTGGTCAATACCTGTATTAATGCTCCAACTGCCAGGACAATAATGCTAATGGGCAGTATGCTCTTCAGCTTGTCTTTGAAGCTTTCTGTGCTTGCCTTTTTAGGCGCAATAATGATTATCTTGTTAGCCAGGGAATAGTGAAGCACTTCTTTGCCTTTCTCAGAGTAATGGAATTCCTCTGCTTTCACCAGGTTAGCTTTGGACAAGGCTTGCAGGTTGTAATGCACAGTTGATAATGGCAGATTAAGCTTTTTGGCAACATCAGTCTCGGTTAATGACTCGTGCTTGCTCAGGATGTCAAGAATCTTCCTGGCAGTGTCATTGCTAATAACCTGAGCCAAGGCTTTGGACTCATTCTCTTCCAACGATACTAATAAAAAAGGGTCTTTAGGCATGAGGATAGAGAAGGTTAGCAGGTATTTAAATGTTAATATAGTTGCGAACCAGATTAAAGCTTAGTCGTGTTTCCATTCATAAAGAAGGATGCCTCGCGAGTATTTGTTGTTCTTGTAAAGCTCTTTGAATTTCCAATCCTTTGGAAAGCTCCACTCAGGACCTGGCTTGATTATCGGCATATTATACTTGCTCATGTCAGGCACAATAATCTCCTTCGGGTTATATTTGCTCATGTTTGGCACTATGATGGGCATGTTGTCCGGAGGAGCCTGAATTATTGCATAATCCTCACCTGTCCTGCACATTCTCTCCTGAAGATTGTCAAAGATGGAAAACCTTTTTTTAAATTCGTATTTCAGATAATGCTCCTGAGGCTTGAGGCTGAACCTGATTTTGTGCTGAGGCTTTTCAGAGGCAGAGGCATAGCCAAAGCTAAGAATGGCAGAAAGTAATAAAGCAGGCAGGTCTTTTTTACGCATCATATTAAAGGGCGAGTGTTCTTGCGTATAAAAATTTTCTCGTTATTTTAAGAGAGTGAAAGTTCTCATAGTTTCAATCTGGATTGAACACTAAAACATATTTAAATACAAGCTATGCTTTACTACATGTATAACAAGTATAACAATTTGCTTCGAGGTGAAATCATGAAAAAACAACTCTTTATTTTAGGATTGATATTAGGCCTTATTTTTGTAGCTGGCTGTGCTAAACAGCAAATAATTGGTGGAGACAAGGACGAGCACGGCTGCATTGGTAGTGCTGGCTATTCCTGGAATGCAATCATTGGTGCTTGTATAAGGGAATGGGAGCTTAATGAGGGCCAGCGCCAGGCTGCTAAGATTGTTGTTGCTCCTCTGAGTTATCCTGTAACGGTGGTTGAGGTTGAGGTATTAAGATGCCCTGGCTGCTTTATTGTGCATTTGCAAAGGAATGATAACCAGGAGCAATCTGAGATTAAGTTGATTAACTGGACAATAAGCAAAGAGCCTGTTGCCTGCACAGAAGAAGCCAAAATATGCCCTGATGGAGTAACTGCTGTCGGCAGGAATTCTGAGAATAATTGCGAGTTTGACCCTTGCCCTAGCGAGACAGGCGGAGTTGGCATCGCTAATCCTGCCAGTGTTTATTGCGAAGAGCAAGGCGGCACTTCGAAGATAATAACTGAACAGGATGGCAGCCAGAGCGGAGTTTGTGTTTTAAAAGATGGCACAGAGTGCGATGAGTGGGCTTATTATAGAGGAGAATGCCCTGCAGCAAAGAAGACTTATTGCACTCCTGCGCAGAGAGGAGCTGAGGTTTGCACCATGGAGTACAGGCCTGTGTGCGGCTGGTTTAATGAGAGTATACAGTGCATAAGGTATCCTTGCGCAGCTACTTATAGCAATCCTTGCATGGCTTGCGCTGATGATAAGGTTGCTTACTGGACAGAAGGCGAGTGCCCGAAGTGAGGTGTTTTTAAGTTTTAAGAAAAATATTTTTTATCTTATTCCCAGCTTCTTCTCAAGCGCTACTATATCATAAGTAGTTTTGATAACAGAGTCAGGGTTTAGGCTCATGCTGTGTATTCCTGCCTGCACCACGAACTCTGCCATTTCTAGGAAGTCGCTGACGCTCTGGCCGCAGATTCCGATGTATTTTCCTTTCTTATTAGCTACGTCTATTACTTGTTTCAGCAGTTTTTTCACTGCCTCGTTTCTCTCGTCATAAATGCTTTGTATAAGCTCTGAATCCCTGTCCAATCCCAGGGTTAGCTGGGTTAGGTCATTGCTGCCTATTGAGAAGCCGTCAAAGATGTCGAGGAATTCTTCTGCTAGCAAGACATTGCTCGGGATTTCGCACATCGCATAAATCTCCAATCCCTTCTCTCCCTGCACCAAGCCGTTGTCCTTCATCACCTGGATGACTTTTCTCGCCTCATCAAGAGTTCTGCAGAAAGGTATCATCACCTTGATATTGGTTAAGCCGAACTCATTCCTGGCTTTGAGCAAGGCCCTGCACTCAAGCGCAAAGGCTTGCTTGTACTCCTCGCTATAATACCTTGATGCTCCTCTCCAGCCAATCATAGGGTTGTCTTCTTTTGGCTCAAAAAAGTGTCCTCCTATGAGGTTGGCGTATTCGTTGCTCTTGAAATCACTGGTCCTTACAATTACTGGCTTTGGGTAAAAGGCTGCTGCTATCCTGCCAATCCCTCTCGCCAGTCTGTTAATAAAGAATTCTTCCTTGTTAGTATAGCCATTGGTCAGCTCATTAATCTTGGCTTTTACTTTTTTGTCTTTCACTTTATCAAACTCTATGAGGGCTAACGGGTGAACTTTGATTTCTGAATTAATAATGAACTCTTCCCTTGCCAAGCCCACTCCGTCGTTAGGGATAAAGCTCTCCATAAACGCTTGGTCAGGATTAGCTACATTCATCATTATCTTGGTCTTAGGCCTTAGCATTGCTCCTAGGTCATGCTCTTCAACCTCGTATTTTAGCAAGCCCTCGTAGATGAGTCCTTTGGAGCCAGTGCTGCAGTCAACCGTGACTTGTTGCTTGTCTTTCAGGAGCTTGGTTGCTTCTTCTGTGCCTACAATACAAGGTATGCCTAATTCCCTGGAGACTATTGCAGCATGGCAAGTTCTGCCTCCTCTGTTGGTGACAATGGCGCTTGCTATCTTCATTATTGGCTCCCAGTCAGGGTCTGTCAGGTCAGTAACCAAGACTTCTCTTTCCTTGAACTGGCTGATGTTCGCCGCATCCTCTATTATCCTGACAACGCCGCTGCCTATCTTCGCGCCAACAGCCTCTCCTTTAAGGATTAGTTTTCCTTGCTCCTTAAGAACATACTTGACCAGTTTGGTCATGTCCTTCAAGGCATGAACAGTTTCTGGCCTTGCCTGAACAATAAATAGGTTTCCTGTTATCCCGTCTTTTGCCCATTCAAGATCCATGGGCTTGTGATGGCCTGCTTTCTGAGAATAATGCTCCTCAACAGCGCAAGCCCACCTGGCAAGGGTTAAGGCTTCATCATCGCTAATAACAAATTTTTTCCTGTCTGCCACAGCCACTTTAATCTTCTGCGTGCTCTTCTTTGCAGCCTTGCTATAAACCAGCTTGATATCCTTTGAGCCGAGCTTCTTTCCAACAATAGGCTTATATCCTTGGTGAAGGGTTGGCTTGAAGATAATGACCTCGTCAGGATTAACAGCTCCTTTCACAACGAATTCGCCCAACCCATAAGAGCTATTAATGATAACAACGTCTTTGAAGCCGGTTTCTGTGTCTATTGTGAATATCACTCCAGAACAAGCCAGGTCAGAGCGCACCATTTTCTGAACTCCGATGCTAAGGCCGATTTTGAAATGGTCAAACCCCTTGTCAGTCCTGTAGCTTATCGCCCTGTCTGTGAAAAGGCTGGCAAAGCACTTCTTGCAAGCCTCTAGCAGCTGCTTGTTCCCGCGAATATTAAGATAAGTTTCTTGCTGGCCTGCAAAGCTTGCATCAGGCAAGTCCTCTGCTGTTGCGCTGCTCCGCACAGCCACATCAATATCGCTTCTTTCTGGATTGTAAGCTCCGCATAAGTTCCTGTAAGCCTCCTGAATCTGGTTTCTCAAGTCCTCAGGAATCTCTGAGCCCAGGATTAGCTCCCTGATTTTCTTTCCTCTTTCCTGCAAGTTCTCAATACTCCTCGTGTCAAGGTCTGAGAGTATTGTTTTAATCTCCTCCCTTATGCCTGCCTTCTCCAAAAGATAGAAATAAGCCTTGGCAGTGACTGCAAAGCCGTTAGGAATGCTCACTCCTTTCCTGGTAAGATTAGTGTACATCTCTCCGAGGCTGGAGTTCTTGCCGCCGACAAAAGGAGTGTCCTCGATGCCTATCTGGTCAAACCAGAGAATAAAAGCATTAGCCTTATCCAAAAACAGCTCACCTCTTTTTTCTATAACACTAACTATCTAAAACGCTTTATTCTTGGGAAAGTATATAAATCTTTTGCTAGGGAAAAGCCAGAACTATCTTGCGAAAAACATATAAAGATTAATTCGCACTGATTTTTTATCATGTCAAAGGATATTTTTGAGATTAGGTTTCATGGGAGAGGTGGCCAGGGAGCAAAAACAGCTGCTGCACTCTTGGCAGAGGCTGCCATGGAGGCTGGCAAGTATGTGCAGAGCTTTCCAGAGTACGGGGCAGAGAGGCAGGGAGCTCCTGTGAAGGCTTTTACAAGGATTAGTGATAAGAAAATCTATTTGCACTCTGGCGTTACTAACCCTGATGTTGTGGTGGTGGTTGACCAGACCTTGATTAAGAGCATTCCTGTGACAGAAGGGCTTGATGATTCTGGCCTCTTGATTGTTAATACTACTCAGAGCGTTGATGAAATAAGGCAGAGAACAGGCTTTAAAGGCAAAGTTGTTGTTATTGACGCTATTAAGATTGCTCTTGAGGAGCTTGGAAAGGCTGTGACTAATACTGCAATGCTGGGAGCTATTGAGAAAGCAACTAATATTGTTGATTTTGAACAATTAAAAGCTAACATGTATAATCATTTTGTTCATGACTTAGGCAAGGATATTGCTGACAAGAATGTTAATTGCTTTGTAAGAGCTTATAATGAGGTTAAGGTTTAGGTGTGATTAATGGCAGAAGAAGCTGAAAAACTCAAAGGATGGAAGGATATTCCCATCGGTGGCAAGATTCTTGAGGCAGGCAACAGCCGCAACTACAAGACAGGCGACTGGAGAACTTTCCGCCCAATTCACAAACCAGAGCTCTGCACTAATTGCATGATTTGCTGGATGGTATGCCCTGACTCCTGCATCAAGGTTGGAGGAGTTGATGATCCTGCGAAAGGGCAAAAAGGCATGAGCACTAACCCTAAGCTTGGTAATTTCGGAGGATTTGACCTTGACTTTTGCAAGGGCTGCGGTGTTTGCGCAGAGGAGTGCCCTTTCAAGGCAATAGAAATGAAGCAAGAAAAAATGAACGATTAAGTTCATTTTTTGTGCAGCACAAAGCTTTACTTTGTGCTGGAGGAGAAGGAGTTTAAGGACTAAGATGGTTGTTAAAACAAAAAGAGCATTAACAGGCGCAGAATGCACTGCAGAAGCCATGAGGCAGATTAACCCTGATGTTGTAGCTGCTTATCCTATTACTCCGCAGACTGATATCATGCATGCCTTTAGCCAGTTTGTTGCTGATGGAACAGTTGATACTGACTTAGTGACTGTGGAGTCTGAGCATAGTGCTATGAGTGCTTGTGTTGGTGCAGGTGCTGCTGGTGCTAGGACTATGACTGCTACCAGTGCTAATGGTTTGGCTTTGATGTGGGAGGTTGTTTACATTGCTTCTGGTTTAAGAATTCCTATGGTGATGAATGTTGTTAACCGCGCATTAAGCGGGCCTATCAACATCCACTGTGATCATTCTGACAGCATGGGCTGCAGGGATTCTGGCTGGATTCAGATGTATTCTGAGACCGGAGAAGAAGCGTATGAAAATACTCTTATGGGAGTTAAGATTAGTGAGCATCCTGATGTTTTGTTGCCAGTAATGGTTTGCCAGGATGGCTTCATAACCAGCCACTGCGTTGAGACTGCGGAGACAATTGATGATGAAACAGTGAAGAACTTCATCGGAACTTATACTCCGCATTATCCTTTGCTTGATGTTGACAAGCCAGTGACTTATGGTCCTCTTGACTTGTTTGATTATTATTTTGAGCACAAGAGGCAGCAGTTGCTTGCTATGGAGAATTCTAAGCCTGTTATTAAGAAGGTGTTTGAAGAATTCGGAAAGATTAGCGGTAAGAGCTATGATTATTTTGAAGGCTACATGCTTGAGGATGCTGAGAAAGTAATCTTCTGTTGTAACAGCAGTGCAGGAAGCACTCGAGTTGTTGTTGACGAGCTCAGAGCAAAAGGAGAAAAGGTCGGGCTTCTTAAGATGAGAGTTTTCAGGCCTTGGCTTAATGAGCAGGTTGTTGAGAAGTTAAAAAATGCTAAGGCTGTTGCTGTGCTTGACAGGAGTGCTAGCTTTGGCGCATTAGGCGGACCATTATATAATGAGATTAGGAGCAGCTTTCACGAGCAAAAAGAAAAACCTTTGATAATTAATTACATTTATGGCCTTGGTGGCAGAGAGCTTGACTTAGACCAGATAAGAAAGGTTTTCAGAGAATTAGAAGATGTGAAGAACGGCAAGCTTGGAGAATTAGTCAGATACCTGGGAGTGAGGGAGTGAAAAAAATCGTTGAGGTGAAAAAATGAGGGTTGGAAAAGCTGTCTTGGCTGGAATTGTTATTTGGGTTGTAGGCATAATTTGGGCTATGCTCACTTGCGGTTGGTTGTTTAATTGGGTTTATACAATACCACCGAGGATATGGAAGGATGCTGCGTCTATTACGAGCACTAGTAACACCATAGGCTCTGGCTTGTTAGGCTTGCTGATAGCACTAATATTTGTATTCGTGTATGCCTGGCTGTACAAAGGAATTCCTGGCAAAGGAATAAAGAAAGGCTTAACTTATGCATTTATAGTGTGGCTTGTGAGCGCCTTCTCAGGAATGATAACCATGCCCTTTTACATGACCATATCTTGGGTTGTAGTGATTTACTGGATGCTGAATGCTTTGGTGAGTAACTTGATATTCGGATTAATATTAGGAGCTATTTACAAGGAGAAGGAAGCTAGTGCGAAGAAGAAATAATAAGCCTGTCCGGCGACTGAGAATCACAGGATTATTTTTAGTTTATTAAAATTAATTAATTGCTCGCTCGCAAAGCTCGCGAGGAGAAAAAGAAAGTGGCTAACATCAGAGAACTAGCATTGGACGGAGAAAGATTAGCACCAGGCCACAGGCTTTGCCCTGGTTGTGCTCTTAGCATTATTGCCCGAGCAGTTATGAGAGGAACAAAAGACCCGATAGTAATAGCCACTGCTACCGGTTGCTTAGAAGTTAGTACAACAATTTATCCTTATACTGCCTGGAACGTGCCTTGGATTCATAATGCCTTTGAGAATGCTGCTGCTACTATTTCAGGAATAGAAGCTGCTTATAATGTCTTAAAAAAGAAAGGAAAAATAACTAAGAATGTCAAGTTCCTTGCTTTTGGCGGAGACGGAGGCACTTATGATATTGGATTGCAATCATTATCAGGAGCATTAGAGCGAGGGCACACCTTTGTTTATGTCTGCGTTGATAATGAAGGCTATATGAACTGCCTGAGCCGAGATTCTTTTATCATGACAGAGCAGGGCTTGATGAGAATAACTGAGGTTAAGCAAGGGGATAAGGTTTATGCGTTTAACCAGCAAACCCATGAATTAGCTCTGAAGAAGTGCACTGGCGTTTTTGATAATGGTATTAAGGGAGTGTATGAGGTTAATACTTTGCACCACAGCATAAGGGCAACTGCTAACCATCCTTTCCTTGTTGTTAAGAGGCATGGCAAGCAAGGCAGAAATACTCTTGGCTGGAAAATGCTTGCTGAGTTGAAGCCGAATGATGAGGTCATCGTTCTTAAGAGACTGAATGACGGCAAGAGTTATGTTTTCCCTCCTATTAAGCTCTCCAAAAAAGGGGATTATAAAGTTAACAGGATTAATGAGCTAGCAATTCCTGCAAAAAGCTCATCTGCTTTAATGGAATTATTAGGCATTTATCTTGGTGATGGCTGGGTTAGGCTGCATAAGGGTGAAATCGGCTTTGCAGTGCCTGCTAATGGTAAAGCAAGAAAAAGATTATTTGAGCTTTACAAGAAAGTGTTTGGCAAGAGCATTGATTCCTCTAGTAAAGATTATGTTTATGTTTATTCTGTTAACCTTGCAAAATTTATTGATTCTCTGGGATTCGGTCAGGGAGCAAAGAATAAAATTATTCCTGACTGGGTGTTTACTCTGTCGGTTGAGGAGAAAGAAGCGTTTATTAAAGGCTTGATGCTATCTGATGGCTATAAAACTGGTGAAAGCCACAGGTATGTTTCTGCAAGCTTTGACCTATTAAAGACATTAAGGTTATTATTGCAAACCATGAATTACCGCGTTGGAAAGATACATAAGCAGGAGAAAAAGAAAGGAGTTTTCTGTGTTTACAGGGAATTATTAGAAGATTCTAGTTATGGTTACATTTGTTTTAGCAGGAAAAGGCAGCCTGATATTAAGAAATACTTGTCTCAGGCTAAGCAGCGAGATTATTTTGTTGATAATGAATGGTTCAGCTCAGAGAGGGTAATTAATGTAAAATTTGTAAAAGAAGAGCCGACTCTTGATTTACGAGTAGAAGGCGAACATAACTTTGTGGCTGACGGATTTGTAGTTCATAACACAGGAATCCAGCGCAGCAGCAGCACTCCTTACGGCGCCTGGACTAATACCTCTGCTGTTGGGAAAATGCATCAGGGAAAAGAGCAGTTCAAGAAAGACTTGACTGCTGTTGTCGCAGCCCACCACATTCCTTATGTTGCACAGGCCAGCCCTCATAACTACATGGACTTGTTAAGAAAAGCAGAAAAGGCTTTTAACACCAAAGGTCCTGCATTCATCAACACCCTAAGCCCTTGTGTTCCCGGTTGGAAGTATCCTATGCAGCTAACTTTGAAAATGGCTAAGCTTGCTGTGGACACCTGTTTCTGGCCATTGTTCGAGGTTGAGAACGGAAAATGGACTCTTAACTATGACCCCGGAGTTAACAAGAAGCCTATGATTGAGTGGATTAAGACGCAAGGAAGATTCAGGCACTTGTTAAAGCCAGAGAATGCTCCTATCTTAGAAATAATACAGAAGAACGTAGATGAGAGATGGGAAGAGCTTAAGAAGTGGTGCAGTAAGGCTTAATCTAAAAATAGTGTTACTTAAAATCCGGTTTATGAATTAAGTTCCTGGTTTCCTTTGCTATCTGCAATTCTTCGTTAGTATGGATAATGTACACTTTTATCTTTGAATGAGGCTTGGAAACGAGCAACTGGTTCTTTTTGTTGAGTTCCTGATCAATCTCTATGCCAAAGGGAGCTAAGTAGCTGCAAATATCCCTTCGCACATGCCAGGCATGCTCTCCAATGCCGGCAGAGAAGACTAGGGCATCCAATCCTCCGAGAATAGCCATGTAGCCCCCAATAAAGAATGCTGTTCTGAAAGCAAACAAATCCAAGGCAAGCTTAGCCCTCTTATTACCCCTGAGCTTGGCCTTCCATAAGTCACGCACGTCCTGGGTTAATCCTGAAACTCCAAGTAAGCCTCCTTTCTTGTTCAGAATCTCTTCTACTTCTTTTAATTTAAAACCCTTATCCCTCATAAGGTAGATGGGGATGTCAGGGTCCAATTCCCCAACCCGGGTGCCCATTAACAAGCCGTCAACAGGAGTGAATCCCATTGTTGTATCAACTGACTTACCGTTTCTAATGGCTGCAAGAGAAGCACCATTACCAAGATGACAGGTAATAATCTTAGCATCTTTCTTTCCAAGCAATTTAATTGCTTGCTCAGAAACATACTTGTGGCTTGTGCCGTGAAAACCATACTTCCTGATCTTGTACTTCTCGTACAACTCATAAGGCAAGCCATAAAGATAAGCATGAGGCGGCATGGTCTGGTGGAATGCTGTGTCAAAAACAGCTATTTGAGGAATCTTGGGCAGCATCTTCCTGCAAGCCAATATGCCTGCAAGATTAGGAGGATTGTGCAGAGGAGCAATATCAAACAACTCCTTAATCCTCCTTATGACCCTATCATCAATAATAGCTGGCTGAGAATAATATTCTCCGCCATGCACTACCCTGTGACCGACAGCATTAATCTCAGAATAATCCTTGATGATATTTTTCTCTTTCAAAGACTTAAGAGCAAGCATTACTGCATCAACATGGTCTTTTACAACCACCTTTTTTTCCTCAACCTTGTCATCAAACTCAAGCTTTACAAAGCACCTGTCTAAACCAATGCCATCAACATGGCCAGAGATAAGAGCTTTTTCAGTGTTCATGTCAAAGAACTTGTACTTTAATGAGCTGCTTCCTGAGTTTAGCACCAAGATTTTCAAAAAAATACTCACCTCTTTAGTTCTAGACTATTTAGTCTATTTAGTTCTGGGCTTCAACAGCAGTGATAACAGTCACATCCACTATGTCCTGTATGCTACAGCCTCTTGACAAATCATTTACTGGCTTATTCAGGCCTTGCAATAATGGGCCAATAGCATTAGCCTTTGCTAATCTCTCAACTAGTTTGTAGGCAATATTGCCTGAATTAAGGTCAGGGAATATCAGGACATTAGCAGCTCCTTGCAAGGGAGAGTCAGGGCATTTCTTCTTAGCAACTTCAGGAACAAGAGCAGCGTCTACCTGCAACTCTCCATCAATCACCAAATCAGGCCTCTTGCTCTTAGCAAGCTTAGTAGCTTCTGCAACTTTGTCCACCATTGCGTGCTTTGCACTTCCTCTTGTTGAAAAAGACAATAAAGCCACTTTAGGATCTACACCAAATCTCTTGGCGCTGTCAGCAGTATCAATTGCAATATTTGCCAAGTCATTCACATCAGGATCAATGATTGTTGAGCTGTCTGCAAAGAATAACAACCTGTTCTCAGCAGGCCAAAGCATCATGAAGAAACCACTCACTTTATGAGACGCTTCCTTGGTGCCTATTATAGTAAATGCAGGAATAAAAGGCTTGGTCTCACTATTGAGCCCGGATACCATTCCATCAACCAGATTCTTTCGTATCATCATGGCTCCAAAATAATGAGGCAGTACCATTGTAGTCCTGGCATTTTCAGGAGTCATTCCTTTATGCTTACGAAGCTCATAATATTCCTGAGCAAATGAATCAAAATTAGTGTCTGCTTTCGGATCCTTTATCTCAGCTCCTGCAATGTTTACCCCGAGCTCTTTTGCTCTTGCCTCGACCTTAGGCCTCTCGCCAATAAGATAAGGAAGAATGATTTTCTCTTTGAGCAGTATCTCAACTGCTCTGAGAGTCTTTTCTTCATAGGCTTCTGGGAATACAATCCTCTTGGGATTAGCCTTGGCCAACTCCTTTAAATTATCTAGAATATTTCTCATGAGCATCAACCTCCTTTTTTAACTGACAATCAGCAAAATCATCTCTTAACCCACTTTACTTTTAGGAAATGAGCACTACAAGAAAAGCAAGGGTCATAAGCCCTTATAAGCTTTTCTACTTCCAGAACTATCCTGTCCTTGCTCTTTTTTTGCCTGAGCATTCGCTCTATGAGCTGCTTGACGTTTGCTTCAATAGCTCTAAGGTTCTGGGCCGTTGGAGTGATTATGTTGCACTTCTCAATAAACCCTTTATCATTAATTGTATAATCATGAAAAAGTATCCCTCTGGGAGCCTCAACAGCGCTCACGCCTCTGCCTGCTTTTGCATGAGCCTTTGGCAAGCCTTCAAACTTGAAATCATAATTAAGCAGAGCATAGCCTTTCTCAATCCAGTGCACAAGCTCAACAGCCTGGCAGAAATTATTATAAAAAGGATTAGTAAGAGGAAGCTTTAACTTAGCTTGCTCAAACAGCTTCTTAGCATTCTTGCTTAAATTCTTGTAATTATTGTTAATACGCGCCATTGCTCCGACGCAGAAGAGCTTGCCTTTTAGCTTGGAGAACTTGCCTGTTGAGTAAGGCATGACTTCCTCATCAATGTAGTTCGTGTAATCATCAGGCTTTATTTTCAAACCAGTCAGAGTAATGATATCGCCGGAGATGAGCGGAGCATCCTTCTCAGGATTAAGGCTGGCAAAATCCATCTCAACATTAAAAACTGGCTGCTTAAGCTTCATGAAGAGCCTGGCAGTGATTATTGCTTCTGGCAAAGCCTTTCTTAGCTCTTTCTTCAGATAATCAACAGTTTTCTTGTCAGGAACATGAGTAAATCCTCCAACAACACTAGTAAAAGGATGCATCTCCTTTCCGCCAATCAACTGAACCATGTTGTTGCCAAGCTTCATAAGGCTCAAAGCCCTGAGCACTTCCTTCTTATGCTTCTTAGCCATTGCCAAGGCAGACTCATAGCCAAGATAATCAGGCAGGCTAAGGAAGTACAGGTGAGTGGCGTGGCTCCTGATTCTCTCAGCAATGCTTAAGAGCTCTCTAAGTCTTCTTGTCTGCTCAAAAACCTTTATTCCCATGGCATTCTCAATTGCCTGCAAACAAGCCACTGTGTGGGCGCAGGAGCAAATCCCGCAAATCCTTGAAGTAATCTCCTGGACATCATCATAACGCTTGCCTTTAACCAAGCCCTCAAAGAACCTTGCTCCTTCAACAACCTTCAGCTCGCACCTTGTCAGCTTGCTGCCTTTAATCTCTACAAACAAGCTGCCGTGGCCTTCTACCTTGCAGATATGATTAAGGTTTATTGTTGCCATAAAATCGCCTTAATTTTGTGGCTCAAAAACTTTATTGTTTTTGTTGCCATTTTATTGTTATTCCATGCTATTTCTTAGCACTCCCTTCCTTAACATTCCTTTCTTCTGGTTTTTTCTCAAACTCCAAAAACTGTAACGAGTTATACTTGGTCATGCGCTTCATCATCATGTCAGGATCAAATCCTTTGTCCTTGAGCACTTGTTTTCCTGATTCAAGGTTAGCATCATCAAGCAATCCTCTGCAGCCAGTGCAGGGATGGTTAAAGCTTGGGCAAAGAGCTTTGCAGCCTCCATTCATTAATGGGCCTAGGCATTCAATCCCTTGGTCTAGCAAGCAGTAATTCTCTTTTAGGCTGCACTCATGGCATACTGCTTTGTCATAAACTCTTAAAGTCCTGCCTTGCAGCAGCCACTTGAGCACTTGAACAATTTCTTCCTTGCTCGGAGGGCAGCCAGGGATGTAGAAGTCTACTTTGACATGCTTATGGATGGGCACAGAAGTTATAGATTTGAGCCTGTTATCAGAAGGAAATTTCTTGTAGATAGCATCCTCAACTTCTTTCTCATTCATGACGTGCTTCATTGACTGCATGCAACCATGAGTTGCGCAGGCGCCAAGAGCTATGAGGAACTTGGTTTTCTTCCTCCACTCCAGCAAGTTATCCAGGTCCTCCTTTGAGCTCACACTGCCCTCAACAAACAAGATGTCATAGTTATCTTCCTCATTCTTTTCCTTAATCATAGGCGCTGCTATCAAGTCTATCTTGTCAAGCAGCTCAAGAAGAACATCCTCTATGAAGTAGATGCTAAGCTGGCAGCCAGCACAGCCAGTAATGCTGCGGATTCCGACTCTTGGCTTATGCTCTTTTGACTTATTCTCTTTTTTTGCCTTTGCTTTGGCTCTTGTTTTTTTAACCATTTTTAATTTTCAACTTAAAACTTATTTGCGTCTCAACGCCGCACAGGCCTAACTACTCATGCAATCCTTTAACCTTGTCATACCTGAAGACAGGGCCGTCCTTGCAAACATACACGCCTGATATCATGCAATGGCCGCACATGCCTGTCCCGCACTTCATCCTCCTTTCATAACTCACGAATATCTGGTCATGGTTAAACCCCGTCTTTTCCAAGGTTTGAATTGTGAACTTCATCATGATTGGCGGACCGCAAATCATCACAATCTTATTCTTGTTGTCAAGCCTTGATTCCTCTACGATCTTGGTCACCAGGCCGACCTTGCCCTTATAATCCTTTGGCGCTTTGTCAAGCGTTAGGTGCAGGTCAAAAATCCTGTTCCAGGCATTCATGTCTTTTTTGAAGAGAATCTCTTCAGGGCTCTTGAAGCCAAAGAAGAGGTGCACTCGATCATAATCTGCTCTGTGAGCCTCAACATGCTTAAGCACTCCTCTCAGAGGAGCCACTCCTGTTCCTCCACCAATGATTACAAGGCTATTGCCGCGTATCTCCTTCATAGGATAGCTGGTACCATAAGGTCCTCTAAGCCATATAAGCTCTCTTGGCTGCAAGGATATTAGTTTGTTAGTAACTTCACCTAATCCGCGGATGTTGAACTCTATAAAATCCTTGGATGCAGAGCATACAGAGAAGGGCGCTTCTCCAAAGCCAGGGATGCCTAGCTGGAAGAATTGTCCTGGCTGGTAATTCAGCTCACTCTTCTCAGTCTTCTTGGCACCTGCTTTTTCCAGCCTGAACAAATAAATATCCTGGGTTTGTTTCTCTTTGGCTATAATCCTGAAAGCAGCCGAGTCAAACAACATTTTCATCTCACACTCGTTTATCTGGTTTATTATTTGGTTTATTTTAGCTTGTTAATTACTTCTGTAAAATCAATCAGTCTTGGGCAGGCTTCTATGCACCTGCCACAGCCAGTGCACATGTCCATGCCAAACTTCTCCCTGAAGTACTGCAATTTGTGGTATATCCTATGCTTGAAACGAGGCAATCTTTCTTTCCTGAAGACTGCTCCTCCTGCAACAAGCGTGAAGTTAAGGAACTGGCAGGAGTCCCATTCTTTGAAACGCTTTCCTTTCTGCAAGTCTGGTGCCAGCTCATCATTAACATCAAAGCACAAGCAGGTAGTGCAGTGAGCAGTGCACTTGCCGCAGCTCAGGCACTTATCATTCTCCTTGCTCCAAGCAACATCGTCATAATACTTTGCTAAGTCTTTCTTGTCAAGCTTTTTATCGCAGGTTATTGCTGGCATGGTAAAGTCATAATCCCGCAGTTCATTAATCAGGGATTTTCCGCGCACAGTGCCTGCCTCAACATAATACTTGTCTCCTAAATCATGGAACATAAGGTCGTAATACCTTTCCAGGCTCATTGACTCGCAAAAGCAGTACTTGCTAGGCGTAGGAACACAGTTAATTGCAAAGAGCAGAGTGTTCTCCCTTGCCAACTTGTAATAATCATCCCGGTATTCTTTTGAGAGGAAAAACTTGTCCAGCCTTAGCAAGCCGTTAAAATCACACAGCCTGGCTCCGAATATGATTCTTGGCTTGAACTTAACCTTTACCTCGTCATAAGGCTTGTCTTTTTTTGCAAGGTTAAGGCTTAATAAGTCCTGCTTGGAAGGCGAGAAGAACTTCTTGATGGGGAACAAAGGCCTTCCTTCAAGGCAAATATCTGCGAAGGCAGTGACGACCTCGAACCTGAGAGTTCCTTTCTTAACAGGCGCGATAAGCTCCTTACCCTTAGAAACCTTACTTAAGAACTCATTCAACCTCTTTTTTTCCAAAACCTTATCCATGAGCAGAGGGAAAGGAAAAGCAGGTATTTAAAATTATTGAAAAACGCTTCTAATCAGTGCCTTAACCTCGCTTAGTGCTTTGTCTTCATCATAGCCAACAGGCAATCCGATGATGTTCATTGTCTTCAGCTTTCCTGCCTCTTTCATGAGCTTCAAGAAAAAACCCAAGTCAAAGTCATGCGCTGAGAATATCACTGAGAACTCAAGGCTATCAATATTATCAAATAGCTCGACTTTGTCAATGCCCTTGGCAACATCAAGTATTATTGAATTATTTAAATCATGGTTAAGCAAGTCCTCAGGCTTGGAGCATTGCTCTAGCTTGAATCCTGGAATGCTCAGCTTCTGAGCTATCTTGACAGCAAGGTTATCCTCTTTTAGGTAAGGGTTGCCGAAGACAAGTATTTTCTTCATTTTAATCGTACCAAAACATATTTATACAGGCGCTTATTTAAAGCTTTTTATGAATAAAAAAGGGTTGGGCTTTGTTCTTGGAACAGCAATCATATCAGGAGTTTCAATCTTCATTAACAAGTTTGGAGTGCAAGGCATTGACTCTTCATTGTTCACAGGAGCAAAGAATGTTATTGTGGCTATTTTTCTCTTTTCACTCATCTTGTTAGCCAAGGATTTTAAGAAGTTAAAAGAGCTTAAGCTAAAGGATTATGCTAAACTTTTCTTAATAGGCCTTTTGGGGGGAAGCATTCCCTTCCTGCTGTTCTTCAAAGGCTTGCAAATGACAACTGCTAGTCAGGGAGCTTTCGTCCATAAGACCATGTTTGTCTGGGTAGCTGTTCTGGCTCTTGTCTTTCTCAAGGAAAAACTGGATAAAGGGATAATCATTGGAGCAGTTCTGTTGTTGCTAGGCAATTTCTTTTTGTTAAAAATGAATGGCTTTGTTTTTACAACTGGTGACTTGTTAATCTTAGCAGCCACTTTGTTCTGGAGCATGGAAACAATCATCTCAAAGCAAGCATTAAAGACAATTGACAGCAGAATAGTAGCATTCGGGAGAATGTTCTTTGGCTCACTCATAATCCTGGTTTTCTTAATAATCACTAACAAGATAAGTTTAATTAGTACTCTGACAGGCACGCACTGGCTCTGGATTCTTGTAACTTCTCTCTTCTTATTCGGCTATGTCTTCACTTGGTATTCTGGCTTGAAAACTATAAAAGCAAGTGTTGCTACAAGTGTTTTGTTGCTAGGCTCTGTAATAACTACAACTCTTAATCATTTGTTTGCAGGCGCAGTTATTGTGCCTGCTCAGATTATCGGGATTACGCTATTGGTCCTAGGAATGGTTTCTGTTATTTGGTTCTCTGTTATTGTAAAGAAAGTTCAAGCCATTTTTTCTATTGCAAAAGCCCAGTGAACAGTCACTTTATCTCCGACTTTAACTTGGGGTGTTAGGGTTGCGAAAACATTTCTTGCAATGCCATTGTACTTTACAGTCAGAATATTTTCTCTCTTTTCAATAACCTCTGCTTTATGAATCTTGCATAGCTCTCTAATTGTAGGGCCGAGCTCTGCATACATCCCGTCCTGCTTATTAATAAAATCATTGTGTTTTTCTCCGAAAAAGTATTCCTTAATAACTTCTAGGTCCCAGTAATCTTTTTTCATCTCCTCTGCTATCACTTTTAACCTTTGAAAAGCAGCGGTAAAGATTTTCTCCAATTCTTTCTTATTAATCGGTTCGTTGTTAAGAAGCTTTCTCTCTAATTCCTTTCTCTTCTCCTCGCTGATCTTTCCTAAATCAACAAGAACAAAAGAACAAGGATAAGCGTACAACAAGAAATATCTTTCCGGGCTCAAAATTTCCTTTGTTTTTTCTCTCCCTGCCATACCTTTATTGCCTCCAAGGCTTCTTTTTTAGGAATTTTCTGAATAATGAATTTTGCCTGCACAAGAACATAATCTCCTGGCTTTACCTTGACCAGTTCAACACTTGCTTTTCTCTGTTCTCCAGAATAATCAATTATTGCAAACCCCTTCTCAACCTTTAATACTTTGCCAGGTATTGCTAAGCACATGAAGATTCACCTACGAGTTTTCTAATTAACAACGTAGGTTAAAACTGTTTAAAAATGTTGTTAGAAAATGGAAGAATAAGGAAAACCGGTTTGCAGGCAAAAAGTTTTTATAATGCTTTCCTAATTCGTTTTCTTTATGAGAAAAAGCATTCGCATAATTATAATTGAGGGCAATAAGATTCTCTTAATTCATCGCCTAAAAGAAGGGCGAGAGTATTATGTTCTTCCGGGAGGCGGCATTGAACCAGCAGAGACGCCTGAGCAAACAGTTATTCGCGAAACAAAAGAGGAAACTAACCTTGATGTAGCTCGTTGTGAGCTTTTATGGAAATTCAAGGATGAGTTTCATGACGGGGTTTACTTCCTTGCGAAGGAGTTTAAGGGAAGGACAAAAATCATTGGTCCTGAACTTGAAGATATGAACGAGAATAATGTTTACGAGCTGAAATGGGTTGCTTTGAAAGAGCTGAAAAACTTGACAGTATATCCTCTGCCCATAAGGAACAGGATAATCAAGAAATTCTTAAAAAAAGTGAGGAGAGGAAATAAAAATAATAAAAAAATAAAAAATTTTAGCCGCAGCCACCTGTTGCTGTTGTTGTAGTTGTTTCTGCTCCTGCCAGTTGGGTGCTGCACTCTGTTGGCTGGGTTTCAAAGGCTGCGCACAAGCCTTGCTTGTAAGCTTCAGGAGTTCTTCCCCCGCTATATGATTGCCCGTCAATAAATATTGTTGGGCTGCCGCTCACCTTGAGCTTATCACCAAGCTCCTTGTCTGCTTTCATAAGAGTAACTGCTTCATCAGCCTGGCATTTCTTAATCTTGGCAATATCAAACCCTAGCTTGTTAGCAACTGGCTCCCAGCAGCTGTCTGCGTTCTGCGAGGTGCAATCCTTATTCATTGCAAGGGCAAACTCAAACCACTTGGCAATTCCCATGTACTTATTCACGCAGGCTTCTCTGACATCCTGGTTAAGCTCTTGTATTCCGTGCATTGAGCAGAGAGTTCCGTCGGCAAGGCAGTAGTCAGAGCCTCCTCCGCCGTAGTTCTCATAAATAACATAGTGAGGCTTAAAAATTGCTTTGTCCTTTAGCAATTGGTAAGCAGGCTCTATGCCTTCCTCTGCCTGGTTGCCGTAGGGGCAGTAGCTCATGACAAAGAAGTCTATCTGGGGCTTGTTGTCGCCAGTAACAACTCCAATTGCCGCATAATAATCCTTCCTGGTTTCTTCATTCACAAAGTGAGTTGCTCCTGTGGCTTCATCCAGGATCTTATATTTGTCTCCGACCAGCTCAAAAGCTGTTTTTAAGTCAGGCTGATTAATCCAGCTCTTGGTCTGCTCAATGCTCTTATCAAAGATATAAGCAGGCACAACCTCTATTTTGTACTTCTCTATCAAGGCTTTTCCTTCCTCGCTGCTCACATCCACGTTTCTTGCCTTGGCTCCTAGGAATAATTGTTGGGTTACCTGCATAATGTTTGTGGTGTCACAGGCATCTCCTTTGCAATCACTGGCTGTAAGCATTACATAATCAACTTTCACAGGCTCAGTGTAGGTGCATGTAGCTTCTGGCTTGCCAGGATTGTTACAAGTTCCTTCTTTGCCTTGTTGCTCTGTGCAGTCTGCATCACTGGCGCATTTGGGCAGGCTCTTGCAAGCCTCATGCTCTACAACTTTGCATATGGCTCTCTGAAAGCTTAATGCGTCTCTCTGGCTTTGGTAAGGGGCATCGTCAACGTACATGGTCGGGCTTCCCCCGGCGTTTCTTAACTGGGCTTTTTGCATTGAAGTCCTGAGCAGATTCTTTCCTTCATCGCTGTTCAAGCACTTTCTTAATTTCTCCACATCCATGCTGTTCTCTTTTGCGCATGCCTCCCAGTTAGTGTCAACATTAGCAGCGTCCTTGTTCTGGCAAAGGATGAATTTCATGTACTTGTAATCTTCAGGATAATAACTCATTGCGCAGAGCTGCACAATATCTCCAGCAACTTCCTTTGCTCCGTGAAGGCTCTGGAACTGGCCAGAAGTGTCTTCGCTTACAATATAATCAAGATGGAAGTCTATGGCTTCTCCCATGCTCTCGAGCACAGGAGCAATAGCATTCTCTACCTGGGTTCCGTAAGGGCACTGGCTCATAACATAGAATTCTACTTTAGCCTTCTCGCCAGTATAGCTTGTCGCTGTTCCGCCGCCAGTTCCTGGAGCAACTGCAGGTTTTCTAAGCAATAGAATAATCACAAGAGTTAAGAGTATAACAATTATGATTCCAGAAATTAAAGGATAATTCCCTCCTGGCACTTTCTTGTCGCTAGCTTTTAATTTAGGCTCTTGTTTTTCATGCTCTGCGTGTTCCTTGGGCTCTTTATGTTCAGCCCTTGCATGTTCGTGTTTTTTTGCAGTTTTCAAGATTCGCACCTCCCATTAAACTAAATTTCATTATCAATAATTTAATTATGAGAGGAGTTAAAGGCTTCTATTTAAAAATTTTGTCTAAGGAACAAAACTCTTTGAAACACCTTATTCAGAAATATTTTATTCATCAGTCTCAGGCTCGTTTTCCTTGCTGGCTTTTTTTATGTCTTCTTCCAGCGTCCTTATTATTTCCTTTCTAGAAACAGTTTTTCTAAGCTTTGCTGCAAGCTTCTTGTCTCCAAGCTCTTTTTCCACCCAGTCAGCAACCTTGTTCTCTCTCTCATTAACATTATCCTCGAACTCTGACCTGGTCATGTCAGACACTAGCCTCAATAATTCAGCCTTGTTAGCTGCTTTTTTATCATCAAGAACAAACTCTGCCGGTGTTTGACGAACCATTATATCATCAGTTTTCTTCCTAAGAGCAGGTTCTGGCTTTATTTTTGCCCTTTTCCTGTTCTTAAGACTGACAAATATTATTATCAATAGGAAGATAGCAAGCGAAGCTCCGAGCAAGCTCAGAATGATTATCAAGGATTCTCCCTGAAGCTCTACTTTGAAAAGCAAAGCCTTCCTGAGGAGCTCTGAAGCCAGCACATAAGGGTTGAATCTTATTATGTTTGAAAGAGCTGGCGCAATGCTTTCCAATGGCACTACCAGGTTAGACAGGAATAAGAACAGTGAACCGAGCACTATGGATGCCATTACTGCTCCTTCCTGGGTTGAGAATAAGTAGCCGAGCAGCATTCCCAGCAGGATAAAAAAGGTTGAGATTGCAAAGATTATTAACAGGATTGGGAGCGTGTTCTTGAATAAGGGTATGTTGAGGAAGTGAGTCGCAAGCCAGAGTATAATAGCTGTCTGGAGAATTATTATTATGGAACTGGTTATGAAAGTGGTTATTACAAAAAGGCTTGGCTTGGTAGGAGTGACTAAAACCCTGAAAAAGGCTTTGGAGTTCTTCTCAAACATCACTAGGGTGCTGGATAATAGCAGTGCGACAAACATGATTACTAAGACTAAGAGGAATGGGAACGCAAAGGTCATCTGGGAGCTCTCAATAGCAATCGGCTCTATTCTAACATTCACTGGGCTGACAATGGTTTCTGCATTGGTTATGCTTATGCTCTCCAGGTTTTGCTTGGTCCTGGATAATGCGTTCTGTAGGCCCAGCAAGCTGCTCTGGACAGCTGCAAGAGCGTTCTTAGCAGAGTCTATTCTTTCCTGGGTGTCTTTATTGAGATTCCTGTTCTGGTTCATGTCTGACTCTATTTCTAATAGATGAATAGAAATCTTTGTCGTGCTCTCTTCAAGCTCTGCTAGCTGCTCAGGAGTTGCATTGTAAACCTCAATGATTTCCTTTGTCAGCTCATCAAATTCTTCCTTAACATCCGCTGTCTCGTTCGCAGTTATATAATCCGAAAGCCATTCTATCAGCTCCTGGCTTTTATTTATAAGCTCTAATCCTTGCATTCTTATGTCTGCAAAGGAGGTGTTGATTTCAGAAGTTTTCAGTTTCAGCTCTTCTGCGCTTATATTCCTCATCTCCAGCTTCACGGAATCAGTGTTGGTCCTGGCTTTCTGAAGATCTGCCACTATAAGGTTTAGCTGAGGGTTCATTGCATCTACTAACACAAGGTCTTGCCCTATTTCTTTGAGGGTGAGGTTGATTTTTGAAAGAAGAAGCTGGGTTAAGGAGTAGCTTAGTTCCTTGGACTCTGTTTCTAGCAATCCTGAAACAGAATCAATTACTTTGTAGACAAGGTTCATTCTTGAGTAATCAACCAGAAACCTTAGCTCTTCGCCTTGTTGGTTGCTTAATTGAAAATCTTTAGAAAAGATTATGCAGGTATGAATAACTCCTTGCTCTATTTTCTTGACGCAACTCTCTTCAGACGGGTAAGCATGAACATAATATTTGCTCTGGCTTAGCGCATCAACAAAAGAGGCTGTCAAGTTATTTTTCTCAGGCGCAAAGTATCCTATGCTCAGCTCATATGAGGTTTTGCCGCTAAAAACCAGCCCCACGAGAAGAATAACCAGCAATGGACCGATTAATATTATAAAGGCAGAAGCCTTGGACCTAATCAAGAGCTTGAAATTCTTTTTTATAATGCTAAAGGATTTCATTTTTCAAATTTACTTCTTTTTTTCAACTTTTTTTCAAATTTGGTTCTTATTGTTCTGCTAAACTTGATTCTTGTTATTTCTGTTTTTATCTCTTCTATTTTATCTCCTATTTTATTTCTTATTGTTTCCTGCCTGTTATTTTCAGGAACAACTCATCCAAGCCAGGCCTTGAGACATTAATGTCTATGAGCTCTTCTTTCAAAGCCTCTAAGGTGTGAAGTAATTCATGAATCACTGCCTGAGGATGGTCTGAGTAGATTATCAGCTCTGAGCCTTTTATCTGAGAGCCTGATACCCAGCCTCCGGGTCTTTTAAGTGCCTTGATGATATTTCCATACCCTCCGGGGTAGGTCTGGATTTTAATCTGTTGAGACTCAGTATACTTGGTTTTTAGTCTGGCAGGGCTTGCAACATCAATAATCCTCCCTTCCTTGATAATGGCTATTCGTGAGCAGAAATTCTCAACCTCTGATAAATGGTGGCTTGCGAGTATTATGGTTGTGCCTTTCTTGTTAATCTTCTGGATAAGGCTCCATATGTGGTCTCTGAGCAAAGGGTCAAGGTCAGAGGTGGGCTCATCCAGGATAAGCACTTCGGGGTCGTGGATGAGTGCGCAGGCAATATCCAGCCTTCTTTCCATGCCGCCGGATAGGTTAGCCGCAAGGGTTCGCTCTGCGCTTTTTAAATCCATCAATGAAAGCAGGATTTCTATATTTGAGTTAAGGGCTTTGTTAGGAAGGTTGTACAAGGAGCCAAAGTACCTCAGGTTCTCCTTCACATTAAGCTTAGGATAAAAAGATGGTTCCTGGCTTGCGAATCCAAACAAGCTCTTGGCAAGCTTTTGCTGCCTGTAAACAGAAGCATACAGCAGCCTCCCATCTTTATTCTTTTTTTTCACAAAATAATCATACCTAAACTTAACATCGCCTTGCTCAGGAGCAAGGTAGCCTATCAGGTTCCTTAGCAAAGTTGTTTTGCCGCTTCCGCTAGCACCCACTATTCCAAAGATTTCTCCCTCGCATATGTCCAGAGAGATGTCTTTCAGAACGCTCTTCTTGCCAAATCTCTTGGTGAGATGCTGGATTTGGATTATTGGAGGGCGATCCATTACAAATAAGAATACTGTGGTTGATGTATATAAAGTTTGCTAACTTACAAACGAGCGCATATGCTTGATGAGAGCAAATATGTGTAATGATTAATAAAATATTAAAAACGAGGCATTATTCTTAAAGTAAAATGCGGATAACGGTAAACACAACCAAAAAACAGGAAGTAATAGACATTACTGATAAGGTTAGCGAGTTGGTTAAGAAAAGCAAAGTCAAGAGCGGAGTATGCGTTGTTTTCGTAAGGCATGCAACAGCAGCCATAATAGTCAATGAGAATTATGACCCTAACATCTGCACTGATCTTCTTAATGCCCTTAACAAGGTTTTCCCTGACAATGCAGGCTATGTTCATGACAGGGTTGATGGTAATGCTGGCGCTCATATAAAAGCAGCTGTTCTTGGGCCGAGCGAAACCATTCCTGTTGAGAATGGCAAGCTCAAGCTAGGGCGCTGGCAGAGCATAATGCTGGTTGAGCTCGATGGTCCTAGAAAGGATAGGGAGATAGAGGTTCGGATTGTTTCAGAAGATTAGCAAAGGGCAGCGTTAAGCCATTTGCCTTTATTCGTCTAAGCACCCTTACCTGTCCAGGCAAAGGATGAGAGTGATTTCAAGCACGTTCTGGGCTTCCAGAGGCAAAAGCTCAAAGGCTTGTTCTTGTTGTTTTGAGGTTGAATCACAGTTAAGATTCGCAAAGTGACTTATAATGTCTTGAAAGGGCGAGCTGATGTTTAGTTCAAAACTCAAATCCCAGTCCACGAGGGTTTGATTCAGCAGGGTATTAATGGTTTGATTTGCTATTTCACAGCTCGTATAATCAAAACAATTGATTGAGGGATAGCTGCTTCCGCAATCAGAGAGCAGGTTTCCGAGGCTAAGATTGTTGCATTCGCCAACATTGGTGTTGGTCATGGCGATTAATAAATTAGTTGCTGTCTCTTTGTTGATATACCTTTTCTGGATGTTTCTTGGAGGGTTGTTAAACTTGTAAACAGTCACTATGAGCAATCCTGTGATTACAATTACAACGATTACTGTTAAGCCAATCATCTCTAACTGAGATTTTTTATTAGTTTCATTATCAGGTTTTCTATAGAATCTCCTATTGTGTTCTTGAGCCCTGGTTTTTCTCGGCTTTCTCAGCATGCTCGCGATATTGTTGTAAAGGCTCATTTGAATATTTGTACCTCCATCATTCCCAAAGCATAAGTCTTTGAAACAGGATTATAAAGATTAACAGGAATGATTACTGCATCAGTGAGAGGTGTGCTACCCGGATTATCATAGAGCAGCCAGTAGTCAGTGCCAAGGGTTTTAGTGGAGGACGGGTAAACCTCTGTAATTGTGATCTTCGAGTTTTTCAGCAAATCATAATAATAGTTGAAGCCATAAGAGTTCGTCTTCATGGTTCGGTTTATGAAATCTCCAAGAACCTCTAGTTTAACCATGTCAAGGCAGGCAAATCGCTCTGCCCCCGCAATCGAGCATTCAAGCTCTGGCCAGGAACTGATTCTGTGAGCAAGCTTGATGACTTCTATGTTCCTCAGGATTTTCTCTTTCTCTTTTATGCTTATTTCCTGGAATTTGGAATAAAAAACAAAGCCCAGCATGATAATTATTAGTATTATGAACACCACAAAAATGGTTTCTGTCATTTGCATCTGGGCTCTTTTCCTCATGTTGGCTTTCACTTTGGTTCAATTATCTCAAAATAACCTCGATAATCTTAATATATGCCTGGGCAATCCTTGGTTCCGATAATATAAGGATTTAAGATTCTTAACTCGTTAATTGAAATAAGCAGGTTTTGAAAATCTTCGGTAAAAAGCTTTTCCCCGTCAATTGAGCTTTCCTTCATGTTCTCCAGATGAGCTATCGCTGTCTGATAAAGGTTCTTGCATTCAAAAAGAGAGATATCATCTTGATAATGCCTCATTCTTTGAGTGTGAAGATCAGTGAGTAAGTTAATCCTTTTCAAAACTTTTCTCAGATTGCATTCATAAATTGCCTTGTCATGACTGATCACCCCTCCGACAATAGTGGTTAAGTCTAGGAAAGGAACGCTTCCATCGGAAACAAAATCATTTGAGGAGGTGTAATGGTAAAAAGTCAGGTTGCCATAGCCATAAATCGTGTTTTGCCCTGGCGTTATAACAACTGCAAAAAGCCTCTTGTCAGCATTACGGAAACTGTTCGGTCTTAAGGAATTCAGGTAAGCCGCGTCATCCAGAATAAAGACTGTGTGATCATAATTGTTATCAGGATAATCAGGCATTAAACCCCTGCTTACGGAAGCTTTAGTCAGGTTTTCTGGCAGGTAGCTGCTTACAAGGTTAATGATGGTTGAGGTATTGACAAAAACATACTCAATATCCTTGTTAGAAACATAAACAACAGGAAGAGTTCTGAAAGGCGCCTTGAACATAACATTTTGTATTATGACTTCATCACCTTCCAGTTCATTTGGCGAAAAAACAGCATTATACTCATACTTGGCAATATAAGGGGAATTCTCAACATAATACTCTGAATAGGTGGAGCCGCTGTCTGCAGAGAAGATTATCTTCTTGTCAAAGAGCACTATTTTCTGGGTGTCACCGGAAGCAAGGTTAATTTTTATTAAGGCATCAAGCTCTTGAGTAGCTTTGATATCTGTCTGAACCTCTTCGCCGTGCATAAGGTTGTTTATAAGACTAAAGAAAAATCCAAGAATAATAGCTCCTGCTATTAAAACAAACAGCCAAGTGAACTGAAGAGCAAATCCTCTTTTATCAAGGCATTTTATTTGAAGCATCAACCCACCTGCATTAACCATCTTCTTATTCAAGCCTTTCAGCCAGCTTCTACTTGTGTTTTTCTTCCTAGCCCCCTGAACAAGAACTTGAACTTGCCGCTTTTAGCCGGAAAGCACTTAAAAGGAAAATCCTGCTCATTCAACACAAGCTTTCCTGCAAACCCAATTGGCTCTGTATTTTCGCCTTTAATAAAAATGTTAGCGGTGCAGTCTTCTACAGTGCTTATTATCACTTTATCAGCTCCTTTGTCAATGTAGCCGGAAATTGGCAAGGGTGGGCGCTCTGTAATGTCCTCAGAACAAAACCTTGAATCTGCAAAGCAAACTTCCCTAACATTACAGGGAACAGATAATGATTCCTGGTGAACGCCCAGGTCAGAATATTCGTCAATAAATTCTAGAAGGCTCTTTTCAAAGCTGAGCCTGCCGTGCTCGCAATTAGTGTTCATAATCCAAGCAATCCCTTTATAACCAACAACAACTATTACGCCAATTACAAGGATGGTAATAAAATAAGTGAATACCTGACTTACCTGAGCTCTTCTGTGCAAGAAAAATTCGCCTCCCTTCTTTATTCTCTTTTCTATCTTTCTTTTCTTATCTTTTTTCTCTTTATTTTATTTTTTCTCTTGCGGCTTTTTCTTCAGCTTATCTTTATCTTTGTATTGCAATGCAAATTCTTTAAGTTTCTCAAAGGCTTCACTCTTGGGTTTCTGAACTTCTGGCTTAGGTTTTTGTGCTGGTTTTCCAAGCTTAGATAAAGGAATGAAATCCTCGCCTGGCTTTTTTATAGCTCCCGCTCCCGCCCCCATTCTCACTCCCTCTCCGACTGTTTTCTTTGCTGAAGCTCCTCTTTCACCAATTTGGCTTGACAGTTGTTGTTCTTGACCAAATCCTTTGAAAAGGCTTTTACGAGCTGCTCGTCTCTGAGCCATGCGCCCCTGAAGGGCGCCTCGCATGCCAATGGCTGCGCCTGGTTTAATTGTTTGTCTTGATTGTAAGGGAGGCGCCTGTTGAGCAGGAACTCTTTGGGCTGCAGCTGCTTTTCTTTGCTGAGGCACGAGCACTTTTCTTGAATAGACAAGGAAGCCGATGCTTCCGAGCATGAGCACCAAGCCTATTACAAGAAGGATTATTTGAAGAGTGCGAGTCTTCTTCCCTGCAAAGCCATCAGGAACAGTCGGGTCTGTGCCATCATAGAATTCATCAAGATTAGACCTGCCATCGCCATCCAGGTCTTCGCCAGCATCTGAAGGATCATTTGCATCCAAGCCATATATGTTCTCCCATGAGTCAGGCATGCCGTCGCCATCAGTATCCTCATCTGGTTCAGAGGTGCAAATCCCTGCTATGCAGCTCCAGCCTTGCTCGCAATCAGAGTCGGAGATGCAGCCCTGGGCTGATTTGCATTTGAGAGTGCAGCCTCCGCCGCAATCAACATCAGTTTCATCCCCATTCTTATAACCATCATCACAACTAGAAAGGCTGCATTTCTTAGTTGATGGATGACAGAAAAGGCTTGCCAAGCAGTCAGGATCAGCATTACAATTCTTGTCAATGCCGCAACCAGGGCAGCTTCCCCCACCACAATCAACATCTGACTCCAAGCCATTCCTGATGCCGTCACTACAGCTAGTTACCGAGCAGATATTATTCTTGCAATAATAGGATTTGCAATCAGCATCTGTCAGGCAGGTCTTTCCATCTGCGCACTGAGGGCAACTGCCTCCACCACAATCAACATCAGTTTCTGGGCTGTTCTTCTTGCCATCATAACAAGAAGCATTAAAAGTGGGTGTGCCTGGGATACAATAAGCAGTGTCAAAGTGGCAGTTCTTTCCGCATTGGAGAATGCCGCTGATGAATGCAGCGAAGTCTTCGCAGCCAGATATTTTTCCAAAGTCATCTTTATCACAGACTTCATCATCATTAAGTATGCCGTCGCCACAATACTCTTCACTCATTGTACATTTTTGAGTGTTGAACAAACAATTCACAGCGCAACTTAAAGTCCCTCCTATGAAAGCCTTGTTTATATCAGAACAAGTCTTGTTACCAACACCTTTGTCGCAATTCTCGCCTTTCGCTATAATGCCATCTCCGCAATAGCCGTACTCTGGACCTTCGCATCTACTTGTGTTATAAGAGCAGTTGCTGCAGAGCAAAGCCCCCCCTGTGAAATAACTGCTAAGCTTGGCGCAAGTCATATCGCCAACCCCTAGCTTAATATCACAAGCCTCTCCAGGAGTAACTTTTCCGTCGCCGCAGAACTGAACAGCTAAATAACAGTTCCTAATATCAAAGAAACAACTAGCATTACAGGCAAGGTCTCCTCCAATAAAGTTTCCTAAATCAGAGCAGCTCCTGCCATTAAGATTGGTTTTGTCGCATTCCTCTCTTGCCTCTATCCGGCTATTGCCGCAAATCTCTGATCTGCAAGAATAGCTGCAACCATCACCATCATCAATTCCTGGCTCACAAACACTTGGTGTTCCTTTCTTGCATCCATCATCACACTCCTCCGTCCCATTCTTGACTCCGTCGCCACAGCCAAGCGGAGGTGGAGGAGGAGGTGCTGCCAGCATCTCAAAGGTTTTCCAAGCAGTCCTATAGTTTCCAACGCTATCACTTACAGTGATGGAATAATTATAAACTCCTGGAGGCAGGGACCAGCGCTCACTAACAAAAATGTTATCTCTATCACCAGACCGGGGAGGCGGCTGAAAAGAAAGGGTTCCACCTATTGTGTTAGTCAAAAAGTGAGAAACAAAAGTCACGACTTCATTATAATTCACAGTAATCCTTACACCGCTGCCATTAATCTTTACAAAACCTACTGAAGTTTCCGCCCTTGTTTGAAAAGAAAAAATGACAAGGCTAATCAGGCATATAAGAAGGATGGTGAAACTAATTCTGAACCTATTGACTATCTTTTCTTCCATTTCATAGCCTCTTTTTTAAGAGTATGTTTTTCAGAGTAGGATTAGGAAATTATTGGCGAAATCGTTATGTTGGGCTCTGTTGGAGGCTCAATATCAAGCAGTATGCCTAACAAGGTGTTCTGGTAGGTGTTGCCTGCAAAGTCCTCTGCAGAGAATAACACTTGAGTGAGGTTGGTTGTGCTGCCTACAGGTATTGTTAAGGCAAATATTCCTGTTGTGTCTGGGAAACATGGCTGTTGGCTGCCTGTAAGAGCGCAGTTGTTTATGCAAACGGCTTGATTGGTTTTTGTGTTCTTTGCACACACCCATTTAGAATCAACAGAGGTTACCCCTTCAATAGGCACGATTAGCTGATTAGTAGGGAAGGTGTCTGTTGTTGCGGGGTTAGTCAGGTCAATGAAAGGCCTTTCAGCGTCCACCATGACTGTCAAGTGCTTCACCACCTCGAGATTCTTAGCAAGATCTTCAGAGTAATATGAGAGGGTGTGCGCTCCTGAGATTGTCATCTGCTTTTGATACACTCCTGAGCTAGCCAGCTCATTCGGGTAGCAATCGCCTTGCGAAACGCAGAAATAAGTCTTAATCTGTTTTCCAGGGTAGTTATCACTAGTTGTAAAAAGAATCTTCATATTAGCAGGATAAACGCCAAAAGTAGTTGGCAGGATTATTGTTTCTGGGCTTGAGAAGTCTGCTTCACAATAAATATCTCCAATAGCGCAATCATAGCCAAACAAGCCTGCGTTGCCCTGAGGATAATTATCAGCATTTCTTCTGCATCTTGTGTTGACAGCGTCCCAGAAGCATTTTCCTAGTCTTAGAGTGTCATTGCTTGCCGTCGTTAAGAGGTGCGTTCCACTGATTCTTGTGCCGTTAGCATCATAACCAGCATCCACACTAACAGGCTTTCCGCCTGTGCAGGCAGGCTGGGTTGCATAGCCAAGGCAAGAAGCAGTGCTGCGTTTGCTACAGGTTGGCGCAGTTAGTTTTGATAAGGATTTACCCTGGTAATAGCATTCTCCAAACAAGCTACACACCATGGGAGCGCAGCCAGTGCTTAGCCAGTTATAAGCAGGATCATCACAGAGCTCGCATCTCTGCAACTCCTTAACCTTAGGCCTGCAAATGCCGCTTAGCGCAGGAACATTGCTGTTCAGCCACACCCATTCACAACCCTTGTTCTTGAGGCACGGGTCTAGGGAATCAGTGCAAGCTGCTTCTGATTTATAATCATAACAAGTGGCAACATTAGCGCAATAATCAAAGGCGCTGAACAAGGTTTTGGTTCTGTCAAGATAACAGCCAGAAACAACCTCCCTTAACCCTAAATCATCCAGGTAGCAATACAGCTTGTCCTCACCCACTCTTAGATCAAGGTTTGCGTACATGCCATAAAGTCCATTGCATAAATCACAAAGCCCTACATCGATACATGCAGTGTTGCCATCCCTGTCAGGACCCACACAATATTTTTTAGGATTACAGTCTCCGCCAGAGATTGGCTTGATATTATTGCTGCTATCACAATAACTTCTAATATTGCTTATGCAAAACTCCTTTGAATGCGGCTCCATGCAGAAAGAGCTCCCTGTCTTCTGGCAGACAATGCCGGATTCGCCTGTTAGGCTGCCTAGGTAATTGGCCTTGACATAGTAGCAGTACTCGGAGTTCTGAAGAATGGCAATGTCATTAGCCAACATGACACTCGTATCTGTGAAATAAGAGAATCCTTCTGATTTTGAAGCGCAGCTGCCTTGGGAAACGTCGCATTTGAAAACAGAATAGCTAATCACGCTTGGCTGGCAAGAACTAAGAAGAGACCATGAGATAATGATTTTCTTATTAGAAGCATCAAAGTTAGTGGAGATGTTAGGGTTTAGCTTGGTTCCTGTGCAGCTTATTGGGCCGCACTGGCAATTCTCACAAGGCGTGCCGCCAGGGCAGATCATGCCTATTTCGCATGCTTCGCTTGGTTCAAGTATTAAGTTGCCGCAGCCAGATAAGCCGCGACAATTACAAGCATCTGTTTCCTGGGGGTTAGCGCAATCATTTGCATTGCAAAGACTCATCTGGCCCTCAGAAGGTTCATCCTCGCAAGTTTCATAGGGATAAGTAATTATTCCATTTCCGCATGTGGCAACATAAGGGGTGCAGTCAGGGTCAACATTCTCGCATCCAGGAGGGCAAACTCCGTTGGGCGTGGAACTGCAAGCGCAGTCAGAATCTGTTATTGGTATGCACCCTGGCGGGCACTTCATGTCGTTATCAATGCATAAAGCAGAGCCTTCGCATTCAGGGTCTTTGTCTCCGCAAAAAATGCAATATTCCCTTCGCTCTCCAAGGTCAGCCCAGTTGTAAACATGCCATTTACTTGTTGTATAATTACAAACAGCATTCAAAGTTATATTACAATCACCCGGATTACATGCACAATTCAAAATAATATTCACATCAGCTTTATCCTGGTTAAGATTGATGGAGACGCTATTAGGCAAGCAGCCCTCTGAAGGCTTATGCGCAGTAACCTGGAGTTGTGGGTTGGCAGGTACATTGCCAATAGAATAAAAACCATCCATATTGGTGGTGTTGGAGGCCTGAATTGAAGGTATGCTTACGGTTGCTCCGCCTATGTAGCCTCCTGTGGCTCTTTCAATCCTTCCTGCAACTGTAAAGGCATTACCGCCGCAGGAACAACCTCCTCCAATATTAACGTCTGATTGAGGAAAAAAGGTTTTGGGCGCGATACAGTAATGTTTTAGTCCTCCAGTACCTGAGTTGCTTCCATAATCACAACAACAGCCTGGCTCGCAAGGAACACTACAAGATTGTCCATCAAGAAAAGTTACATTTCCTGTGCTGCAATTGGCTGACGAAGAGACGTATTGACAGCCAATGGTGCTTACACAGCAGCCTGCTCCGCTTGCAAAAAAACCAAGGTAAATTAAAAACAAGACGCTTAGTAAGCCTAAAAATAAAATTTTTTTATTATTTTTATTATTCATTCCTTCACCCGTCCTTCTCCTTTCCTATTCGTGTCTTATGCGCCTTTGTATCTTCTTTATGTCTTCTTCTAGCATATAAAAATCTCGTTATATAAATCTTTTTATTTTTAGTTTATTCTTATCCTTTTCTCTCTCTTTATTCTTCTATTTTAAGTTTTTATTCTTTTCATTTAAGAATCAATAATATAAGCAGGAGGATTAACAAGACTTAAATCCGCATCATTATAACAAGACTCAACAAAAGCATTACCCTGGTTTTCCCGAACCCAGAAGCAATCAGGCATATCATCAATGCACGTCTTTTTTTCTGTTATGATGGAGCAATCACGATGGGAGTAGCGTTCTGCTGAATTAAGAATAAGGTCCACACAACCCCAACACTCACCAGAGCTATAAAAATCTCCTCCAACAGGGCATGCGCTTCTGCATTGGCTTGCAGCAATCCTGCACCACTCATAACAATTGCCAACTTCACCAGAGGCTTTGCAATCATCTTCGCAGCCATCTTTGGGAGGGCTCATCGAATAAGTTATATCCACCTGAAAAATCTGGTAATCAAACATTCCGCTATCATCCACAACAAGAACCGCTACTTCATGCGTGCCACAATCCTTTCTTGTAATAGGAGCCCATATCTCTGAATAAGGAAGGCCGGCCTTTATTCTCAAATCAGCCTCACACCAACCCTTGGCACCGAGCATCAAAGAACCCGAAGGCCCAGTAGCACTTGCATCGGCTGCTGTGAGCGGAGTTGGGTATGAGCCTGTGCCAGTGCATTCATTGCGGCCAATCCCAAAAGAAAGGAAATAATACTTAACCTTGTTATCATCAGGGTCATATCCTGTGAGCGGAACATAAAACTCAGTGGCTGATTCTGCATCTATTACTTGGTCCTCTATAAAGTCAAGGGCTGGCCGCCTGTTCTCTATTGCGACTCTGAAAACCAGGGGCTTTCCTTTCACAAGAGACTTCTTGTCCACGACCTCAAGAATATCATCTTCCTTGTAAGGCAAGGGGCAGCTCTCACAAGGATTTTTTATTTTCTTTAGCTCAAAGCCTTGTTTCCAGTATAGCGAGCTTATATACTCATTATTAATATTTAGAGCTATGTTTTTTGAATCCTGAGACAATATGTTGTGGATGAAATTATATATTCCGCCAAGCCTCACATTAAGAGTTGTTTGGTAATGAAGAAGTTTGGTTATTGGCTCGCGGTCTTCAAAAATAATCTTCACAGGATAAGTGACGACGAGCACAAGGTCAGCGGCATGGATGTTCACTTCAACTACAGGCGAGGCTTCAGGAGTTATACTCATCAAGCCCATCCTTTGCGTAAAAGCGGAAAAATTAACACAGAGAGGCAGTTTTGCTGCGGTATAGCTTTCTAGCTGCTTCTGGATTGTGAACCCTATCTGCATTCCTTTTGCAAAGGGTTCGCATCCTGATTCACGAAGGATGTAGCAAAGCTTGGTCATCACGCTCTGGCCAAAAAAGCCGTCATAAGCAGAGTAAGGCGAGTCATAGAGGCAGTTTGAATTATAGAATTGGTTCAGCTCAGCAAAGCGAGCATTGGAGCGAGGATAATCAGGAGTTAAGTAACTCAGCTGGTTGCAGAACTCGTTTTTTTTCAAGGCATAAGCAACAAAGTAATGCTTGTTCAGGGAGGTATAGTTCAGGTAATCTCCTCCTAAATTCAGAGACCTGAAGGGGATCTGGCCTCCTTGAAAATCATAAATAAAGCCCCCATTAGCTCCGAGCATTTCTAAGCCGTCCATGCTAACATCTGTTATGCAGTTAGTGATATGATTCTTTATCTTTCCTGTTTCTAGCTCATCGAGGATCTCCTCAAGACCGTACCTCTTGGGTTCAAGGTTCTCTTTAATGAACATGAGGATTATAAAAATAATTAAGAGCACCAGCCCAAGCATTACAAACAAGGTTATCTGAGATTTTTTTCTCATCATCATGTTTTCATTTATATTTCCGTTATCTATTTTTATCTATTTTATCTTATTTTTATGCTTTTATGCTTTGATCTCTTTTCATTTCCTTTTATGGGAAATTTCGCAAAATTTCCAGCGGAGTTTAAAACCCCGCAATTTATTGCGAAATTTCTCATCCAAAAACCGCACGATAAAAACCTCGCCCTTTAGGGCGTGGGATTAGTGCGGTTTTTGTTATCTGAAAACCAAGCTTGCATAGCTCACGCTGTTGGTATAATCGCCAGTAATATCTCCTGAAGTGTAGTATTGCTCTAAAGAGGCTTTTTTGAAAGTGATTGTTTTTAAAAGCAGGAGGATTGGAAGATAGCCGCAGATGCTGGCTCCTGTTTCATGCACATAAGCTTCAAACCCTTTAGCGTTTCCTGCCTTGATAAGCTTGATAGCTTCTCCGTCCAGCTTTGAAAGGCTTTGCTTAACATCATCGCTATTATTAGTGTTATTAGTAAAAGGCAAATAACCATAACTCGGGCCGTAATGAGTAAAATCTGAGCTAACAATAAAAGTCACTTTTTTCTTTGTTTCAGAAATAACCGCTTTCAAATCCTTTGCTGCCTTATCAAGCTCCAAATCTTGAGATATTAGTATAGGCAGAATTTTTATCTTCTCAGCTCTGTTCCAAAAAGCGAACTGAAGAAAAGGCAGCTGGACTTCCAGGCTATGCTCATGAAGATGAATGCCTTCATTAATCCTTATAGTGCCTCTCTTTGCAACTGCTCTCCCAAAATCCTGGTCTGGCCTTACAAGGCCTAAAGGAGTTTCAAATGTTTCCAAGGATAAGCCTGATTCTTGGTTATGATGATTAGGGCCTAGGAGGATAAACAAATCAGGAAGCTGTGCTTCTGCAAGAGTCTTATAATTCCATGCTGCTGCCATGCCGCTATAAACATAACCTGCATGAGGACTGATTACCCCTGTTAAGGGCTGGGCGCCTTGTTTTGGCTTTTCTGGTAATGCTCCAGGACCTAGCTTTCCTGTAAAGCATTCTTCAAGCATCCTCCTTAATGCATGCTCAGATTTGGGATAAAAGAGCCCTGCATAAGCAGCTTTTCGCACAACACTCACCTCAAAAACAGTATAAGTTAACAATTATATTCAGTGATAGTAGCCAGTGATAACCAAAACTTTCTTAAAACTTTCTTAATTCTGCCCACTACTCTTATTCTTGTTCTGTGTTTCTTAGAATAGTAAGAGCAACCCAAGCATCCCTCACAGGATTCTTAATAAAAACATTATTGCCAGTAAGAGTAATGCTCGCATTCTCAGCATCAACATGCGAAACCAAATAACTCAAATCTGCATTAGACAAACCAGTGTAATTAAAGGTGTAAACCCACTTCTTAACCTGAGACACAGGATCGCATATCTGCTCAGCCAATCCAAAAACCTCTTTTGAAACCGGAGCTGAGCCCAGCCGCGAAGCATAAACCTTATTAAAAAGCCGCAAACCAGCCAAATTCCTCTCCAGAACACCAGGCTGAGAACACAACCACTTCAACCAAGAAGGCAGAGCATCACAAATCGTAGCGCCAATGCCAGGCATCAAACCACTAATGCTTTCACTGCTGAAAAAGACCATCTGATAAGTCGGCTCATAATAAACTTTAAGATACTGATTATCCACGCATTTGGTGAAAGTTATGGGTGTGGATGTGCACAATGAATTGAACTGAACGCCTGAACCAGGATAAGACAAAAGAAAGCTCTGCTCAAGAGCAGAAATAAAATCATTATGCGTGGAAGAGACAAAAGCCTGATTCAAAGTGGTACCAAGAATCCTCTGACCTCCTACGCCCCCAAGGTTAAGAACACAATAATTATTAGCACTCCCAGGATTCTGAGCATTAACCAAAGCCACGTCCGAAGGAGCACACATCAAAACAAAATCCTTACCTACCTCAACAAGAGAAGCCATTTTCAGGGCGAGCACCTTGGTCCTGGTAGTCCAGCTACCATTATTGCACACAAAATCGCCCTTGTACTGCCCATTAGCAATACACTGAGGATTAGCGCCCTCACTAACATTATTATTCTGATTAGGATTGCCAGCAATATTAAACAAACACTGATTACTCTCAGGGCAAAAACCAACCACACAACCATCAGGAGTCCTCTTGCCTTCTCCCAGAATATTCACCCAAACTCCCTGCAAACACTTGTAAACAGTGGTCAGGTTCACCTGATAATAATCACTGTAGCCCAGCTGCTCAGGAATACAAACTCCCTTACTAGGGTCCCAGCAATAATTAGGCAGGCAACAGTTAGCTCTCATAAGCTTAGAAACATCTCCTCCGCTGCCAGCAATAGTTTTATTAAAAAAACTAAACAAGGGATCTGGCACAATAGACTTATGAGAAAAATTATTTCTTCCTGCATTGGTCCAATTATTATCAAAAGCGCAATAAACACTTTGAGCACTTTGAGAGCCAAAAGAAAAGATTGTGCAATAATCAACTGCCTTAATCAAAGGTTGCTTGGTTCTAGTCGTGCTTCCGCCAGTGCCAGGGTTAGGCCAGTTTTCAACACTCTGCAAACAATCCTTGCTAAGGCTTCCATCAGTGCCAGGCTTACAAAGAGAGATTTTGCTGCAATCTGTTCCTATCTTGTCCTTCTCAAATTCAGGAGTGAACAATGAATTATTAAATCCGCAACCATAGAAAGTGCCGTTAATCAAAAAAACATTTGAATAAAGTTGAGAATTATAAATAAGATTAAAATTATTGTACTGCTCCTCTCCCTTAAAACAAGCCCCTGCTTTGCTGCCAAGCTCATTATAAGACTCCTGAACACAAGTAGCAGTATCATCCCACTCAGAACAACAATACTTGCCAGTAGCCAAAAAACCAGCTTGCTTACAAGCATCCTGCGTAACATTATAATCCAAATCAACCCCCCAACGACCATCAGCCATGCAATAAAGATACTTACCACTAATATTAATCATCCCCCCAACCGGATAAGTAGCACCACCAGCACCAATGCTTCCCGGAATATCGCCACAACCACGACTGCCACAACAAACCCCTATAAAAGCCCTGGACTGACCCTCAACCTTGGCTCGCTGAAAATTAGTTGTACAAACATAATCATGACCACTAACATTACCCATAATAGTGCCATTACCTCTAACATAACCCATAAAATCCAATGTCGCATCTGGCTTTAATGCAGGGTTATCAGAGCAGAAAATAGCAGACCGCTTACCAGCATTAGAGCCGTACACCATGAGCCATGTGCCCGCAGGCACATTATTGACATTAACCTTGCCTGGGCAAGCCAGAGGATTGATGCCTATTGTGGTAACTCCATCCCACACGGAGATGGGCGCAGGGCATAAAGGTATGTTATGCTCACCGCCGGCCGGGTTGGTAAACCATCCAGCGATATTAGTATAATCAGCATTACCCATGGTTGCAAACCCGAAAAGACCTGCATTATTTCCACTAGACTCGGCAGTGCAAATCAGAACTCCTGAAGAAGACACCTTAAGATTAGCAGGTTTGATTCTGCACTGATCAACGCCGCTACTGCCAGTAGAAGTTGCTATTTCAGTCAAATAAGTGCCAGCAGGGCATATGTACTGCTCAACCCAATCCCAAGGAATTGGATTGCCTTCTGTATGCCACTGAGGGAACTCATAAGTGAAAGCATTAAAATATTCATCTGGAATACAAGCGCCAGCTGCCTTTGCCATTGATTTCAGGTAATCCTGGAATCGGTCTTCATCCACGCACTTAATAAACTCGCCATTAATATTCGCAACAGGATAAATGCTCTTGCACATAGGTGTTAAAAAGACTTCTCCGTTCTGGCTTGTTAATGACGCGTCATGCCATTTTGTTCCGTCGCAAATACTCGTAGCATGACAGATCTTTCCTTCAGTAACTCGGCATTTGCCATCTCCGCAACAACCAAACTCAGACAGAGTTCCGCCTCCGAAAGCGCAAGCAGCAGGATTAGTGTCAATCTGATCTGAAGCATAAACCCCTCCACCGGGTGAATACGGATAATAAGATGGATTAAGTGGTGAGTGCGAACCTATATATGCTAAGACCTGCTCAGCAATATCTGAAGCACCTGGTTCGTGACATTCTCTGCCTGCGCAGTAAGGCTGGTCTCCAGCGCACACGCCACCAGTAACATCATCAGGAGTGGCTTCAATACCACCAATAAATCCGCACTCGCCGCAGTTGAAAGGGTCATTAGTAATATTAACACAGAAAGGCCATGATTCTTGGACTGTTGGTGTTGTTAACTTCGGTATATCATACTCATAACCAGAACCAGCATCACCGCACCATCTGCACTGAGAAACATCAGTGTGAGTTGCGGTTTCTCCTCCCTGACATGTCTTCGCATCTTTTCTATTAATCGCATCAGTGCAAGGGGCGCAATCAAAAGGGCAATTTTCAATTGTTTCACCCGAATCGCATTCTGCGTCATTATCACAAGTCGGACCAGTGCCCCCAGCGTAGCAGCAAACCTCCCCAGCAGGACAGTTCATATCGTATGTTATTTCATCCGCAGAGCACTTGGACTTACAAGTGCCGATGGAATTTGTTGGATTTGGTCGTGAACAAGCCTTTCTGCACAACCCCTCATCATCTTTAGGGGAGCAGAAGTTAAGTGCATAAGCATCTACATCACAAAGAAGGCCGCGCTCCGGGTCACACTGGCTATCCGTATGACAATCACAAACTGACAAGGCACGTACAAAGTTTGGAGCTAAGAAAAAGATTGCAACAATTATAAGTGCAGTTAAAAGCGCAGCTGAAAGAAAGTTCATTCTTTTAGTCTTCAAAAGCCCACCCATCTTTTTTCATATTGCAAATAATAATGGGAGTATATAAATTTAACGATAATCAGGTAATCAGAAAAAGCTTTTATACTTCTCTAATTCAGAATTAATTTCTTTATCAGAAAAAGCAATCAGCGGCCTTAGAATCAGCATATTTATAGAGTGGTCTTTCAAGTTCTGCAAAGTTTCATTCACAACAACTGCTTTGCAACCAAACTTGTTAGCAAGTTCGTATAATTCAGAAGCTTCTTTTATCTTATGAAGAACAAGCTCTGATGAGCTAAAAACTTGAAGCACAGAGAGGTTCTGTTCTGAAAAGCCAGCAACCTCAATGCCGCATCCTCTTTTCATCATGAGCAAAGCAGCAAGGATAGAGCGATTGTTCTCTGCCAAGACCATGACTTTGCCTTCTACGCCAACAGGCAAGCCTCCGAAGCAAGCAATGGTTTTTTCAAAAACAAAAGCTTCTTCACCTATGATTTCAATGCCTAGTTCTAAGTCAGGGTTTTCCAAATCCACCTTGAAACCAGTTTTCTCAACAATAAAAGCGCCTATCTTGTTGTTAAGCTCAAGAGAAGAAAGAGGAAAGCTCTTGGTGCTTCTTCTTGCGTTAACCTTGAACCTCGTGGTTTGAGGATGGGTTTGGGCTAGTTTTAAGGCTTCTGAGAGCATGGCTTTGAGCTCTGCTTTTATGACAGAGCAGGGGCTGTAAGAGCTGATGCCAAAAACAGGCTTGAGATTGATTTCTTTTTCTGTTTCCAGGAGCAGCCTTCCTTGCAGGCAGCTTATCTTTGCTTTCAATCCTTTGGCTTTTAAGAAGGCACCGATATTTCTGATTAACCGGTTCTCAAAATCCTTCCTGTTCTTGCCTTTCAAAGCAATCTCGGAATATCGGATTAGGTAAATCATTTTTGTAAAAAAGAAAACGTGGTCTTTTATTTAAATCTTTATTTTTTAGTTTTTGTCAAAAACAAAAAAAATTAGAACAGGCATTATAATGCATTATAACAACCATTATAATGCATTATAATGGGCTTAGAATTTTTTTAAAGATTATAAAGTTTTTTTACTTTAGCTTTATGTTTCAAACTGAAGAGTTTAACGCCATTAGGAAGCATGCTTTCATCAACAAATCCCTTAAACTTCAACTGGTTCATATAGACGCGAACAGTATTAATTGTTTTGCCTGTTCTCTGAGCAATCTGGGAGTAAGACAAGGGAGTATCTGCATTAAATAAAACTCCCACGAGCCACTTTTCTGGATTTGATAAAGCATCAAAAGAGCCGGGCTCAGGCATTATGGGTTTAACATTACTAACATTAACTGCATTATCCGCTGGTTTAAGCTTGTTCTGACTCAAAAAAACCTCGACTTCCTTAAGGACCTCTTTTTTGATTACCTGAACGTCCTTGATGTTTTTTGCATAAGCCTCCTTAAAAAGATTCAATGAAGCAGTGCTTAAAGCCTCAAAGCTTTCATTAAAGCGCTTCTCAAAAACCTTTGTGTCCTGCTCAAGTCGTCTTATAGAGGTATCAAAGTGCTTTATCCAATCGGCAATTCTCTGATGATTCAGAGAAGTGGTATACCTAAAACCATGATGGTGCTCATATAAATCCTCGAGCATTCTCCTCTGGGAGTAAAGGTCTTCTTTTATCTTTGTAAAAGCAGATACAAGACCATTATTTACCTGTTCCAAGAGAATCTTCTTCCTAAGCCACCCTAGCATTTATCTCGTCTCCTCCTCTAGTCTTCTTGCTCTTCTCATATATAAATCTTTTTAAGAGAAGAAGCTGGAGAGAATATCATTATGTAATCAAAAAAACATATCAAAAGCGTTTAAAATAAGCTTTTCTCCAGTGGAAATGGTGGGGTGTTAAGACGACATCGAATAAAATTCTCTTATTCTCCTCCTTCAAAAGCTCTAAAAATTCATTCTCCAAAGGAAATCATGGGGGCTTATATTTTTGAAAATGCTTTTTATCAAAGCTATTTTATAGAATAAAAGCATTTATAAATAAGCTGCCTTTTCCCTTTATAAACGATTTAAAAAGCTCTCGACGATAGGAGGGATTTCTATGAAGGCAAAGAAGAAAGCAAAGAACAAAACAAGAAAGAAGGTTTCCAAGCCTAAGAAGGTTGTGAAGAAGCCTAAGGTTATAAGGAAGAAAATTATAAAGAAAACTGCAAAAAAAGCTTCGGGAAGAAAGAAAGCAGTGAAAAAATTCGAGAAAAAAAAGGTTGAGAAGCCTGCTCAGCCCTGTGTGGCGGATAAGGACGCAGGCCCAAGAGATATAAGAGTCGTTAATATTGTTGTCTCTACGAGCTTAGAACACGACATTCCTTTAGAGAAAATGGCTGCTGCTCTTAGCAACACAGAGTACAATCCAGAACAATTTCCTGGCCTTGTTATCAGAATAAAGGACCCGAAAACCTCTGCTCTCATCTTTAGCTCTGGGAAGGTGGTGTGTACTGGTGCTCGAAGCATGGAAAAGGTTCAGGAAAGCATTGACAGAATCATTGAGAGCCTGAAAAAAATAGGCATAACCATTACCATAACACCAAAAATTAACATTCAAAACATCGTTGCCAGTGGCAGCATAGGCATGGATTTGAATTTGAACACCTTAGCTATGAAGCTGGATAATACAGAGTATGAGCCTGAACAGTTTCCTGGATTGGTATATAAGCTGATGGAAGCCAAGGCTACTTTCCTCTTATTTAGCAATGGAAAAGTGGTATGCACAGGCACTAAGTCAGAGGCAGAAGTGCATGCTGCCTTAGACAAGCTTGTTGAAACTCTTAAAGCACTCAAATAGAGATTTATTTCATCAAATTTTTTACTTGGGAAGGGGATTATGATGGAGGTTGCTGAGCAGATAAACCTGTTCTACAAGTTCATTGAGACAGAGTATTATGCAGAGCTGATAAGACAGGTAAGCAAAGGGCAGAAGTTTATAAAGCTAGACTTCAATGCATTATCCCTCTTTAGCCCTGACCTGGCTGAGCTCCTCCTTGAAAAGCCTGAAGACACTATAAAAGCAGCTGAGCTCGCCATCGACAATTTTGACATCGAGGGGGACCCGAAAAATTTAAGGGTAAGATTCTTTAACTTGCCTCTTTCTCAAAAAATGCTTATAAGAAACATTAGAAGCAATCATATTAACAAGCTAATTGAGATTGAGGGGTTGGTAAGGCAGAAAAGCGATGTCAGACCGCAAGTTACAAGCGCAAGGTTTGAGTGTCCGAGCTGCGGTAACATCATCACTGTGCTTCAACTAGATACTAAATTTAATGAGCCCAGCCGGTGCAGTTGTGGAAGGCGCGGAAAATTCAGGCTCATCTCTAAAGAGCTTGTGGATGCTCAGAAGCTAGTTTTAGAAGAAGCACCGGACGACTTAGAAGGCGGGGAGCAGCCCAAGAGGCTGAATATATTCTTGAAGAGCGACCTTGTAAGCCCTATGAGTGATAAGAAGACGAATCCTGGAAGCAGGATAAAGGTAAGCGGAGTTGTTAAGGAGATTCCTATTGAAATAGGCGGCATTAGAACTACGAGGTTTGACTTGTTCTGTGATTCAAATAATGTAGAGCCTGTGCAGGAGGATTTTTATGAACTTGATATTAGCGAAGCAGAGGAAAAGGAAATCCTGCAGCTCGCAGAGGATAAAAGGGTTTTTGAAAAGCTCCGCGACTCCCTGGCACCAAGCATTTACGGACATGAAAAAGTCAAGGAGGCCATACTTTTACAAATGCTCGGCGGAGTTATGAAAAAAAGAGACAAAGGCGACGTCACAAGAGGAGACATCCATATCTTGCTTGTTGGTGACCCTGGCAGCGGGAAGTCGCAACTCTTGAAAAGGGTTAGCGTGGTTGCTCCTAAGAGCAGGTATGTTAGCGGTAAAGGAGCCACGGGTGCTGGGCTCACTGCTAGTGTTGTTAAAGACGAATTCCTTAGGGGGTGGGCTTTGGAAGCAGGAGCCCTGGTTCTTACTAATAAAGGAATCTGTTGTATTGATGAGCTTGATAAGATGACTCCTGAAGACCAGGCAGCTATGCACGAGGGATTAGAGCAACAAACCATCAGCATTAGTAAAGCCAATATTCAAGCCACTCTTAGAGCAGAAACCACTGTGCTTGCTGCTGCTAATCCTAAATTTGGCAGGTTTGACCCTTTTGAGCTTATTGCAAAGCAGATAGAGCTTCCAACAACTCTGCTTAATCGTTTTGACCTTATCTTTCCTATGCGCGACCTGCCTGACAAGGAGAAGGATGAGAAGATGGCAAGTTTTATCCTGCAATTACATCAGAGCGGAGAGAAACAAAAAAGTGAAATTTCTACTGAGCTTATAAAAAAATACGTTTCTTATGCTAGAAGAAAGGTTTTTCCAAAACTTACAGACGCTGCTATGAAGGAGATAAAGGAGTTTTTTGTAGATATGCGTAACGCGGAAGACAAAGAAGGAGTAACTAAGAGCGTTCCTATCAGCCCAAGGCAATTAGAGGCCTTGGTTAGGCTTAGTGAGGCTAGTGCTAAGGCAGAATTGCATGACAAGGTGCTCAAGAAGGATGCTAGAAGAGCAATTGAACTAGTTCATTACTGTTTATCCCAGATAGGCCTTGATCCTGCTACTGGCAAGATTGACATTGATACCATAACCACAGGCATTACTGCATCTCAGAGGAGCGAGATTGGCGTGATAAGGGAAATTATTAATGAGCTGGAAAAGGTGCTTGGAAAAGCCGTTCCTGTCGAAGATATTCAGAGAGAGGCAGAGATAAGGGGGGTTGAGAGAGAGCGCGTGGATGAGATTCTGGAGAAGCTCAAGCGGTCAGGGGATGTGTTCAGCCCGCGACACGGGGTTATATCAAGAATTTAGGATTATTTTAGGTTAAAGGTTCGAGAGGTTGATTATGGCTTCGATAAAAAGGGAAACTGCAATGATCTGTATGATTGAGAGCATTTTACAAGGGAGTTTTGTCAGGACAGAAGGCTGGAATCCTAGCTATTTCTCAACTGATCTAGGAGACATTTCCCGGGTTAATATCATTGGTGTGGTGGTGAGCAATGAAATTGCTGGGGGAGTGCTTGTTGATGATGGGAGCGGAAGGATTCTTCTCAGGAGTTTTGAAGGAAACTTGTTTGGAGAGTTAAGCCTTGGTGACTTAGTGCTCATCATTGGGAGACCGAGAGTGTATAATGAGCAAAAATACCTTTTGCCTGAGATTATAAAAAAGGTTAATCATGGATGGGGGGCTTATAGGCAGCTCCAATTAGAAATCCTAAAAAAGAAAGCTAAAGCAATAAAAAAAGAGAGCCGGATTATCCTAAATGAGAAAGAGAAGCCTGTGAACTATTTTCAAAAGATTGTTGAGTTTGTCAAAGACCTTGACGATGGAAGCGGGGCAGATGTTAGTGAAGTTATAAAAAGAGCCGATGCCCCAAAGGGGGAAGAGTTTGTGCAAAAGCTTATTGAAGAGGGAGAGCTTTTTGAGGTTAAGCCTGGAAGAATTAAAGTGTTAGAATAGGCTTATGATTGCTCTGTTAGCCTGCTCTTTCTGCCAAAGAATTCTTAGAAGATTGTTGGAGTTACAAAAACCTCCAGGACAGCTGCTATGAACAAGACGCCCAGGCTGAGGAGTAAAACATCTGCTGAATCCAGTAAAATGTGTTCGAATTTGGTTGTTCCAAAATCGTGCTTTATAACCGCTATTCCTATAATTCCTCCTGCAAGACCACCCATAAAGTAGGCTAGGATTTCAGGGATGCCGTGGATGGAGTACCTTAATAAGCCGATGCTGATAATTTGGAAGTAGTGCGCTATCTTCTCAAAGCCGACTAGCTGAGCAACTTGTGCAAGTTCGCTTCTGACAAAGTTGCCTATGGCAGTGCCTATTACTGAAGCATTCCACATAAGTATGAAAATTGCTCCTGAGCCGTAAACAAATGAGAATAAGATGCAAAAAATCAGGACTTTTACATTATTAAGAAAGATTTTTGAAAAAAACCCCGTATTAGCATTAAAACTCAAATTTCCTGTAACTTTGCTATTGATTGCATTAATCGTTGCAGTCTGGGCTTGAAAAGCTGTGTTGACAATGTCTGAGGAAAAGACCACGTACCAAAAAGAAAAGGCAATTGTTGCTCCTATGAACAAATACATAAAAACTCTTAGGGCTTTGCTATGCTCTTTTAATAACCACTTCTCTTCCATGCCTTCCAAATCTTTTTCCTCTTCCATTCTGAGAGTGTTATAAACCAAGGGTAGCGCTGCCATGGCCGTAAAGAACACCATTACCAGGCTGGATTGGGCTTTGAAAATCCAGAGGCTTAAAAAGATGGAGATTGATGCAAAAAGAACTCCAAGAAGCAGAAGTTTTGAAGGTCTTTGCTCTGCTTTAAAGGGGGTTATAAGGGATTCAAGGACCATGCGCTTATCCTCTTTTTTTGCTCTTTATAAACCTTTTGGAAGCTTGAAGCTAGGGAAGTTTGGAAAAAATAAAGGGGAGAAAACAAAGCTTTTTATATAGTTCAAATAGTCCTAGGATAAAAATGGATGAGTATACAAAGCTGCTGGAAAGGGCAAAGCAAATTTTACCTGAAACCAAGGTAAGCACAGAAAGGTTTGTTATTCCGAATGTGCGTGGCCACATCCAAGGTAACAAAACCGTTATGAGTAATTTTCTCCAGATAGCGCAACACCTCGGCAGGCCGCCAGAACAGATGCTAAAATATGTGTTGAAAGAGCTTGCAACGCCCGGGGAGATTAAGAAACAGTTTGTCATTTTAGGGACAAAGGTTCCTGCCACAAGAATTAATGAAAGCATCAAAGAGTACGCCGAGACTTTTGTGGTTTGCAGGGAGTGTCAAAAGCCGGATACGAAAATGACAAAGGAAGGGGACATTTATTTTATCAAGTGCCAAGCTTGCGGAGCGAAGTACTCTGTGTATTCAAAAACCTAATTGCCCAAGCAAAAAAAACATGAAGCAGGTTCATCTTCTTGTGTCTGGAAGAGTGCAGGGAGTGTGTTATAGACATTGTTCTGCAAAAAAAGCAAGAGAGCTTGGTCTTAGGGGCTTTGTTAAAAATCTCGCTAATGGAAAAGTTGAAATCTTAATAGAAGGTGAAAGTGATAAAGTAGAGGCTTTTGTTGGCTTTTGCAAGAATAATCCTGGTTATGCCAATATCGAGGATGTTGAGGTGATTGAAGAAAAAGAAGTGAAAGCTTCTGGGCTTAACGATTTTGAGATTAGACGCTGAGCCAGGTTCCTAGTTCTTGCTGCCTTTCCCTTTCCTTTCCAAACACGCTCTCAACCTTTTGTTTTAAAAGCTCAAGGTTTTGCCTCATATACACTGGAACTTTATACTTCTCAGCCAGCTTCATGCTTAGCTCCAGGTATTTTATCACGGACCCTTCTGAAACCGTGAAAATAATTTTTCCATTGCACTCAGAACACTTGCCTGAAAGCGGCGGTCTCCTGAATTTCTCGTTACAATTAACGCACCTGAATTCCTGCTGGGAGAATTTTCTCAGGTTGCCTTTGGTATCTTTCATAAAGTGTTTGTCTATTACGAGCTTTGCGACGTCGCTCGAATCAACAGCTCTTATCTTTTCTGCCAGTTCCATCTGTCCTTTCAGCTTATCCTCCATGCTTGGAAGCTTTTTATAAGCAGAGCACAACACGCCCTCATTAACATCAGTGGTGTCGTGGGTAAAGCCGATTCCTTCATATTGCAGAGGCGTCCATAGGACGTGTCTTACTTGTTTTACTTTTATATCCCAAGGCATCTTGTATTGGCGACAAGCCTCATAGAACTCCAGAGGGTATTTCCATGCAATATCCATGTTGAAAACCATGTCATCTACTTCTGAAGGGTTTAGAAGGTAGGTTAAGACAAGGGGAGCGTCCATAGTGCTTCCTCTGCTTTCTGGCAAGTATTTTTTTGAAAAATTTATTAGTGCATCCATTAATAAAAGAAGGCAGCCTTCGTCACCATCGCAATCCCTTCGCATGGCAGCATGGACATAAGGGTGGGCTACAAATCCTTGTGTTTTGGAGAATCCAACTATTCGGCAAAGGATGCCTGCAGAAGTGTGAGGTGCTAATCCTATGACCAGTTGGCCTATCAAGTCTTCTTTGGTTTTCAAGTTGTAGTAAGGTTTTAAGTTATAGAACTTTTCAAGTAGTTCATCAACAAAACAAGCGATTCTAAACAGAACTGCATCAGCAGGCTCTTCAGGAGAATCAGGGCTGCAAGGCAAGAAGATGTCTTGCGGCTTTAATTCTAAGATTTGTTGCTCGTTCTCCAAGGGTCTTCCTTTAATGTCATGAGAATACCCTAATTTTATTAGGGCTTCAACGCTCACGCCAGCCTCTTTGGGCTTAAAATGAGTAAGCGGTATTTCTGAGCAATCATACCTTACTGTGCCATCTTTATTCACGTAAACATTATGCCTGGCTCTTAGGATGCCTTTCACAAGGTGTTCGGAGGTGTGCTCTTTGTTGCTGGTTCCGCGCACTCCTTTTATTAAATCCGGAAAGATGGTGGTGCCTATGCTTTTCAACAGAAGAGGAAAGCTATTCTTGATATCAAATACCATTGTTTTATAAAAGGCAGGTTCGTGTGGGCAATCCTTGACCAGCCCACATTCAGAACAGAAACGCATCTTCTCAGAAGCTCTGTTGCATACTTCGCACATCCTGAAAACAGTTTCCCTTTTACAGTGCTTGCAATAATAAGGAGTGAATTGTGCTGTTATGCTTCCTTTTTCAAGGGCAGATTGGAAGGATCTGAACTTGCCTCCTTCTTTACCCACCGGGAATAGTACGTGCGGGCTGCCTGTTAGTTTTCTCATTTTTGCTTTCTCAGGTCTGCCCATTCTTGCTCCAATAAAGGTGCCGTTCTTATCCCGGATTTCGACCTCGCTTAAGGCATTGATTATTTTCAGTGTGGAAAGTCTTTTTTCTTTTGAGGTTTCAATAATAGATTGAACCCTGTCTGCTTTTTTCTTTAGCTCCTCTTTTTCATGAACCCCGAGGTTCCCGAGTAAAGCTTTTGCAACTTCTTTATCTATTACTACATATTCCTTGTTAACAAATAAGTGAGGCGCTCCGATGAGTTCCAGATATCTTTTCTCCTCGCTCTTGGGAAGAATTATCTTAAAAGAGTCTCCTTGTGGCTCAATTTTTGCTTTCTCTGCAAACCAGTTAATAAGCTCCTGGAATTGAGAGGAGGTTATGCTGTTCCAGAAAAAAATGTGTTGAGGATGAAGAGGGATTCTTAGCCTTTTGCTCAGCTGATGTGCCGCGTCAAAAGAAATCTTTGTTGTTAGAGGTTTTTCAAAAAGGACTCTGAGTTTCTCAACATCAATATCAATAAGCTCGGTTATTTTTTCCAAATCAAAAGTGCCAAATAGCCACGCACAGGCTCGTTCGAGTTCAAGAATCCATTCCTCTTGAACATAGCCTGCTGGTATCAAGGGATGCGCTCTGTCGTAAAAGTCCCCGTAATTGATAAGCACATCACCCAGATAAAGAATTTCCTCTATCTCTCCGGTTAAGGATTTGGCTTGTTGTTGCGTCTCAACATAAACAACAGAGCCGTCCTTTAGCTTCACAACCGGGCCGTCAATCGAGTCACAAGACGTGAAGGCAGCTGCTTTGCCAGGCCGCTCAACTTTTAGTTGCGTGGCAATGGCAATAAAGTCTTGAAGTACTTGCATGGTTGCCGGGTGGATGCTCTGGGCAGAGTAGCCTGAAGTCCGGCTTCTGCCATATCTGAGGCGAAAGGAGCCATTAGTAAGCGGGTAGCCGAATACAGGTCTTCCTGCTACTAAATCCGAGATGTAGGTATAATCTGGTTTTATCCTGTGTTCCTCCTCATCTTTAATCTCTTTTTGTTCTGAGCCTTTTGTCTGGGCACTCTCTCGGGCCTTCATCTTCTTTTGAATCTTGAGAAACTCCTCCAAGAATGACCAATGCTCAAGCCCAAACTCGCCAGCCCAGGCACTCAACTTGGCCCAAACCTTGGGGGCTTTTAAAGGCAAACCTGCACTATAAACTAAGCAATAACCGCTCCTTATCCGATTAGTATTCACTCGAGCCTGGTCCTTTAGGGTTACGTTAGATATCTCAAAGTCTTCTGAAGGATCACCGGATATTTCTACGGGAACGTGAGCCACCATGAACTCTGTCTCTTCTTGAGAAGGAAAATATTGGAGATTAGTGACACGTTCGTGGTAATCAGAGAGCTCTGCATAACAACGTTTGATTTCCTTTTCTGTAGGGTCATATGCTGCGTATCCGAGGCTCTTTCTTACATAGTCTGCTATCAAAACGCAAACAGCAGCAGCAGTGCCTCCTGCTGCTCTGATAGGGCCGGAAAAGTAAAGGCAGAAGTAATCTCCTTGCCCATCCAGCCTTTTTTTTATTTCTAGTTTTGTAAAGCCTTCGAGGGGTGCGGAAACTGCTCCAAGAGTCACATAGGCAAACCCCGTTCTGATTCCTATCTCCATTGCTTCTCGTTTGTCCTGAAACTTGCAGAACTTTTCCTGTGCTATTTCAAGAGCAATCTGAAAAGCAACTCTCCAATCCAAAACCCCGTGCTTTTTCTCCAGTTCACCAATCCTTTTTATAGCTCCAGAGTCTTGTAGTTGAGGAGCCACCACGCTAATAAGGCCAATTACCCGTTCAGCCAGGTTCTTAGCTAGCACTATCTCGGGCTTTAGGTCAGGGTCATAACCCTTGCTCCTTGCTTTAGAGGCAATTTTATAGGCCTCAAAGCTTCCTGATTCTAATTCCTCAAAGTATTTTTTAATACTCATCTGTCTTAATGCTCATCTGGCTTTTGCTTCTCTTCTCTTAAAAAATTAATTATCTTGACTTCCCTTGTTTTGAGGTTGATTAGAGGAACTCTTGCTGGTTGGGGCTGAAGCCCTCGCTTCTCCATGTCTTCGGTGACGTCTGTCCAGCAAGAACAGTTAACCAAAGTTATGTTCTTGTAATTGCTAACACTGACCCTATGAATGTGCCCTGTAATAAAGAAATCAGGAAGCTTGTCAATAACCAGGGGATCCCTGTAAGGATCAGGAACGTACTGGTTAGAAGTATGCGTGGGTGCTAGGTGCCTTCTTTGAAGCAGGAACTTCATTATCAAGTCAGGCCTTTTTTGCCCTCCCCTGGACCTTATGTGCCCCACATTATCTGCGTAATAAATTAATGAATAGCCGTGGTATAAGAGCAAATCAAACCCTGAGAATTCCTTTGTTGCACCTATGTTAATAAATGCTGGATTGCTTAAAAGAACAATATTCGGGAGGGCTCTCAGGGCTTTTGCGTACTCATGTAATAAAGGGGGTTGGGGTTCTGATATTCTGCCAGCATCATGATTGCCAGGGCAAATAATGATTGTAATGCTCGGAGGGATTTTTTTTAGATACTCTGCAAAAAGATTATATTGCTGCTTTATGTCTGTTATCTCTAAATCGTTTTCCTGCCCAGGATACACTCCCAGCCCTTCAACCAAGTCTCCGATTATTACTAAGTACTTTACTTTTGATGCTAATTCCCTTTGTTCAGGAGTGCCTCTTCTCTGGTTTAGCCACTCAATAAAGTCCTCAAACTCCTCTTTTAAAAAGGCTTTTGAGCCGAAGTGAGGGTCTCCTGTTAAAGCAAGGCATTCATCTTCAGGGCTCTTCTTTATTTCCTTTATTAAAGGAACTTCTGGAAGGAATAACTGGTTGGCTATCACAAAATTTCCTCCTGCCACGCCTTCCACGCCAACGAGTTCATCCAGCATGATTTCCTTGGCAAGCTCAAAGAGTTCTTTTTTCTTTTCAGTCACCAGAACCTTAACCTTTCCAGAAGGATCTTCGATTGTCAATAGGATATTATTCTTTTTTGTTGTCGACTTCGCAAAAACCAAGCCGCAAAACATAACGCTTTCTCTTTCCTTCTTATACTTAACTCTTGTAATGCTGGTGACTCTTTGGAAGTCCTGTCTTTGCTTAAGAAAAGAAGAAAGGGTTTCAAAGCGTCTGTTGAAGTAATTAACAAAGTCGCTCACGGTTATTTTTCCAGGTTCTTTGTTATATGAAAAAAGAATCTTAACTTTTCCAAAGCCAGGAGCCCCTTCTTTTTCAAGTTCTTTTTTTTCAGGCGCTTCTTCTGTTTGGAAGCTTTGCTTTTCAATGAAAGCCTTATCAATGAAAAAGACGCCTTGGAGCTGTTGTTCGTCTATCTTAGCGAGTTTTTCCATCAGAGCAGAGTCCTTTAGCAAGTCCGGGCTGATCAGGATTCCTTTTTCCAAAAATGAGTTGATTAGGTCTTGTGCCATTTCCTTTCTCCGCGCTTATCTCTCCGTGTTTATCTCTCCACGCCTATCTTCTAGCCAAAAAGGTCATCTTCAAGGATTTTCTTGATTTTAACTTCAACAGAAGCAGGAAGAAGGAAGGAGATGTCTCTTGTTCTGCCAAACCGGCCTTTTGAGATGACCTTAGCATTGATTACCCCCAACATATCCAGTTCTGCAATAATATCAGATATCCTTCTTTGGGTGAGTGGTCTTAATCCTATTTTGTTGCACAGTGCCCGATAAGTATCATATGCCTCTCCTGTTTGGACAAATTTGTTGTGCTCAGTGGTTTTATTGATGATTATTGAGTAAAGTGTTGCTTGGAACTGTTTAGGTTGGTTCTTAACCAATTCTATTATTCTATCTCTTTCAATAACTTCTTCAGCTTCATCAATATCCTTCATAGTGACTTTATCAGCGCTTTTTCTTTCTGCCAGCTCTCCTGCTACGCGCAAAAGCTCAAGCGCTCTTCTTGCGTCTCCGTGCTCCCTTGCCGCATATGCAGCACATTTTGAGAGGACTCCTTCTGCCAGGACATCTTCCTTGAAGGCTTCAGCAGACCTTCTTTTCAAGATATCCTGTAGCTGCACTGCATTGTATGGAGGAAAGACTATCTCTTCTTCGCTTAAAGAGCTCTTAACTCTCGGATCTAGATTATTGGCAAATACCAAGTCATTACTAATACCCACGATCGATGTTTGGGCATTTTTCAGTTCTGAATTAATCCTTGTCAGGTTATAAATCACTTCATCTCCTGCTTTCTTAATGAGTTGGTCAATCTCATCAAGGAGGAACAAGATGATTCTCTTCTCCTCATCTAGCGTTTTAAAGAAAATCGAGTAGACCTCGTCAGTTGGAAGGCCCGTGGGCGGAATTTCTTTTCCAAACTCTCTTGCTAGTTGGGCTATTAAGCGGTATTCTGTGTCTGCTACTCTCCTTAATTTACAGTTAATGTAAATTATTTTAAGAGGAATCTTTTTGTTATATGCGAGAGTGGTCATTTGCTCTGCTAAATAGCGGATTGAGAGAGTTTTTCCACTTCCTGTCTTACCGTAAATGAAGAGGTTAGAAGGCTTTTCAAATCTGAGTGCCGGCGCCAAGATGTTGGCTACTTGAGTTATTTGCTCGTCGCGGTGTTTTATTTCATCTGGGATGTGGGTGGCTTGGAGGACTTTCTTATCTTTGAATAACGATTCTTTTTTAAGAAACTGCTCAAATATATTATTTATTTCTTTGTTCATCGTCGAGAAAAGTTCCAGAAGAAATAAAGGTTTATAAAGATTGTTTTCCTGTAGAATATATTAATAAAAATATATAAAGAATCTCATAATAGGAAGAAAAAGACGCCCCCCTCAATTTCTTTTGGAGTTTTAGTGGTGAGGATGTTGTTGCTTCAACGACCGGGTTTTGGATTTCAGCATCAATATTTACTATATTGAAAACATATTTATAATATATATGATTTTATAATAATTTTATATTTATTATATCTATATATCTATAAATCATTTATTATTTATTATATTTTATATCTATATCTCTAAACTCTTTATTATATCATCACATCTATATCTCTAAGTGTATTGCAAAAAATTATGTTGCTAAATATCATTATAAAGCCACTCGAAAACATCATAAAGTCACACGTAACTACTATAAAGAATAAGTCACAAAACACAAACAAACCCTATAATACGAGCTGGCCACACAACGCAACCTCCTTGCTTTTCTTCCAACAGGATTTTGTTCCGCAACGTTTCTAAGCGAAACCAAGGGGAGAGCGCTAGCAACATCTTTTTTATTTTATCACTTTCGAATAATAACAAAATCGAAAGCTTTATAAACAAATCAGCCTTTCTTTTTTTCCCACTAAGCAATAGTTATAATTCAAAAAATACTTGGGAGGAAAACAAAATGATAGTACAAGAATCCTTTTTAAAGAAAATAAAAGACTTTGGGCTTAATAGTTACGAAGCAAAGATATGGACTGCTCTTCTCTCAAGAGGGGTTTCAACAGCCGGAGAATTAAGCGACATTGCCAGCGTCCCCAGGAGCAGGAGCTACGACATTCTTGAAAGCCTGGAAAAGAAAGGATTCATAGTGATGAAGCTGGGCAAACCCATCAAATACATTGCTATTCCTCCGGAGGAAGTGTTGGAGAGAGTGAAGAAAGGAGTTGACATCCAAGCCCAAGAACAAATAAAGGTGCTGGATCAGCTGAGGGGCTCGGATATTTTGAAAGAACTAGTAACCCTCCACACCCAAGGAATTGAGCCGATTAATCCTACGGATTTCTCAGGTGTTATAAAAGGCAGAACTCAAATCTACAACCACCTCAACACCATGATTAAAAACGCTTCTAAGTCTGTTGTTCTTATGACTTCAGAAGACGGGCTCGTCAGAAAACACAAGCACCTTAGCAAAACTTTGCGAAAAGCAAGCGAGAAGGGAGTGAAAATAAGGATTCTGGCCCCTCTAACCATCAAATCCAAGGACGTTACTAAAGAGCTTAATGAGTTCGCTGAAGTGAGAAACATCAAAGGACACACAGGAAGGTTTTGCCTTATTGACAATAAAGAGCTTGCATTCATGCTTACAGACGACACAAAAGTCCACCCATCATACGATACAGCGATATGGGTAAATGCGTCATTGTTCGCATCCACCTTTGGAAAAATCCTGGAACAATGCCCCCTTTAAAATAAGTATCTAAACATTTTTAAAATTTTATATTCACTCACCTCTTTTCCCAGGAAGGCCTCAGGTTTCTTGAGGTCTTCCAGGGTTTATTTTTTTAACTGTTCTTTTTTGTTCTAAAAAAAGCAATATTTATTAAAACAAGCAGCACTTCCTAAAATAAAGGTGATTTTGATTTGCCCAGTATTTTTAATAAGGTAAAGGGAGCGTTCAGAGGGATCGCGGGAGAAACAACTCTTTATTACCCGGGCTGTATGACTAAATATGGACTTTTGCCCATCCTTAACAAGTACAAATCATTATTATCTGATTTAGGCGTTGAGTTCAGAATGATTGACGAAATGGATTGCTGCGGCTCTCCGTTGCTAAATGGCGGCTACGCCAAGGACTTTAATGAATTAAAGGAAAAAAACATTAAGGCCCTCAATAAGCACGGCATCACCAAGATAATAACCAACTGCCCTCATTGTTATCATGTTTTCAAGAATCATTATTTCATTAATGTTGAGCACATTTCTCAGACTATTGAAGCTCATAAGCACAAAATAAGCCATTATGCACATGAAGAAATAGCTTATCATGACCCTTGCCTTCTTGCAAGAAGCAATAACATAATCAAAGAACCGAGAGCAGCATTAAGACAGGCAGGCTTCAAAATCATAGAGCCTTTGAAGAGCAGGCAGAGAACCTTTTGCTGCGGTGCAGGAGGTGGATTAAAGCAAAACAGCCCTAAAATAGCAGATGCCCTTGCAAAGGAAAGATTAAAACAGCTCGGCGCAAAAAAAGTGGTTGTTTCCTGCCCCTATTGTTATGTGCACCTTAATGAAAATTGTGAAGGCAAAAAGAAGATTATAGAACTAAGCGAAGCCCTTGTTGAGGAATAACTAACATGATAAAAAAATTTTCAACCTTTGTTGGCTCAAACAATGCCTCTGAAAACCATCTTGACTTGGAAGCTTATAGCTATTGCTCTTCAGAAACCACAAAAAAGCCGCACCTGATTCTTTGGCCCCAGACTCTGGAGCAAGTAAGGCGCATCATGCTCTTTGCTAACCAAACACGAACACCAATTACAATTAGAGGTTCAGGAACTAACCAGGTTAATGGGAGCATTGGAGAAAACACAGTTATTCTTTCCTCTGAGAGAATGAACAAGATCCTGAAAATTGATGAAAAAAACAAGATGGTTGAGGTTGAAGCAGGCGTTAGGATAGCTGATTTGAACAAAGTCCTTAATGAATTCAAAATGGTTTTCCCGCTTACACCCCTTAACCCAGTCACAACCATAGGAGGAATGATTGCTTTTAACGCAGCAACAAAGGAGAGCCACAGACTTGGAAGAATGGAGAACTGGATTGAAGAAGCAGAGTTTATTGACGGTACAGGAAAACAGTATTTTACTAAAAAAAAGGAGCTTGTCCTCGGCAGGGAAGGCTTGACAGGCTTCATAACCAGGGCAAAGCTGCGGGTAACAGAACAACCTGTACTATCTGTTGATATTTTGAGCTCTGAGCAACCGCAGGAATTGCTGAGAAAGGCGAGACACCTTGAAAGCGATGTTGAGGTTTATTTTCTGGAGTTCTTTGACAAAAGCCTTGCCGAGCACTTCGGATTTAAGAATAGTTACCTTCTTTTTGTTGCTTATGCTGGCTTGAAAGGAAAAAACAGAACTATTCCCGAAGTAATTGCATTGCTAAAAAGAGCTGATTCTGTGCATTCTATCCTCCGAAGCAAAGGCTATTATTTCATCCAGGATGCCGAGGTAACTTTAGATAAGAGTTACGACCTTATAGAGTGGTGTGAAAAGAACAATGTGGCTCTTTGCGGGCATATCGGGCTTGGCTTGTTTTATGCTTATTTTCAAAAGGAAGATGAAGGACTGGTTATGAGTTTCCGCTCATTCATAAGAAGGATTAATGGCAAGCTTGGAAAAATATTTGGTTCTGGCACAATTAACTCTGACTTTGTGAGCGCAGAAGAGAAAAAGGAGCTTATAAAATTAAAGGACGAATACGATTATAATAATATCCTTAATCCGGGCAAGATTATCAATTATAGATAAGAAAAGAGATAAAACAACATGGAAAAAAAGAATAAGAGCGTTGAGAACTGTAATCTGTGTGGAGCGTGCAATTTCAGCTGCCCAATCTATGCGCTCCTTCAAAAAGAGTCGGCCGGACCAAGGTTTAAGGCGTTCTTGGCAAAGGAGAAGGATTACAGGGAAATCTTCCTCTTATGCACAGAATGTGAAGCTTGCGCTCAGGACTGCCCTGCAAACATTGACATAGGCTGCCTGATGGTAAGAGCAGAACTGGTTAATAAGGGGCTTGAGACTCAGAATAACAAAACCATGCGGGACAATATAAAGACGTACGGAAACCCTTTTGGCATTCCTAAAGGAGAAGAAAAAACTAAAAAGATAAAGCAATATTATACTTAATCTCGCTTTCCAATGTTAAAATACAAGAACCTTGTTATTATAGGAACCTCGCACATAGCAGAGAGCTCTCTGAAAGAAATCGAGTTCTTTTTTCAAAGAGAAAACCCTGATATTATGGCTGTTGAGCTTGATATGAACCGGCTTCACGCATTGCTCTCGAATCAGAAGCCAAATTATTCCCTGCTTTTAATACCTCAGCTAGGGTTGAAAGGCTATCTTTTCGGCGTTGTTGGAAGCTTTCTTCAACAGAAGCTCGGCAACATCGTAGGAATAAAGCCCGGGAGCGATATGCTGAGGGCAGTTCAGCTAGCACAGATGAACAATAAGAAAATAGCTCTTATTGACCGCGATGTTAGGATTACTCTTTTAAGACTTTCAAAAGCAATTGGCTGGAAGGAAAAACTGAATTTTATTGCGGACTTGTTCTCTGCCCCTTTCTCTGAAAGAATGAGAATTAATCTCCGACAGGTGCCTGAAAAAGAATTGGTTAAAAAAATTTTAAGCTTACTGAAAAAAAGATACCCAGGGCTTTACAGGGTCTTGGTCACTGAAAGAAACAAGGTCATGGCCTTAAAATTAAGGGCAATAATGGAGAATCATCCTGACAAAAAGATAATGGTTATCGTCGGCGCAGGGCACGAAGCAGACTTGACAAGTCTCATCAAGAACCCGGCATAAAAGAAATCTATATAAACCTTAATCCCAAATAAGGTTTTTATTATGCATGAATTCGCTACAAGAGTGGAGAAGCGTTGGAGATTCTCAAAAAAAGAGTTAGAAAGGCTTCTCATAACTTGTGTTGTGGCATCTTTCTCGCTCACCCTTGTGAAAGGATGGGGTGCTTTTGACCTGATTGAAGGCAAAACCGCTTTTGACTATGCTGCAAATTTCATCATCGTCTTTTTTGTGCTCTTCTTTTCACTGCTCATTCATTTCTCAATTCAAAAGCTTATCGCTTTGAAGCTAGGCTATTCTTCTGAATATAAATACTGGATTAATGGACTTATTTTTGGAGTGATAATCTGTTTCTTCTCTTACGGTTATGTGCCTTTATTCTTTCCAGGTACACTTTACTACGATATTATCCCTAAATTAAGAATCGGAGTTTTCAGAGGAGGAGTCAAACACAAAGATTTAGGGTTAATTGCCTTTGCAGGACCACTTTCTAACATCATAATTGTTGGATTGATTGCTCCGCTTTACCTAGCCACCGGAAACCCCTTAGTCCATGCTATTATTTTGGCTAATCTTCTAATCGCGATCTGGTCTTTACTTCCAATCCCCACATTTGAGAAACTGAGACAATTCAAAGGAGGAACCACCGGGCTTTATATTTTCATAGCTTCTAGATGGGCTTTTGTTTTGGTCCTTGCTACGGCCCTGAGTTTTTCCGCACTTATTTTATTGTTTAAGGTATTTTCATACATCATTGCCTTAATTATAGGAATTCTAATTACAATAGTTTACTACTCGAGGTTTGAGATGAAGTAAGAAGCCCGGCCTTCTTTTTTGGGCTTTTTAAATCTTTCGTCGCTAAAACCAAAACATTTAAGAATAAGAACATAATTTAACCTTATAAAATCTAAATAAATAGTCGGATAAATTAAAAATCGGGGGTGACCTTTAATGGCACAAGTAATAGCACAAGCGCACGTCAAGAAGGAGAAGGGATGGCTCTACTTCATTGACAAGAAGGGTAATGTTGCAAGAGCCAAGATGGCACGAGGCCGAAAGAAAGCAAAAGGAAAAATAGAAGTCGTTGCCAAAGTTAGCGTTAAGAAGGAGAAGGGATGGCTCTACTTCATTGACAAGAAGGGTAATGTTGCAAGAGCCAAGATGGCGCGCGGCAGATAAACTTTTCCAACTTTTTCTTTTTTATTCTATTTTTCTTTTTCAACTTTGGTTAGCTGGTTGCATAAGCGTTATAAACAAGAGGCTATTTCTTTCCTCTGAAAAAAAATGATTCGCGGTTTTGAACCAAGGCTTTACCAGCAAACCATTCTGGACACAGCCGTAAAGAAGAATACTCTTGTCGTGCTGCCGACCGGGTTGGGAAAAACGAACATAGCAGTGCTGTTGGCAGCTAGCCGGCTGAATAACTATCCCGGGAGCAAAATACTCATTATTGCGCCAACCCGCCCTCTCTGCGACCAGCACGTTGAATCTATGCGCAGGCATCTTGAGGTAGAAGAAGCAGAAGTCCAGTTATTCACAGGGTTTATTCGCCCTGCTAAAAGAGCAGAGCTCTGGAAGACTAGTAGAATCATAGTGAGCACTCCTCAGGGCTTGGAGAATGACCTTATCACTAACAGGATTTCCTTGAAAGAGGTAAGCCTGCTAGTGGTTGATGAGGCTCAAAGGGCAGTAGGGAATTATGCTTATGTCTTTCTTGCAAAGCAATACATGAAAAGAGCAGAGCACCCAAGGATTCTGGGATTAACAGCTTCTCCTGGCTCTGAGGAGGAAAAGATAAAAGAGGTGTGCAAGAACTTATTCGCCGAGGAAATTGAGATACGCTCTTATGACGACCCTGATGTCAAGCCTTACATCAAGGAGATTGATGTTGAGTGGGTAAAGGTTGATTTGCCCCAGGAGTTTGAGCAGGTCAGGAACTATTTAAGAGCAGCTTTTGAGCAAAAGCTGGAAACTGTGAAAAAGCTTGGCTACATGTACGGAAGGGTTTCTAGTTACAGCAAGACCGCCTTGCTTGAGCTTCAAAGGGTGTTGTATGCCAAGATGACGAGCGGAGAAAAGGATTTCGGTATCCTGAGGAGTATTAGCCTTCTTGCAGAAGCACTAAAGCTGCAACACGCCCTAGAACTTGTGGAGACGCAAGGGCTAAAACCATTGATGGAGTACTTCTCAAAACTTGAGGAAGCAGCTAACAAAACAAGAGTGAAAGCAGTGCAGAACCTGGTAAGAGACTTGAACTTCAGAAGCGCGTACATGAAAACAAAAAATCTCATCCAGGCAGGAGCAGAGCACCCTAAGATAACAGAGCTCAGACGAATCGTGGCGAAGGAATTAGAAAAGAAAAAGGACGTCAAGATAATAATTTTCAACCAATACAGGGATTCCACGAGCAACTTAAAAGAGATAATGGACTCGATAGGAGTCAAGTCAAAGATTTTTGTAGGGCAAATGAAGAAGAAAGACACAGGTATGAGCCAGAAGAAGCAGAAAGAGATTCTTGAATCCTTCAGAAACGGAGAGTTCAACTGCCTGATAGCAACCAGCGTTGCAGAAGAAGGACTGGATATACCTGCTGTGGATTTAGTAATCTTTTATGAGCCAGTGCCGTCTGCTATAAGGACTGTGCAGCGGCGCGGAAGAACAGGGCGACAAGAAAAAGGGAGAGTGATAGTTCTCGTAACCAAGAAAACAAGGGACGAGGCTAATCTCTGGGTCTCTGTGCACAAGGAGAAAAGAATGTATCGCATCATTCACAGCCTTAAAAGAGGGCTTTCCCCACTTGCAGAAGTCACTCCAGAAGGAACTGAAAAGAGTGAAGAGCAGACAAAGCTAGCAGAGCAAGGAAAATCAGAATGGGACTACTCAAGCCTCACAGTCTTTGCTGACCACCGCGAGAAAGGCTCTGGCATAATCAAGGAATTATCTGACTTAGGAGTAAAGGTGGAGCTCACAAAATTGGATATTGCAGATTATTTACTTAGTGAAAGAGTGGCTGTTGAGCATAAAACAGTAAAAGACTTTGTAGACTCAATAATCGACGGCAGGCTCCTTTCCCAGCTTTCTGCTCTAAGAAAATATGAAAGGCCATTGGTAATAATTGAAGGAGAGGAAGATATTTACTTTCAAAGGAAAATCCACCCGAACGCCATCAGAGGAGCCTTGGCGACCACCATTATAAGCTATGGTATTCCGCTTATCCAGACAAAGAACCATAAAGAAACAACAGGCTTACTCTTAATGATTGCCAGGAGAGAAGCAGACCCAACAAGAAAAGACGCAGTATTTCACACCTTTAAACCCCTGACAGACAAGGAATTACAAGAATACATAATCAGCGCATTCCCAGGCGTAGGAAGCATACTGGCAAAACCCCTCCTGAAAAAATTTGGCACAATAAGAAACATCGTTAATGCAGGTGAGGAAGAGCTCAAACAAGTTGAGCTTATTGGAGATAAAAAAGCTAAACGGATAAAAGAAGTTGTAGAGAAAGATTACAATGAGAACTAGCTGTTTTTAGCCTAAGAAGATTTAAGATTTTGCAATTCAGTTCCCAAATTTATTCAGATAATGCGTCAAACCCTCAATCTGCCTTAATTCTGTCTTGAAAAGCAGCTCCCTAAACCTGTTATCAACATATACGCCGCGCGTGCCCAAGTGTTTTGCAAGATAAGAATAAATCTCTTTCCCCTCAGCATCCAGGTCAGTAAGAATAATCACTCTTTTTGCGCTTACTGCTTCTGCAACATTATACAAGGACCTGCCATTAAGAGGGATAATTCTTTTGAATCCGAGCTCAATCAGAGCTTTTTGATCCTTTTTGCCCTCCACAATTATCGGAGTATCCCTTTCTTTCTCAATAATCCTGTAAATCTCCTCAATAATCTCTCTTAACCCTTTACTTTGGTTCATGATAATGCGGGCGGCAGGTTTCGAACCTGCGTAGACACTGAGTCATACGGCCCTGAACCGTACCCGTTTAGTCCCAAATCTCTGATTTTGGCTATCAAAAATCTTTGATTTTTGTTTGACCACTCCGGCACGCCCGCGCTAATAAAAAAGAACGCTTTCCTCTTTATAAATATTCTAGTTAATAAAAAACAACATTCTTTAAAAACACTTGGAGCTTTCTTTCTTTCAAGATGTTCCTAGCCAAGACTTTGTCGTTCTACAAGAGAAAAGACATTCAGGAGGAGATTGTAAAGCAGGCAAAGGACAAGGAGGTGGCTTTCAGGTTTGGCGAGGTGTTTGGTAAGCGTCCTGAGATTATTTCGTACCCTAATGATGTTCTTGAGCTGGCAAAGCAGCGCGTGACGAGTTTTCACTGCTCAGAGGAGTTATGGGTTAATCCTTTGCAGCTTAGTACAGAGCTAAGAAAAGAGGAGTTCGACGCTTTGAGGAAGGGATGGGATCTGGTTCTTGATATTGACTGTCATTTTTTTGACTACAGCAAGATAGCAGCTTACTACTCAATAAAGGCCTTGAAGTATAATGGCGTAAAGTCAATAACTGCCAAGTTTTCGGGCAACAAAGGTTTTCATATCGCAGTACCCTCCGAAGCCTTTCCTAAGATTATTGAAGGTCAGCCTGTTAAGAATTTGTTTCCAGAAGCTCCGAGAAGAATAGCCGAATACATTAAGTTCCTGATACAAGAGCCGCTTAGCAGAGCGATAATGAAATTGGAGAAAAAGGATTTTGACAAGATAATCAGAAAAACAGGATTGAAAGGGGAGCAAATAATCCGTTATGAAGAAAATGAGTTTGGCGATAGGATTCCAAGGCTCAATGTTGAGCCGTTCCTGGAAATAGACACTCTGCTGATCAGTCCAAGGCACCTTTACAGGATGCCTTATTCCTTTAATGAGAAATCCTGGCTTATATCCGTACCAGTGGATATTAGCAATATTCTTAAGTTCAAAAAAGAGGATGCTGAGCCTGAAAAGGTGAAGGTAGAGCTCCCTTTCTTAGACAGAAATGTTAAGTCAGCTGATGCTGAGAAGCTTCTGAGAAATGCTTTTGATTTCAAGCCAGCAGCAAGCACTTTTAAGGATGAAGAGGAAAGGAAGAAAAAGATTGATGAAAGGCAAAAAGCTTATTCTCTGCCTGAGAAAGCCATTGGCGAGGAGCACTTCCCTCCCTGCATAAACTTAATCTTGAAAGGGCTTGAGGACGGCAGGAAAAGAGCTGTTTTTATTCTAATAAACTTTCTGGCTAGTTGCGGCTGGGATTACGAGATGATAGAGCAAAGGCTAATGGAGTGGAACGAGAAGAATCATGAGCCTTTAAGACCGCAGTACATCTTAGGCCAGTTGCGATATGCAAAGCAGGGAAAAAAGATACTTCCTCCGCCTAATTGCGATAACCTGGCTTACTACAAGGGCTTCTCTGTGTGCAAGCCTGACGAGCTATGCAGCCAAATAAAGAACCCTTTGCAGTATGCGAAGAGAAGAGCCAGGGCAGGAGAGCCGAGAAAAAGGAAAAAATGAGACTGCGGGCGAGCTTAACAAACAAGCAAACTCTGATTTGCTGTTCTCAGAAAATCTAGAATTTTCTGGGACAGCGAACTCTGTTCGCTTGTTCAATAAAATTAAAAATTTTATGAAAACATTTATAAATAAACTACAGTTTTTTCCTCTGGTTCAGGTGGTAATGAACCTGGACTTGTAAGAAAGCCTGAAAAGAAAGCCCTTTTCAGTACGCTAATTAGAGAGATTAGTGTCTTCTATAAAGGTGCTTTTAGCAAAAGGCTCTTTTTATATTTATCATATTAATGTTTAGTTATCAAGAAGTATACGCAGAGAGAGGAAATGGCAAATATAAGAAAACCAAGAAAAGGAAGCATGGGAGTTTGGCCTAGGAAGCGAGCTAACCGGCCTTACCCTAGAATTAGGAGTTGGTCTAGCCAGAGCTTTGACAAGCCAACCCTTCTTGGCTTTTGCGGCTATAAGGCAGGGATGACTCACTTGCTGGGCGTGGACAACAAGAGGACTTCGCTTACCAAAGGCGAGGAAATCGTGATGCCCGCCACAGTCATTGAGTGTCCGCCCATCAAGATTCTTTCTGCTCGCTTTTACAAAAAAAATCCTTACGGCTTGTTTGCTGCTACCGACTTCTTCTTCAAATCCACCAAAGAGCTTCAACGAAAGATTTCTATTCCAAAAAACATTCCTGACATAAAAGAGCTTGACAAGATAAACCCTGAAGAGTATGCAGAGATTAGCGTAGTGGTTTATACCCAACCAATAGCTGCAGGATTTGGGAAGAAGAAACCTGAGATTTTTGAGCTGAAATTAAGCGGAACTAACAAGGACAAGCTGGAATTCATAAAAGCAAATGCTGACAAAGAGATCACGGTTGAACAAGTATTCAAGGAAGCCCAGTTCATTGATGCCCGCGCAGTCACAAAAGGCAAAGGGCTACAAGGGCCTGTTAAGCGTTTTGGCATTGCCCTTAAGCCGCACAAATCAGAGAAAGGCAGGCGTCAGCCAGGAAGCAGAGGGCCTTGGTGCGGCCAGCAGCACATAATGTATAGAACAGCATATTCGGGACAGATGGGCTATCACCAGCGCTTTCAGATGAACCTTCAAATCTTAAAGATAGGGGCAAAGCCAGAAGAGATTAACCCCAAAGACGGATTTTTGAGGTATGGTAAGATAAATTCAGCTTATTTACTTGTAAAAGGCTCAGTGCCAGGGGCCAAGAAGAGGTTAATAATCTTGACACAGCCAATACGCGCGTCCAAGCTAGAGGAGCCTCTTCCCACAATAACTCACATTAGTCTAAGCTCAAAGCAAGGAAGATGAGGAAAAGGAGTGCTAAGATGAAGATAAAAGTGCTAAACACATCAGGAACAGAGATGGGAGAAACCGAGCTACCAATCCAATTTCAAGAGCCACTCCGAATAGACCTTGTGAAAAAAGCAGTTCTTGCTATACAGAATAACCGAAGACAGGCTTACGGAGCCTACAAAGAGGCAGGAAAAAGGCATCATGTAGAAGTCTCTAGGAAGCGCCGTGATTACAAAACCAGTTACGGCCATGGAATAAGCAGAGTGCCTAGGAAAGTACTTTCTCACAGAGGAAGCCAGTTCTTCTGGGTTGGTGACTTTGCGCCAGGCACTGTGGGAGGAAGAAAAGCCCACCCTCCGAAAGCTGAAAAGATTTTCAAATGGAAAATAAATGAGAAAGAGCGAAGAAAAGCCATCTGCTCAGCAATGAGTGCTGTGATGAACAAGGATGTTGTGGCTGAGAGAGGGCATGCACTCCCCAAGAACTATCCTTTCCTGATTACAGAAGAATTCGAAGAGATCAGCAAGACAAAGGAACTGTTAAAAACCTTGGTCAGACTTGGGTTTGAGCAAGAGCTAAGAAGAGCAGCGAATACCAGGATAAGGGCAGGAAAGGGAAAAAGAAGAGGAAGGAGAAAAGCACTCAAAAAAAGCCTGCTTCTGGTAGTGGCAAACCGCGCCAAGATAGGAAAAGCAGCTGCAAACGCTTCTGGCCTGGATTGTGTATGTGTTCAAAACCTCAATGCAGAACTGCTTGCACCAGGAGGCCATGTTGGCAGAGCAACGCTCTTCACAACCAAATCCTTAGAGGCTCTTAAGAAAAACCTGTTTACTGATTACTATAAGGGAACCAGTGAAAAGAGAAAAAGCCCGGAAAAAGGGGAAGCTGTAAAAGAAGGTAAGCTTGTAAAAGCAGCTAAGGAGAATAAGAATAAAACCGAGGCTAAAAAATGATAATCAAATATCCTTTGTCAACAGAGAAATCCATACGGCTCATGGAATCAGAGAATAAGCTGGTCTTTGTTGTGGATAATAAAGCAACCAAGCAGGAGATAAGGAAAGAGATAGAGGAAACTTTTAATGTAAAAGTTGCTAAAGTTCATACAACAAGCGATTTCAGCGGAAGAAAAAAGGCGTATGTAAAGTTTGCGCCAGAAAGCCCAGCTATCGATTTGGCAACAAAGCTCGGGTTAATGTAAGGTAGAATATTACTTGAGTAAGTTAATACGATATAAAATTAATACGATATGAAAAATATGAGGTTAAGACGATATTAATTTAATATGATTGGAAATAATATAAAATAACGTGCGATTAGGGATAACGTGATTGGAGAGATGATTTATGGGTAAAAACATAACTTCACAAAAGCGGGGAACCGGAAGCCCAACTTTTAGAAGGCCGAGCTTTAGCTTTGAAGGAGCAACCAAGATAGGCAAGAACGGCACAGCAGTAATTATTGAACTGCTTGACTGCAGAGCCCACTCTGCTCCTCTGGCAAGAATAAAACATGATGATAACACTACATCCTTAATCATAGCTCCAGAAGGAGTAAGAACTGGACAAGCAATAGAGATTGGCGGAAAAGAAGTCAAACTTGGAAACATACTGGAGCTAAAGGACATTCCTGAGGGAGTGAGCGTTTTCAACATTGAGGGCAGGCCGGGAGATGGAGGAAAATTCGTAAAGGCTTCAGGCGTAGCTGCAAAAGTAATTGCGAAGACAAAGCATGCAGTTACACTATTGCTCCCTTCAAAAAAGAACAAAGACTTCCACCCTGGCTGCAGAGCCTGCGTCGGCGTAGTTGCCGGCGGCGGAAGAAAAGAAAAACCGTTTTACAAAGCAGGAAGAAGATTCTTTGCTATGCGAGCCAAGAACCAGTACTGGCCAATCGTTTCAGGGCTCAGCATGAACGCAGTTGATCACCCATTCGGAGGAAGGAGCAGCCACCACAAGGGAAGACCAACGATTGCGCCCAAGAACGCTCCGCCAGGAAAAAAGGTCGGAATGATCAGGCCTAGGCACACAGGCAGGAATAGGTAAATGAGAGAAAGAATTCAGAGGTAGAAATCCAGAGGTAGAATAAGATGATGAGAAAAGGTTTTGCTTACAGAGGAAGAAGCTTGGAAGAATTACAGCAGATGAGCCTCACTGAATTAGCAGAACTCTTCTCAGCAGAAGGCAGAAGAAAACTGCAGAGGCTTAATGATCAGGACAAGCAATTTATTGAGAAAGTAAAGCTTAGCAAAAAACCAGTTAAGACTCACTTAAGGGACATGATAATCCTTCCTTTCATGGTAGGCAAGATGATACTAGTACACGATGGCAGAAGCTTTCAGCAGGTTAATGTAATTGAGGAGATGATAGATCACAGGCTTGGCGAATATGTGCTGACAAGAAAAAAAGTATCCCACAGCGCCCCAGGAATAGGCGCAACAAGGTCAAGCGCAAGCCTATCAGTCAAATAAGCAGGCTAATGATAAATGATAAGATAAACGATAAATAAGCTGGCTAATGAGGATCAGAGATGAAATACAATTATGCTTTCAAATCAGACAAGGAGAACGTGGTCAAGGCAGTCGGAAGAGACTTAGGCATCTCAACAAAAACAGCCATAGAGATGTGCGCCTTTATCCGAGGCATGCCTTTAGCAAAAGCCACGGCGATATTAGAAAAGGTGATGAATAAAGAAATTGCAGTGCCGTTTAAAAGATTCACAGAAGGAGCAGGGCATAAAAAAGGCATTGCAGCAGGCAAACATCCCTTAAGAGCTTCCCAGGAGTTCCTTAAACTCTTCAAAGCGCTAGAAGCCAACGCCCAGAACAAAGGATTAAGCTCATCATTAAGGATAATTCATGCGTGCGCCCAGCAAGCAGCAAGGCCTCTTCATTACGGCAGGAAGAGAAGGATAAGAATGAAGAGAACGCACCTTGAGCTGGCAGCGCAGGAAATTGAGCCTGCAAAGAAAGAAACAAAAGAAGCAAAACAAAGCAAGGCTGCTAAATCCAAATCAACAATACCAAAATCAACAACACCTAACACAGAAGCGGAGGCGAAAGCTTGATCGAGAGGAAATTCGTTAACCAAAACATTAAGGAATTCGAAATTAAGGAATATATAAAGACTAACCTCCAGAGGGTCGGGCTTAGCGATGTAAAGCTCCAAAGAACTCCGCTCGGAGAAAAGATAGTTATCAGCACCAGCAGGCCAGGCCTTGTCGTTGGGAGGTCAGGCACCAACATAACCAAACTAACCAAGGACTTGAAAGAGGTTTTCAAACTAGAAAACCCTCAGATAGAGATTGAAGAAGTGACTAGCCTGGGCTTGGATGCTAATATAATCGCTGAGATGATAGCCAACTCACTCGAGAGATTCGGAATATCAAGATTCAAAGGAATTGCTCACAAGGCAATGTCAGACGTGCTGACCGCAGGAGCCCTTGGTATTGAAATCCTTATCTCAGGCAAGGTGCCTAGCGCAAGAGCCAAGACCTGGAGATTTTACCAAGGCTACTTAAAGAAGTGCGGGGACATTGCGGTTTCAAAAATAAGGGTTGCTTATTCAGTAGCTCAGTTGAAAAGCGGCACGGTCGGAGTTAAAGTAAGCATAATGACCCCGGACACAGTGCTTCCTGATAAGATAAAGATAATCCGAGAAAAAGAAGGCTTGGCTAAGCAAGTTGGAGAAGTTAAAGATGCCTCTGTACAAGAAGAGCTGAATGAAAAAGTCAGAGAGCTTACAGGAGAGAAAGCTAAAGGCTTGCAATCAGCAGCTCCTGACAAGGCTTTGCCTAAGCCAAGGAAAGGAAAACAGGAATCAGAAGCAGGCGCAAAAAAAACCAGAAAAGAGCCGAGCGACCGGCCAAGCAAGAAAAAGAAAGAGCAGAGGAAAACTCCAGAACCTGCTGACGAGTCTACTGATGTGGCTAGTGTAGCAGCTTCAGAGGAAGAGGAAGGAAAAAATGAAATTTAAGGAACTGGCGCAACTGGGTAAGGAAGAACAAGAACAAAAACGGAAGGAGTTACAACTGGAGCTTATCAAGCTGAATTCCCAAGTCGCTACAGGCACCCCTCCCAAGAATACTGGCCAGTTAAGAAGGCTGAAGAAGGATATTGCAAGAATCATGCTCCTAAGAAGTAAGGATGAAAAAAATAGTAAAAATAGTAAGACAGAAAAAATTTTGATACAACGAAAGGAAAAGATTGCTGAACAAAGAAAAGTTTCAGAACCAAAAGGAGCATCAACTCAAAAAACAAAACCAAAAACAAAATGAGTGAAGTATGCAACACTTGCGGGCTGCCAAAAGAGCTTTGCGTTTGTGAAACAATCGCAAAGGAAAACCAGAAGATAGAGATTACATTGATAAAGAAGAAATTTGGGAAAATCAGCACAGTGATTAAAGGCATAAACCAGAACGAGATAGACTTGAAAGAACTGGCAAAGAAGCTCAAAACCAGATTTGCTTGCGGAGGCACAGCAAAAGACGGTGCAGTTGAGCTTCAAGGAGACCACCTCAAAGACATAAAGGCAGAGTTCGTAAAGCTCGGCTTCAGCCCAGACATGATAGATGTCAAAAAAGTGTGAAGAATAGGACCTAAAGAAAAGATGGATCATAACCTTACAGAGGAATTTATAGGCAGTATAATAGAAGTTGTCAAATCAAAAAACCAAGACCTCAAAGGGACCAAGGGAAAAATAATTGATGAAACAAAAAATACTTTCATAATACTTGATGAGGAAAAACAAGAAAAAACTTTACTGAAGAAAGGCGCTGTGTTCAGGATTGGAGAAAAGGAAATCCTTGGAGAAAAAATCCTGTGCAGACCAGAAGAAAGAATCAAGTTCAAAAAATAACCACCACGCTCAAAGAATAACCACTAAAAAGCCGGAGAGAAACGAGATGAAAAAGAAAGGAATCGGATTAAAACTGAAAAACCCGGAGAAGAGTTGCTCAGATAAAAACTGCCCTTTTCACGGAGAGCTAAGCATAAGGGGAAAACTGCTTACAGGCACTGTTGCAAGCGACAAGATGTCCAAGACAGTGATTGTGTCTTGGGATCGGAGGGTGTATGTTCCTAAATTCGAGAGATATGAGAAGAGAAGAAGCAAGGTAAGCGCTCATAATCCTGAATGCATTGATGCAAAGAAGGGGGATATTGTTTTGATAGCAGAGACCAGGCCTCTTTCCAAGACAAAAAATTTTGCTATTGTTGAGGTTATTGGCAAGGAATCAACAAGGGAAGTCTTGAAAGCAGAGGCTGTCAGGGAAGAAGAGGGAATGGAGAAACCCTTGATTAAGCTTGAAGAAGAAAAAGAGCAGAAGCCAAAGAAAGAAGAAAAAGGCGATGAAAGATGAAAGCAGTCAAAGCACACATAACAGCGGGCTTGCAGAAAGGCTCTTACCTTGAAACCTGCGACAATTCAGGCGCCAAGCTACTCAAAATAATCTCCTTTAAAAGAGCCAAGACTGTAAAAGGAAGAAACCCTCAAGGGGGAATAGGGGATTTGATAACAGCTGCTGTTGTGAAAGGCAGGCCAGATATGAGGAAACTGGTGGTTTTTGCTATTATTGTGCGCCAAAGGAGGGAATATAAGCGAAGGAATGGTGTCAGAATAAAATTTGAGGATAACGCCGCGATTGTACTGAAAGACGACAAAGGAACTCCCAAAGGAACAATTTTCAAAGGTCCAATAGCAAAAGAAGTTACGGAGCGCTGGCCAACCATTGCCAAAGTAGCCAGCATGGTCATATAGAGGCTATAGATGCTAAAGATACAATATCCGGGTTGATGATTATGAAAAAGCTGTTTTCAACAAAATGGAAGGCAAGCAAGCAGCCAAGGAAGCAGAGAAAGTACAGGCATAATGCTCCTCTTCACATTAGAGCAAAATTCCTCCACGCTCCCATTGCTAAGGAGCTTGTGAAGAAGCACGGCATAAATCGAGCAAGAGTGATTGTTGGTGATAAAGCAAAGATTATGGTTGGAAAGTTCAAAGGAAGCGAAGGTAAAGTAGAAGCTGTTGATTTAAAAAAGAGCAGGGTAGTGATAACCGGGATTGAGGTTTCGAAAAAAGACGGTTCAAAGAGCAGGCCAAGATTTCATGCTTCCAACCTTTTAATAACAGAGCTGAGCCTTGAAGATAAGCGAAGGTTCAAGAGAAGAAAAAAAGAATAAAAAAGAATAAAAAAAGGTTTCAAAATGGGAAAAAGTCACATTAAAAGGATAAATGCGCCCAAGAGATGGGATATCCTTAGAAAAGGGAATGTTTTCATAAGCCGCCCTAATGCTGGCAGGAGCCTAGAATTGGCTATCTCCCTGAACAGCGTAATCAAGGAATTTCTGCATAAAACAAAAACAACCAAGGAATCCAAATACCTTATGAAGCGTCAGGGCGTCTTTGTTAATGGGAAAAGGCGTTATGACGAGAAGTTTCCAGTTGGCTTCTTGGATGTTGTGAGCTTTCCTTCAATAAAAGAAAATTATCGCCTCCTGGTTAACAGGAAAGACAAGCTTTTCCTTTTGAAGATAAGTGATGAAGATGCGAAGCTAAAGCTTTCAAAGGTGGTTGATAAAAAGTACCTTTCAGAAGACAAAATCCAGCTTAATTGCTCAGACGGAAGAAACTTCTTGCTCAGAAAAGATGATGCCCTGCTAAAAGAAGTAAAAAAGAACGACTCCGTCCTTTATAGCCTTTATGAGAATAAAATAATCAAATCCCTGAAGCTTGAGCAAGGAGCCTTAGTTTACCTTTACAAAGGGAAACACGTCGGTAACCTTGCTGCTGTTGACGGGTTTAAGGCAGAAAACATTGTTTTCAAATTAGGCAAGGATGTTTTTGAGACCAAGAAAGCGTATGCCTTTGTTGTAGGCAAAGGCAAGCCAGAAATCAGTATTGAAGAAAAACATTGAATAGAAATAATCAAAGTAACGATCAAAGTAACAATTAAATCAATAATCAAAATAACCTGAGAGACAGCGGCCAAAAAGTAATTTGAAATGGGTTCGAAGATGAATTTGAAGATGAATGAAATAAGGATTGAGAAACTGACCCTGAACATAGGCGCAGGCAAAGAACAGGCTGTTCTAGACAAAGGAATGCTCCTGCTAAAAAACATTACAGGGATTGACCCTGTAAAAACCATGACCCAGAAAAGAATCGCTGGCTGGGGACTAAGACCTGGCTTGCCTATCGGGTGCAAACTCACCATAAGAAAAGCCCCGGCCGCGGAGCTGATTAGAAGGCTTCTTGCTGCCCACAACAATTTGCTATCCAAAGATAACTTTGATGATGAAGGCAATGTATCTTTCGGGATTCACGAATATATTGATATCCCAGGCATAAAGTATGACCATAAAATAGGAATAATGGGCTTACAGGCTTCACTCACGCTTGAAAGACCAGGCTTTAGGATTAAGAGAAGGAAAATCATGAAGAGAAAAATCCCTGCGAGACACAGGATAAGGAAAGATGCTGCTATAGAGTTCATGAAGAAAAACTTTGCAATAAATATAAGTGAGGAGCAAGGAACAGAATGAAGAGGACAAATCCGAGATGACAACCAGTAACCATACTAAGGTTTTAAAACAAATAAGGAGTAAGCCAGCCAAGTACGAAAAGTTCCTTAAGTACAATGTTCCGCGCCAAAGAAAATTCGGGAGGAGCATGCATAAGTGCCGGAGATGCGGCCAAACAGCTGCTCACATCGGCCAGTACGGGCTGCACTTCTGCCGCCAATGCTTCAGAGAAGTGGCTCCCAAGATAGGATTCAAAAAATACCGGTGAGGTTGAGACAAGATGAGCCTTAATGACCCTTTATCAAACGTGCTTTCCCAGATTAGCGCTTATGAAAAGATAGGTAGGAAAGAGATTGTGACCAAGAGCAATTCAAAAGTCATCAAGAAGGCGCTTTATATCATGCAGGAGAACAAATTCATCGGTGGCCTTGAAGAGGTAAAAGATTCAAAAGGAAACTTCCTTCGGATTAACCTTATTGGCAATATAAACAAGACAGGAGTTATTAAGCCTCGCTTTAGCGTTAAGAAAGACGCCTTTGAGAAGTTTGAGAAAAGATTCCTACCGGCAAAGGACTTTGGAATACTAATCATAAGCACCCCTCAAGGGTTGATGACGCATAATGAGGCAAAGAAAAAAGGGCTTGGGGGAAAACTTATCAGCTATTGCTATTAGATGTGATTAGATATGATTTGATGTGATTTGAAATGAAACAAGACCTTAAAGAGGAACTGAAAATACCCGAGAACACAAACATAACCCTAGATAACAGAATGTTCACAGTAAAAGGACTAAAAGGAGAGGTCAAAAGAAGATTCTACAACCCTAAAATAACCGCAAGAGTCATAGGTGATAGTGTTGTGTTTGAATCAAAAAAAGCCACCAAGAGGGAGAAGAAACTTATCAAGACTTATATTGCCCACCTGAAAAGCATGATAAAAGGAGCGAATGAGGCGCATGTTTACAAGTTAAAAATATGCTCTGGGCACTTCCCAATGACAGCCAGTGTTAAAGGAAGCCTGTTTGAGCTAAAAAACTTTTACGGAGAGACAGTGCCCAGAACAACCGCCCTGCCAGAAGGAGTGAATGTGAAAGTGGAAGGCCAATACATCCTGGTGGAAGGCATTGACAAGGCTGCTGCGAGCAGAGCGGCTAGCCTGATCGAACTGCTTACTCGGAGGTCGGGCTTTGATAAAAGGGTATTCCAAGACGGCATATTCATTGTTGAAAAGGACGGAGAGCTTGTGAAGGGCTAAAAAGGCCGGAAGTAATCAAGGAAAAAAATTAAACAAGAGATAAGATGAGAGATAAAAAGGAGTTGCTGGAAAAGAGAAAGATGACAAAAAAGGGAAAACCCTTTTTTAGGAAAAAGGACTATTATAAATCCAAGAACCTGGCTTGGAGATGGCGAAAGCCAAGAGGAGTTGATAATAAACAGAGGCTGAGGAAAAGGTCTCACGCCTCAATACCAGAGACAGGGCTTAAGTCACCAAAAGAAGTAAGAGGACTGCATAAATCAGGCTTATTGCCTGTGGTGGTGTTAAGCCTTAAGCAATTAGGAACTCTTACCAAGGAGCACGGAGTGATTTTATCATCGCGGCTGGGAGATAAAAAAAGAAGCATGCTCGTTGAAGAGATAAAGAAGAGAGGCTTGGCTTTGCTGAACCTGGACGCTGACAAAACCCTTTCAAGAATTCGGGCTGACCTGAAACAGAGAAAAGAAGGCAGGAAAAAGGAGTTGACCAAAGAGAAAGAAGCAGAGAAAAAGAAGAGCATAGAAGAAGCTGTGAAGAAAGAAGAGGCCGAGGCAAAAGAGGAAGCAAAAGAGACGATAAGGGAGAATGCAGAAGCCCAAGCGAAAGAGGAGAAACAGCTTACAGATGAGGAGAAGAAAAAACTTGAGAAAGAAGAAAAAGATAAACTCCTCACAAAAAAAATATGATGTTCAAGAGGTAAATGAAGATGAACTTAAAACTCCAGAAAAGGCTTGCAGCAAGCGTGCTCGGCTGCTCTGAAAAAAGAGCAGTTTTTGACCCTGCAAGGCTCGAGGATATAAAGGAAGCCATCACCAAAACAGATATCAGGATGCTCATAGGTGAAGGAGCAATAAGGGAAGCTCCTCAAAAGAGCGTATCCAGAGTGAGGGCCAACAAGAGGATAATTCAGAGAAGAAAAGGGTTGAGAAAAGGATTGGGAAGCAGGAAAGGGAAGGCTACGGCCAGAGAACCAAAAAAGCGAGCATGGATGAACAGGGTGCGCTCTCAAAGAAAATTCCTAAAAAGCCTTAAGCAACACCTGAAAGCCGGCTCTTTTAGAGAGCTCTACTTGAAATCAAAAGGAGGCTTTTTTAGAAGCGTGAATCACATCAAACTGTATGTTGAAGAACATGAGATGGCTCTTAGGCCTTTACAAAAGACCATCAGCCCTTTACAAAGACCCGGAGCAGCTGATGAAACCAAGAGGAAAGCAGATTTAAAGGCAGAGTTCAAGGAAAACTTTGTTCAGAAAAAAACAGCTCCTGAAACAGCTCCTGCAAAACCAAGCAGAATAAAGAAGACGAATGCTGAAGCTTGAGCAGCAAATTGGAACAATAGGTTAAACAGAAGATTAGTATGACGTGAAGAGAAATGGAAAGGAAAAAAGTAATGCAATACAGAAGGAAACGGGAAGGAAAGACGAATTATAAGAAAAGGCTTCTCCTGCTTAAAAGCAAGAAGCCAAGAATGATTATTAGAAAGACTAACAAGCAAATCATCCTCCAAATAGCAGAATACTCGATTCAAGGAGATAAAATTGTTTGCGGAAGCAATTCAGGCAACCTTCAGAAGCTAGGCTGGAAATACTCATGCAACAACCTGCCTGCTTGCTACTTAGCAGGCCTAATGCTTGGCAAGAAGGCTCTTGCTAAAGGCATAAAAGAGGCTATAGCTGATGTTGGATTGCACACAACCATCCCTGGCTCAAGAATTTATGCCGCGATTAATGGAGCCATTGATGCTGGAATAAAAATACCTGCTTCAGAAGACATTTTTCCGCCTAAAGATAGGCTTAACGGAGAGCACATAATCAAGTTTTTTACCTTAAATAAAGAGAAAACTCAGTTTGCAGATTATAGAAAAAAGAACTTGGATTTGGCAAAGCTAAAACAGGACTTTGAAGATTTTAAAAAGAAAATAATGAGTGACTGATACTTATGGCAAGAAGAAAAGAATCAGCAGGGAAAGGGCGAAAAGGGCAGTCAGGGAACAGAGTAAAATACGCTGCAAGGAAAAGAGCGGCCTCGGGGGAAGAGGCTACTATAAAAAAAGAGGCAGCCTCTTTAGAAAGCTGGAAACCCAAGACTCAGCTCGGTACAAATGTGAAGAACAAGGAACTGCTTGAGATTGATGAAATACTCAACCACGGGCAGAAGATACTTGAGCCAGAAATAGTAGATTCCCTCTTGCACTTGGAGCAGGACTTGCTGCTGATAGGACAGTCAAAAGGAAAGTTTGGCGGAGGAGCAAGGCGCGTGTTTAGGCAAACACAGAAAAAAACCAAGGAAGGGAACAAACCAAAATTTTCCGCCCTGGTAGTTGTCGGTGACAAAAACGGGCACGTCGGCCTTGGCGCTGGAAAAGCCAAAGAAACTGTTCCTGCAAGAGAAAAAGCCATAAGGCAGGCAAAACTTAACGTCTTTAAAATCAGGAGAGGATGCGGCTCATGGCAGTGTAACTGCGGAAAACCGCACTCAATACCATTCACGGTTACAGGCAAGTGCGGCTCAGTAGAGATAAAGTTTATCCCTGCGCCAAAAGGCAAAGGGCTCTGCTGTGAGAAAGAGATTGCAAAAGTGCTTGAACTTGCAGGAATCAAGGATGTGTGGACCAAGACCAGGGGGCAGACCAGGAACCTCTTGAATTTTGTTTATGCCTGCGAAGATGCACTGAGAAAACTCACGATTATAAAAATTAAGCCAGAAGATATTAGGAAACTCGGAATTGTGGATGGAAGCACGCCCTCAGAAAAAGTGACTGAAGTTAATGGAGAAAGCAAAGAGCTTGAAGCAACAGAACCGCTTGGGCAGGAGCTTGGGCAGGCAGTGCTGCCTCCGGAAAGCCCAAATGATAATGATAACGCAAGTGCCCAAAACGCTGATTAATGAAATCAACAACCTCGCCCTAAAAAAACAGATTATTAATGTGATACCATGGCAGAAGAAACCAAGAGAGAAGCAGAAGAAAAAGGAAAACAGCCAAAAAGAGTTGTAAAACAGGCAAAAACAGTAAAGGTAACCAAACCAGTTAGCAGTGTTAGTAATAAATCCTCTGTTTCAGAATCCGAAGGAAGAATCGCACTCATGCTCATAAGAGGGCTTACAGGAACCAAAGGCGATATCAGGAACACGCTTTATGCCCTTTGTTTGAGAAAAAAGCATGTTTGCGTTGTCATTCCTGACATACCAAGCAACAGGATGGCTGCAATAAAATGCAAAGACTACCTTACTTTTGGAGAGATTAATGATGAAACTTACCAGGCATTGGTGAAAGCCAGGGGAAGAAGAAACAGCAAGGGAGAGCTCAAAAAATTCTTTGCCCTTCACCCGCCAAGAGGAGGCTTTGAGAGAAAAGGGATTAAAAACCCTTTCAGCAAAGGCGGAGCCCTTGGCTACAGAGGAACAAAGATTAACGATTTAATAAGAAAAATGCTTTAAATTCAAGATAAAGAGATAAAAATAAAGGCGATGATTATGCGTTTCAAAAAAAAGAAAACATCCAAGAAGAGGGGCAGCAAGTTCCACGGCTACGGAAGAGGGGCTGCTCATCACAAGGGAGCAGGCAATCGCGGAGGCAGAGGCAGGGCTGGATCAGGTAAAAGGGGCGATGCAAAAAAGCCAAGCTTCTGGCACCTTCCCACTGGAAAGCAAGGCTTTAGCTCAAAGAACAGGATGAAGATAAAAGCCATCAACCTGGAGGACGTTCAAAAAAATCTTTCTGCCTGGGCTGCTCAGGGAGTTGCAGTCAAAAATCCAAATGGTTTTTCTCTTGACTTAGGTAAAATTGGCTATGACAAGCTCCTTGGAAAAGGAAAGATAAGCACAAAAACAGGCGCAAAGCTGCTCATAGTTACTGATTTTGCTTCAAAAAAAGCAGTTGATAAGGTTAAGAAAGCAGGCGGGGAAGTCAAGGTTTTGAAGAGCATTGTTAAGAAAGTCAGGAAACCTGCAGAGAAAAAAAAGGAAGAGGCTGACGAAGAAGCTAAACAAGACGATAAACAAGAAGTTAAAAAAGACGATGCAAAAGGAAAGGATGCTAAAGATAACCGTGCTGAAGAGAATAGTGCTGAAGAATAAAATTGGATAAAATTAAATTTGATAAAAAAATAATTGGCCGTGGGCGCAGCTAAGAATTGAGCTAATTGAGAGTTAAGGGTTGTGAAAATGGGTGGCTTTGAAAACATTCTGTATAATCTCCCTGAAGTCCAAGCACCAAAACAGAAGAGGCTTGCTTTTAAGGAAAAACTTAAATGGACTCTTATAATTCTTGTATTGTACTTTATCCTCGGATTAGTCCCCTTGTATGGCTTAGGAGAAGCTGCTCTTGCGCAGTTCGAGTTCTTCGCCATAATCCTTGCATCGCCCATGGGAAGCATAATCAGCCTAGGCATAGGGCCAATAGTAACTGCATCTATTGTGCTCCAGCTGCTTAACGGCTCTGGATTGGTAAAATTTGACTTAACCTCTCACGAAGGAAAGAGAAGGTTCCAGGGGATTCAGAAACTATTATCCATCTTCTTTATAATATTCGAAGCCTTCATATACGTGCAGATGGGAGGGCTTCGCCCTGCCCAAGGATTTTCTTCTTTTATCATAATCTTCCAGCTATTCCTGGGAGGATTAATGATAATGTTCATGGACGAGGTGGTGAGCAAGTGGGGCTTTGGCTCAGGAATCAGCTTGTTCATTGCAGCAGGCGTTTCCCAAACCATTTTTGTAAGGCTCTTCAACCCCTTATCAAGCCCTAATAATCCTGGAGTGGCAGCAGGAGCAGTTCCTGCCCTTATACAATCCCTGAGCGCAGGTGAGGCTGTGACAGCCGGGCTTATGTTCGCTGCAATAGCAGCCACAATAATTGTTTTCCTGCTCGTGGTTTATGCCCAGGCAATGAGAGTGGAGGTTCCGTTAAGCTTTGGCAGGGTAAGAGGCTATGGCATAAGATGGCCCCTGCACTTCTTCTATACAAGCAACATCCCAGTAATCCTTGTAGCAGCTCTAATAGCGAATGTTCAGCTGTTTGCAAGGCTGCTCTACAACTGGGGGCATCCTATTCTAGGCGTATTCTCAGGCAACACTCCTATTTCAGGATTGGCAGAATGGCTTTACGGGCCCCAGATCGTGAGCAAACTCATAACCCACTCTCTTCAGCTGACTGATATCTGGCATGCCCTTGTCTATGTGCTATTCATGATGTTTGGAGCAATGCTTTTCGGCATCTTCTGGGTCCAGACCTCTGGCTTGGATGCAAGAAGCCAAGCCAATCAGATGATTAATTCAGGATTACAGATTCCAGGCTTTAGAAAGGACGTCCGTGTTCTTGAAAGAATGCTCAGCAGGTACATCTGGCCCTTGACAGTCATGGGAGGATTAGCTGTTGGATTGCTTGCTGCCCTGGCAGACATTTCAGGAGCTTATGGAAGCGGAACAGGAATCCTGCTTACAGTCATGATAGTCTACCGATTATACGAGGATATTGCCCAGCACCACATGATGGATATGAATCCTGCGATGAGGAAGTTCATTACTGGATAGGACTATAGATAGGATTGCGGCACAATGAATCGATTAATTTTTAAGAGCGATAAAAAATTTTTATTTGAGTGATTTGATTTGAGTTTGTTTGAGATGAATTGAGGTGAATGGTAATGGCTTTTGAAAGCATATTAGACCCGGTATTCAATCCTCTTTTAAAGATGACTCCGCTAATAGCCATACTGCTCATATCCTTTATTCTCACTCTCATAATAACCTTGGTTTATAGGTTCACAACTGACCAAAAAAAGATGAAGAAGCTAAAGGAGGAGATGAAAGAGCACCAGAAAAAGATAAAGGAGCTAAGCAAGAAAGACCCTCAGAAAGCAATGCAAATACAAAGTGAAGCAATGAAAGGCAACCTCGAGTACATGAAGAGCAGCTTCAAATCAACCCTTTACACCCTGATTCCTATCATCATCATCTTTGGCTGGCTAAATGCGCACATGGCATATTATCCTATTTCTCCCAACCAGGAGTTTAAGGTGACAGCATACTTTGCAGAAGGGCATGCTCAGACTATTGCTTTGGCTACCATTCCTGAGCTGGAAATGCTTGGAAACGCGACTCAGCTAATTACAGGTGGGAAAGCAGAGTGGAGCTTAAAAGGAGGCGGAGGCGAATATAAGCTGAATATGAATTACAACAATGAGGAATACGATATGCCCTTGCTAATCAGTTCCCAGCACCAATACGCTCCTCCAGAAAAAACAATACAGAACTCAAAGCTTAAGAAAATAGTTATAGGCAACGAGAAGATTTACCCCTTCAAAGAGCTGCTGGGCGTGAAGCTGAACTGGCTCTGGACTTATATAATCTTTAGCATGCTAATAAGCATAGGGTTAAGAAAAATCTTAAAGGTTTATTGACTGTTACTAAAATATTAAGAAATTAATTCTAATTAATTCCTTTCTCCAGGATAAGTTCTCTTTCTTAACCAAAACTTTTTTTCTCAGCGCAATATTTATAAACCAACCCTCTTTCCAGAGGATAAAATGCCAGCACCAAGATTCAGGTCAAGAAGCCTAAGGCGAGTTCAGAGAAGAATGCCTGGCGGGAAAGTGAAAAGGGTTTACCTAGCGAGAAAACCAGGCACGATAAGGTGCGCTTTGTGCGGCTCAGAGCTGCAAGGCATCCCAAGACTAAGCAGGGTAAAGGCAAAAAATACTGCCAAGAGCAAGAAAAGGCCTGAACGCCCATACGGAGGCTTTCTCTGCAATAAGTGTGCAAGAGAGAAGTTGAAGAAGGAAGCAAGGCTGACAGAATTGAGTATTCAATGAATATATTATCAATGAACATATTATCAAGGCGTCCATGAGTTTTTTGGCGACAAAAAACAAAGAAATCTTCGGATGCCGAAATAAAAATTAAAAATAAAGAAATTTTAAACTTTTAAGGATAAACTTTTAAGGAGGCTGTAAAGATGTTCGAGCTAGGAAGAGTGTGCGTAAAAATAGCAGGCAGAGACGCAGGCAAAAGATGCGTGATAGTTGATACTCTTGATGATAAGTACGTAATGATAGATGGCGAAACCAGGAGAAGGAAATGCAACATCAGGCACCTTGAGCCTCTGGGCAAAGTTCTGAGCGTGAATAAGAATGCTCCAAAACCAGAGATTATAAGACTCTTCAAGGAGCTAGGCATAGATTTAAAGGAGAGCAAGCCTAAGAAGAAGCTTGAGAGGCCTAAGAGGATAAGGAAGAAAAAAGAGAAGCCTCAGAAGCAGCCGGCAGAAAAAGCAAAACCAGCTAAGAAGGCAGCTAAAGCAAAGCCGCCTGTTAGTGCTGGTGAAGAGCTAAAAGAAGCTGAAGCCGAGGAAAAACAAGCCTAAAACTCTATTTTAATACTCCATTTTTCTCTTTTTTATCCCTTGCCTTTTTGACTTTATCTTTTTCTTTTTAATCGCTTCGAGAAGTTTTTCTATGGCTTCTTTCGGAGTTTTTGCCCCTATAACTTTCTCTGTTTTCCTGACATCAAAATAAATGCCTGTCAAGGATTCTGCCATTCCTCCGCTGGTGGTAAGGGCTACAATCGGAATATCCTCGATATAGGCGTATGTGGCTTCGTTAAGAGTGCCTGCTCCCCCGCCAACAATGATGGCTCCATCAGAGCTGTTAAGATTAATAGCGTCCCTGGACCAGCCTATTCCTGTGGCAACAATAACATCGCAGTACTTATTGTAGTGCTCTATCTTGCCCCAGGGAAGGATTCCAAGGGTTATTCCATTGTATTTCTTTGCTCCTTTCATAGCAGCTTCCATTACTCCATGGCCTCCGCCAGTAATTATTGTGGCTCCTATCTTTGCGATTTCCTCACCAACTTGCTCTGCCAACTCATAAGTCTTTTTTGTGCAAATCTCCCTGCTGCTGCCAAGAACAGCTATCTGTAATCTCCTAGCCATGATTAATCACCTTTCTTTTTTGTTTTTTAATAATGCATATAGTTGAGTTAGATTTAATTCAAATGCAGACACGGGCGCATATAAGTTAAAACTTTCAAGCACTTTCGGGTGTAGTTCTCCCATTATTGCAATTTCCTCTTTCTCAACTAGTACCTTTGAGAATCTCCCTGAAATGAAAGAAGGATGATGTTCTTCCTTTAGTTCGTAGGTTAGGTCTAGAGCATTCATCAAAGTATCTAAAACTTGCTTTATCCTTGTAAAATCAACCTCGACGCTGCACAGAGCAATTGCTAGGTTACAGTTCTCTTCTACTCCAGTCTCTGTGTTTTTATTCACTCGGGATGTGTTCCCAATTTCAAATATGTTCTGTGGATGTTCCCTGTTGGTGTTTTCGCTCAGGATTTGGATCAGGTTTGGGGTAATCCAGCTTCTTAAAATAGAGTAATCTTTTGCAAGAGCATTTTCAAGCTCTACAACCTCTGATTCAAAGCACATCTTAGTATTATTGTTGTTTTTATCAGTCAAATCATAAGAACTTGTCTCTATCAATCCGAGTCCGGTAAGCATATTGGCTACTCTCGACTTGAGTATTTCCAATTCATCTTCTTGACCAAGGGTAGATACATTCGGGATGCAGGGTTCAAAGTTTTCATAGCCATAGGCGATGGCTATATCCTCTGCCAGATCTATCTGGTGGAGTATATCTGCCCTGTAGGCGGGCACAAGCACTTTTCCATTTTGGTAGGCATAGCCCATTTTCTCAAGAAGCTTCTTAATTTCGCCTTCAGATAATTCCAGGCCCAGCATTTTATTTATGTATTTAATATCAAGATTCCATTCTAGAGGCTTAAGGTCAGGAGTGACACGTTTTTCTTTACCATACTCTAACTGCATCTCATACAGCTCTCCCCCCATGTCTGCAAGAGAAGTAACGATGATATTAAGACACTGATTTAGCGCATTCAAATCAAAGCCACTGCATTCAATAAACACCTCCCTTGTTTTCTCAGTTATTTTCCCTGTCTTGTGGGAGTTGATTATTGGTGGCAGAGAGAGTATTTCTTTATTTGCGTCCATAAAGATGGGGAAAAGCTCTTTTCCTTCTAACAGATGGGCGTATTCCCGCCCAGTAGAGAGTTTTTGCAGTATTTCTAAGGCACTCATTTCTTTGTCAGATTCCAGCGGCTTGAACCGAATCTCATTAGGTTTTTTTGCAGTATATGTAATAGGCAATTTTATCTGCTTAAGAGGATAAATTCCAATGGCAAGCTTTTTTCTGTTTCGTCCAAGGGTCACATGCAGCTTTTCTTGCAGCTGGATGACTTCACGTATTTTTTCATCATCAAGCTTCAAATTTTTCACAATAGCGCAGCTAGTGAAAGGCCTTACTTTCTTGACGGGCTCTTCAATTATAACTTTATAATCTTTCCCGCCTTTTTTTACATCATACTTGCGCAGGCCTGTTTTAGCTCCGACAAAAGAAGAAAGCGCACGTGCAAAACCCTGCTCCGAAAGCATATCTGGCCTATTAGGGAATACCTCCACAATTATTTCGTTGCCTTCAATTTTTTCCAAGTCTGTGCCGAGCATGCTTATCCTGTCTTTCAACTGCTCCAAACTAAGTTTTTTTCCAACAAGCTTTTCCAGCACGTCCTTGTTTAAATTAACAGTTGGCATATGCAACCATACCTCGCGTATATACAAGCTATTATAATCGCGTCCAATCTTTTATCTCTCTGAGCCGCTTCAAATCATTCTTATAGAGCTCTCTTATGTCGTTTATCTTGAAAAATTCCATGATCATCCTATCAAACCCAGGACCCCATGCAAGCACAGGAATATCAATACCTAGTAAGGGTTTGACCACTTCTGGCCTGAAAATGCCTGCTCCTCCCAATTCAACCCACTTCTTATGCACAGGATGAAAGATGTCTATTTCCACGCTGAACTCAGTATAGGGGAAATAGGCAGGCCGGAATCTTGCTTTTTCATAACCCATCTTTTTGAAAAATTGCTTTAAATAGCCAAGCAAGTGCCTGAAATTAGCGTCCTTATCAACGACAATGCCTTCTGTCTGGTTGAATTCAAAAAGATGAGCCCAGTCAACAGTTTCATTTCTAAAGCATCGCCCCACTGCAAAGAACTTGGCAGGGAGCTCTTCCTTTTTAAGATTAGCAAGAGTGTGAGCTGATAAACACGTTGTGTGGGTTCTTAGCACATTCTTTTTTGCCTCTTCTTCACTCCATTTGTATTGCCAACCAGTGCTTCCGGTTGTCCAGCCATTCTCATGCGTTTTTTTCACAATTTCAACCATTTCTTTAGCAGGCAGCTTGCCTTGCTTCGGATTCTTTATGAAAAACGTATCCTGCAAATCCCTGACAGGATGGTCTTGGGCAGTGAATAATGAGTCAAAATTCCAGAAACTAGTCTGCACCATTGTGCCAGTCATCTCCTGGAAACCCATATCGAGCCAGATTCTCTTTGCATATTCTATGGCCTGGTTTACAAAATGTCTTTTGCCTCTATTGATTTTCGGGACCTTTGCCTTAATATCATAAGCTCTGAACTCCTTGTTCTTCCATGAGCCAGTTTTCAACATGGTTGGCGTTAGCTTCTCAATAATCTTGTCTGTGCTTATGTTGGATGACACGAGTTTTTTTCCAATATCTGTTAGAATAACAAACCATTCTTTTTGCAAGGAAGTTTTTATCATGTCTTTGCGTTTTTTAAGGTTTTCAAAGGCAAATCTTTCCTCATCCTTTAACTTGCTGAGGTCAGCTTCTTCTTTAGCAACCTTTTTCAACAGGGCTTCTTCAAGAGTTTCCTGTTCAAACAGTTTCCTGCCATTCTCTGTTATGCTTATGATATTATCCATTCCGATATGAATAGCTGCTTTGCCCTTCAGTAATCCCAAACAAGCACTTATCTCCTGGGATGACAGTCGGGTTTCTTCCCTTATTTTATCCAGCAGTTTGGCCTTGTTCTTTATGCTCTCTAGAAAAGCCTTCTCTGGCAGCCCGTGCTCCAATGCTTTTTTTCCATTCTCACCCAGCAGGATTATTTCCTTCACATCCTCTTTTATCTTAAGAACTTCCTTGCTCTGAAGCCACTGCAGAGCCCTCATCACCTCAACTTCCTTTAGTTCGCTCTTCTGCACAATGACTGAGAAGACATTCTCATGCCTAAGCACAGGCACAATCTTCCTCTCCAAAGGATGCAGTTTGCTTATCAACTCCTTAATATCGTCCATGCCTCCACCAACATACACTCATACATTCAGCTCTTGTTATTCAATAAAGATATATAAAAGTATTGGAAATTTAACATCATAAAAGAAATAATAGAAGAAAAACAAAATTTCTAATGAAATTTTGAATTCACAAAAGCAAAGCTTTTGGGACACGAAATCAAAGATTTTGTTGATTTTTTAAAACAAAAAAATAAAAGAAAGAATATGGTTTTAAGCTTTAACCTTCTTTTTCATGCTCACCCATGCAAGCTCGAACATGTCTTCAAGGGCTTTGGCAAAGAAGGGCGTGTTAATCCATATGCCTATGTCATAGGTCGGATGGACTTCAGCGTCATCCATTACCATGAAGGTGAGCTCCTTGCTGTCCACAATCACGAACCTGGCTTTGCAGTCAGTGTGCCTAATCTCAGCAATTCCCTCCATGTCCTTAACAACCTTCTCTGCTTCCTTGGTTATGGGCGCAGCGATTCTTATCTTAACCCCTCTCTTCTTGACCTGCTCAAAAACAGGCTTTAATCCCTCTATCTTTCTTATCAAGCCCTGGGTGGTTGTCATTATGGTAACTGTTTTCTCAGCATTCCTAATGGTTAGTTCCAGATGGTTATAGAGGTTGTGCCTGCCTTTTAATGAGCCTGCAAGGTCTGATGGCTCTACAAGCTCCACGCCCTGCGTGTGAAGGGAGTTAAGCTCTTGGATAACATCTGTCTTTTTAAGGTCTTCAAGCCTCTTAACACCTTCGTCTGCTTCCTTCCTAACATTCTTTTTTACACGCTCAACCACTTCCTTCGGGTCTACTGCAATGTATTTTATGGGCTTGCCTAGCTTCATCACCACAAAGCCCTTCTTCTCAAGGCTTTCCAGGATGTCGTAGCTCCTGCTCCTAGGCACATTGGCTATGTCACTCAACTCTCCGGCTGTACTCACCCCTCTTGAGAGAAGAGCAGTCCATATCTTAACCTCGTAGAGATTAAGCCCAAAGTATCTTCTTAGCTTTATCAGAAATTCTTCTTTCACGATCATATTTCTACCTCCAAAAAGTAGGACTGATCACCCCTTTTTAATACCAAAAACTCATAACTACTATTTATATGTTACTATTTTTTACGCTTAGTAAATAGTTTCAAAAACAAGACTACTAAAAGGGAACAAAAATGATATGAAAAGGTATTATCTGGCTAGGAAGCGCTGGTTAGAACATAGAAGACTTCTCCAGGAATTTCGAAGCTCTCGAAAGCATACTTTTGCTCTTTCACAAGCCTCTCAAACCATGCTCTGCGCTCTTTCCTTATTGCCTTTTTTCCTCCTAGGCTCTTGGTTGCAAATGAAACAACCACGAATTTTGCCTTTAACCTTTTCAGCAATTCTTGGCTTATATTCCATTTTATGCTTTCTAATGAGTCAAGGGTTTTGAACAGAAACACAATATCTGTGCCTTTTACTATCTTGCCTGCATTGTTTTTGGTTAAATCAACCTTTTTGACGCTTCCTTTGATTCCCATGATTGCAAAGTATTCTTTGATAAACTCAAGGTCCTTTTCAGCAAGGTCGCAGCCTAGATACTCAGGCTTGCACCCTAGATAAGGATAGCTAATCGGGTTTAAGCCACAGGCCAAATCCACAATCCTTTTTGGAATGCCTGTAATCTCAAATATCTTCTTATAAACAAAGCCGTAATATGGCAGTCTTTCCTTGCTTGACTGGTGCAATTCAAGAATCCTGTTGTGAGCTTCAAGATTTTTCAATGAAGGATTCTTTCTGAGCTCTTCTAATAACTCGTGCCTTTTGGTGTAATTCTCCAGGATAAAGACGCCATAAATCTCTCTTAACCCTGCTCTGATCTTCTTGATTGTTATTTCATGCTCTTTTGAGCGCTTGAACTGCTTGTATTGCTTCTGCTCCAGCTTTTCACTCAGCTCCCTGTGCTTTTCAAGGTACTCATTTATTTTCTCAACTACAAATTCCTCATTAAGATTGCTGAGCTCTTTTTTCGCAACAACCTCCTTTGCAAGAAGCCTTATTTTGTTTGCCTTGCCTATTGCATGTTCTATTGAATTTTCCATCTTAGAATACCGGCTATTCCGCCAAGCCCAAGGAGTTTTTTCTCAGCTTCTTCTGTGCTCAGGATGTGGACTTTCCCATTCATCTTCTCAGCCAGCCTCATTATCCTTTCTGCTTCCCTGTGCTTGTTTTCCTGCCGTGCTTTTTGTATGAACTCGTAACTAACAAGCAGCTCCTTTACGGCTCCTATCTCTGTCTTTTCCTTGCATTCTGCCAAGCCATAACAAGCCTCGTCTTTTGATATTGCTTTCAGAAGGCTCTCAACCATTCTCAGCTCATTCGCTGCTCTGTCATGCTCAAGCACCCTTAACAGTTCAGGCCTTTGCAGCACTTCCTTAATAGCAGTCTCCCCAACATCCGAGCATGTTGCCAAGGTTATTTTCTTTTTAAGCTCCTCAGGCATGTTTTTCATTAAATACTCTTTCCAGAAGCTTGGGCTGGCTATTATGATGTTTTCTAGCCTGAACCTTTTCTCATAGCCTTTCAGCTGCTCAATAATCTCATTGTAGAAGTCTTTTTTTTCCTGGCTTTCAAAACCCTTTTTTGTCACCTCGCCTTTGAGGTGAGCAAGAGCTTCATAGCCCTGGTTCTTAAGCAAAGCAAAGATGGCTTCTTCCCTATCCATAAGCACAACCAGGATTTTAGTGGTTATCTGCTCTGTTGCCTCTTTTAGCTTGTCCAGCTGATAGCCAGGCCATTCTGATTTTGTTATAGTCACTATGCTGCCAGGCTCAATATTAAAGGTGTGGTGGCTGCCCCTGGCTATGTCATCAGGCCCCTGGATTATTACTCCGCCAACCCTGAGGTTGTCAGAGTACTTGTGGAATTCTGTCTTCTCCACCTTCAGCTCCAGAAACACAGGCTTGCGCACAACGCTTTGCTTTCTCTCATCCTCTTTCCCAATCTTTATCTTTCTCTCAGTCTTGCCTTTTATACTGTCATCTGCCTCAATGAGCTGGTTTAAAAACCACAAGTCCTCTGCGCTGTTAACCTTAACAGTTATTTCTCCCTGCCTAAGGTTTTTCTTTATAACCTGCATCTTAGCCACCGGATTTTTTTGTGAGTATATTAAGTATATTTTGGAAGTATGTTTCAGGAGTATATAATGTTTTTTGTTTAACAAGATATCTTGTATCAAAACCAATAAATTTATATATCTTGATTATTAAGAAGGGGTTATGATTAGATTGAAATCTAAGCTTGCTCAGTCAGCCAGCAATGCAGCAGTAACCATTATCCTAATCGCAGTCCTGATAATTTTCTACATCCTGTTCCTGTCGCCTGAAGACAGGGCTGCTTTGCTTGATGAAAACCCGCCCGGAGGCGGCGGTGGCGAAACTCCCTCTGGTGTGAAGAGTGTGTTGCTTTCAAAAACACCAGGCAGGCTTTACCCGCTAGGCGAGAATGCCGTAGAGCACACCATGCCCTCGTTCATGGTATTCACTGTCACCAATGCCGGAGAGCTGAAAAGGACTTCTTCATTGTATGTTAAGAACTCTGCTTTTGGAGACAAATCAGAAGAGCTGGTTTTCTTCTATGATTCAAGAACCATGAGCAATGTAAAGCTCTCGTTTAATGTAAAAGAGTATTCTGGCAGATTGATAATAAAGCTTAATGATTATAAGCTCTTTGAAGGAGAAATCACCCAGTCAAGCCCTGCTCCGATTGACCTTCCGAAAGAGTACTTGAAAGACAAGAACAGCATGGTGTTTGAGGTTTCTGATTCAGGAGCTGCGTTCTGGAGAGTTAATTCGTACACCCTAGAGAATGTGCTTGTTTCAGCTAAGATTACTGATTATTCAGGAGCATTTTCAGAGCAGCACTTCTCAATAGGAGCTTCAGAATATGAGAAGATTGAGCAGGCTGTTTTTGAATTCCTGCCAGACTGCCCGCCAAAAGAGGAAGGGCTGGTGCAGATACTTATTAACAACAGGCCCGTTTACACTAGTTATCCTGACTGCGGCATTAAAACTTCAATCGAACTAAGCAAGGAATTCCTAAGGCCAGGTGATAATGTGCTCGTAGCCACTACCAGCACAGGCTCATTCCTAATAGACCTTCCCAAGATTACAACCTTGCTTCAAGAGGCAGAGCAGCCAGTATTCTACCTTAACATCCCTACCAACCTGTATGATGCAATGTATTACGGTCAAAGAGGCTTAATGCTTAGCCTAAGATTTACTGAGTCAACAACTGTCAAGCGCGGCACGCTTGAGATTAATGGCTTTAAAACCTACTTTGAAACCCAGGACATATTTTATCAAACATCAATTGATCCTGAATTTGTTACTATAGGGCCGAATTCAATCAAGATAACTCCTCAGGCAGACCCATTGGACGTGGTCGAGCTAAGAGTGGATGTTATTTGATTATTCTTCCATTACTAAAAAAAGAGGAGATAATCCCTGCACAGATTATGGATATGAAGAAATCGTAGAGTTTGACAAAATGGTACCTACCACTTCTAGCGATGGACTAATGACTGACTTGGCTGTAAAGGATAAGAAGGAAAAAAGGAAAACTAGGAGTTCAGGCAGTGGAACTTCTGGTAATCTGAAGCTTCTTTTCTGGATTGCGGTTTGCATCCAGATAATTGATGTTTTCTTGCTGCAGTTTGATAGGACAGTCTATTTTCCTACAGCCATAGGAATGTACGGTGCACTCACGCTCCTGGCAATATGGTTTTTTTCAAAGGAAGAAGGGCATTTGACAACTCCTAGGCAGATAATCCTGTTCATCCTGATATCATTCTTTTATCTTATAGTCCCTACCTTGCTCTATGCAATCCCTGACATAGATGTTGTGGCAGGTACGACCTTATTTGACTGGGTAGGTTTCTTACTAGCAATCCTTCCTATCTGGCCAATTTATATTGGCATGAAGGCTGAGTACGCCGGTGTTCATAAGTATGTTAATTTCTGGATAATCTTCCTCTTATTTGTTTTCATATTTGGCATTGGCTTTAAATTGAGCCCGGCTTTTCTTGGTTATATTGGGGGCAGGTCTGAAACTATTCAGGTAGGGATTGTGGCTAACTATCTCTGGGATGAGACTGGCGATGTTGTAAAGAATTTCTGGACATCAATAAAAAAGCTGTTTGATGTGACCAGCCTACCAATTTATAATAACACCATGGGCTATTATATGAGTGAGATTGAAAGGTCTAATGGGGACACAAAAAATCCTGTCGGGCTCTACCTGGACGATGTGAAGGCTGTTGAGAATTATTTCTATAAAGGCACTCCTGCGATTATATGGGCAAATATTCGCGGCAAGAGCTTTATGGATGAAATCCACATAACCCCGGAATGCTATATTGATAAAGTAGGTGATGGCGTGCCTAGCCCTAAAAGTTATACTCTCTATGGCTTTGGCTCAACTTCTTTTTCCTGCACATTTAATGATTTGGAAAAAGGCGATTATACTGCCAGGGTAGGGGTTACTTTTAATTTTGAGACCTGGGCTTATGTCACGTACACCTTTGTTAATCTTGAGACTCAAATTGCCATGTCAACTCAGGGAAAGAACATTAATTCAGAGCTGGATATTCCTTTACGCCCGCGCGCCATTTCTACTCGCGGACCAGTCATGGTAGGCATGGCTCCTACTAATCTTGAGATGCCCATAGGAATTGATACCAAATTCAACACGCAAGAGCCTATTCTTGGAGTGACCATAGACAATTTGTGGACCAATGGCAAGATTGATTATGCTAGTGAGCTGATTATTATGGTGCCTGATGATTTCAAGCTTGTCAGGTGTGACAGGTGGTATCCTGCAACTGAGCGAGCTCCTGATGAATCTGAGAATGGAGTTGATATTTATAAGTTTAAAAGAGAAGAAATCGGGGATGTAAGGCAAACCTTCAAGTCAGTCAGGTGCTGGGTGCATATAAAAGACCCTGTTGCATTGCTAAGCGGAGCCCAGAAAGTGGAAAGAACCTTTGTTGCAGCAGCAAAATACCAGTACAGATTGGAGGAGCGTGAGGGGATACATGTTAGGGAATAGTAATGGCTCAGGAAGGAGTAAGGCTGGGCGGGCGTATCAAATTTCATTTTTCATTCTCCTTGTAAGCATAGCTTTCTTTTTATCCTCTTGCGACGGCAACTCTGCGCCTCCCGAAATTAATTATTTTCAGGGCATCAAGGGCGTTGAGATTAGTTTTTTAGATAACAGCCCTCCAAAAGAGGCTTATGAGGACTCAACTTTCCCTGTTAATCTTCGCGTTGAAAACAGGGGCGCTTTTGATATTATTGAAGAGTATTATGGCATACTCTCATTAAGCTTTGACCCTTTTTATGTTGAGCTTTTTGATGTGAGCAGCGGAGGAAACATAGAGGCAGGTAAGAGTAGCTTGATATTGAAGGGTGTGCAGCTCTATGGCAAATCAAAGTATCACCCGAGTGGCAGGGAGACTTTTCTTTCTTTTCCTAATTTCAAGGCAAAGCCAGTAACAGGCCAAAGAGAGCAGCCAACTACCCAAATATCTGCCACTCTTTGTTATCCTTATACAACCACGCTTTCCCAAATGATTTGTGTTGACATGAACATTTATGGTGAGAATCTTAGAAAACAATCTTGCTATCAGAAAGACCTGATTCTTTCTGACCAAGGAGCTCCTGTTGCAGTTACTCTGGTTGAGGTTGAAAACCAGCCTGCTGGCAGAGACTTAATAAGACCTGTTTTCACAATTCATGTTCAGAATAAAGGGAGCGGGAGCGTGCTTACTCCTTATGATAATCCTACTGACATGGAGCGGGTGTGTTCTTTCAAGGATTTGTACAGAGAAGACTTTAACACTATAAAGGCAGAGGCTGTTCTTTCCCATTCAACAGAGCTCGTATGCTCTCCTAATCCTATCAAGTTGTTTGAGAATCAAGGCGTTACAAGGTGCCAGGTTAGTGATGAAAACCTTATTCTTGGCTATCAGAACTATCAGACTCCGCTTACAGTCACTCTTTCTTATGTGTATCTCACCTCCTTATCCAGCAAGATTGATATTAAGCGGCTTAATATTTATGGGGACATTATCAATCCAGAGGATGAGTTGTTACCTTATGAAACCCAGCAAGGAGTGATTAGGTGTGATTATTGCGCAGAGCATGCTGGTGCAGGAGAATGCCAGCCTCAGAATTCCAAATCAATATATTTTCAGAAAGGGTTTAGCTGCCAGTGCAGCTTTGAAACCTGCTCCAAGCTTTATCCTGATGGGTTGTGCGTGCCTTTCCCGAATTTTTGCCCAGGAGCAACTTATTGCTGCATGCCGGCGTGCACCTCTTCTCAGATAAGAAACCCTGGTGATGGCAAATGCTACTCTAAGTGCTCAAGCTCAAGCTCAAATTGCTTTGAAACCAGCAAGAGCTGCGCATGCGGCACAGGAACAGACCCTAATGAATACGCTATTATTGAGAGCGGCAAGTTTTGCTGCCCTGATGCCAAGCAGGGCTTTGAAAAACAGGAAGACTGCAAGCAGGCCTGCACTGCGAGCTCTGAACCTGCTGAGTCATCATAATCATTGTTATTTATCGTGCCTCAGGAAAAGCTTTATATACTCTTATTAACAGAGATGAGTTTAAGATGAGTGAGAGCAATAAAAAAAGAGGTTGGCTTATAATCACTGCAGTATGCTTAGCTCTTCTAATACTTTTATCAGCTTGTAACAGCGTATACAGAGATAATCAAAACCAATGGGATTTTGAGAATAACATCTATTATCAGGGCTCTAGAGGCGTAGAGATGGCTTTGGTATATAATATGCCGCCTTACAAACTATTTTACTACGGAGATGCTTATGATAACACCTTTGATATAAACGTGGAAGTGGCTAATGTAGGCTCTTCCTGGTCCAGGGGAGCATTATTCCTTTCTGGCTATGACCCTACCATGATGGAGTTTTATGGCATAAACCCGGCCAGGAGCAATGGTCAGGCTTGCATCATTGATATAGGCAACATCGGCTATGGAGAATTTGGAGGCACTTTAAGATGCCAAGACTTTTTCCTTGGAGTTGGAAAGGAAGGAACCTTTGAAGTAGGGATCAAGGACCTTTTTGGCTCAAGCGGGCCTTATTCTGGAAAGTTCGACCTTGCAAAATTGTTCGGAGGAATTGATGTTTGGTACAAGCAGACTCAGGGTGACCAGAAAAGGTTCAGCATAGGCTTTGATAATCCTGGCCTTGACATTGAATATGCTAATCATGGACGCTTGTTAATCGCCTTGTTCCAGGGACTTGACTTCTCAAGGAACTTTGGCCAGGAATACTTCCTTGAAGGAGACACTTATGAGTTTCCAGGAGGAGGGGTTGATTATATTAATTTTGAAGGCAATATTGTGAACTGGCCTCCGGGGCTTGATTATTCTACACAAAAATTCCTGGTGACTAATTGTTATTTATACACTACTTATGCTGCTCCCACGATATGCATTGACCCTGTTCCTTATTCTGAAGACAGAAAAGTGTGTTACCCTAAAAAATTCACAGGCACCAAGGGGCAGGGCGCGCCCGTGGCTGTGACTTATATCTACCAGGAGAACACTCCTAGACAAGCCATGTTTGAAATTCACATCAAGAATGTGGGTGGCGGCGATGTTTATGACCCTGGAAAGCTTGAGATGTGCAGCCCCTACTTCCCAGGCAGGGTTACTAATGAGGACAAGAACATAGTCTATGTGGGCGATGTAAGGGTCTCTGGTGATTTGCAGAGGCTTGACTGCACGCCTTATGACTATGTAAGGCTTGACCCGAAGACAGGAGAGGGCGTTGTGACTTGCTCTTATGATATTCCTTTTTCAGGCTTGAGGTCTGCATACCAGTCTCCGCTGGTAGTGGAGTTGTGGTATGGCTATTCCAAGACCACTGAAAAAACAGTCTTGATTAAAAGAGCAATATAATCAAGGTAAATAATCGTAAAAAATAAAAATATAAACATCCCTAACAAATAAAAATATAAACACTAAAAAATACTAAAACATTATACTAAAATATTAGATAATCGGATAATCAGATAATCGGAGGCTTGATGAGAATGAAAAAGAATAACTTGTTTTTGGCTGCATTAGTAACAATAACAGCGCTCTTCCTTCTGACTGGCTGTGACGGAACTACAACAACAACTGAGCCGCTTAGGTTTGTTGGTGGGACAGTAGGGCTTAACCCTTATCTTATTGAGGGCATGCCTCCGCCTGCAATTCATGATGCAAGCACCTTCCCATTTGGTGTTGGGCTTATGATTGAAAACCAGGGAGAGGCTGATGTTGGCCCTGGAACAGACAACCCTTTTGTCCTGGTGAGGCTGGAAGGCATTAACCCTGTTCAATTTGGAGTGACTGATAATGATGTCAGGCAGGTGCTGGCTAGCCCGCTCCGAAGCGCCAGAAGGAACTTTGACGGCACTATTTTCCCTGGAGAGATAACCGCAGTAACCTTTGAGCCACTGATTTATAAACCAGACATCCATGGCAACTCCCAGTTCACTATACGAGCAGATATTTGCTATGACTACGAAACCATTGCAACCGCTACCGTCTGCATAAAGGATGATGTGCTTGAGAACATCCAGGATACCAGCATTTGCAGCTTGACAGGAGAGAAATATCCGCAGAACAGCGGAGGACCAGTGCAGATTACAAGCGTGGTTGAGAATCCAATGTCTCAGAACAAGATACAGATTAACTTTGTAATTGAGCACGTGGGTGTTGGAGAGTTCTTTGGCAGGCCTACTACTGGCGATGACCTGGCAGAGATTTGTGACTTCAGCCCCAGGAACTTCAACAAATACTTCATTGATGTTGAGGTTGAGTCTTTCCAGGATGATGCTGGGTTGACTGTTGCCTGTTCAAGATTCGGAGGGACTAACACAGGCAGGGTGAAGCTTTACCAGGGAGCGCCAACCACGATTAGTTGCACTATTGAAAGGACAAGAGCCAGCTCTGGAAGAATCTATCAAGACCTGCTTAACATCCACTTAAAATACAGGTACGGGCAATTCATTGAAACTCCCATCCTGGTACAGGACGTGACGAACTAGGCTAACGAAATTTTTTATTTTTTCACATTTAAAATTTTTTTGCATTTAAATTTACTCTTATTTTTGATGGCTTAAGAAGGAGGTTTTTCATGCTTAAGAAATCTTTTTTTTCAATTCTCTTAATCATTAGTTTATTAGCCAGCCTGTTATTCCTTTCTTCCTGCTCTTCAGGAGAGCCTAGGTTCATGAGGCTTGATGGCTTTATTGGCGGAACACAAGGACTAAGCGTTAAGGTATTAGAAGGAGCGCCGCCCAACGTTATCATGGACATGGGCATAACCCCCTTCTCGTTTATTGTTGCTTTGGAAAATGTTGGAGAGGCGCCTGTCGGGCTAGGCACTAACAATCCTTTTGTGATGGTCAGGCTTGCAGGAATCATGCCCAATAATTTCGGCTTAACACCTGAAGAGTCTGCCAAGACTTTGGATGCTAAGCTGGAGCCTGCAAAGATGAATTTTGACGGCACCATTCTTCCAGGAGAAATAAGCTATGTTTCCTTTGATAACCTGGTTTATAAGCCAGATGTTTTTGACACCCTCGCCCTTACTATTCGCGCAGAGGCGTGTTATGATTATGAGAGTTATGCCTCTGCCAAGTTTTGTATGAAGAAGGATGTGCTTGAGAGCTGGGAGGATGCCTCCATCTGCATGTTAAGAGGATACAGGCCTCTCGGCACCAGCAGTGCTCCTATCCAGGTGACGAGCGTAAGAGAAGCTCCTCTCAACAATAGCGCAATTCAGCTGAACATAGGGATTGAGCACCTGGGAAGAGGAGTTTTCTTCTCTAAAAGCCAACCCAAAGATTTGCTGAGCGCCTGCGACTTCAGCGAGCTAAACCCTGACATTTACAAGCTAGAGGTTTTTGTTGAGCCTATTGAAAAGGGAGCTTATGAGGTTAGTTGTGCCAGGCTTGATGACCGTATTCCCGGAGGAGGCGCTCACGGAGTGGTAAGGATGTTTCAGGGAGCGCCAATCACAGTAAGTTGTTTTTTGAGCAGGACCCAGCCTCTTAATGTAAGAATCTATGAGGACATGCTTAGCATCCGCCTCAGCTACAGGTATGCTGAGTTCTTGGAAGTGCCAATATTAATACAAGGGCACCCATAGAAAGATAGTCCCCGTCTATTTTATTACTTGAGTGTAGTTAACAACCGAAATCTTTATAAATCAAATGTTTTTACTTTATGGTAATAATTAGACGAATTTTTAGATTAATTTTTAGGAGGGAAAGAGCATGAACAAGAAACTATTATTGCTCGGCTTAGTGGTTCTAGGCATAATGATGAGCACAAGCATGGTGTCAGCCTACACTCCCTACAATTATTACAGCAACTATTATGGAAGAGGATACGCCTATCAGCCTGCAAGAGTAGGAGGCTTCTTTGGAGCAAACAGCGCCTACATAATCGGGCTAAGGCCAGGAACCTATTACGACACGTCTTGCATAAGAGCGGGACCAAGCATGTACTACCAGCCCTGCAGAGCAGGAGGATGGTTCGGCAACTATGGTTATAACAATTACGGCTCCGGCAGCTATGGCTATGGTAACTACGGCTATGCAGGATATTCAAACTATCAGAACGTTCCCTATGTCTATCACGGGCCGCTGTAAGAATATTTTTAACTTTGTATTTCAATAAGCTGTTTATCAGGGGATAATACAAAATGGTTCAATCACAATTAGAAAATCTTATTGCTAAGCACGGTCTTACGAATGTGCCTTGCCCATTGGATTCAGCGTATGAGCAACTTGTTCCTGAAACGATTCAGGAGGCTCATGAGATTCAGCGAGAGAGAATAAAGGGTACTGATCTTATGAGTGAGTGGTTTATTACTGGCGACGGGAATGTTTATAACATTGAGAAAGGAGAAGCTGTTCTTTATTTTACCAATACTGCACTTAATCCTGTTCTGAAGCAGGAGAACATTGCCGAGGCAGTAAGCCAGATAAGGCAGACAGGAAACTACAAGGTAAAAGCTGATGATTTCTCATTGATACAAAGAGCGGCTGCTAAAAAGAATGGTGGAGCCAAGCAATACGCCTTGTCAGATTTGAACTTGACCAGACATGATGATGAGTGGAGCTTTTATGAGATTGATACTGCAAAATATGATAAGCTCAATAAGACTCAGAGGGCTTTTGCAGAGCAGGTTCATGGCAAGGAAAAACAATTTGAAAACGTAATGAGAGAGATGAGAAAAGCAGGCATAACCAAGGCCAGAGTCTATGTCTTAAATCCAGAATACGTTCAAAATGTTGCTAAAGATGGAGCTGTGGCGCGTGTTGGCTGGCTCGATTACTTCGGCAGTGATAGTAGCTTCAGTGCCAGCAATAGGCTCATAGGCAACGACCTTGTCCGCGTTCGTGGGGTACGTCGTAGAGTCGCCGAAGGCGTTGCTCAGAAAATCAAAGAACCAAGCCTTGAGCAAGTGTTAAGAGTTTCAGACAAATATGTACCTCAAGCAGTTAGAGAAGAGTTTAAGAAAGAACTAGGAAAACTTTACGAATAAGAATATTTATTTCAACCTTTAAAATTGTGTTATTCAAAATGAGGAGTGCAACCTTAACCTTATTTCAAGGATTAATTCTAACCATTATATTCCTAGGATTTTTCAGCTTTCTTTATGCCTACAACAAGCCAGCTTATTATGGCCAATACAATTACAGATACAACTACGGTTATAATAACTATGCCTATAATAATTACGGCTATAACTACAGGCCCTACAGCCAGGGCCCTTACCCTATGCCAAGCACCTGCAGCTCATATTACGGTTGCGGCAACAACTACAACAGCTATATATACGTGCATAACGCCCTTGACTACATGTATTACAGCCAACCCTGGCTGTTAGAGCCGAGATACAGCAACAACAACATGCGCTACGCGAGAGGGTTATGGCCGCAGATGTTTTATTACTAGTTTTTTGCTAAAAATATTTTTAAATAATGCCGCATACTTACATTTTCATGATAATCCTTGTTGACCTTGATGATGTACTCGCAGATTTTGAGACTGGCTTTCTTGATAATTGGAGAAAAAAGCATTCAGACAAGCCGTATATTCCTCTTGAGGAAAGGACAGTTTTCAAATTGGATAACCAGTATCCTCCAGAACTCAAGCATTTGGTCAGGGAGATTTATTGCGCTCCAGGATTTTACAGAAACCTACCCTTGATTAAGGGAGGGAAAGAAGCAATTCAGGAAATGAAGCAAAAAGAACATGATGTTTTTCTTTGCACCAGCCCCTTGTCTAGCTATGAGAATTGCGTGCTTGAGAAATACGAATGGGTGGACGAGCGCCTTGGCAGGGAATGGGCCAAAAGATTGATAGTAACAAAGGACAAAACTCTAATCAGAGGAGATATCTTAATTGATGACAACCCTACTCCAAAAGGAGTTCTTACTCCCACATGGGAGCATGTGATTTATGATTTCCCTTACAACAGGCATGTTAAGGACAAGAGAAGATTAACCTGGCAGAACTGGGAAGAAATTCTTAAAATATGATTTTCCTATTTGCTATTAACCAGCACAAACTTCGCCAGTAATGCTTCCAGCTGGATGAACTCGTCGCTGCCCTCCACCATCCTGAACTCTGCTTCCCCGCATTCCTTCACCATTTCCAGCTTCTTCCTGTTATCAACCTTTTCCAGTTTCCAGATTTCCTGCTGCACCTGCTTTATAACATCAAGCCCTGCAAGCCCATGGCTGAGCATGGTGTCGAGCAGCTTGTCTTTGGCATTGAGAAAAGAGCCTTGAACGCATAATTCCAGAACATCTTTTATCTCCTTGGGCTCAGCAGCGCTTGCAACGCTGTAAATAAGCTCTTCTGTTATCTTGTCCTTTATAGCAGCGCTGCTCTGCATTATGTTCTCAAGCTTTCTGCAGTCTCCTTCGCTAATATCATACAAGGCTTCCTTTGCCTGGCCATCAACATGAAGCTCTTCTGCCTTGGCTATTTTTTCAATAATCTTGTAAATATCCTCTTTTGGCAAGGGCTTGAACCTGAAAACGCTGCATCTTGACTGTATAGGGTCAATTATTTTTGAGGAGTAATTGCAGCTAAGGATGAACCTGCAAGTCTGGGTATAGTTCTCCATGGTTCTTCTGAGAGCCTGCTGAGCATCCTTGGTAAGGGCATCGCACTCATCAAGGTAGATAATCTTGAAAGGAAAGTCTCCGATTGCTCTTGTCCTTGCAAAGTCCTTGACCTTCACCCTGATAACATCTATTCCTCTCTCGTCGCTCGCATTAAGCTCAAGAAAATTCTCATGCCACCTGTCGCCAAAGAGTTTCCTGGCAACTACCAGGGAAAGGGTTGTCTTGCCAACACCTGCAGGGCCAGCAAATAATAGGTGAGGCATATTCTTTTTCTTGACAAAAGCCTCTACTCGCTTGACAATCTCATCCTGTCCTTTTACCTCGTCAAAGTTCTGAGGCCTGTACTTCTCAGTCCAGATTGCATAATCATCTTCTTTCTCTTCCTTCATCAGAAAAAGCAAGAATAAGAAGGTGTTTAAAAAAGTTGTGCTGTTCTTAAGCCTCAGTATTCTGTGTGCTCTGTCCTCTTGATTATCTCTTCTTGGAGAGCAGTTGACAAGTCAACAAAATAATCACTGTAGCCAGCCACCCTGACTATTAAGTCCCTGTGTTTTTCAGGCTCTGCCTGGGCTTTTTTAAGGGTGTCTGCAGTTACAACATTGAACTGGATGTGGTGGCCGTCCATTGCAAAGTAGCCTCGCACCAGCTTTGCTAGCTTGTCAAGTCTTTCCTCGCCTTCAAGCAGGCTTGGTGTGAATTTCTGGTTAAGCAAGGTTCCTCCTGTGCGCACATGGTCCATCTTGGCTGCTGATTTGAGCACAGCTGTTGGGCCGTGCCTGTCTGCTCCTTGAACAGGCGAAATGCCTTCTGATAATGGCTCATAAGCTTTCCTGCCGTCAGGCAGTGCTCCTGTGACTTCTCCGAAATACACGTGCACAGTTGTTGGGAGCATGTTAATCCTGTGCTTGCCTCCTTTCATATTAGGCCTATCATCAACTGCTTGGTAATAGGTCTCGAACACCTGGCGCATTATGTTGTCTGCGTAGTCATCGTCATTGCCGTACTTCGGAGTCTTGTTCCAGAAATTTTGGCGCATTTCTTCCTTGCCTTCAAAATTATTCTTAAGAGCATCAAGCATTTCTTCCATGCTCATGCTCTTGTGTTCAGGGTCAAAAACATGGTATTTTATAGAGGTGAGAGCATCAGTAATGCTTCCTATCCCCACTCCCTGGATATAGCTGGTATTGTATCTTGCTCCTCCTTCATGATAGTCTTTTCCTTTTTTTACGCAATCATCAACAAGCAAAGACAAGAATGGAGCAGGCATTTCCTCTGCATAAATCTTTTCAATAATGCTGTTGCCTCTAATCTTGATATAAACGAAATGATTCACTTGTTTTTTATATGCCTCTAAGAGCTCGTCAAATTCTCTGAAATCTCTAGGGTTGCCGGTTCTTAACCCTGTTGTTTTTCCTGTTCTTGGGTCAATGCCATTGTTCAGAGTTATTTCCAGAATCTTAGGAAGGTTAAAGTAGCCTGTGAGGATGTATGCTTCCTTGCCAAAGGCTCCTGTCTCTACGCAGCCGCTTGCTCCTCCGTTGCGCGCATCCTCAATGCTTTTCCCAACTCTTAGCATCTCCTGGATTATGGCGTCAGTGTTGAATATTGAGGGTTGGCCAAACCCTGTTTTTATAATCTTTAATGCTCTTTTCAAAAAACTCTCAGGGGTTTTCTTGCTTACCTGCACCATTGAGCTGGGCTGGAGCAGCCTCATCTCCTCGATAACATCCAGTATTTTGAAAGATAAAGGATTAACACCATCAGAGCCGTCCTCCTTCACTCCGCCAAGATTGATAAGGCAGAAATCAGTGTAAGTCCCGCTCTCCTTTGCAGTAACTCCTACTTTCGGAGGCGCTGGCTGGTTGTTGAACTTAACCCAGAAAGCCTGGAGCAGCTCTGTTGCTGCCTCTTCTGTCAAGGTGCCTTGTTTCAAGCCTTGCTCATAAAAAGGCCAGAGATGCTGATCAAGCCTGCCAGGGTTGAAAGAGTCCCAGGTGTTAAGCTCAGTAATCACGCTGAGATGAACGAACCAGTAATATTGCAATGCCTCATGAAAATTTCTAGGAGCAAAGGCAGGCACCCTGGTGCAAACTTCTGCTATTCTTTCCAGCTCTGCCTTTCTCCCAAGATTAGCTTCCTTTTCAGCTAGTTCTTTGGCTTTATCAGCATGCCTTTGAGCATAAGCCATGATTGCATCAGCTGCTATGCTCATTGCCTTTAGTTCTTCCTGTTTTTTATAAGCTTCAACATCATTCCTGAAGTCAAGGCTTTCCAGGCTCTTTCTTATCTCCTTCTTAAAATCCAGCATTCCTTTCTTGTAAATCTTGTTATCAAGCACAGTGTGGCCCGGAGCTCTTTGCTCCATGAATTCTGTGAAAATGCCTGCTTCATAAGCAGCCCTCCATTCTTGGGAAACCTCGCTGAAGATTCTCTCCCTAATGGTTTTTCCTTTCCAGTATGGCAGGATTTCTTCCTTGTAAATCTTCATGGTTTCCTCATCCACCTTGAAAGAAGTCTTGGGCCTGGTGTTAAGAATCACAAGGTCCTCAAGGCTGTGAGCAGTAAGCTCAGGATAAGTAGGCGTGGCTTTTGGAGCAGAGCCTCGTTCGCCAACAATGAGCTCGCCATTATTTATACAGAGAGTCTTGTTCTCGAGCACATACTTGAAAGCCAGAACCCTCTTGACAGGAGCAGACAAGTTGCTCTGCTCATGCTCCTTGTAAAAATCAGTTATAAGAACCGCTCTTTCTGCGTCTATATACGGCTTTGCATCCAGGCTTTGCTCCCTTAGCTTCCTTATGCGCTCATTCATGCTCTCACTCACCTTTTTTGTTTTGAGAATCTAATTTCCAATAAAAATGTTATGAAAAATAATGCAAGAAAGAGTAATAATCTGAAATTCTTTCAAACAATAAGCTCAGCTTATTGAAAAATATTTCAAAAAGAAATATTCAAACAATATCTTCCTCAGCCACTACCATGAAGTCTCCGACAGCAATTACAGCGCTGAAAGGTATTAGGAGCTCGCCTTCCTTGCTCTTCTCAAGCTCTAACCTCTCAGTATAGCTGGTTGGGTTCTTCAATACCATGTGGATGAGCTCTCCAGAGCCGGTCTCAAAGACTATATCTCCCACTTCCCCAAACCTTTTTCCTGTCTTAGAAACAACCGTCTTCCCGATTAATTGCTTTGAAAACTTCTTATCTTCATCAGCCATAATTATCCCTCCTAAAAATTTATCATGAAATCTTATACTCCCTCTAAATCGCTTTGAATATATAAAGTTTTTGTTTAGAAACCACTTTTAAGGTAAGATTTATATAATAGCCTTTTTATAGGTGATAGCATGGCCACCTGGTATGAGCAGCTAGGCTTTAAGGAAAATCCTTTGGATGTGAGGCCAAGCCCCTTACTCGTAGGCTTGGAGCGCCAGGAAGAGCAGCTCGTCAATCATGTTCTCAAGGGAGAAATCTGTTTTCTGAACGGATTAACAGGAAGCGGCAAGTCATCCCTGCTTTTAAGAGTGCAGAAGAACCTAAAGAACCATGCCTTTGTCTACCTAGATGCCCAGGAGCTGCCGAAGAGCTTCAACCTTGAAGAGGAGCTTAAGAACAAGAGGAATTTTTTTGACAGAATAACCTTCAGACAATACCCTTCAAAGACTCCGGTGCTTATCATTGATGAGTTCCAGTCAACAGACAAGAACCTAATACTTGAAGCAAGAGCAAAATGGGAAAACCCGGACGAGAAGAGGATTAAGAGCATCATCATAGCCCAGATTAGCAAGTACCTTAAGAACGTGACGCCTGCTTTTAAGGAGCGCCTTGGCAGCAGGATTATTGAGCTCCCAACCCTTGATGATGAGGAGATGAAAGACATACTCAAACTAAGGCTGCAGATAAGAGGAGCAAATTACTGCAATAAACTGCACAACGAAGCTCTTAACCTGCTCGTGGCTTGCGCAGACGGCAACCCAAGAAAGCTTCTGGAATACACTGACATGCTATTTGACTTTCACTACAGAAAGTTCAAGGAAAACAATCCCTTGCTTGTTAACAAGACTTACATGGTCACTTATTGGGGGGCAAAGGAGATTCTTGAGCTGAACAAGGTTAATGTTAATGCTTATGTCTACCTTGAGAAGGAGGACAAGAAGCGAAGGCTTGAAGCCTTTGAGAAGAGGTTTAGCAAGGACGAGCAGGAATGGCTTATCTTCCTGATGACAGGCTCAAAAACCATTGAGGAGTTGTGCAAGGAGTTCAAGGTTTCTGAGGCAGTAGCTTCCTCAAGAATAAGGGACTTGAAGGTAAGAGGAGCAGTGGTCAGAGCAGGCAAGAAGAACAGGAAGCAGCTATGGCAGGCAAGCCCTCATGTCAAGAGATTAAGGGTTAGGGTTTGAATATTTTATTTTTTATTCTTCAGTCATTTTCTTGTAAAGCTTAACGTAAGCTTTAGCATTCTCCGGATTAAATGAGGCATAATACTTGTTCAGCCTCTTGAAAGATTTTTCTCCGACGCAGAGCTGGGAATAATCCAAGAGAGTATCTAATATTCTCTCAATTGAATGAATGTCCTGCTCTTGGTTCCTGATGATACTGCTTATTTCCCTGCTTATTGAGGGCATGCTCTTAACCATGTCCTGCTTCACTTCCCTTGTCATTTTCATAAGGTCAGCATAGGTTTTCATTTTCATACCTCAACTTTTGAAAACAAATAACTTCCAATACCAACAAATAGAAGCGCCACGCCAATCAAGATTATCAAATCTACGGTTACTCCAAGCCCCAAGGTGCCTGTAAGTGAAGCCCTTAATCCTTCTACTCCATGAGTTAATGGGTTTATCAGCACAATATACTTTATTTCTTTTGCAACCCCGTTCATAGGAAATATTGCTCCTGAAAGGAAGAACAATGGCATGATGAGGAAATTTATAATCAGCTGGAAGCCGTGCATGTCTTCCATTTTTGCAGCTATTGCAGTACCTAGCGCTGTGAAGATAATTGCAATTAATGCAAGGAACAATATGGCTAAGGGCAATGCAACAAGGTTTGGCCTGAAGCCAATGAAAAGGGATATCAAGAAAACAATAAGCCCTTGCAGCACTGCAACTGTTGCTCCTCCAAGAGTTCTGCCAAGCATAATCTTGAACCTTGAAACAGGAGCCACCAGGGTTTCTTTTAAAAAGCCAAACTCCTTATCCCAGATTAACTCAATGCCCATAAAGGTTGCTGTGAACAACGTGCTCATTGCAATAATTCCTGGCGTTAAGAACTGTATATAATTTCCTCCCCCTGCTTTTTGATAGATAGGACCAAACCCAAATCCTAATGCTACAAGGAAGAGGATGGGTTGGCCTAGTGAGCCGATTATCCTTGACTTGGAACGAAAATGCCTTTTTAGCTGCCTGAGCCAGAGCATGTAAACTGTTTTCATCTCCTTCTACCCCAAACTCTTCGCCGCATCCTCAGATTGTCAAGAGGAGTTGCTTCTTCTTCCCTGATGTTCCTTCCTGTTAGTTTGATGAAAGCATCTTCCAATGACTTTGTTTTTGTCTTTTTCTTTAGTTCAGCAGATGTGCCTTTGGCAATAATCTTGCCGCGGTCTATGATGCAAATATAGTTAGCAACTCTTTGCGCTTCTTCCATGTAGTGGGTTGTGAAGAAAACAGTCACGCCTTCTTTTTTATTAAGCTCCTTTATGTGTTCCCATATATTATTCCTTGTTTGAGGGTCTAAGCCAAGAGTTGGTTCATCAAGGAAAAGTATTTTTGGATGATGCATTAATCCCCTTGCTATCTCCAGCCTCCTTTTCATTCCTCCTGAAAACCTCTTTACAAGCTCATCCTTCCTAGCCCAGAGCTCAACAATCTTTAAGAGCTGCTCCATCCTCTGCCTTCTTAGCTGTTTTGGAATGCTGTAGAGCACTCCGTGGAATTCCATGTTCTCCCAGGCAGTTAGTTCATCATCTAGGCTCGGGTCCTGAAAAACAATGCCAAAAGCCTTTCTAACTTCATTTGGTTGTGTAACAGGATTTTTGCCATCAACCAGTATTTTCCCGCTATTGGGGTGGAGCAAAGTGGTTAAGATTTTGATGGTTGTGGACTTGCCAGCCCCATTTGGCCCTAGAAAACCAAAGATTTGCCCTTTATGCACCTCAAAAGAGATGTTATGAACTGCTGTGAATTCCCTGAACTTCTTTGTGAGGCTCTTGACCTCAATAATCTTTTCCTCACTCATAAACCGAGATAGCAATTTGAAATGATTATAAATGTTTCTTTTTATGAGAAATTTCGCAAAATTTCAAGGGTTTAAAACCTCGTACTTAAGTGTGAAAGTTCTCATATCAGAAATCCCAGAATGATTTCTGAACCAGCAAATTTCATTTGCTGAATCCAAAAACTCGCGATTAAGCGAGAGCCGTAAAAACCTTTTTTGCGCCCAGCGAAATAAGCCTTTTCTCAAGCTCTCCTTTATTAATCTCCAAGATTTTAACTTCTACTTCGCGCATATTAACCCCTTTTTGAATTAATGGGCCTGCCCAGACTCGAACTGGGGATCTCCACCGCTCTCAAAAAAGCAAGGCTTTCTCGGATGCTCTGCCTTGCTCTGCATGTGAGGGTGACATCATTCGCGGCGCAAAAGCCGCAAACTCAAAAGAGTTGCTCTTTTGTTGTAACCACTAGACCACAGGCCCAAACACCTAAGAAAGCAGAGATAACCTCTCTTTTATAAATTTTTCATTCCAGCACTGCTCTTTCAAAGGACAGGAAGTGCACTTGTTCTTGTTATCACAGATTGCAGGAATATCTTTAGCCTGGAAAATTTTAAGAACAGCATCCCTTGTTGTCAGCACATGCTTCTCAAGGAAAGGGTTCATCATTACTGGCCGAGCCTCATTAATATCAAGGTATTTGACAAAGGCCTCTCTCACAAACATCTTGTTCTTCTCCAAGAGCATGACGTAAGCTCCTGTCTGGAGCTTGTGCCCAGGCCAGACGCCATCTCTGGGAGCGCTGCCTGTTTTGAGCTCATAAGGAACAACCTCCCGAACTAATTTGTTATCATACACTTCTAGCTTGTCAATCACTCCCTTAAGCTTAAGCTCCTCAGACTCAACATAATACTCTGTCTCAATCTTAGGGCTGAGCTCCTTCCACAGCTCCTCTCCAAAAACCTTGTGAACCTTGATAAAGTTATGCAGGTTGATAGCCCTGTCCTTGCTCTCCTCAAGCACCAAAGGCCAGGCGTCTTTGAAGAATTCTGTCAGGGAAATCTTAAGCTCTGCTAATTTGCTCTTGTTCTTGATAATGCTCTGGTTAAGCAAGTCAGAATGAAGCTTCTTATACTTTTCCAGCATCTCCTTATAACTAATTTCTTGCTTGACGTCCTTAACAAAGGCTTCCTCTGCCTTGCTAATCCTGTCATGCACTTCATGACGAATGCTACCCTTAACCACAGCCTCCCGCGGAATAACAAACAGCTTGAGAACCTGCTCTAAGAAAAGCTTCCTAGCACAATAATCATAAGCAGAGAGCAAGCTAACACTAATCATGATAACACGAACAGACATGCAATCTATTTATAAGGGTTACGGAGGGATGTCCAGTGCGTTGTGTTTTGATAATTTATTAAATGCATTTACATTCGTGCTTTCTTGCGCCAATAATAGGTTATTTTTTGATATGACGTTTCAAAGCCATTTTGCCTTTTCACTTGACACAAATATGCCTGAAACAGATTTTTCAGGAATAAGAAAGCAAGTATCAGTGAGTTGCATTCCCAGCTTATCTGCTTCCAGCAGGGAGAATATTGTTTTCTGATTGTCTAGGGGGAAGTAATCGCTTTGCCCGATTTTTCTCAGGCTTTGGACCCCGGGCGAATATCTTTTTCCTTTGGAATAACCGTGTTTTTCCTTTATTTGATGCTCCACATATTCAGCAAGGGCTTCTGCGAGTTCTGATAAAAGCCCGTCAGTATAAAAATAATCAAGATATTTTTGGTTTGCCAGCGCCTTTGCATAATTCATACTTTCTTTTCCACACGTACACATGAACAAGGCAAGCTTTTTGTTATTCATTTCCTTTATATAGTCAATTATGCAGAAATCCCCTTCCTCGCGCTTGACAGTTGGGAAATATAGCCTATGTTCATTGTCAAAAAAGACTTGGCTCCCCCTGATTTCAAAGTCAAATGAGCCAAGCACATAATCAAGATGAAGGTATTTCTCTAAGGGTTCAAGCAGTCTCTCAAGGTTGGACTCTAGAGAGGGAAGTTGGGCTGTGTACTTATTAGATGGGAGTTTCCACCCCCAGCGATGCTTAAAAAGCTCTTCTTTGTTTAAGTATTGCAGGATTTTTTCCAATGGAGCATTTCTTTTTATCTCAAGCATAAGAAATGAGCAAGTTAAAGTTTTTTATATTTTTTTCTATTCTGTAGTTACCTCGTTCACACAAACCAAAAAGTATTTATATATGCACATATATACATCTATCTAAATGATAAAAAACAAAGCAAAACTTTTCAAAGCACTCGGCGATGAAACAAGGCTAAAGATAGCCGGGTGCTTATTGCACCAGGATTACTGTGCCTGCGATTTTGTACCCGTGACAAAGAAAGACCAGACAACAGTTTCAAGACACCTGGCTATTCTTGTTAACTCAGGCATCTTAAAATACACGAAAAAAGGCAGGAACATTATTTATAGCATTAAAGATGAAAATATGAAAAAAGAATTAGTTAATTATGGTATAAGAAAAATAAAGAATTGTTGCCGGGAAGGTGATTAAGATGGATGATAAAAAGATAAAACAAGTTGTAAAGAAGAGATACGCAAAGATCGCACAGGAAAGCAGTTCCTGCTGCACAAGCTGCACTCCTTGTGGCTATGATGTTGCAGAACAGGCAAAGAAGATTGGCTATTCTGAGAAAGAACTGGAACAACTGCCAAGAGAAGCGGTCATGGGTCTTGGTTGCGGAAATCCTACTGCGCTCGCAGAATTAAAAGAAGGAGAGACTGTGCTTGACCTAGGTGCTGGTGCAGGCATAGATGCTTTCTTGGCTGCAAGAAAAGTAGGCCCTAAAGGCTATGTAATCGGAGTTGATATGACTGAGCCAATGGTGGAAAAAGCTAACAAGATAGCGCAAAGAGATGGCTACAAGAACGTTGAGTTCAGGCTTGGCGAGATTGAAAATCTCCCTGTAAAAGATAACTCTATTGACGTTATCATAAGCAATTGCGTTATTAACCTTTCACCTGACAAATTAAGAACTTATAAAGAAGCGTACAGAGTTCTAAAACGAGGTGGAAGAATTCTAATATCAGATTTGGTTACAGAAGGAAAACTGCCAGACCATATTAAAAGAAGCTTTGATGCCTGGGCTGCTTGCATTGGCGGTGCAATGGAGAAAGAGGAATATTTAGGAGTAATAAGAAAAGCAGGATTCCGAAAAATTGATGTTGTTGCTGAACATACCTATTCAGAGCCCAGCCTGCATAAAACCTTGGCTGGAAAAATTACGAGCATCCAGGTGAAGGCTTACAAGTAAGTTTTCAAACCATTTTTGTTTTTTTAAATAACCTTTAAATACTTCTGGCATTATCCTTAAACTATGAAACTTCCAGAAGTACGCAAATACCTGAAGAAAGAAAAGCTTGACGCCATTGTACTGTTCAAAAGAACTCCTGGCTTCAGGTATTTTGTTCAGGGAGATTATGAGAACGGACTGATCTTCCTAAGCAAGAAGGCTAATTACTTGTTTGTTTCTCCTCTTTACGCGCCCAAGTTCCCTGGTTTCAGGGTTGTGCAGTGGAAGGATTTTAAAAAGGATTTTGAGGCTTTTATCAAGAAGAGCAGGGTTAAAAGAGTCGGTGCGGATAATTCCAACCTGTACGTCAAGCAGAAAACATTCCTGAGAAAACATTTCAGGACAAAAGATGTCAGCAAGTTCTTGGAAGAGCTAAGGCAGAGCAAGACAGGAGAAGAGGTTGCCAGGATTAGGAAGGCTTGCAATATAGCTGACTCTATTTTTTCCAATATTATCAAGAATTTCAGGTTCAGGACAGAAGCAGATCTTGCCAAGTTCATAAAAATAAACGCTTTAGAGGTAGGAGCAGAGATGGCTTTTGAGCCCATAGTTGCTAATGCTGTGAACGCAATAGTTGCACATCACGAAGCCAAGTCCAAATTAAAGAAAGGCTTTCTCATACTTGACTTCGGGATTAAGTACAAGGGCTATGTGTCGGACATGACCAGGACAATTTATCTTGGTAAGCCGAGCAACATGGAGGTTGAGCTTTACAAGAAGGTTCTTGACATTCAGCAAAAATGCCTTGAGAGAGCAAGGGTTGGCTTAAGAGCGGGCAGCCTTTATAATTATTCAATAAAATTATTTGGTAAAGACTCAAAATACTTTGTGCACGGCCTTGGCCATGGTATTGGCGTTGAGATTCATGAAAAGCCAAGCCTGGGGCTAAAATCAAAGGATGTCCTGCAAAAAGGCAGTATTTTCACAATAGAGCCAGGTTATTATAACAAAAAAACAGGGATTGGTATAAGGATTGAGGATGATGTTTATCTGGGTGATAAAAAAGAGGTGCTGACTAAAAGTAATAAGAAGTTGATTTGCATAAACCGCAATCTTTATTAAGCAATCATTTACTTTCTCACACTCATGAAATACAATCTTAAAGCTTTTAATAACGCTGTCAAGTATTACGAGCAACAACTTCCGAGTTTCAGGAACAAGGATGTTTTTGTTGTTTTTGACTCCAAGAATGACAAGGCTTTCTTCTCCCTTGCTCCTCTGAGCAGGGCTTGTCATAATCTTGGTTGTGAGTTGAATGTGAGAGGGACTGATGGTGCTTCTCCTTCTCTTGATGCGCTAGCAGATGTCTGGAAGACTTTTGATGATTTGAGCAAAGGAATAAAAAACAAGAAGACAGTTGCTCTTGATAATTTCATAAAAGAAGCTGATAAGAAGGCCAAGGGAGAGATTAGGAAGATTTTCAGGAGGCCAGAGGTTTTTATCAGGGCGAATAACAATGGCTTTGCGGTTAATGATGAGCTAAGGTTAAGCTTCAGGCCAGAGTGGTTTAGGAAGTATAAGTGGCAAAAGCTCTTGGAAACTGCAAGAATCATTTGGGCTCAGGTTTATAACTTGAAAAAAAGCGAAAAGGTCGGGGTTGGCTTTGACTTAATCTTAAGAGCAAAAGTCATAAAATATCCTCTTGAGGATTACCTGGACTCTTATGCTATTGTAAGGACTGTGTGGCTTGCTTGTTATGCAAGAAAAAAGCCTATGAGCGCTTACACTTCCAAAAAAACTATGCTTGAGAAGTCTGAGAGAACAAGTGAATTAGCAGCAACTCTTCTTGGCTGCGAGCTTGAGAAAGACATTAATGAGCCTGTTTTCAAGAAGTTTAGAATCTTATCCGAGCTTTTAAGGCTTCATCGCTTTGACACTAATGATGCTGCTTTCTTTATCAAAGGAGAAGGCTATCCTGGCAAGCACATCTTCGGAGAAACAATAGGCTACCCCACTCCTAACAAGAAATCAAGATGGGATTCGCCAGGAGGAATAGTCTACCAATTGCCATGGTATCCTCAGACCAAAATTGACAGCAGGGCTCCTAAGAGCAGGCTGGCATTCACAGACATAGTGCCTATTGATATCTTCATAAACAGCTGCCATATTGACTGGCTTGAGATGAAAATGAAAAATGATGCTCTTGTAAGGCTAGCCAATAAGTCAGACAAGATAATTGTGCAGTCAAATAAAACCAACCTTGAAGTCGGGTTAGTGAGGAAGAACAAGGAAAAAGTCGTGCCCATGAACTCTGATGTTGATGTTCGGCAGATGCTTGACCCTAAATCTTTGAAAAAAGGAGTAAAGGCAGGCACTTATGCTAATATTCCTGGAGGAGAAATGTTCCTGTCGCCCGAATGGATGAAAGGAGTCTTCTATGGAGATGTTGTTATTAGCATTGACAATAGCTATGTCCTGTGCCAAAAAAATCCGCTAGTAATAAAGTGTGATGAGAAAGGCTACAAAATCCTTAGCGGGCCAAAGGATATTATCAAGAAAATTAATGAGAAGAAAAAAGAAGCCATGAAAGTGCTTCTAAAGCAGGAGAAGAACAAGTCCTTGCCAGCCGAAATCATCAGGATGAAGAAGAAAAACTATAACAAGATTGGAGAATTCGCAATCAACACCAACCCAAAAGCAGAATTATGCAATTACTTGATTGTGAATGAAAAAATTGCAGGCATGATTCATGTTGCTCTTGGCTCTGGCTTTGAGGATGACAGGGCAACTGTTTATCATTACGACATTGTTATTAATGCCAAAGAGCAGAAGCTTGACATTTACGGGATAAAAGGGAAAAAGAAGTTTTGGATGCTTAAAAAGGGCAAATTAATAGTATAACTTCATACTTTTTCTTTTTTTTAATAAAATTTTTTAGTCGAAACTTGTTGTTTTGTCGACTATTTTGCTTAATGGTAAGTTTTATAAACCAAACATTATTTCGCACTAGGCATGCAAGCCAAAGAGGATATTAAGCGTTCAGTTTTCTACTACACCACTACTTCAAATGAACTCGAAGAGGAGAACAGGCTTCTAAGAGAAACCCTGTCACAGCTAAGAGAAGAGCTTGAAAGATTCAGAAGCCCAGCTCTCATGCTGGCAGACGTGGTTGATGTCAGTGACAAAGGAGCAATAATCTCTCTTCCAAACGGCAACAAGTTCCTGGTGCAGATTTCGAACGGAGTAAAAAACCTTGTTCCAGGAGAAACAGTGCTGGTTGAGCAGAAAAACCTTACTGTGATTGAGAAAGTGGCTTCCTCAAAGTACTTTAATGTTGAAAGATTCGTAATAATGGAGAAGCCAAACTTGGACTGGAGCGAAATAGGAGGGCTTGATGCGCAGATTCGAGAGATAAAAGAAGTAATAGAATTGCCATTAAACAATCCTGAACTCTTCAAGAAAGTAGGCATCGAGCCGCCAAAAGGAATCCTGCTCCACGGCTCGCCAGGAACAGGCAAAACCCTCCTGGCAAAAGCAGTAGCCAACTCCACCAACAGCACCTTCATAGAGATTGTAGGCTCAGAGCTTGTTCAGAAATTCATAGGAGAAGGAGCAAAACTGGTCAAGGAAATCTTCCAGCTGGCAAAAGAGAAAGCGCCCAGCATAGTCTTCATTGACGAGCTTGACGCCCTTGCTGCAAAACGAGTTGATTTAGGCACCAGCGGCGAGAGGGAAGTGCAAAGGACTTTTATGCAGTTCCTTGCAGAGATTGACGGCTTCAAACCCCTAGGCAGCGTTAAGATTATTGGCTGCACCAACAGGATAGACATACTCGACCCTGCAGTGCTAAGGCCCGGCAGGCTTGACAGGCTCATCGAAGTCCCGCTGCCTGATGATAAAGGCTTGAAAGAAATATTCAAGATACACACTAAGCCCATGACTCTTGACAAGAACATAAGAATTGATACCCTCATGAAAAAGATGAAAGGCTTCTCAGGAGCAGAGATAAAGGCAGTGTGCACAGAATCAGGCTACTTCGCCATCAGGAACAACAGGACAAAGGTCACACATCACGATTTTATGTGTGCAATAGACAAGGTGAAGAAGGAAGAAGAAGGCGACGAGTTTAGCCAGATGTTTGGATGATAATTTTTTTCTTTTTCTAACTTAATGAAATTTAAAAGCGCTCAGAAGTTACTTCCGTCAGTCATTAGCCGAAGCTTCTTTGGGTGTTCACTTCTTCATTGCGCAACTAAGGATAAGAAAGTTGTTTATTTAAATGTTTATGCTCTCTCACGTCATCTCAAAGTCAATGCATATCCTGAACTCTCTTGGTGAGGCTTGGCCGCACTTGACTATGCCCATGATTTTGCATTTCTTTTTTGCAAGCTTGCATGCTTTTCTTATTTTCTCCACGCTCTTCTTTTCCTCGCCTTCTCTCTGGAAATCATAGAAATGGATTATTGCGCCTTTTTTTGCAGCCTTAAAAGCAACATCAAGATAGTCTGCTGCTGATTTTGGCAAGGGCATGATTATCCTATCGTATTTCTTCTTTAGTTTTGGGATTATGTGCTTTACATCTCCGAGGAAAACATTAACATTTGAGAGCTTGTTGAGCAGCATGTTCTGCAAGGCATAGTTGTGGGCTGTTGGGTTAATCTCCACCCCTGTTACGCTCTTCGCAGGCGTATTCTTTGCAATCACGCAAGTGTAAGGGCTGCACCCTGAAAACATCACCAGCACCTCTTCTCCTTTTTTCACTTGTTCATAAACTCTTTTTCTCTCATTGCTGAGCCTGGGTGAGAAATATACTTTCTCAACATCAAGCTTTAGGATTACGCCGTGCTCCTTGTAAGATGCTTCCTTGGTTTTTTCTCCTGCAAGGTGCTCTAGCTTCTGAGTCCTGAAGATTCCTTCGTGCTTTCCTTTTTTGAGCACAGTCTTTATGTTCTTGTTGGTTCTGAGAGCTTCTCCTGCAATCAGCTTTTCTCTTCTCTCAAGCTCTTTTGGGATTTCAAGGATGGCTATGCTTCCAATAATATCCATGGAGCTTTTTAGAAGCTCAAGCTCTTCTTTGCTTAGCTTTGCGCTAAGAGCAGCCCTAAGCCCTGTTTGCAATGGCTTTCTTTTCACAAACTTATTAACCAGCTCGTAGCCCGTATCAAATCTTTTTTTTATTGGGAAATAAACAAACTCTTTGTCCTTGACAAGGCGGTATTCCTTATCAAGCAAGTCTTTGCTTATTAGTTCTATTTTAACAGGTTCTGCTTCTTTTTTAGGAACTCTTATGCACAGCATAGCCTTCTTTAGTGAGAATTCTTTTTTAAATGTTTAGTTAATCCATTAGTCATAGCAGTATGAGCACAGCGCCAATAAGCATTATAAGACAGGCAAGGCTTCTTCTTATCACGTGCTCTTCATGGAATAACTCTCCGCCAATAATAGTTGAGAAGAGCACTGAAAGCTTTTTTACTGGTATGAGCAGGCTTACCAGCACTCCTGGCAAGGACAAGGCGTACATATAAGCTAACCTGCTTCCGACGAGCAGAATGCCGATAAAAAGCACAGGCTTCCAGCTATGTTTAATACCTTTCTCTATGCCTTTGAACCCGTCATGGAACAAGAGCATCATCACTATGAAATTGATTGCCTGGAAGAACTGGGCTAACGGCAGATAGGTCAAGGTTGATATTCCCAAGCCTCCATCTGCATGCGCGCCAAGGATTCTCTTGTCAAGCACACTGCCGATTCCATAAAGAAGGATGGCCAGCAGCATGTAGCGCACGTATTTTAATTTGAAAAAGTGCTTGAAAGGCTCCAGAAGGTCATCATGAGCATGGCTTTCAAGAAGATAAGCTCCTCCCATCAGCACCAGGATGCCTGTCCCTTGCAGCCAGCTTACCTTTTCTCCGAGGAAAATAGCAGCCATGATTAAAGTAATAAGCGGTCCAAAGGCAAGAAAAGGGCTGGTTAATGAGATGGCTATGTGCCTCAAGGCTTTGGCTGTGAAAAGAGCAGCCAAGGCTCCTATCGAGGATGCGATGTATATCAATCCTATTGATGCCAGGCTTAGCGAAGCATTATCTAGCCAGAGGAAGAGAGGAAGGGTTAATAGCATTGTGCACAGTGATAAGGCTGTTAGGAATTCCATGGCGTGCTGGTGAAACAAGGTTTTCTTTTCAAGAATGCTTGCTGAGCTGACAAGCACTGCTGCTATGAGAGTTAGCATAACCCAGACAGAACTCATAATTTTTCCTCCTTTTTTCAGGTTAAAAGCTTTGTAGTCCCGATAATAAATAACAGGATTAACACAAAAGCAATGAAATCATTCATGCGAACACTGTACTCGGGCTTTCTTTCTCCGCGCTTTTTTGCATTCAAAGCCATTAACACTATAAGGGTGCCGCTGATAGCACCAGTCACTACGCCCGTAACATCAAGCACCTTGGTAAAGCCAGCCAGCTTATGCCTTTCTATCAAGAGGAATAAGATTAGAGGGACAAAGCAGGTTAATAGCCAAGAGGTGTTCTTCCTTAGCCCGTAATCATACCAGAATAATTCTTTAAGAGCCAGGCCAAGGGCAAGGAAGGAAGTGGTCATTGTGCACAAGGCAAATAATGGGCCTAGAAAAGCCATTTTCTCTCCAAGAATTGCTGTTAACCCCAGAGCCCCTATTTCCTGGGTTCTCCCTCCAAGCGAGCCAACAATGGAAAAGGTAAAGGCAAGATAGACTATTAAGGGGATGAGGCTGCCTATGATTATTGCTTTTTTCAAATCCTTTTTGTACTTGCCAAGCTCCTCTTTCATCTCAGGAATAGCAGCAGTGCCAAGAAAGGCGAAAAGCACCACGCCATACGGAGTAAGCATTTCAAAGAAATTGAATCCTGAAAGGTTAACAAACTTTAACCTTGGCAGCGCCAGTAAGAAGATTAAAACCACGATACCAAGAACAATTGGAGTGATTATTATCTCTGAATCCTCAATAGCATTTAACCCGACATAGATAAGCCAAGATATTACTCCGAAGAAGATTACGCTGCACAATAAAGGATCCCATCCAAGAAGGCTGGAGAGCGCTCTTCCTGCTCCAAGGATATAAGCGATGATTGCCCCGTAAATGCCAATAATCATGCTTATAAACATGAAATACTTGCCGATCTTTCCTGTGTATTTCTCAGCATAGCCTGTGAGCTGATGATGCCCCTTGGTTCTTAGCACCACCTCTCCAAGATAAAGATTAATAAAAAGGAAAACTATTCCCAGGCCTATGATATTGATAAGTCCTGTGATGAAGCCGGCCTTAGCCACTACGTAAGGAATCCCAAGAACGCCTGCTCCTATGGTGCAGCCGATAAGAGTGGCTACTGCCTCAAACAACCTTTTTTTTCTCATCACAAAACACTTTTACTCTGGCTTTTTTAAACATTTCCCTTGATTTTGGAAAGATTTAAATAAGATGTATCTTTTTTGTAATAGTAACAATAACTTTGAAAGGTGATTGGGTGAAACTTTTAGAGAATTGCGCGTTCTGTATTGATTACCCTAATTATGCTAAATTTACAAAAGGTATTGAGCCAGAGAGAATAATAGAGGAGACAAATAATTTTCGAGTAATAGCCACGCTAGGGCAAATATTAGGAGGGTATATAGTAATAGCTCCAAGAGAGCATTATGCTTGCATAGGTGCAATGCCAGAAGATATGGTTAAGGAGCTTGCATTTTTAAAAGATGATTATGATAAAAGAATAACGAAAAAATATAGTAAGCCCGTGCACTGGGAGCACGGAGTGATAGGGCAGACAGTATTACACGCTCATATGCACTTAATACCCTTCCCAGAAGGCAAAGACTTGTTTGCAAGGTTCAGAAAAGATTTTCCTGAGTACAAAGAACTCAGCTCCTTGCTAGAGCTTAAGGACATTTGGAAAGAGAAAGGAGTATATGTGTATTATGAGGACAGGAACAACAAGAAGCATGCTTTCTTTACCAACGCCTTTCCTATGTACGCCCGTTATGTGTCTGCGGAAGAGTTAGGAGTTCCTGAAAAAGGCAACTGGCGCAATGTTCCAAGGGATTTGGACTGGATTTTAATCAGGGAGACTGTGAAGAATCTGAAGGAACAAAAGCGCACAGTTTATAACAAGCTGGTTCGTGACAAAATTCCTGAAGTTATCCTACAAAAAGGAAAAACGCCAGTAATTCATACAGCTAATGACCAAGAATATTGGCAAAAACTAAAAGAGAAACTTAATGAAGAAGTTGATGAATTCCTAAAAAACAGCACTGAAGAAGAATTGGTAGACATCTTCGAAGTAATTTATGCTATTGCTGATTTCAAGAAAATTGATAAAGGAAAATTAGAGCTCCTTAGAAAAAAGAAATCCGAAGAAAGGGGAGGGTTCAAAAAGAAAATAATCCTTGAAGAAACAAAATAACCCGAATTAAATAATTTCAGAAGAAATCCCCTGGTCCTTTCTGCTTTAGTACGTAAATCAGCTAGCTACGTGCTGCTCAAAAATCACTAAGTGATTTTTGTTGCTTATCCTTACTTTCCTCTAGCTTTGCAAGCGCGTTCTCCACTCTTTCCTTGCTGAAATCATGCTCTTCAACAAGCACTTCGATAATTTTTTCTTTGTTCACAGGCTCCCATTTGAGCTCGTAATCATCAGCTATCTTCATGTTCTTGATTAAGTCAAAGACTTCTTTCCAGGGATAGTCAAAGCTTTCTTCCCATTTTGCTTCCTTGAAAATGTTTTCATAGTTATTGCCGTGCTTCTTTATGAGCGCAAGGGCTTTTTTTGGCCCAATCCCTTTGATTCCTCCAATATTGTAATCAGTGCCTACAAGAATGCCCAGAACAATTAGCTGCTCCTGATTAATCTCTAATTCTTTCAACACATCTCGCAGGGTTATGATTTCGGGGCTTACTTCGTCATAGGCATAGGCACCAGGCTTTTTCCTCTTGCCGCTAATGGTTAAGTTCTTCACCAGCCTTGGAGCTCCAAACATGAAACAGTCAGCGTCCTGGCTGAGAACATAATCAGCATCTCCTTTCTTAACAATGTAAGATGCCTGGGCTTCTCCTTCGCTAGGAGCCTGCACAATGCATTGCCCAAGCGCAACAATCAGCTCTTTAGCATCCTCTATCATCTCAGGAGTAAGCCTGCTAGTCCTTGCAGCAAATTTTTTCATTTCTTTCAAATCCTCTTTCTTTGCAGCTTGCTCGTATTTCTTCTGCGCATCAATCTTGATTTCTTTCCTTCTCTCCCTTTCCCTGTTTTTCAGCTCAGGCACTTCTCCGTCAAAGCAAAAGATGAATTTCATTCCGTAACCCATGAGCCTCGTAATCCTGTGGAACAAGCCAGAAAGATGACTGGTAACCCTGCCCTTGCTGTCCGTGAGCAGAGAGCCGTCAGCCTGCCTGATGCTGCTAAGGAACTGGTAGAGGAGATTATAAGTATCGACTGCAAGAGTCTTGTTCTTCAAGTCCTCAATGCTAATTGTTTCAGGAGTTAATATTTCAGTGATGGCCAGGCCCATTAGAACCAGAATAATTTAAGGGTTAATATTTGTTGTGGTTTCAGAAGATTTAAAAAAGAAATGAAACTACTGACTGTTATGAAGAAGCTTCCTATTTATTTCTTGTTACTATTGGCTCTTTTATTGAGTGGATGTTCTAACAACTTCAATGACGTGTCAAATAAAGATAAAAGCTCAAACATTATCGAAAATAAAGAATCTTGTCCAGAATTTGATAATTGCGAATTTTTTGGAAGCGAAACTCACATATACCTATTTCCTGACACTTGCGATGCAGATTTAAAAGACTGGAAACTAGCTGTTAATTATGGTTTCGTTCAAACTGGAAGTGAAGAGCAAGGATTAATTAATATGCCTGTGGGCAAAGAAAGATACTATGTTTACTGCCGAAAAGGTATGAACGTAGGAGAAAATGTCAATCATTATTACTGTCCGATATACATAAAAAAGGACATTGTAATGGATTCGCAAGGTAATATAATCGCAAAAAACTTAATGAAAACAATAATAGCCGAATACGATGTTAACTCAAAAAAATTGATAAAACAAGAATGTTCTGAAGGCCAAAGCTATTTCGTTTGAAAACAAATTTTTACAGACCCATTTTATTTTATCATCTCCATTATCTTCTCAGCCAAGGGATAAAGGTTGATGGTGTCCTGCCTGTTGTACTCTATCAAGGTTTCAAGGATTTTCTCATCTCCTGTCTGCTCATACTTCTTCCAGTACTTGGTTGATATTTTGCGCTTGTTCTCCACTTCCTCTTTTCTGAAGATGTTGAAAGTCTTCTCAAGAACCTTTAGTCCGCCATCCATGTTCAGGCTCTTTGCAAGCAGGTAAAGGTCAATTACAGGAAGATTATCAGGGATGACGCTTAGGAATTGCTTTTTTATCTCAGGCACATCATAGTTCGTGCCGTTAAAGGTGATGAGCAGCTTGCAGCTGGCAAAAGCTTTTTTCAGGTTCTCAACCGTAAGATTAATATCCTTAACATAAGCAGTATATTCTATCTCTCCTTCTTTGGGCTTGTAAACCCCGATAATTGAGATTGGCCCGTTCCAATGGGTTGCTTCCACGTCAATGCATAGCGCTTGGTGCTTGAATTGCTGGTAAAGTTTTTTCCAGTGCAAAAGCGGCAAGACCATATCCTTCTCTCTTTTTTTCATGGTTAATAATGTTTTCGCTTCTCCAACCCTAACATTTTTAAAGGAGTGCTTAACCTAGCTTAATAAAAGCATTAAAAGGTGATTGTTATGGTGGTGGAGTATGATGAGTTCAAAGGCAACAAGATGATTGTTTTGAAAAGAGACGGGGAAGACAATTTTCCTTTCAGGTTTGGTAAGAACAAGGCCAAGCTTATTGTTGAGAATTTCGAGGACATCAAAAAATTTGCTGAGGAGGAGTGAGCAAATTTTTTGGGCCGCCAGAAATTTCATTTCTGAGCACTATCAAAAAATTCTCCGAGGAAGAATAGGTTCATATCCTCTTCACAATCATGCCTTTGAAGTCCTTAGCCAGCATCTCCCTTGCCTTTTTGGTGAGCTCTCCTGTGGTGATGAAGATAACAGGAAGCCTCTTTGCCTGGCTTTGGATGTAAGCACTGCTTAAGTCTCCGTCATTAATCTTTTTTTTGTGCTTTGCCTTGCAATAATACTCCTGGCCTCCAATCCTTGAAGGCACTGCTATTATAAAGTCTATATCTGACTTTTTCCTCACAATCTTGTACTCAATAACCTGGATATCATTCTCAGTAAGGTACTGCAACACTTTCTTGAAGAAAGAGTCTTTCTCCTTTTCCAATTCTTCGGTAGATAGGACAAGTGGTTTTTGCATCTCTTCCTTCTTCTCCTCTTTCTTTGTTATGGCGACAGCCACCACAGGCTTTTCCTTTTTTATTTCAGGCTTAACTTCAAGCTTCATCTCAGGCTTCTTTGCTTCTTCTTTCCTTATTTCTTCTTTCTTAACCTCTGCCTTCTTCACCTCAACCTTCGCTAGCTCTTCCTTGACAGGTGCCTTAATAATAGGAGCTTCAACCTTTTTTGCAGGCTTAACATCCTTAAGTATGAGCTTCTCTGCCTCTGGCGTTGGCAGCAAATACCATTTCCAGTAGATCTCCTTGACTCCTTTGACTGATACTTCGAGCGGCTTTGCAAAATCCCTTATGTTACGCAGGCTGACTCGTAAAAGCGGAGTAAGCTCAGAATCCTTTAGCACTTTTTTCAGGCGCAAGTACTCAGCAGTCTCCCTATCCTTGGTGTTCAGGTATTTCATCAGGTTCTGAAGCCTGAATTCTGTCCCAACAGTGTAATACGCAGGGCTTCCTCCAATCTTGGTATTAGTAACCTTTACTTTCCCATCACTGGCAAGCTCTGATAGGATTGCGCCTATGAGCATGTTCTCTCCGCCCATCTCCTTTCTTATGTCGTTCGGAATGACAGGGCCTCTGGCCTGGACTGCCTTCAGCACTGCTTCCTTGTTTAGTTTACCCATTAGCATTTTAACATTCTCAGGTATTAGAACTCGGTTTATATAATTATTGCTCCCGAACCTCGTTTCCTAAAATTCTTTGACGGCGCCAAATAATGCTTCTGAAATTTACGATAAAATGGTTAGGGAGCTGCGCTAATTAAGAGATGTTTATGAACCAAAAGAAATGCGGAGCGAGATGTTAATTGATTCTGCCAAAGTAAGCTTCAGCATCCTGTTCTTTAAGAAAATTTATATATTACAAAACCAAATAAGTTACTATGAAGCTGTTTTACTTGATGGCGACCGTAATTTTAGTTATGCTTATATGTAGCGGTTGTAAATTTGAAAAAACAAACAAACTAATAACAAGTTTTGATAAATTAAACACAGATCCTAGCACATATTTAGAACAGATTTTAAATATCAAAGGTCATGCCGGTTTTAGAGAGTCTTCTTGTTTCACTCTCAAACACGGCTATACAAACAATATTCTTTTAGATAAGAACGATTACTTTATCTATATAAAAAGCATTTCCGGAAGAGCTTTTCAAAAAGATAAGGTTTATACAATAAATGGAATATTTTTTGTAGGAAAAACTTCTGACGGCACACGTTGTTATGTTGTTATAGAGGGAGCAAAATTAACTGATGAAGGTGAACCCGTCACTTATAATTACACGCCCATCGAAAAAACTATGCCTAAAGTGGCTGAATCAAAAGATAAAGTTGTAGAGCAGAAACCTCCGCAGACTTATAATAATGAGAATTTATCTGGAAACCGCTTTTTGGATCTTTTTTTTTGTGATAATGGGAAACTCGTAGCCAATATATCTAGTTGCAAGTGTCCTTTAGGACAAATTTTGTGGGATGATACATGTACCTCTAATTTTCGCGTTGGACCGAAAACCATTAAATTAGAATACCAGCTTAAAGGAGAAACAGACACAATTGAATTCATTGCGTATGAGGGATTTAAAATATATGACGTTGACAAAACTACAAGTTACGTTTTATCCGCGCTACCACCCGAAACACCACTCGATGAGGTTATTCGTTTAACCATAGCTGAACCAAAACGGAACCTTTTGAATGACAATGACACAATAATTTTTATGTTATCCTTAATTGATGAGATTCAAGGAAGAACATCTGATAGAGAAGAGCAAGCTCAAATCGCGATGAGCTTGGTTCAGCATATACCCTACGGAGATGTTCAAGAACTGGCTGAACGAGGTCGCCAAAAAACGCCTTATGAAACCCTATATGATATGAATGGAGTTTGTGGAGACAAATCCCTTCTTCTTGCTTTCCTCTTAAAAGAATTGGGTTTTGGAACTAGTTTAATTGAAGGATATATAACTGTCTATGAGCCAGGCCGAACAACACATGCTATGACTGGCGTAAAATGTCCCAAATTCTATAGTTTAAACGAAAGCGGATTTTGCCCTATTGAAACAACATCAAAAATTGCAAAAATAAATGAAATAAAAAAAGGATTTGTTCTTTCCAAAATAACGAACCTATCCAGTGGTTATTCATTTACGGATATTGAAGACGGCATAGTTTATTCAGATTATATATGAAATAAAAACAAAAAGGTGATGAATATGAATAAAGACATCAAAAAGATAATGATGTGCACTATTCCCATACAGATGTTGGGGGGTATATTGATATTGATTTCGATAGTGTATTTCAATTTAATAAAAGATCTCTCTATATTATTTCAATCATTTTTAACAATAGGCTTAACCTTTTTTTCATTACCGTTTGTGATAATACCAATTATGGTAGAATATAGAAAAAAATGATTTAAAAATAAGGATGCTATTGTTTAGTTTATGGACGCATCCACTTGACTTCATAATATGTGACATCGCCTTCGTCATCAACAATTGCCATCATCAATCTCTTCTTGGTGCTGTGAGCAACCCTGTTCTTGGCTGCAAAATCATACCATGTCAGTGTCTCGCCTTCGTGCACTGGGAAGATTATCCATCTTGCATGGTCTTCTCCTGGCTTTACTCCTCTATCATAAACCCTGAAGTCTGCTCCGAATTTGAGCGCTGTCTTTATAATGTACCCTCTGTTTCTCATGTCTTTGAATACGCAGTACCTTATCCAGAAGTTCGGCTCTACTTTCCTTGCTTTTCTTATGAATTCTTCTTGAGTTATCTTCTTTTTTCCTTCAAATATTTGTATCTTGCCTTTTTCAAGGAGGTGGAGTGCTTCTGGCAGGGCTAATTGGACTCTGCCGTCATCCAGTATCTGGCCATAGGCGCTCTTGTCATATAGTGTTCTGGCCTCGTCTGTTGCTTCTGTCAGGATTCTTTCCCTTGCAAAGATGGCTTTCACAACTTCTTTTTTCTTGCTCTCTTCTTTTTCCTCTTTCTCTGGTTGTACAGGCACAAGGGTTTTTTCTTCTGCCACAGGAGCTTCTGATTTTTCCTGGCTAGTTTCTTTAGTTGTAATCTCTTCTTCCATTATGTTTATTTCTTCTTCTAGCTCAATCTTTTTCTTTTTAGCTTTCTCTTTCTTGGCCTGTTTTTTTCTTGCCATGTTGGATTCAAGCACTCTTGCTCTTTTTAAAAAGCTTTGGGAAGAGTATTAATTATCTATATAGAAAACTATTGTGGCTTTGCAAAGATTAAAAAACCAACTCAAATAACCTCTGACCAATGGAAATCACAATACTAGGCACAAGTTGCATGGTGCCGACAAAGGAAAGGAATGTGCAAGGCATCTACGTAGAATACAAAGGAGAAGGCATACTGATTGACTGCGGAGAAGGCACTCAGAGGCAGATGAACATAGCAGGCATAAACAGGAACAAGATAAGAAAAATACTCCTAACGCACTGGCACGGAGACCACGTCTCCGGACTAATAGGACTGCTCCAGACCATAAGCAACAATGAGAACCCGCAAAAAGTAACCCTGTACGGGCCAAGAGAAACCAGGGAAAGGATTGCGCACTTGCTCAGAAGCGTAGGATTTGAGCATGAGCGCCTTGAAATCGATGTAAAAGAGATAAACCCTCAAGGCATTGAAATAATTTATCAGAATGAAGACTACATTATAGAATGCGCTTACCTGGACCACAAGATGCCCTGCCTAGGCTATAGCTTAGTGGAGAAGGACAAGCGCAAGATTAACATGGCAAAAGCAAAGAAGCTAGGATTAAGAGAAGGACCATTAATTGGAAAGCTACAAGCAGGCCACAGTGTTAGTTTCAAAGGCCACACCATTCAACCTGACGAGGTATCTCATATCCAGAAAGGCAAGAAATTAACAATCATACTCGACACCCTGCCGTGCCAGAATGCTTATGAGCTGGCAAAAGAAGCAGACATACTCATAGCAGAATCAGCTTACACATCAGAACTTGAAGAGAAAGGGCTTGAGTACAAGCACCTCACAACCAGGGATGCAGGCTTAATAGCAACCACTGCTAATGTTAAGAAATTAATCATAACGCACTTCTCCCAGAGATACAAGACCAACAAGGAACTTGAAGAAGAAATCAAGACTTTCTTCCAGAACAGCCAGGCAGCCTATGATTTCATGAAGATAAAGTTATGAATTTCGCTAGTCCTTATCAGTTGCTACAGGAAACTCTTCACCATTCCAGCAATACAGGCACAAATCCTTTCTTGGCAGGCCAATAGCCTTTACCATGTCGTCAAGCCTCTGATACCTGAGTGAAGCAACATGTTTGAGCTCTTTACGTATTATCTCCACCATCTGCTTGTACTTCTCAGAATCAGGGTTTAGGTATTCGCTCACGTCCTCGATTTGTTTGCCTTCAATTTCTTTTATAGCTCTTCTCGCAGCAAGCTCCTCCATTGTTCTTGTTGAGAGATTGTACTTGCAAGGCCACATCAAAGGAGGACAAGCAGGCCTAACATGTATCCGCCCCATCTTTACGCCTTCAAGCTTAGCCACAGCATACAACACCTCTAAGTACTCTCTTAACTGAGTCGCTCTTACAATAGAATCCTCTGTGAAAATAAAATCAGGCTTTTGAAGCAGCTCAATAATAGGCAATAGTTTTTTCTTTGCAATCTGCCGCCTCATATTGTCATCAGTGGGGGTATAGCTCCTTCCATAAGTCGGATCGTACTTCACAATAGCCCTGACAAACGGAACAACTGAATTTAACGTAGAGGTTATGTTTTCTTCTAATTGCTTAGCATCAATCTCGTTTCTTTTAAACTTCTCAAACTCATTTGCAACATTTTCCTTAGCCATCTTCGTAGTCTCATTTGCATAACCAATAGCATGAGCAGTGCCGGAATTAGGAATACCTCCCACAAAAGAAGCCTTCACATTATCCCTTCTTGCAAGGGCAGCGCCGCAGTTATACCTCGCCAATTCAGCGCGAATACCTTCATAACTTGAAGCAGGAAAGCCTGTATAAATCCAGAGGAATGCGCAGATTTGCTTTGCATCAACGCCAGGAGCTTTCTGAACAAGCCCTTTCTCATCAAGCTTGATTATTTCCCTTGGCTGGATGTTCTTATAAACTTTATAGCCAAGGTTCGGGAAAGCAGTGGTTTCAGAAGCAACAGCCCAGCCACCTTCTTTTTGAGCAATAAACAAAGGAAACCTGTCGCTCGCAGCATAAATCCCTTCCTGAGAGAGCAATATAAGAGAAACAGAGCCATCAATCTTGGCATACATTTTTTCAATCCCATCCACAATATCCTTGCCCTGGTTAATCAGGTTGGTGACAACCTCAATAGTGTTATGCTTTCCTTTCTTCATTCTTTCATTAAAAGCAACTCCTTTGCTTTTTAATTCAGAGGCAAGCTCTTCAGCGTTATTAACCATGCCATCCATGCACAATGCAAAATTACCAACCTTACCATCCAGCGTGACAGGCTGCTCCTCCTTCGGGCTAATCACTCCAATACCGTATTTACTATCAATCCTTCCAGTATACTCTGAGAATTTGCCCTTGAACTGAGTCTCGCTAATATCCTTAATCCTCTTATCAATGCCTCCGTCTGACAAGAAAGCAATCCCGCCATACTTAGGCCCTCTGTGAGTATGATAATCTGTTCCGTAGAAAAGATCTTCAAAACAGTTCCTTTTTGAAACAACTCCAAATAAGCTCATTCTTCATCACACCCTCTTAAGTGAAGAACTATTTATCCTTGCTCGCAAGGCGGATATCCTCTGCCTTTATAGTGCTTCTCCTAGCATGCCTGCTAAACTCATTAGCCTCCTTGCTAATCCTCTCGCCAATATTCTCAAGAGAGTCACGCAAAGCCTCTTTTGCATCCTCGCCAACCCTGTAAGCCCCTGCTGCCTTCATAATCTTCTCCATAGCAGCCAAGGATAAAATCCTCTTTCCAGCCATAAAAAAAGGCTAATATGAGGAGTTTTATAAATTTATTGATTGATATAAGAATTTTTTCAATAAAAATCAATATGTTCCAACAAGATTTTTATGAAATTTTAATCACTTGATAATAGTTATCGATGCGTAAGATTTTTAAATAAGGAATTCTTTCCTATAGAATAATCACGGCTTTTCATAACGAGGCATTACCATGAATTATGAGTTAAAGTTGGAAGGCAATGTTAAGGGCGTTGGCAATATTCATTATGTTGAAGCGCCTTTTGACCAAGAAATGAAATTGTTTGAAGATAACGATCTTAAACTTATTTCTGGCAAGCAGTTAGCAGTTGCCAGGATGCAGCATGGTGCTCAGAGCTCTTTCTCCCAGAACGGAAGCTGGATTAAGGAAGGAGACTTGTACCTTCCAGCAAGCTTGGCTGGCAAAGCAGCCATTATTTTGTTAAAGGATTCTTTAATTCTTGATAATCCTGAAGCAGCTGTTAATGCTCACGGGCAAGGAAAAGAATATCTTGTTAATAAGGATAAGGCAAATGAAATACTTGAGAAAGCTCAGAAAGGGAACAAAAGATATTTGCTTCTGCAAAGCACTGCAAAAATTCCTACTGATAGGTTTGGTGAGGAAGCAGTTCCTGTTTTCTTGTTCGGCAAAGGCGCAAAGGATTATGGATTGTTCTTGGGAGAAAAAGGCATTAAAGCAATGCCTTTGAGTTTTGACAGTGATGAACAAATAAACAAGCAAAGTAGCGCTTATGCTAACCAGTTGTGGCTTGGCAGTCTCGGCGACGATTCTGGTATCGATGGCAGCGGCAGGTGCTTCAGCTACTACGACTGGGCTCGTGGGGTGCAGTTGACCGCCGAAGGCGGACGCGCCGAAAAACCAGCAACAAAAAAGCTTACTGACAAGGTTTTAGCTGCATTGAAGAATACGAACGCCTTTGAATACAAAGGAACAGTGTATGTGCCTGTAAAAGATAAAAACATCACCTTGAAGAAATGATTTTTTTTATGCTAACACTTTTTCTTATTTTTTTTGCATTCATGAAAATTTTCCAGTAAGTTATTTAAACCACAAAAACAAATTCATTGCCATGGGAGTAGGTTTCGGCGGTCGTAAGAGCAAGGGAAGCAAGGCAGAGCGTGAATTAATTCATATGTTCTGGGAGAAAGGCTTTGCAGCCATGAGAGCAGCTGGCAGTGGCTCAACCCAGCACCCCAGCCCTGACGTGATAGCAGGCAATGGAAAGCTTTTCTTTGCTATTGAGTGCAAAGCCTCTGCAGAGCCTGTCAAGTACATAGAAAAGGACAAGGTTAATCAGCTTGACTTGTTTGCAAATTCCTTTGGAGCAAGGCCGATAGTTGCTTTAAGGTTTGACAATGAGAAATGGTTCTTTCTAAAACTCACAGACCTCAAAGTTACTAAGAGCAGTTATGTTGCCACTCTTGACTTGGCCAAGAAGAAGGGCATGAGCTTTGAAGAGATGATAGGAGAGTACGATCAGAAGCATTTACCTTAGTGTCATCTGCTTTTCTTTGATGTACTTCTCTTTGGGCTTGAACACAAAGCTTGTTTCATCATCAAAGTAGCCGCACATGAACTTGTCAAGAGGTATGCCTGTTCTCTTGCTTAGCATGAGTGCATAGAAGAAGGTCTGGGTGGAAGCATATTTCTCTTGCTCTGCTCTTGGCTTGTAGTCCCATACCCAGAGCTTATCATCCTCCAGTCTTAGGACATCAATATGCCCTGATAATGGCTCTTTGGTTGAGAAAAGCTCATCAAACTTTCGCTCTCCAAACTCATCAGCTCTCAGCCATATAGGCACTTCCACTCCTACTGTCTTGTTGTCATAGCTTAACATGAACACCTGGACATTGCTGTGGGCATTGTTGAACTTGTTCCAGTGCAAGCCTTCCTTTGCCAGCACGCTAACCTCATGGTTGTCAACCTGCCTGGGCTTAATGCCAAGGCTGAATTTTAACTGGCTTCCTCTCGGGCCTGCTAGAAAGGGTTCTTGCGGGCACTTATGAAAAACATCATCAAGGTAGGTGTGCAGGTTAGAGAAGCCGTTGGTTTTTAGCAGTCCAAGCTTTGCCTGGTGCAGCCTGTAGTGATAATACCAGCCGTGGTCAAGAGAAACGTGCCTTATCATTATAAAAAAGATTTTAGAAGAAAGAGTTTAAAAAGCTTTTTATCTCTTCTTTATTATCTTCTCAATCTTCATCTCTTCAGACTCTATCTTCTTTTCTTCAACAGCCACTCGCATCACAATCTTCTCAAGGTTCAGGTCTATCTTGGCAATCCTCCTCTCAAGCAACACCAGGATCCTGAGGCTGTAAACAATAGCTGCCAGTGTGCCTATAATGATTGCGAGTATGATTGTGTCCATTCCATTTGCCATTTTATATAACCTCCACCTCTTTTGTTAATATTCATTATCTTATCATAATCAGGTTTAAATACTTTTCTTTTTTTATTCTTCTTCCTTCTTATCTTATTCTTATGATGGTTGAATCTTTTTCTTGTACCATTCAACAAATGCTTTCGTGCCGTCTTCTATGCTTGTCTCTGGCTTGTAGCCAAGAAGCTTCTTTGCCTTGGCTATGTCTGCATAAGTAATATCAACATCTCCTGGCTGAGGAGACAATTGCTCAATCATGGCTTTCTTGCCAGTTGCGTTCTCTATTACCTCAATAAACCTGTTCAGCTCCACAGGCTTATTATTGCCAAGATTGATTATCTCAAACTCAAGCTCTTTGTCAACAGCAGCAACCACTCCTTTGACAATGTCAGTAACATAGGTATAATCTCTTTTTGTTTTTCCATCCCCGTATTTGGGTATTGGCTTGCCTTCCATTATTAGCCTGGTGAATTTGTAAGGAGCCATGTCAGGTCTTCCTCTTGGTCCGTATACTGTGAAGAACCTTAAGCAGGTTATTCTCATGCCGTAAAGATGATGGTAAGTATGACAAAGAAGTTCTCCTGCCTTCTTGGTTGCTGCATAAGGGCTTATTGGATTATCAACATTGTCTTTTTCTGAGAAAGGCACTTTTTTCTGGTTTCCATAAACGCTGCTGCTGCTCGCAAAAACAAAGCTCTTGACCTTGTAATCCTTGGCTAAGTCCAGCAGGTTGAGCGTTCCTTTCACATTGACTTCCTCATAAAGCAGAGGCTGCTCTATCGAAGGCCTAACCCCTGCCCTTGCAGCCAGGTGCACAACCTTTTCAGGTTTTTCTTTTTCAAAAATCTTTCTTATTCCATTATAATTCCTTATGTCTTCTTTGTAGAACTTGAAGCTTTTACTGGCTTTCAGGATTTCAAGATTCTGCCTTTTTATCCTTACATTATAATAATCGTTCAGCTCATCAACTCCTATAACAAAGTCTCCTCTTTTTAGAAGAGCCTCGCATACATGGCTTCCTATGAAGCCTGCGCAGCCAGTAACAAGGATTTTCATCTTGAAACCGGGAGTTATTTCCCTGTTTTTAAGTTTTGTTAATCTCAGTTTTTTTGCCTGCTAACCTTTTTCAAAGGCTAAATCCAAAACCTTTATATATCTGTGCTGCTTTTATTCACCCTATAAGAATTAAAGGTGGTGTTCAATGCTTAAGATGAAAAGAATCTCAGAAACCTACGAGATGAGGGTTTTTACTGACACAGGCGATTATTTTGGTGATGTAGAAGAAGCTATTCTTACTCAGAACAAGGTGTTCGGCTGGAGAGTAAGGGCTACCAAGAACAGCTTCCTGAACAAGGTTCTAGGCAGTGCAAAAGGAGTTATTGTTCCTCACCAGCTGGTCAAGAGCATCGGCGACATAATGATCATCAGCAAGTCAGCTGTGCCAAGCTACGGACCTGAGGAAGAGTCTTAAAATATTTTTTTATCTAAGATATTAATAACGAACTTAATTTCTTTTTTTAGTAATTTTTAGATGGGGAATATTTCTTCCGGGGTTTCAACTGTTGTTGCGCCACTTCCAAGACAATACATTGGGAATATTAGTTCTCTTCCTTTTAAGGAAGTAATTGGTTTGTGGCAGTAGTCAGCATCTTTTCGTACATTAAAAATATATTTTCCTGTCACATCATATTTTTTTAATACTTGGCTAATTGCCTGAGCAAGCTCTCTGTCAAGCTTCACCTGCAGAATAGCTATCGACTTGATTCTTTCTTCTAGTGCTTTATCCATTTTATCACCTCCTTATTGGCCAGTAAAGGCTCTTCATGATTTCTTTGTTAGCTAAAGGATTTTTCTTCACACTTCAGGATTATATTTCTTCTTATGTTTGCTTAGATAAAGGCGGCGTATTGTATTGTCAATAATTTCTGCTCTTTTGGCAATCGTTTTTTTTTCGTTCTCATCAAAGAACATGGAAAAATATTGTATGATAATGAACTCTAGCATTGTATAAGGCCCCAGAGGGTCTTTCTCGCGGATTCTCAAACGTTCAGAAGAATTTGTACTTAGCTGGGAAATTTCTTGTTGATAAGTTGTTTTTCCTTTCAAAACCTTTTCCAGCAATACCTTCTCTGCCTCTAGAAATCTGATATAAAACTCAGAATTACTGTTCTCTTTGCTCTGCTTTTCTTTTGCAGAATCAATCAGTCCCTGCTGGTATTTACGATAATATTCAATGGTTTCTTTCAGAGCATTATCTCTTGTAAGTGGTTTCATACCTTCAGAACACTCTAGAATTCCTTCTATTCTGCGTATCAGGTCCATTTCACTCCCTCCTTCCTGTTTTTTTCAGGAACATGAGCCAGGTATGAAATAAAGGAAAAAATAAAGTCAAAAGCAATTTTTACGCTTTTTTAGGCGTACATTACCAGCTCTACTTTCTTGGTTGTCTTCCTGTCTTCAAGCTCTGCTTTTTCGCCATTCTTCACAAGCTTTTCCAGGGTTGTGTTCTCATCGCACACAACCACTCTCTTGGTCTCCAGCTCCTTTTGTGCTTTCCTCTCAAGATTAGTGCTTATTTCTTGTATCTTGTTAGCATATTGAGGGAACCGTTTGCTTATGACGTTGACAAAGTTCCTGTAGAGCTTCTCATAGGCTACTCTGCTGCTCTGCTCAAAAACAATCACTCCGTATTGCGAGCCAGATGAAGGGGCATAGCCTTGGTCTATTAAGCCCAGTATCTTCTCATTAAGCCCTTGTTTTGTTTCATCCAGTTCCTTGGCTTGCTTTGCAGTTTCTTTTCTTTCCTGTTCATTGTTGCACCAGTTGTTTATTGATGTGGTTAAGCGCTTGCTTGGTCTTTTGGTTGCATCGTAAGTTTCCATGTTTAACACCTCCAATTATTATTATATATACAGATAGAAGCAAGCAGCCTATTTAAATTTTTGAGGTGATACGTATCACCACATAATTCAAAAGATTTATAAATAAAGCCGGTTTTCTCCTCCTTATTATGAAACAAGCCTTACTAGAAGAAGCAGGCCTTACTGCATCAGAGGCAAGAATATACTTGGCTCTGCTTGAAAAAGGCTCGTGCAGAGCAGGAGAAATATCCAGACACACAGGCATTCACAGGCGAAGCGTGTATGACGCCATAGAGCGCCTAATCCAGAAAGGCTTAGTATCATACATTAAGACTAATAACAGGAAGTATTATGATCCAGCCAACCCCGAGCGCCTTGTAGAGCTTCTGAAGGAAAAAGAAGACAACATAAAGCAGATTCTCCCAGAGCTCCAACTTTCCCGAAAACTGGCTGAAGACAAGAAGGAAGTCTTGTTCTTCAGAGGCAAGCAGGCTATAAAGACAGTTTTTGATGACCAGATAAAAGAAGCCAAGGAAGTACTGACCTTTGGTGATGCTGTTAATGTGAATGAGATTGTGAAGTACTACTTCATGCACTTTGACAAGGAAAGGGCAGAAAAAAACATAAAGGTAAAAATGATATTTGATGAAACTGCCAAGAAAGAAGCATACTTGAAAAAGATTCCTCTGGCAGAGATAAGATTCATAAAAAAAGGCAGCCAGGCGCCTGTATCAACCAATATTTATGGCGACAAAATCTCAATTATTATCTGGGAGGAAGACCCCAAAGCCATTTTAATAACAGAGCCGGCCTTGAGCCAGAGCTTTAGAAGCTATTTTGAGTTTGTATGGAATAATTCAAAAAATCAAGAAAAGGTTTAAGGCATGAAAATAACAAAAGAACACCTGCTGCTAGCGCTGCTTTTCCTCATCATCCTAGGAAGCAGGCTCTTCCTGGTGTTTCAAGAGCAAGCTTTTGACTATGATGCCTATTACTCCCTCAGGCAAGCAGAGCATATAAGAGAAACAGGCCTTCCCCTGCTGAAAGACTCCCTTAGCTATTCAGGAAGAACCTTCCTGACTCCTCCATTATTTTATTATGTGCTTGCAGGCTTCAGCTTCATCATCCCATTAGAGCTGGCAGCCAAGATCCTACCAAGCCTTTTCTTTGCTGCGCTCGTGATAGTAATATACCTTATAGCCAAACATGTTGCCAAGAACAAGACAGCGGCTTTGCTATCGGCCTTATTTGCAGGCTTTGTCCCCATCATTTTAACAACCATTAATCAAGTCTCGGTTTTCTCATTCGGGCTCTTGCTCATTTTTCTTTTAAGCTACACCTTCCTTCGAATAGAAGAAAAAGGCTTTATTCTTCTAAGCATAATATTAACCATCCTCCTTCTCCTGACGCACGCTTTAGTCTTTCTTCTTCTCACGGCCTTTTTCATATACTTCGTCATACTCACCCTGGAAAAACAAAAGATAAACAGGCGCGAGGCCGAGACATCTTTTTTTCTATTCTTTCTCGCCCTCTGGTTCTATATTCTGCTTTATAAGAAGGCATTTTTTCTTCACGGCATAAGCTTTATCTGGCAGAACATACCTACGCCCTTACTGTCTTCTTATTTTACAGAAATAAGCTTTTTTGGGGTGATATATGCTGTTGGAGTGCTTCCCCTGCTTTTAGGAGTGTATGCTATTTATAATGCATCTTTTAAAACCAAGAACCGCGCAGCCCTCCTGTATATCAGTTTTGCCTTCGTCTCCTTCATCATGCTCTGGCTTAAGCTAATCCCCTTCCGCACAGGGCTCTTGTTGTTAAGCTTGAACCTCATCATCCTTTCCGCTTCTTCAATAAAAACTTTTATTGTAAGCTTAACCAAGACCAAAGCCTCCAGTTTCGCAAGCATAGTAATCGGGCTGATAATCCTGCTGTTTATTTTAACAACCATCCCTTCTTTTACTAGCGCTCCCCGTCTGGAAGTACCATCTGAAGCTGACCTGGCAGCATTAGGGTGGATACGCAATAACACAGATGAAAATGCTGTTATTCTTGGCAGTGTTGAGGAAGGATTCTTAATAAACTACCTGGCTGAGAGAAAAAATGTTGCTGACTCAAATTTCCTTTTTATAGAAGAAATTAATTCCAGGTATGAAGACATCAATCACCTGTTCACTTTAAGATTAAAATCAGAGGCGGTCCGCCTGATAAACAAGTACAATATTGATTATATCTACTTATCTACCAAGAGCATGAAAGAATATGATGTGAGCGAGCTTTACTATGCTGACCCGGAGTGCTTTGAAATGGTTTATGACAAGGATGCTTATGTTTATCGTTTCCTAGATTGTGAAATCTGAGATTAGAAAAAGAAGAAAGGAAGAAAAGAAGAATAGAAAAAAGAGAAAAGAAGAGCAAAAGAATAGAAAAAAGATAAAAAGGATAAAGAGCAGCAAGATGCAAAATAAAACCGATCCTAGACCCAAAAATGGGAGCAGGAGAGCAGAGCATAAAGCAGGAAACTTGCTGATTGCCGCTTCAATCATCTTTCTTTTCCTGTCCTTAATAATAATCCTAAGATTAGCCCAGGCCAAACCTGTTTTTCCGCAGGGAGAATCCTATTATAATCTGCGCATTGCCCAGTCATTAAAAGCCTCTGCTTTCATCACAAAAGACCCTCTTGAAGGAACAGAGTATTACCCTAACCCATACCACTACTTAATAACTGCGCTCCTCTTAATCTTTAACTCAGAAGGAGCATTGCTTTTCCTTCCCCTGATTTTAGGAGTGGCTTCAGCTTTGCTTTTCTTTAAGTTACTCTCATTAATAGGCGTCAAACTAGGCGAGGCTTCTTATTCCTTATTGATTTTATCAGCCACTCCCGCCTACCTTATACTTTTCACAGGGCTTCATCTTGAAGGCTTCATTCTTTTCCTGTCCCTGCTGGTAATAATTCTTCTCACCTCCCAAAGGGCATTCCTGCAAATCCTGGGGATTATTTGCTCTTTAATCCTAGCCCTAACAAGCCTTGCCGGGCTTACACTAACCATTCTAGTCCTGCTCGTTTTTTATCTTGCCCTTAAGAAGAACCTTAAGTTGCTCATACTTTCAACAATTGTTTCCATCATCCTAGTTGTTCTTGTTTCACTATCCCTTCGCCAGCTTCCAAGAGTTCTCGGGTTTCACGCATTTAATTTCAAAGACACACTATCATTGCTAGGAGCCCGCGTTGGCTTTGATGTATTCCTGCTATTAATCTTTATGATTGGCTTTATTGTGTCTTGGATAAGAGCTGATAATAAAAGGCTCTTACATCTGAGTGTGCTTGCCATTTTTGCACTCTCATTTTTCAACACCATAACAAGAGCCTTAACAAGCTTTATTATAGCCTATTATTGCGCTGTTGCTATAAATTACCTTTACAAAAGAAAATGGGAGCTCGGAATTATCAGGACAGGAACCTTGCTCTTGGTCCTTTGCAGCCTTGCATTCTCGGCTGCAAACCAGATGAACATCCTGGTTTCAGCTCAGCCAGACTCATCACTAACCGAGGCGCTCATCTTCTTCAGAGGGTTAGAACAAGGAAGGGCGCTGACTGATGAGCCTAACGGCTTCTTAGTGGAGTTCTATGCTGGCAAAGAAGCATGGCTTGATGACCGCTCTTTCCTTTTCGCAGATTATCAGGAGAGACAAAGAGTTGCTAATACTTTGTTTGAATCTGTAAGAATAAAGGATGCTGAGCCTTTCCTGAACCAGTCAGGGATAAAGTACATATTAATCACTCCTAGAATGAAGGAAGAGCTCTGGGAGAATAATGACAAAGGATTATGGTTCCTGATGAAGAACAGCGAAAGCTTTGTAAAGAGATATGAGAAGAATGATATTGCGTTGTGGGAGTATAGGCCAAAGCCTCTGGAACCAGAACCTGGCTTGGCTTAGGCTTGGTTTCACTAGGCATTTTTTATTAAACTAAGCTTTTTTTCTTTTTCTCAGAACCTCTCTCACAGCTTCCTTTTCATTTGCTCTCTCATTCTCCTTCTTCACTCCAGCAACCAAGAGGAAAGCTGACCATATGAATAGAGGAGGAACAATCCTTGCTGAAAGCCATCCAAAGAATAAAACCGGGGTTAGGGAGTAGAACATCAATGCCACGACCCGAGTATATTTTACTCTTTTGACAAATACCTTGATTATAAGGCTTAATATGAAGAAAATGAAGGTGCCTGCGAACAGGTAAAAGAAGAATATGCTTCCTGAAGTGCCTGCTGAGTAATTTATTAATCTCCAATAATCAATAGCTATCCCTTTGAACAGGTTTAGGTAAGCAGCGCTGAGTAGGATGTAGGTAAATGTAACAACGACTGCAAGCAATCCTGATAAGAGGAGCAGCTTGATATAATCCTCAAGCACTTCCTCAAAGGTTCTTTTATTTATCTCCTCAAACTCCTGGCTAGGATTGAATAAGATTCTGAATCCCTTTGCAATGGCTTTTTTTAGCTTCATGCTGCGTTGTGACTCTTATGGATATTTAAATATTTTGAACTTATTTGTCCCAGATATTCCTCTGATGCTTGATAAACACTTCTTTCACATTAATGATGTAGAACATCATCAGGATAAACCAGAACGGGAACATGAAGAAGATAGCGATGAGGTGCCGGAAATCGATTTTTTTGTCGTATCTTATTATTGCCAGCAAGTATAACGGATAAACCAGGAGGCTGGCGCTAAGCCCGATTATAGTAGCTATGGTTAATGGGCTGGTGCCATTTATTACCCTAATAAACCAGTGAATTATGCCTACTATTGAGAACCATTCAAAAAAGAAGTAGGCAACTCCGAGGCTGAGCCAGACTCCTTTTGACACGAAATAGGTTATGTAGCCGCTGATAAGGTTGTATAGGGTTATTGCTCCCATGATGATGGCCTGGAAGTACCAGAATAATGCTAATGGAAGGGTGTATATTTGCATGAAGGTGTGGTTTAATTTGAGATGCCTTTTCAATATGTTAATCCAGCCTTTTGAGAACCTTGTCCTCTGCCTGATGAATCCTTTAACATTGATTGGCATATTAGTTTCTGAGATGCTTTTCTCAGCGCACTCAACCCTGTAGCCTGCTTTTATAAGCCGTATGGCAACGTCAACGTCCTCTGAGTAGCCTTTGGTTTCAAACCCTTTGATTTCCAGCAGGCATTTTTTCTTGTAAACGCTTAAAGGACCTGGAGCCACAATATTGACATTAACCTTTGAGAAAAGCCCTCTAAGCAGGGAGTTGTAAAGCTGTTCCATTTGAAGCCAGATGCCAATGAAGCTCTTTCTGTTCTTTACCTTTACTGTTGAGCAAACAGCAGCAATATCATCAGGAGGAATATATTTCACTGCTTCAGTCAAGGCATCCTTGTGGATAACGCTGTCACCATCAACAATAGCTATGAGCTCGCCTTTTGCAATGCGCAAGGCCCTGTTGATTGATTTGGACTTGCCGCTGTGCTTGGTCCTGATTATCTTTACAGGAAACCTCTTGGCAACCCGGCAGGTGTTGTCCCTGCTTCCATCATCCACCACAATTATCTCTTTCTTCCCTTCAAAATCCGCAGCCAGGACAGATTCAATAGTTTGGGCAATATATTTCTCCTCATTATGCGCAGGGATGATTATGGTTATGCTAGAGAACTTTTTTCTTGCAACAGGCTCTTTTTTTCTTTTAAACAAGAGAAGGTAGTAATAGGAGAATATTATAAGAAGGAAAACTGCTGTAATTATCGTGGTTAAGATTGTTTGTATGCTCATCTTAAGCTAATACCGTCATTGCCTTGCTTTGGAGTGCAAGGCCAAGAAGTCTTTTGCCCGAACAAGGGTTTGTCTTTCATGAATATAGCCCTGAAAATCGCAATACAATTGGCAAAAGCCAGGACTATGCTTATTGAAAAGGCTGCCACTACTAGTTTCGGTAGGTCTGCTATGCTCCTGTGCTTGATAAGAGTCGTGGTGGCTAGCACTAAAAAGCCTGCGGTGTAAGCGAATTTTATAATGAGCTCTGTTAGCTGTGTGAAGCTAAAGAGCTGCGGCTCTCCAAGAAACCAGCCAGTTAGGCCGGCAAGGGTCATGAGTATTACTGCAGGAGCAATGATGTTGCCCATGGTCATGAAGGTTATGGCTGCTTTCTGGGTTATTCTTAGCTGGCCCTGGTAGGCTATCCTTTTAATGTTGTCAATAAAGGCTCTTATATTCCCAAAAGTCCATCTTAGCTGTTGCACAATAAAACCTTCTAAGGTGACTGGCACCTCGCTTGGCGTCTCAAATTTCAGATAAACATTCTTATAGCCTTTGCTCAGAATCCTGATGCTTAAATCAGTGTCTTCTGTCAGGCTGTTAATCTTCCACCCTCCAACCTCGTCTATAACCTTTTTCCTGATGGCTCCTGCTGTTCCGCAAAAGAAGACTGTGTTCAGCTTGTTGTACACAGGCATTAGCATCACATGATGGACTAGCAAGAGGTAGGCTGCGAATCTTGATATCAGGTTGACGTCCTTGTTGATGAATCCTTGCCTTGACTGCACCACAGCCACCTTCGGGTCTTCAAATGGCGCAACAATCTTTTTCAGGAAGTCCTTTGCAGGCAGGAAGTCAGAGTCAAATATCGCAATTATCTCTCCCTTAACATAAGGCATGGCTGCTTGCAATGCTCCTGGCTTGTAGCCAGTCCTATTCTCCCTGTGGATGTACTTCACAAATCCGGGGTTATTCCTTGCATATCTTCTCATCAGTTTCTGAGTTTTTTGGTCTGTGCTATCATCAAGAATTATCACTTCATACCTGTTTTTAGGATAATCAAATTGTAGGCAGTTCTCAATGCACTTGACTGCAACAGGGTCATTGTACACTGGCAGCTGGACTGTTACAAAGGGGAAATTTTTCAGGACCTTTGTTCTCTGGTTTTTCTCAGGCCTGTCCATAAAGATGTTAAGAATTGCCATTAATAAGAAGAGTATTGAGAAGAATACAACCGGCAAGAGGGTCAGGTTATAGATTGCCAAGGATATTTCTTGCGGAGTCATTTTTTGCTCTAAATTCCTATCTTGATTTGCTTCATTCTTATGGTTTTGTTGATTTGCACTATGCTGGGGTTGCCGAAAAGCACAGTGTAGTCTCTTTCATCAATTCCTATCTGGACAGAGGGACCCTGTATCCTGTACATCCTGGTTTCCATCATGTCCTCGTAAAGCGCTTCAAAGGAGTCTTTTTCTAAGCAGTCTGTGAAGTCTTTAGTTAAAATTCCGAACTTATCTGCCAGTGCCGGGATTTTTTCTTCAGAGGTATTGAATAATCCCTTGTGGAACTCTTCAAGCTCTTTGCCGCCCAGTTCAGCATAGCATTGAACAGCATTTGCGTATATAAATCTACCCTTTTTCTCGTTAAACTCGTCAGCCAGAATATGATACTTATGGTACAGCCTTGCATAGCCAGGCTCTACGTATAAGCCTATAATCTCAGGCACTTTTTCATAATAAAATTTTTTACTGAGGTTAGAAGCAAAATCCACAACTACGATGATGGTTAAAGGAGCTTTTTCCTTTCCTAAATAAGCTCGATTAGTTATTTCTGGCTTGGTGACGACATAGGTGCGGTATATTTCCTGAAAATCCTTGTTGAGATAATTCTCCTGGAAGACGCTATTCCTGTCATATTCCCTCTTTACAGCTATTCTGAAGTATATTAATGGAGCTATCAGCAAGCAGATGATTATCAATCCAAAGATGCTTTTTCTCATTTTTTCCCTACCAGGTTGCCTTTCAGATTAAGCAGTATTTCGTTCTTAGAAAAAAGCCTTCCCTGTAAAACCTTGTTGTTAACTACAATAGCAGGCACTGCATTAACTTGGTAGTATTCTTTTATTAATTCGAGCGCAGGCTCAGGATAATTATAATCAATTGTGAAAACAATCGCAGTCTTGTTTAGCTCTAACAAGTCATCCTTTAAGCTGTCAAGCACCTCTCCTTGCTCCACACAGTTTGCACAATCAGTTGAATAAAAGTAAAGTATTGGCACCAAGTCAGTATTGCACTTCTTGTAGTTGGCATCAGAAATAATCCAGGCCCTCAGGGAGAGTATGATGTATTTTTGCTTTAGCTCAAGATAATTCGCAGATAGCTCTCTTTCACGCTCATACTGCTCGAGCCTTGAGGGTAGGAGCTCCCAGAAGTAGCCAAGGTTCTGCTTTAAATGGGAGAAATAAACATCAATGAACTTGCAGCTATCATTCTCATTTAAGCTGCTTATGAATCTTTCCTGGATTTGAATGCTCTGAAGATCAGAATCCAGGCTTTTTATGTAATCTTCAAGAACGGATATGTCCTGCTCTGTTGTTGCCTTGATTTTCTGCTCCACATATTTACTAAAGCTAAGCCCGCTAAACAGGCCTGCGGCATATAGGATAATGGATATTGCTAAAGCAACTATTATCAGAGTTCTTTTTTTCATAACAACCTTGTTTTTCATCTTCTTCCCTAAGCTTATGCCTTCCTCAGATCGTATATTTTTTTTATGTTTTTTATTTTATATTCCTTATCATATTTCTTATCTTATATTAATCATATCTCCGATGGTTAAATTGTCAGTTGCCCCTTTTCTCATGCTGCTTGCGCCCTCTCCGCCTTCAACCTCTACTTCCTCAACCAACGCTACCTTGAGAAACCTCTCAAGCTTCCTTGCCAATTCAATATTAGGCTTTATTTGCCCTGACTCAAGCTTGTGGATAACGCTCTCCTTCTCATTGAGCTTCTTGGCAAACTCTTCCTGCTTTAGCCCAAACTTTTCCCTGCCTTTCTTTATAAGCTCTGAATAATTAGAAACAATAATCTGCATAGTCTCTGTTGTTTTCTTTGGCTTAAGCACGCCCTCGCCAACAGCTTGAGCTGTTTTGCCTTGCTTTTTCTTTGCCTTGGCAGGCTCTGCTTGCTTAATCCTTCCAACAACCCGTCCATAGGAGGAGCACTTTTCGCACACATTCAGCATAGTGCCTTCTAGCTCTATCTTATAAACAATTTCCTCAGAAGAGCACATGTCGCACATAGTACCGCCTTCTTGTTTTTTTCATTGCCAAGTACGCTTTAAGGGTATATAAAATTATTGAAATTGCCTTCTACAAGCTTTTATGCTTTTTTCATCATTACCAATTCATACTTTTGCTTGCCAGCCCAGAGCTTATCTTCCTTTATGATTATGAATGCAGGAGGAATCATTTCTTTTAAAAGGCTTGGGTTCTCACAGAGGAGCGCAAGCCTTCCTCCTTTCTTTACAATGAATTCTGCCTGGTAGAATAGTTCCTTGTAAAGCTTTCTTATCTCTGCCTCCTTGACGTGCTTGCTTGGGCAGGATATCCTGGATACTATGCAGTTCACGCTGTTCTTCTCAAGCTTGGTGTCCAGCCACTCCACATCCACCCTTGAGAAATTTATAATCTTGTCCACTCCTGCAAGCTTAGCATTCTTTTTGCTGGCTTCAATATTGCGCAGCAAGGGGTCAAACCCGTTGATGTCTAGCTTTTTGAGCTGGCATTTCTCATCGATTTTCTTGAAAAAATCTTCCCAGTCCTTTTTATTGAACAGCTTGAGCTTCTTAAAAGCAAAGTCTTTGGAATAATAATTTACGCTCCTGCCAGAGGCGTAAAGAGCTGCTTCTATGCTTACAACCCCTGCTTTGCAGAGCAAATCAATGATTTTTTCCTTAGGCGCATAATTGCTAAGCCTAACCAGGGCATAGGCCAGATTAGCATTAATAATTCCAGGAGAGCTGAAAATCCTGTACTTCCTCTTGCTCAGGTCCCTTCCTGTCAAGTCAATGCCAAGGTAGAATTTGTTATTGTTAATAAATGCATAAATGATGGTATCTGGCGCTTCCATGTTTGCATCAGGAGTAAATCCGAGGGCTTGTTTGGTATGCTTGATTATAACTTCCCCCAGCTCTTCCTCAATTGTCTGGCTTCCAAAAGCATGCTCTCCTCTTCTTTCACACACCACCTTAAAGCTCTTGTCCTCATCGAACCACTTGTCAAACTCAATTTTTCTTAAGCTTTCTGATGCTTTTGATAATATTTCTTCCTGGCTTTTGAAGCCAAATGAGCCTAGGAGAATAAGCACTCTCTCAATGCTCTGGGCCTTGTAGCAAAAGGTGAAAAGCTCGTCATAATCCTTGCACTCAAACAGCACAACGCACTCCTCTGCTGTGCCTTTGGCTTTTATTATTTCTTCTAGCTCTAGAATCGTTATTTTTTCAATTCCCTTGTCTGTTATTGCGCAGGCTTTTATCATCTGAATAATGGGAGAAATGGCTGGTTTATAAAAATGTTTATCATAAAGCTTATAAATTTAGGAAATTTTCAACTTTAAAATGACAAAAAAGGCGCTCATCACAGGCATCACTGGCCAGGATGGTTCTTACCTTGCTGAATTATTATTAGATAAGAATTATGAGGTGCATGGGCTGGTTAGAAGGGTGGCTCTGGAAGACCCTTATCACCGTCTTAGCAGAATTAACCATATCAAAGAAAAACTGAAACTCCACCCTGGTAGCATCGAGAGCTACTCGCGCCTGATAGAAATATTTGAGGATGTTAAGCCTGATGAGTGCTATCACCTGGCTGCCCAGAGTTTTGTTCACGAGTCGTTTGACGATGGCTTCTCAACCCTGGAGATAAACATTAAAGGCACGCGCCATGTCTTGTCTGCCCTGATGAAAAAAGCTCCTAAATGCAGGTTTTATTTTGCAGCCTCTTCTGAGATGTTCGGCAAGGCGGAGGAGGTGCCGCAGACAGAAAAAACCAGGTTCCATCCCCGAAGCCCTTATGGGATTTCCAAGGTTGATGGCTACTGGATAACAACAAACTTCAGGGAGAGCTATAGCATCTTTGCCTGTAACGGAATCCTGTTCAACCATGAATCTCCTCGGCGTGGCTTTGAATTTGTCACAAGGAAAATAACCGGCAGCGTTGCCCGTATCAAGAGAGGCGAGGAGAATACTTTAAAGCTGGGTAATCTCGAGGCAAAAAGGGACTGGGGGTTTGCAGGAGATTATGTCAAAGCCATGTGGCTGATGCTGCAGCAGGACAAGCCTGATGATTATGTTATAGCAACAGGAAAGACTCATTCTGTCAAGGAATTTGTTGATCTAGCTTTTGAGCACGCAGGCTTGAAATATGAGCTGGTTGATTTGCACGAGGTTTCCAAGGAAGAGGCTGATAAGCAAGTTGAGAAGCTAAAGGAGCAGGATGATAAAGCCTTTGTTGTTCAGCACCCAATGTTCTATCGTCCTGCAGAGGTAGACTTATTATTAGGAGACTCTGCCAAGGCTCGAAACAAGCTAGGCTGGAAGCCAGGTGTTTCTTTTGAAGAGCTGGTTAAGATGATGGTTGATAATGATACAAGAAACAATCATCAGAAGCCCAATCCTTTCAGAACATAATCGCGTAGGGTGCTGCTTTTCTTGTTTATGCTTTCAAAATAGCTTTTTCCCAGAAGCAGTCCTGCTAATTCTTCATAGCTCCTGCTTGCCTTGCTCTTGGGATGCGTATGAGTTACTGGGTGCTTTAGATTAAGGGCTTCTCTAACCGCAGTATCATAAGGTATTATCCCGATTACTGGCAGGTCGAGCAGCTTTTCAACTTCATCAACCTTTAGCTCGTGCCGGTGCTCTCCTTGCTTGTTAATCACCACGCCAAGGATGGTCTTGCCGAGCTCATGAGCCAGTTGGAGTGCTTTCTGGGCATCAAGGACAGCGCTAAGCTCAGGATTGGTTATGACAAGCATCTCATCAGATGCTTCCATCACTATGATAGTTTCCTTGTTAAGCCCGGCAGAGGTGTCCAGAATGATGATTTCTGCCTCATCCTCCAACTCCCTAAGGGTTGCTTTTATCTTGTCGTATTTCATGGTTTTCAAATCTCTGACCGTGCTTATAGTTGGAAGAATCCTTAGCCCTGATTCATGAGAGTAGATTGCTTCTTGTATAGAAGCCTCTCCTTTTAGTACCTGCATCAAGGTTTTTCTCAGGATTGGCGCTCCGAGGTGAACATTAACATTAGGAGTGGTGAGGTTAGCGTCCACGAGCAAGGTTTTCCTGTGCCTGCTCATGGCATGAGCCAGGCTTATAGCGCTGGTTGTCTTGCCAACTCCTCCTTTGCCTCCTATGATGCAGATGTAGCGAGTCACCCTTTCGCACCTCTTTTTTTGTTGATCTAATGGTTAATCCGATGTTAAAGTCTACTTATTCATTAATCTTTCCTTCAACCCATTCACAAAATTCCTTGATTATGAAATAATACTCTGTTGCCTTATCAATATCCACCACTACTTCCTGGCCGTCAATATGAGTTCTCAGAGTTACGTGCCTCCTGAACTCCTGCTCTTTTTTCGGGCTGCTCTTGTGTATCTTTCTTAGAAGGAAATAGAGCTCCATGTTCTTCTGCACAATATCGTCTTTGAACAAATCCTTTACCATGTTGCCTCTTTCAAGGGGAGTGCCTGGCACATATTCCTCGCGTATAATTTTCTTCTCAACAGCAAGCTTTAGCAAGGAGTCCATTAGGCAGTTGTAAGCATCAATCATCCTGCCTATGCAGTTCATTAGCACATCCACTGTCCTGGTGTACTTCAGGCTGACGTATATCTGGTGGTCAACCCTTTTCAGCTCATCCTTGGCTTCGTGCAAAGATTCCTTCATTCTTGCTCACTATCTTGTTTATATTGTCCGCAAACAACTTGGTTTCAAAGATGTACTTCTTGACCAGGTTGATATCAACTGTTTTTATGGTGTAATTAGAGGAGCAGATTATGAACTTGTCTTTTCTTGCAAACTCCACAGGGCTCTTCTTATGCTCTGAGATTATGCTCTTGACATCAGTTATTAGCTGAGGGTATCTTGGGTTCAGATGATAAGCAGGTATCATCCTGCTTTTGAAAATCTCAAGCCTTGAGCTGAATGAGTCGTGGAAAGGAGGGATTCTCTTGAACAGCCTCTCGTGATAAAGCAAGGCACTCATGCCAAAATCCAGGCTGGCAAAGATGTTCTCAATAATTGCCAGGAGCAGCTTAGGGTCCTTGACCAGTGGATAAGTCATGAAGAGCATATGGTCTGCTACTTTTATCTTCTGCAAAGCCTTGTCCCTGAGAACCTGAAATTCCTCCATAATCCCTCAATATATTAAGCAGGGAAAGTATATAAATGTTTGTTTTGATGCTAAAATCTAGAACGAATTTTTTACTCTTTTTTCAGTTTGAGAATAGCCTCTGCCAAGTCGCCCTTGGCTTCCTCAATAGCCTTCCTTGCTTGTTCATTGCTCACGCCAGCCTGCTCAGCCACTGTTGCAACATCATCCTCGCTAATCTCTGGTTTTGAGTCAAGGCTTCTCTCATGCTCCTCGCCAACAACCTGATAAGTCTCCTGGCCCATCATGTTGACTTTACTAACACTAGGATTAGAAATCACTATTTCCCTGTCCTCGAGCCGGATGATTACCTCTTTTGCATCTATTTCTTCCTGCTGGATGCCAAGCCTCTTCATGGCTTGACGCATCTGCCTAGGATTCATGCCAGGAATCACTTCAAACCCTCCTTGATTGTCTTTTTAGAATCAGGCTCTGCCTGTAAGATGGAGAACAATAACAATAATGATCACCAGGATTACCATTATCACAACATGCTCTGGCTTGAACTCTATCTTGGACTTGTAATCATCAAAATACCTGGTGATGCCTGCGCCTGAGCTGGGCATCTGAATCTTGTCCTGTCGCCCCATGAGTTAAAGGAAGAAAGAGGTGTTTAAAAAGGTTGCGGGAGAAAATAATAGGTAGGGCAGTTATAAGCCGCCTTCTGTCAACCCCCACGCAGATGGCTGTATGGGCGGGTTGTGCTTAACATTCTACTAAGCGTCGCATAAGGACTTGCACCAGTGAGGTCTTGCCGTTTCACCCGTTCCTAATGTTCAACCCAACAAAAATCCAGAGGATTTTTGAGGCTGCAAAACAAGTTTTGCACCGATCAGGTGGTTATCTCGCTGATCGTTGCCAATCAGCTTCGCACCATCATCTCTAGCATTAGGTGGTCTCGTTTCTGAGCCGTAGCCCTGGCTTTCGCCAGCCATCTCCCATAAGTACGATGGTCACCTTTTTATTTGGTGGGCGGACTTTCCTAAGCAGAACCAGACAAAAAAACGGGTTTGAACCCGTTATTCCTGATAGGTCCTACCTGCTGTTAAGCCGCTACCCTACCTGTGCTTAAGAGGGTTTTCCAGGTTTAAAAAGCTTATTATTTTTGCGCCCATAGTAAGATTTATATACTAATAATTTCAAGGATTTAATTAAGAGTTTAAGAATTGAAAAAAGTGAGGTGATTAGTAATGGATAAGAAGGGTGATTTGAGCATTAACATTATCATCATAGCAGCAATAGCCCTTTTAGTGCTTATAATACTGGCTGTTCTGATTCTGAGAACAGGCAACAGGGTGGACACTGGCACTAGCTGCGAGGCTCTTGGAGGAGTGTGCGAAGAAGATTGTGATTTTACAGCTGGCTATTTCAAGGATAGCGGCGGCAGTTGCCCTCAAGAGCAGGTTTGCTGCAGAAAGCTAGGCTCAAATCCTGAGGAAGAATAAGTAAAAATGAGATTCCTGAAGAGCAAGCAGGGAGTAGAGATGACCCTACAGACAGTCATAATAGCAGTGCTCGTGCTCATAGTGCTTGTGGTCTTATTATACATCTTCCTTAAAGGCTCCACAGGATTCATTTTGGGAGTGAGTGGCTGTGAGGACAGGCACGGAAGCTGCGTGTCTGACTCTCAATCATGCACCAGCTCAGGCGGCAGTGTTTACAGGCTAGGCAAGTGCGACAACGACATGGTTTGCTGCATATACGAGAGCAATCTTCTGAATGAAGACAAAAATGAGTAGACATAAAAGAGGGGAGTTTGACCCTTTAAAGGTAATTGCTGGAGCAGTACTGATTTTGCTCATTCTCGTCATACTTCTAGTGATACTCGGAAAGTTCTTTCCAGGAATTATCAACCTAAGAAACTGCCCTTTGAACGGAGGCAGGTGCGCTGAAAGATCAATTGGGTGTGCTGAGAATGAATTTGTGCAGCAAGGATTTGGCGGCTGCTCAGAGTCGCAGGTCTGCTGCAAGCCTTATGAGGAATTGCCGCCAGAAGCACAGGATATCTTCACAGACAAAGAACGCGATGCCTTGGTTAATGCCATAATATTCACTCTTAATAAAGACCCTAAGCAAATAGAAGACCGGGCTCTGGTTCCTCTTAAGGTTGATTTTGCTTACACCTTTCACATAAAGATTAATGACAAACTAAAGAGCGCCTTTACAGATAATAAACTTGGTAAGTGTGCGGTTTATGTTACTGATTCATTAGAAGCAGGAAAGAGATATTATTTCAAGGATGGAAAACTAGAGCCGAGCACCAGTGATGATTTGACTGATAAAGAACTTTTTAATTGTAAACCTGGCGAAGAGATCGCGATTCCAAAAGTAACAACTAATGACGTGTCGTCAACCTATACTCCTTTCTTGTCTGATGTTTACAAAGGTTTGATGCTGAACATAATCCTGTTTGATAAGGAAACGAAAGAAATAGCTGATAAAACTACGTTAACTGATGGCGACAAAGCTGAGCTACAAGCCATGTACACCAACACCCAGCACTGGCTTGCTTCAAGGACTTACAGGCTGAATGTTGAGCCTGTGGTTAAGATTAGCGGTCTGAGCGGTAGCTGGGTTGCCAAGGATGACCTAACTCTTAGCTGCTCTGACGTCACCTGCATCAAGTTTGGTGTAGCCCTTGTGAAGTTGGATAATAATAATTATGAGGCGATGATAGATGAATGCAAAGATAAAACTAAGAATGCCGGATTTGCATACAAGCTGGACTACATTGCAGGCACAGATATAAAGACAACAGGAATACCATTGAACATTGATTTCGGGGGGTTCAGGCTTCCAAGCCAGCAAAAAGTGGTTTACCAGACTCTTAGCAAGCCCATCGCTGTTGCGGATAACAAAGCTCAGATTCTTATTGATAAAGCCACAATGATAAACACATTCTATAAGAAGACCCAGAACAGCGCATTATTCACTGGAGACAGCACTTATCTATGTGTCGAGGCTACCTTGGAGGGTGGAAAAACTATTGTTCATGCCTTGTCCAAGACTCCTCTAAGAGTGGATATTTTGCCTCCATATATTGATGCTGAGAAAGGCATCAAGGTTATTTATCCTGACCTTATACGAGACATAATCCCTCACGACATGGGAGGAACAGGCTCTTATTATTACAAGGAATATCCGCGAGTTGTTATTACTGGCTGCTATGATTATGGCCAGAGCGGATGCTCTAATTATGATTATTACATCCACACAGGCAACTTTGTCAGCCTTAGCTCAATAACTGCTGACTGGGAGACAGGAGTCAAGGCATTGCTCCTGACAGAAGGATTGAACATCTTGTTCAGGGCTTTAAGCGCAGAAGACCCCTTGAACACCATCTGCCCGTACATGTACTCAGGCTCATACAGGCTTAATACTCGGCCTGAAATAAGATTCCCGTACGAAGGCCAGGGAATGATGTGCATAAAAGCAGCAGACAAGGTAGGCAACAAGGAGCTTTACTGGAAAGAGCTTTGGACTCCTGAGCAGATGTTCAAGGAGATAGCTTCTAATGTTAGCTCAGAGATTATTTCTTAAATTGTTAGATAATTCAAAGAAAAAACCGAAAGTTTATTATAATTCTTTCCTAATAGGATGAGAGCATGAAGAAAGCAACCCTTTCAACCCTGGCCCTTATCCTGTTAATATTCTTAGGTTTTCTTGCCATCATCTTAATCTATATGAGAATCTTCGGGTGGGGCGTATGAGAAGAGCGGATATTAACATGAAGGCATTGATAGGGATTATTGTCGTCCTGCTTGTTCTCATAGTCCTAGCGGGTTTTTATACAAAAATAGCAGATTCAATCTTAAAGAAAGCAGACAGGGAAATATGCAGGGCTAGTGTGCTTGCCCAGTCAGTTGCTATAATCGTTCCTAGTGGAGAGAACCTAGTCACTCCTGACTGCAAGACTTATAATGTTGTATTCTTTGAAGACCATGTTGAGATTAATGGCAAGACAGCAGAGGTTTATGATGCTAGAAAGAACGATTATGTGAAGAAGTTTAACGGATTAACAGATGATATAGTTAACCGAGTAGTTGCAGAAGAGCTGAGATGGTGCTGGTACCAGTTCTTGGAGGGGAAGAAGAGTTTGTTTAATATAAATAATATTTGGTCTTCAACTGAAAGAACGTGCTTCTTGTGTAGTGAGATAACGTTTGATAAGTCGGTTCAATCAAACCAGTTCAAAGGCTTCTATGAGTACACAAAAGACACGGCCATGCCAAATTCAAACCTGACTTATTACCAGTACTATGCAGAGGAGCCAAGAAAGTGCATCTGGCGGTATGAAGGCATAATTAATGCTGATAATTGTTGGGAAGCTTATGCACAGGGAATATCGAATAATATATTTACTAGCACAGTTCAACACTTCAAAGAATTTTTTAGCCATTGTTCAGATATAGTAACCACGTTTTCAACTTACTGGTCTTCTGTTTCACATGACCCTGTCGTTAAGGATGTTGTTTTTGAAAAGGACAAGAAATATGTTGTGGGCTTTATAAGGGAAGGAGTTACTTCACGCTACTTGCAATTCCTTAAGTGGATTTCATCAGGTTCTGAGGATTGTTATTTTGAAACATACTTTGCCTATGTATTCTCTTATGAACATCTTCAGTATCACTGCAGCTCCATGATGCGAGGCTCTGCAAAATGAAGAAGGCCATGGCTATTGGCAAGATGGTTAGTGCAGTCATAATAATCCTTTTGATAGTTGCTTTTGTGATTATGCTCGTCAAGATTCGGATTGGCACTTTAAGGATTCTCGAGGATTCTGAATGTAAATCGAGCATTGCCACGCACGTCATGCTTCTCAGGACAACAGGAGAAGCCATGGTTATGGACATATATTGCCCAACAAAATATTATACTGTCCCTAAGGAATTTGATGAGCAAATAAAGTATCACATGGCAGAAGCCCTGAAGACCTGCTGGGGAACCTGGGGACAGGGAAAGCTTAGATTATTTGAGGATGAAGGAAAATTCTGCCACATGTGCTCGGTTATTAGTTTCAATGAAAAAGGCAAGAAGATAACTGGCTTGAATGACTACCTTATCACCACTCCCTATGAGCCTAAAGGCACGCTTACCTACATGGATTACCTTGCAGGCTATGCTTCGGAGGAAGCAGACCCTGCTCTTATCAAGGAAATCCAGGACAAAGGATTCCCAGACACAATAGACACTTCCAAGACTTATGCTTCTATGTTCGTCTATGTTAAAGGCGAGGGCAATATCAAGGAGTTCCTGGATAACATGGATGCATTAGGCTTAGGCACAACAGGAGGAGGAATAACCACGGGGATTATAGTCGGCACTGTTGGGACTGTGATTGCTAGTGCTGCAGGAGTAGCCCTTAGTGGAGGCACAGCTATTGTTGTTGTGGGAATAGTAACTGTTATTGGCGGAGTGATTGGCTATAAAACTGCTGATGATGTTGACTGGATTAGCCTCACAATATTCACAGAGTACAACGCAGAAACCCTTAAGAAGATTGGCTGCGAGATAAGCCCTGTCAAGCAGGTAAAATCAGGCGCAGTAACTTAGGCGGCTTGAAATCGAAACCATTAAAAATATTGAAAGCAAAGGTTAAAGCCATGATTAAGAGGAAAATTAATAACAGCAAAAAAGGAGACATTGAAATCTCCACCATGGTAAAAATCGTTCTTTACATCGTAGGATTGGTTGTTATTGTCTTGATAATATACCTGGTGATGAAGAATGGAGGCAAACTGTTAAGACTAATCTTTGGAGGCGGGCCATGAGCTTCTCAACTCCTGAAAAGATTGCAGCCATCATCCTGGCGCTCATAGTTTTCTTCGGCATTATTTACGCAGCCTTCCCAGGCATAAAGATGGGTGTGAATAACATATTCATAGCCATGGGTGGCCTTGTTGGCTTGGAGTTTGACACCCTGCCTGGAGGAGGTGATGATGGAGGCGGTAGTGGAGGAGGAGGCGGAAGTGCTTGCAGCGTGGATGTCAGTAATTGCCAGTTGGCTGTTATGCATAGCCCGTCACTCACAGCAGCCCAGGTTGGTGATGTGTTAAAAAGAGAAAACTCTCCCGCAATAACTGCTGAGCCTGACATTGCAGACTTCTTTTACACAGAGAGTATCAGGACAGGAGTGGATGATGCCTTTGCCCTTGCCTTTTTTAAGCACGAGTCAAGCTATGGCAAGTATAGGAAAGCGCCGCACACCTTGTCGATTGGGAACATCAGGTACACCAAGCTTTGCAGAGACAAGTATGGGGGAGAGGAATATGAAGGCTACTGTAAGTACCCGACATGGAAGGCTAGTGTCAGCCACTGGTATAACCTGATAAAGGATGGCTATGTTGACCAAGGATACGATACTCTGGGAGAAATAATTGCTAGGTATGCTCCTTGCATCGAGAACAATGTGAAAAGCTATATTGCTGACGTCGTCGGCTTTGTTAAGCTTTATGGAGTGGACACAAGCTCCTGCCCTGTTACTGCTTGATTTAATGCTATCGCAAGCTTTATATACAAATAAACCGAGGATGATTAAAGATGAATACTTTGCCGATGAAGAAGAAAGGAATGACTACCATTGAGATTATTATGTGGATAGTTATTATCCTTGTTGTTGCCAGCCTTATACTCTCCAAAGGAGGAGTTGTAGGCTATCTCAAAGCGCTGTTCGGCTTAGGAGGGATTGTTGTAGACCCTTATCAGGCTTGCCATGGTAAACTAGACGGCGCCTCTTGCAAGACAAAGGAGATTACTGACGGTGTGTGCTCAAACGGGCAGTGCGTTGTGAGGAACTCGCCTGCTTATACGCTTGAGCATGCAAGGCTTCTTTTCAAGACTGCTTTGAAGCAGAACCTTGAGCTTTGCAAAGGCAATGTCAATGCCTGTGCTGAGGCTGGAAGAACAATTGAGAATATCCTTAGCTTTGTTGATGATGATGGCGAAGGCAAGGTTTACATGATTGTTGAGAAGCTGGCTGCAGACAAGGCTGAGTTCAGGCTTTATAAGAAGCTAGGATTCTTCTCATTCGGCTCTGGCGCACTGGATTCCTTCCAATATGACGCAAATCTTTGCTTTTTAAAAGCAGACGACACAGATCATTCTGTGCCGCAGATAGGCATTGGAAAGCAGCCAGACAGCCTATATGTTTTTGACTCTACTAATGTTGCAAACAAGAAAGACTGGTACACCTTTATCGCGATAAAACATAAAGATGCTAATGCTGCCTCTGATGTTTGCATCCAGTATAATAAGAAATAAAAGAAATAAAGAGAACATAAAGAATTTTTGTGAGTGGAATTTTTGCTAAAAAGAGAAAGGAAAGGAACAATGGGTACTCTGGAGATGATTGGAGGAATAATAATTATTTTTATAGTTGTCTACCTGGTGACCGGTGGCTCGCAAAAGGCTTTTGGTTGGTTCAGGGAGGTAACTCAAGGTGCTTCAAAGTGCGAAGGCATGGGCTTCATAGGAGGGAGTTGTGTTGATCAGAAGTATGATTATTGCAAGCCAGCATTTGAAGGATTAGGATGCAAAGGAGACACGCCTATCTGCTGCTTTAGAGAGGAGGAAACTCCTGGAACAGCAGGCCCTGTGAGTGTGACAAAGATAGAGCTCAACCCTGCATCGACCACAAAAGGTAAAGAAATAATGATTATATGCGACACCAATATCAAGGCTTCGGGCTGTGTTGTGGTTGAAGTTGAGAATAATAAGATTAATTGCAGATCAGAGGCTTGGATATCTTATACCCCTGAGGGTGCTTCTTCAGCCCAAGACCAGGTGCAATTTGCTTGCGCAGTGCCAAGCACAGCAGGCACTTATACTGTGAAGTGCAGGGTGGATACGACCAAGTGCAATGTTGTTGAAGGCCAGGGAGAAAAAACAGCTCAGCTGACTGTTTCTTAAAAGTTAGGAATTAAGTGCTTATTCTACCGAAACAAATTTATACTTCTTAAAGCAAGGAGGGTAATATGCGTTTGTTTAAGCGTTTCAATAAGAAAGCCCAGGAGGCTCATACAGGCGGGCTTGGAGACTTAGTTCACATACTGCTTGTTGTCCTTCTAATACTCCTGCTCTTCTACCTCGGCTACAGGTTCATAAACGCATTGTTCGGGGGAGATGTGGAGCAAGCTACTGAGAGCAACTTTGACTCTTTAGCTGATAACATCCAATTAATGATTGACAAGCCCAGCTCTTTTGAGTATCAGAATATGATTTTTTATCTTGATAAAGAATATTCTATTCGCGGCTTTACTCACCCAGGAGCTTTGAGTGCTAGAGGCAAGAGCCCTGCTGATTATCCGTCTTCTTGCCAAGGTAAGTCTTGCTTATGTTTATATGATAATTATGAAAAGAAATTCCCTGCCAAGCCTGTTAAGTGCAGGTCTTTTGAGCAGAATATTGTTTTCTTGTCAGTTCCTTATTCTAAGGATTCTGAGAAAATGGCGCTATATGCTGACAAACTAGCACTTGATTACGACGTCTCCCAATACCAATATTTTTACTTGCCGTTCATTAACCCTAAGATTTTTAACCTTTATGTTGAGAAGCTCGTTAAAAGCGGGCAAACAACCATAGGCTGCTCATTTGATATAATAATCATGGCTACACCATACCTTTCATCAACACAGATCGATACAAGAGTTTCTCTTCTCGCAACATGCCCTCTTGGCTCAGACCCTGCGTGCGTTGGTAAAAGGAGAAACTACTTTACTGACAACTCAAATACAGAATATTGTTATTTTAACGAAGCCAACCAGAGCTGCTCGCTAAAAATAGGATTGAAGAACTGCGCGTTTGACCAGAAGCTCACAGCGGACTGTTTGTGCGGTGACAAGCTTGCTTCCAGAAGTGCTTACACAACTAACATTTATTGCTTTGATAGGGCTGATGGGAAGGCTTTCATTTTGCCCTTCAACTGCAAGGCACCTGAATATGTTGCTAAGCCAGAGGATGAGAAGTGCCTTATTTATTGCGAGGTGCTAACCCAGTCAACTTCACCTGATTGTGTTGACCAGGAGCAGTATTATTGCAATGAAAATCCTTGTGGCTTTGGAACTGCTGGTAACAAGAAATGCGAAACTGCCCTGAAAGGCCAATATACTATTTGCAGGCTTGATTAACATTCTAGATAACTGCTTTTTTTATGCATATTAACTTCGCAACCTTTTTCTCAGGTAAAAACCTAAATCTTTTTATACTTGGTTTGTAATTGTTGTTAATCATGGTTTTTAGGGATAAAAGAGGTAAGAGTGCTTTAGCATTATTGTTCTACACTTTCTTTACGCTCATACTTGCTGCCATGTTTGTCATAGCAGTGCTGGGCAAGGTCAGGGCTGCTGTGAATGACTCTGATTATCATAAGAAGTTCTACTCAAGGGATTTGGCTTTGCTTGTTGACTCATTGCACGCAGCCAATGGTAGGTTTGTGATGGATTATGACTTTAACACTCCTGAGAAGATGCCTCTTGATATTAATCTTGAAGCAGACAAAGTCATACTCACTGACAGAGATAACAGGCCAGTGGAGTCCAGAGCTCAGACTGCCTTCTTATTCGGCTATAATGCTTACGTGAAGATTGTGCCTGTTAGCATAAACTATGATGTGATTGAGTTCACTGTCAAGGCTGAGGATCAAAATATTACTTTCAAGATTCCTAGCCAGGATTTGAAGCTGAAAGAGCCTGAAAATACTGTAAAATAAGGTTGAAAATGAAGAAGATAAAGAGAGTTAGTATAATGACTCTTAAGAATAAGAAAGGGGAGTTTGGCACCGAGGAGTGGCTTGAGCAAATCCCTTATATAATCCTCACAGTCATTGTGTTCGTGGGCATATTCCTTCTTGTGAATTATTATGTTAATATTACTGTGAATGTCAAGTCACTCCAGGTAGAAGTATTGTTTAACAGGCTTATGTACTCTCCGAACTCTATTGTATACACTGATCTGGCCACAGGCGTTCTCTATCCCGGAGTTATTGACATGGAAAAATTCACTGATGAGACTCTTGATAACTCCATAAAATACTCCTCTGAAAGGCACATCTCTGCCAAGCTCGAGCTTTACAACCAGAATGGCGAGCTCAAAAAAACAGCTTATCTTAACAACATCTGGTTTAATCGTCTAGAGCCTTTGGCAAGAGCTGGTGTTGGAGGAGCAAGCAGCGCAAAGATTTACACCAAGAAAATCCCTTTGAGCTACAGGGAGAATGAGGTGAACACTCCAGGATTCCTGAAAGTAGAGATACTCCTACCGAACTGAAATGATATAGATGATAATGGCCGGAATAATAGTGGTGTAATATATGAAGAAACTGTTTAAGTCAAGAAAAGGGTTCAGCACGGTTGTAACCATTTTCTCCATCCTGCTATTAATACTCATATTCATAATCTTCATCTTCCTTTTCAAGACAATGGCCGGGAATAAGACAGGAAAAATAGATTCCAGGTTTTCCTCTATCCAGACAGAGCTGCTGCTTAAGAGCTTTCTCAGAGCCCAAGCTTCTGGCAATCCAGAAGACTTAACACCATACGCAGGAGAAGTAATAACTAATGCAGACCTGGTAAGCTGGACTTGCAATGATAACAAGAAGAGCAAGAACTACAAGGCTCTCAAGGATTCTATAAACAATTATTATGATACGTTTTATGAGGATGATTGGAACATGGAAATCATTTATTCAGACACAAGGCTGGACAAGAAAGGCTTTGGCCACACAAGCGCTTTGGAAAAACTTTTTGCTTCAGCAGGAATCGGAGCAGCAAGAGCCGCAGCATTTCAGTCTGTTCCAGGCTCACCAGGCACAGCCTCTGCCAAAATGTTCCTCCAATACAGAGGGCCTGGTTATGCTTTCCAAATTATTCCTTGCCTAAATGACGGCTTCGCGATAATATCATTCAAAACTAATACTATCGGCTAAGAGGATAAAAAGAACTTGCAGATATGTTATATTAAAAGCAGGTTATATCCAAATAAAATGAGACAGAAAAACAACAAGAAGGCTCAGAGCGGAATATATCCTTTGTTCGTGGCAGTCTTCACCATAATCGCCTTGCTCTTTGCCATTAATGCTCTTAACAACACCAAGAAGGTAGTTGATGTTAATGGCAGGGAATTATTTCTGGGAGAAAAGCAGACAGCAGTGTTCGCAGCAGTCCAGGATGCTGATTCTGTTAATCTCTTCATCGATAAGGCTGCTGAGCTCTCAGCCCAGCAAGCTGTGAGCAAGATTCGCAACTCATGCTTTGTAAGCACAGATGCTGAGGCAGATGTTGACGAATTAATCTCTCCATGCGGCAAGTATGTTTATCCTCAGTGGAGCACTAACGAGAGCTTGTGCCTGCCTGATTGCGAAACAGCTTTCCTCAATGCTTTCAAGGATGACTTCCTTGTAAGAACAGAAAATTATTTTCAGCGCACAGGTGTAGAGCTTCCGATATCCTACAACCTCCAAATAGAAGCCTTTGAAGACCACTTCACTCTAAGAGGCAAGGCTGACAGCACAACAGGCTTTAATGTTCTTAGCATGGAAGCAAGAATCAAGAATCCTGTTGCCAGGATGCTGGAGTACAAAGGAGGAAGATTGGCCTGGCCAGTTGAGACTTCTGCGAAAGCAATCCATTCATGCTATGGCTGGAGAAAGCTGGATGATGGAGAGATTGACGACCATCCCGGCATTGACATCACTGCATTAGCAGGAACCCCTATCATTGCTTCGGCTAGTGGAAAAGTAGTTGCTGTGGATAGAACCTGCTGGGGCAGGGTTGTTATTAACCACGGCTCTGGACTAAGCACAGAGTATGTGCACATGGGTTCAATTAGCGTAAATGTTGATCAGGAAGTGGCTCAAGGCGAGAGAATAGGCACTGTCGGAGGAAGAGGCAAGGATGATTATGGTGCGTGCAAACCAGATGCTTATCCTCCTCACCTTCACTTTGCAGTGCTCTACAAAGGAGTGTCTTCGGGCCTGGATTACAAAGGCCAGAGCTTAGCAATCCATAGTTTCGGAACTACTGATCATATACAGCCAGAATGCCTTCTAGACTCTGGCTATTCAAGAACAGGAACGGGCTGCGGAATGCCTGTGAACACAGAACTTGAAGAGGTTTGCGAAAAGTACAACTTGCCTAAAGAATTCCTAGAGCCAACACCAATCACAGGTAATGAGGAAGTTGCAGCTCTAACAGGACGAGCAACACAAGAAGATGAGAAGGCAATCTCAACTGATTATGGCACTTATTCCTTCAAGCCAGGCTTCACAACTCGTGTTAACAAGAAGATAACCGACCCGTTAAAGCCAGTGACTGACTGGTTCAAGGAAACCTGGGATAGTTGCACCGGAGAAGAGAAGAGCCCTGGAGAGTGTTTGAACAAGAAGATGGCTGAGTTCAATGAGAAGAGCTCTGACTACAGGATAAGCTTTGCTGACAGGTGCGAGGATTATCCATTGTTCTATGACATGATGGAGTTCTTTGAGGACTGCTTCTCAGACCGGAAGTATGCCTGCTCCTGCGAGTTTGACCTTGCAAAAGCCAAGCCTTATTCAAGAAAAGACATGTCTATAGTATTTGATGTTGAGACTAAAAAAGCAACTCTTTTTGTGAAGGAGAAGATAGACGGGAAAGAAGGCTATCAGAGAAGAGGAGAGTATGAGTTCTATTATGGCAGGGTAAAGCCAATCCTGAGCACCCACACAAGCTATGTCTTGTTCCTTGACTTTGACGAGAGCACTGGCAGCTTGAAGAGCGCCAGGCTTTCCTTGTTTGAGGCAGGTGACAACCCTGCTTTTGACACTTACACTTTTAAGGATTACACAACCATAAAAATAGACAAGCCTGACAAGGCTGATGAAGCATTGTTCATGGCAAAGAGCAGCTTGCCGAGCTGCGAGTATAATAAGAACAAGTTCAGGCTTTGCGCTGTGAATAGCAAGTCAAAGGATGAGCTGCTGAGCGTGAAGTTTAGCCTGATGCTTAAAGATAAGCCGCCTGAGCCTGTGAAAGAAGGAGATGTTAAGCTAATCGAGACAGATATTGATACAAAATCATTACTGGACAAAATACCTGGCGTAGTAAACCTTCTCGCAAACATCTATCCCACTGTAGGGTATCTGCTCACAGCAGCAGAGATTTATGATGCTATAAATGCGTACACTGACAAGCCTCAGAACCTACAGGTGATTGTGGACGTGCCCAAGGACAAGGACGGCAAGCCCTTGGACGTGGCAGGCTATGAGGTCTATTGCAACGACTTCCTCACCCAGGTGTTGCCCAAGGACGTGCTTGACACGTATAAGCCCAGCCACTTTGTCGTGATGGCTAACCAGGAGCTGAACCAGAAAGTGAGCCAGCTTGACAATTATGTCAAGACCAATTCCTATTCTGACTTCCTAGACTTAAAGGATTGCAACGTGCCTGTCAGTAAGTCAAACGGAGAGACTGTATTGGTGCCTGGATTGAAAGGAGTGTACAAAGACGGCAAGATGGTCTTCAACCTTAACAAGTGCGGAGACTTGTCAATGATAATCGGCAAGTTCCTGGGTAAGAATTACTGCGTCTCATTAGTGCCTGTGGATAAGAACGGCAACAAGATGACAGATTATGCAGTGAGCAACTGCGTGCAAACCAACTCACTCCTTGACCTGGTTGTGGATGAAATGCTAAAGAAAGAGCTGGGAAACTTTATACCCGCAGACTTAATACCTGAGGACTTAAAGCCTTACATCAAGCTGCCTGACACAAATGACCTTGTTGACATGGCCATGGGCAAGAAAGACTTTGACATGGCAGACCTTGTTAATTCTGAGAAGCTGAGCAGCGAGGTAAAGGATTATCTTGAAAGCTTTGTGGTTGATACCATAAACAAAGACATAATAGGCACCTCGCTTATTAACTCAGTCGAGGACTTGAATATCTGGGAGAAACAAGTTGTTATGAGCACCTTGTCCAATCAAATCAAGGATGAAGATGCAAAGTTCTTGTTTGACAGCTTTGTCTCAGGAGGAGATGTTAGCACTAGCGTCCAGCAAATGGCTATGCAGAAAGGAATTGATTATATTGACAGCTCAAAAGCACCAGAGATACTGAAAGAGATTGCAAAAGGAGAAGAGCCTGAGAGCCTGGCTTACCAGGAGCTATTAAGAATAGCTAATGAGGAGCTTAGCAGTGATGAGAAAAAGCAGGACTTGCTGGACTTGGCTAGCAGCAGTAGCGGAGAAGAGGTAAGGGATAAGCTGATTGCAAAAGCAGTTGAGAAAGGATGCTCAGAAGACTACGGCATTACACCAGAGCAGGCCATGAACTGCTTAGGAGCTGACGAGATAGACGCTATATACTCTGAAATGCTTAATGATTATCAGACAGCAGACCAAGCCAAACAAGAATTATTGAACAAGGCTGTTGACAGGCTTGGAGAGAATGCTCCTAGCGCGCTTAAAGAATTGGTGATGAGCGGAGACATCAAGGGATTGGCTCAGGAAATGCTCCAGGAAGAGCTTAACAACATGCCTGACTCAACAAAGAAACAATTCATCAATGACGTGCTGGAAGGCAGAATGCCGGGAGTAGAAGCCTTGCAGTCAGAGATTATGAAGAGGATTCCTGCTCTTGACAATGAGTATGTTAACGCCCTGCTAAGAGACGGGAGCATCAATGCCTTGATAAAAGACAAGCTGGAAAGCTACCTCAAGAGCCAGCTAAACTCGTTCTTGCAAGGAGAGTGCGTGCCTGTCCAGAACATTTAAACTGCCTGGTTCGGAGGGTTGACAAAAACCAAAGGTTTTTGGCACTCAAAAATTCCAAAGGAATTTTTGTTGTTTGAGCAAAGCGAAAATACCCTCCTTAAGTGTTTTGGTTAAGTCTTTTTTAAAGATTAATAGAAAACTATTTAAAACGCAACTCGTTGTTCTTGTGTCAAGAACCACCTGCTAAAGCAGGTGACGTGTGGTTCTTGACCACTCAAAAAATGGCTTGCTTACTTCAAGATGAGTCAAGGAGGTTGCGCAGTACCATTTTTTGTTGTTTCAAGAGTTAAGGGGGTTGTTTTGATGATTAATATTCCTTTACCGCAGATTAAGGAGAGGATTTCTCAGAAGACAGGCATGTCAATGGATGAGATTAACCAGAAGATAAAGGCCAAGCTAAAGCAGCTTCCAGGCTTGATTTCTGAGGAAGGAGCAGCTCATATCGTGGCTAATGAGCTCGGAGTAAAGCTGTTTGATATTGGCGAGAAACTCCAGATAAAAAACATATTAACAGGCATGCGCAACGTGGATGTTATCGGCAGGGTGATGCAGAAGTACGAGCTAAGAGAGTTCAAGACAGACAAGAGCTCAGGCAAAGTTGCTAACATGCTCATAGGTGATGAGACCGGAGTGATAAGAGTAGTGCTCTGGCACAAGCAGACCGAGCCTTTCTCCATGATAAAAGAAGGCGACGTGGTAAAGATAAAAGGGGCTTATGTGCGCGAAAACAATGGAAGAAAAGAATTGCACCTGAGCGAGATTTCAAAGCTCATAATCAATCCTTCAGGCGTGGACGTGGAGGTTAAGCCTTACACCCCCCCAGTCAGCACCAGGAAAAACATTGCTGACATCAAAGAGGATGATGCTAATGTTGAAATCCTGGCCACAGTCGTCCAGGTCTTTGACATCAACTTCTTCGAAGTATGCCCTCAGTGCAACAGGAGAGTGAGACTTAAGGAAGAGGAAGGATTCACATGCCAAACCCACGGCAAGGTAGAGCCAGAATACAACTACGTCCTTAACCTTTACCTTGATGATGGAAGCGATAATATGAGAGTGGTTTTCTGGAGAGAGCAAGTGGAACAACTCCTTAGCATGGATAAAACCCAGATGATGGCTTTCAAAGAAGACCCTACCAAGTTCGAGGCAATAAAGACAGACCTTCTTGGAAGCATTATAAAGGTGAACGGAAGAGCTAATAAGAACCAGAACTTTGACAGGATCGAGCTAATAGCCAATAAAGTCGATAGAAAACCAGACCCTGATGAGGAGATAAAAAAGCTTAAGCAAGAAGCAGAAAAGGCTGTGAAACAGGAAGAACCCGGAGAAGAGATGGCCACTCCGAAAAGCGAGTTCAAAGAGTATAGCAAGACATCAGCAGAGAAGGACCTTAAAGATTCCTCTGACAACGACCTTGAGAACCTTGACTTGGATGAAGAGCTCATGAATGTTGAATAATTATTTCTTTTTAATGATTATGCGGCGCCGTTGAAAAAGTGGACGTCAGCGTCACCAGCGCCATGAACTTTGGCTATAAGACAAAGGCATGGCCGACGCTGGCAGGTCGGGGGTTGCCCCAAACGGGGTGACCTGAAAGACACTTTTTTCAGAGAATTTCAACGCAGCCAAAGGCTTATACGAAAAATTTTTATATTACCGACTTCACTCTAAGACTTGAAGATGGCAAAGAAGAGGGAGGACAGCGCTGTATTCGAGATTGTAGTTGTTCTAGCAATAGTTGCTATTGTGGCCTTGACAGGCCAGATGCTTCTTTACTTTGATAAGACAGGCAAATCACTAAGCTTCGGAGGAGAAGGCCTGACAGGCTATGCTGTTAGCGAGGAAGAGCTTGAGAAGAATGCAGCAGAAGACTTTCTTGATATTGGCGTTAGCTCAGTAGAGATTAACCCTCCCAGCCCTGTAATAGGCGAGCCATTTGAGATTAAGATTACGCTGGCTAATGAAGGATTCGTGGAGATTAAAACTCCTTTCTACGTCAAGGCAGAGCTCAGAGTTGGCGAGGAGAATGCCCCATCCACAGCATTAAATAAGGCAGTCACCCAGAGCTTAAAGCCTGGAGAAAAGACTGAAATTGCCCTGAACATAGCCATGGTTACAAAGGAAGGGCCTCTGAAAATAATAGCCACTGCTGACTCAACAGCCAAGCTGGATGATGATAATCCTTCTAACAACCAGAGAAGCAAAACAGTTATAATAAGCAGCCAATAATCTTTTTCTTGAAATGATGTTCATAACGCACCTAAGCTTTGCATTGTTACTCGGCTTCATGGCTGTTAAATTCAGTTCCCTGCCTGTTAGCAAATATTTTTTTCTGCTTGCCATCGTGCTTGGAAGCCTTCTGCCTGACCTTGACAGCGCCACTTCATTCATCGGAAAGAAATTCAAGTTGGTGAGCCTTTTCTTCAGGCATAGAGGTGTGATTCATAGTGTAGTATTTCTGACTGGCTTTAGCATAATATTCTTTCTGATAACCAAGAACTTCTATTACTTCCTAGCATTTGCCACAGGTTACCTGTCCCACCTGTTGCTTGACAGCATGACGCCCAGCGGAGTAGCTTTTTTCTGGCCGAGCAAGGTAAGGATTAGAGGGAGAATCAAGACAACGGGATTGGTTGACATAATCCTATTGATTTTATTTATTATTCTAGACGTTTTCTTGTTGTTATAATAACAAAATTAGGTGCTGGCAGTATTTTATTAAACCTGAGCACAGGACGCACTGGACATGTTGGCGTAGGGTATTTAAACAGAGCATTACTATCTTTATGCCAAGGCATTATGAAAAATGCCCCTCCGGCCCCCCGGCACCTCGTTGTGCCTAATTCTAAGGGAGCTTTGAAATAAAATGCGAAAGCAAAGGAGGTAATTGAAATGGATAAAGAAAGTAAGAACACAACAGAAAATAGATTTTCTGAGCGTTCGGAAAAACCGAACATGCCTGTTAAGAAGTTCAAGGCAGGCGCTATTTCTGCAACTGTCTGGGAGAACCAGGCGCAGAACCAGAAGGGAGAGCTGATAAGCTTTAAGAGCATCAGCTTTGACAGGAACTACAAGGATGCAAACGGAGAGTGGCAAAAGACCAATTCTCTAAGGACATCAGACATACCGAGGGCAGTTCTTGTTCTGAGCAAGGCTTACGAGTTCCTTGCTCTTAACATCCCAGAGACAGATGAGGAGTAAGGGTGATTAATTATGCAGCAATTACAACCAGTACTGAAAGTAGAAAAATTTAAAACCAAGAGAGAGGTACCGAGCATCATGGCTTCTAAAAAAGAGAAGGAGATGAGCATTGAGGACTTGCCAGGGATTGGAGCAGCAACAGGGGAAAAGCTGAGAGCGGCAGGCTTTGACAGCATGCTGAGCATAGCAGTGGCTACGCCAGGAGAGATTTGTGAGACTGCCGGAGTTACAGAGTTGACTGCCAGGAAAGCCATAAAATTTGCCAGGGATAACCTGGACATGGGCTTCCAGTCAGGCATTGACTTGTTGCACAAGCGAGAAAACATTGAGAAACTCAGCACTGGCAGCAAGGCTCTTGACAAGCTTCTTGGCGGAGGCATGGAGAGCGGAGCAATCACAGAATGCTTTGGCCCTTATGGCAGTGGAAAAACCCAGATAGGCCACATGCTAGCAGTTCAAGCCCAATTAAAAGACCCTGACGCAGTAGCAGTATATATAGACACTGAGAACACCTTTAGGCCTAACAGGATTCAGCATTTTGCAGAAGCACTAGGCCAAGACTCTGAGAAGATACTAAAGAACATAAAGGTTGCAAGGGCTTTTAACTCAGACCACCAGATGCTACTGGTTGAGAAGGCAGAGGAGCTCATAAAGCAAGGATTAAAAGTGAAGTTGATAGTGGTTGATTCTCTCACTGCTCATTTCAGAGCAGAATTCGTAGGCAGAGGCACACTGGCTGACAGGCAGCAAAAGCTTAACAAACACATGCATGTCCTTGCAAAGCTGGCAGACATGTACAACCTTGCAGTCTATGTGACTAACCAGGTCATGGCAAGGCCTGACATGTTCTTCGGAGACCCGACAGAAGCAATTGGAGGCCACATAGTAGCTCACAACAGCACCTACCGAGTCTATCTGAGGAGAGGCAAGAAAGGCACACGAGTAGCTAAGCTAGTAGACGCGCCAGACCTTGCTGACAACGAATGCGTGTTCATGATAACTGAGAAAGGAATTGTGGACGCAGAGTAAAAAAATTCTTTCTTTTTTATATTCTTCTTTTCTTTTTTCTCTTTAACAATATTTTTTTGGTTTTTGCATATTATTCCAAAGAGAAGAGAAGCAAAAACTGAGGCTTCAATTTACGAAGCTTTTTAAGAAGTAAAAAAGCCCTGTTTTTAGCTAAATTTATAAATAAACCCGGCTTTTTTACTCCTAAATATACCTTAAAAGGAGGGTAGATAGATGTTTGGACAAAGAAGAAGTTTTGCCCCTGTTAGAGAGGGCGATGAGTTGGATGTAAAGATAGAAGCTGTTGGTGAGAAAGGCGACGGCATTGCCAAAAAGCAAGGCTTTGTTCTCTTTGTGCCTGGCACCAAGGAAGGTGACGAGGTCAAAGTAAGAGTGACTCGAGTTCTGAGAAACGCTGGCTTTGCAGAAGTTATCAAAGGCGGAAGCCCTGCTAAGAAGCCAGAAGCAGCCAAGGAAGATGGGTCTGTAGAAGATGAAGCCTCTGAGCTTGAGGATGCTTCGGCAGAGATGGATTCAGAGGACTTTGGCGAAGAGAGTGCTAAAGATGAGCCTGCAGAGAAAGGCGCAGAAGAAGAGCCAGCAGAGCCTGAAGCAGAGGAAAAGACTGCGAAAGTTGATGATGACTTTGATGATGACAAAGGCGACGATTCTGACTTTGACGAAAAGAACTAAGCCCAGAATAAAAAGTTTTTAATATTCTTCTTTTTTCTATTATTCTTGCATGAGGTTATTCATAGCAATAGACCTGCCAGAACAAGCAAAACAAAGCATTGAGAAGATAAAGCTAGAGCTAAAAGGCCTAAAAGGAGTGAAGCCAGTGGCCAAGGAGAACATCCACCTGACTTTGAAGTTCTTAGGGGAAGTGGCTGATAACAAGGTTGAGGAGATAGTAAGAGCCCTCAGCCATGTAAAGTTCAAGCCATTCAAGATTTGCATTAGCAAGATGGGATTCTTTCCAAGCGAGCAAAGGATTCAAGTGGTCTGGGCAGACGCAGAGCCTGCAGAGCCGCTCTTTGAGCTGAAAAAAGAGATTGACAAGGCGCTGCCAAGCTTCAAGGACGACCACCCGTTCAAGAACCACATAACCTTTGCAAGGATAAAGTACATAGCAAATGATGCTGATAAGAAAAAGATTCTAGAGCTAATAACTAACAAGCAGATTGAGAAAGCTGAATTTATTGTGAACAAGTTCAGGCTTTACAAGAGCGACCTACAGCCAACTGGGCCTGTTTATGAAGTTGTGAAGGAATTTGCTTCTGGATGAGCAATAAACTTTATAAACCCCCGCCTTTTCTTAGAGCATAAAGCCCTGTCAAGGGGAGAGCCGCATGGGACTCTTGGCATAACTGCAATGGGCGATAATAATAGCAGTAATGGATTCTTCCTATTACTGTTTAACAAGATTAAAAGGTGATTTGTATGACTGAGGAGAAACAATTGCTAATACCTAATGATGAGTACCTAAAGTCAGGGATACACATAGGAACCAAGTTCAAGACCAAGTACATGGAGAATTTCATCTACAAGACAAGGCCTGATGGCTTGAGCGTACTGAATGTTCAGCAGATAGATGTGAGGATTAAGGTGCTGATAAGCTTTCTCTCTAATTATGCTCCTGAGGAGATCATGGTGGTGGCCAGGAGGGAGAATGGTTGGAAGCCTGTCAAGCTTTTTGGCGATTTGACAGGGGCAAAGGTTTATATCGGCAGGTATCCGCCAGGAATTCTTACTAATCTCCAGCTCAAGAAGTTCGTGGAAGTAAAGATTGTGCTGGTAACAGATCCTTGGCCTGACAGGAATGCTGTTGTGGACTCATTCAATATGGGGCTTCCTGTAATTGCTTTTTGCGACACCAACAACCAGCCTAATTTAATAGACTTGGTTGTTCCTTGCAACAATAAGGGCAAGAAGAGCCTTGGCTTGTTGTTCTGGCTCTTGACAAGAGGCTACATGGAGAACAGAGGGCTTATCAACAAGGGAGGCTTCACTTACACGGTTGATGACTTTGCAGCTGAAGAATAAGCAAAAGATTTTGTTATTTTTGCCCATTATTACTTATCAACCTCTATTATCCCCTCATCCACTATCCTGAACATTATGCTCTTGCCTTCCTCTATGCTCCTGTGCTTTCTCACAATGGCTAGCCTATTAGGCCCTGCGCTTTGCAGCTCAATCAAGCACTTGCTCATGTTTCGAACTATAGCGCCGCCCACAAGATTGACCTTGCCTTTCTCCTCAAAATCAGCATACACCTGGGCAGTCATGATTATAGAAATGTCCTTCTTCCTTGCGATCTCAAGCAAGTCATACACCTGAGCAGCCATTGCATTGTTTATCCCCCTATTATTCTCACCCTGAAGAGCAGCCCTGTAAAGAGCGCTTATACTGTCAACAAAGATTATCCCAATATCCTGCTTAATCAGAGCTTTGAGCTTGGCAATTGCCAGCCTCTGCTCCCTGAAATTAGTAGGCTTAAGAAAGATAATTCTTTCCAAGACTTTCTTGTAGTCAGGGCATACCTGCTTGAACCTTGTCAAAGAGAAATTACCCTCAGTGTCAATGAAGATTATCTTATGTCCCTTAACGCTGTTAGCGATGCACAACAGGCAAAGATTGCTTTTGCCGCTCCCAGCAGGACCATAAACCGTAGTAATAACGCTCTTGTCATAGCCGCCCTCAAGCAGCCAGTCCATAACAGCTGTGCCTGTGCTAATCTTGGTTTCCATGAAAGTCAAGAATTAGAGGGAGTATATATTGTTTTCGGCAAAATTTATTTTGTCGAATCAGTAAATTGTAAATTTACTGTTTGTTGTTTTCACTCCTTGCTCGTCCCCATGCAGGTGTCGTACATGGTTCTCAAGCCTTGCCTTAGGGTTTTCGGGTCTGCTATCTTTGCATGCACATAGGGCTTGATAATCCATTTCTCTGCAAGATCAGGGTTGAGGAAGATGAAGTTGAGTCCGGGCTTGGCTTTGAACAAGTCCCAGTTGTCAGCAAGTATTTTGAAGTTGTGCTCGTTGCACATGCAAACAAAATAGGCGGCTTCATCTTCTTTTATGGATTTGAGTTTCTCAAGCATAAGGTTCTCAGTGCAGTAATAGGTTGCTTTGCTCTCCCTGTACTCGCAGAGTACCTTGTCATTCTCTTCTTTGTAGCTTACAAGATTCTTTTTTACAGCATCTATTTGTTTTATGTGGTGCACAGCCCATTCTTTTAGGTTCATGATCATTTCCTCTTTCTAATCATGAGAAAAACTGCGTAGGGTATTGCAAAGCACACAAAGTAAACAATGCCTATGAACAAGGGGTTGTGGAAATTGCTTATCCCAACGCCATAGTTCATCAGGTTGACTCTGTTCACAACTATGAAGAAGTTGAAAAGAGCAGCTATGGGAATGATTAGGGAGAGGGATAAGTGGTGATGGGGTTCAAGCCAGTGCAGGTCCTTGACTATGATTACTATGAGCGCGCCAAGAAGGAAGCCGAAGAATCCTGTCAGGACATAGCTCCAGGTGTTATTGCTAATCATAAGTACGGGTACGAGCACCAGGGAGAGCAGGATGGTTCCTATAATTCCGATAATCAGGGTGAACCAGTACAAGCTGTTCTCCAGCTTCTTCATGTGAGGATGCTTTTTCTTCTCAGCCTCTTCCAGAATCTTCTCTGCATGAGCAATCTCTTCCTTGCTCCAGCCTTTTAAATGAAGCCTTTTTTTCATAACCACAACCTAGTGTTAAGCGTTATTTAAATTTTGCTATTCTTTTCCAAAAAATATTTTTTTGGGCTAGCAAACTTTGTTGTTTGCTAATTCCAAAAATTTATCAAATAATTACTTTTTTTGGACTAGCAAATGACAGTATTTGCTAATTCCAAAAAATTTATATAAACCAGAAGATAAGAATGAATCAATGAAGCAATTAAAGAAAAAGCCGCATCATCACCCAGAGCTGATAATCCTTGTGGCTCTTGTAGCTATTTTTTGCTTGATAATCCTTTTTCTAAGAGCTGCTTGAGGCACTGTTTTCCTCTCCATCACCATTAGCCTCTACCTTTGCAAAGCCAACTACCTTGTCGCCTTGCTCCAGCTTCATAATCCTTACTCCCTGGGTGTTCCTGCCTATTACATTGATGTTCTTCACTGGTATGCGTATGAGAATGCCGTTCTTTGACACTATCATTATCTCATCTTCGTCAGTAACAGTCTTCACATCAGCTACTTTGCCGTTTCTTGGGCTGCAGATTATGTTCCTGACGCCTTTTCCTCCTCTGTTCGTGAATCTGTACTCTTCTATGCTTGTTCTTTTTCCATAGCCATTCTCTGTGATGGTGAGCACTGTCTTGTTATCCTCTGCTATTATCAGGGCTACGACAGTATCGTCCTTTCCAAGTCTTATTCCTCTTACTCCGTAGCTGTTCCTGCCCACTGGCCTGACGTCTTTCTCATGGAACTTGACTGCCTGGCCGTTCCTGCTCGCCACAAGCATTTTCTGGCTGCTGTCTGTAAGCACAACCTCTATTACCTCGTCTCCTTGGTTTAGGTTTATGGCTATTATTCCTCCCTGCCTTGGCCTGCTGTACTCGTTTAGGTTGGTTTTCTTGACCAGCCCTTTCTTGGTTGCAAAGATTAGGTAGTGCTTGTCATCAAACTCTCTTATAGGTATGACTGTCTCTATCTTTTCTTCAGGTTCCATTCTTACTATGTTAATGATGGGTTTGCCTTTGCTTGTCCTCTCAGCCTCAGGGATGGTGTAGACTTTTAGCCAGTACACCTTGCCTTTATCACTGAACACGAGCAGGTAGGAGCGGGTGTTGGCTACGAATATGTGCTCTACAAAATCCTCTTCTTTGGTGGTAGCTCCTATTACTCCTCTTCCTCCTCTTCTCTGGGTTTTGTAAATACCTATGGCCTGCCTCTTGATATAGCCTGCATGGCTGATGGTTATAACATTCTCCTCTGGCTTTATCAGATCATCAATCTCTATCTCGTCCTCTCCGCTCTCTTCAATGGCTGTGCGCCTCTCGTCGCCATACTTCGCAATAACCTCTTTCATCTCGTCCTTGATTATGCCCAGGATCTTGTTCTCATCAGCAAGGATTTCCTTCAACTTCTTGATAAGCTCAAGCAGCTCTTTGTGCTCGTCCTGTATTTTTTTCTGTTCAAGGCTGGTAAGCCTTTGCAGCTTCATGTCAAGTATGGCCTGGCTCTGCTTGTCTGAGAACTTGTAAACAGTTATCAGGTTTTTCTTGGCAACACCAGGGTCTTTTGAGCTCTTGATGAGCTTGATAATAGCATCCACGTTTTCAAGAGCAACAAGCAAGCCTTTCAGGATGTGAGCTCTTTCCTCTGCTTTTTCAAGGTCAAAATTTGTCCTTTTCCTTACCACAACCCTCCTATGGGTCAGGAAGCTTACCAGGGGCTCCTTGATGTTCATGATCTTGGGCTTTCCGTCCACAAGCGCGAGCATGATAGCTCCAAAGCTTTCCTGGACTCGGGTGTGCTTGTAGAGCTGGTTCTTCACAACCTCAGGATTAGCCCCTCTTCTTAGCTCAAGCACTATGCGCATCCCTGTCCTGTCGCTCTCATCCCTTATGTCAGAAATGCCTTGGATGGTTTTGTCATTAACAGCATCAGCCATCTGGCTTATGAGCTGGGACTTGTTAACCTGGTAAGGAATCTCAGTCAGCACCAGGCTTTGCCTGTCCTTTTTCTCCTCTTCCACAATCTTTGACCTCACAACAATAGCCCCTCTTCCATGCCTGTAAGTCTCTATTATGCCTTGCCTGCCAATGATTATTCCGCCAGTCGGGAAGTCAGGCCCTTGAATTATTACCAGGATCTCATTAATCTCAAGATTTGGCTTATCTATCAGCGCAATCACTGCCTGGCAGACCTCTCTTAGGTTGTGAGAGGGAACATTAGTGGCCATTCCAACAGCAATGCCGCTGCTACCATTGATTAGCAGGTTAGGTACTTTGCTTGGCAGAACAACAGGCTCTTTCAGGCTGGCATCAAAGTTATCAATGAAATCCACGGTTTCCTTGTCAATGTCTGCGAGGAGCTCGTCGCTAATCCTGGCGAGCTTTGCCTCAGTGTATCTCATGGCAGCAGCATTATCCCCGTCAATACTGCCCCAGTTGCCTTGTCCCATGACTAAGGGATACCTTAATGAGAAGTCCTGCGCCATTCTTACCAGGGCATCATAAACAGCCATGTCTCCGTGAGGGTGATACTTGCCAAGCACTTCTCCAACGATTCTTGCGCTCTTCTTGGCTACAGTATTATATTTTAAGCCCATATCGTTCATTGCGTACAGGATTCGCCTGTGAACAGGCTTTAAGCCGTCCCTGACATCAGGCAAAGCCCTGCCTATGATTACGCTCATGGCATAGTCCATGTAGGATGACTTCATCTCGTTATCAATAACTGCCCGGATTATTCTTTTCTCATCCAACTGAAGCTGAGCAGGGGCTTCGTCACTAGGCTTTTCGCTAGTTTTTTCTTGCTCTTTTTTAGGCTGGTCCTGAGGCTTGGTTTGTGCCATGTTCTGCCTTTAAAATATGCTAGATTTATCGTCGAGAAATAGTAAGCCTTACGGCTTTATAAGTGTTGTGATTTCCTTATTAATTTTCTATAGAGAAAATATGTGGTGATTTTGCTTATAAACAACCCCCCTTCATACCTTGCTTTAGAGTCGCTTCACAATCCTGCTCTTCTTCAGATTAATATGAATCTTGAACCTGTGGCCGCAATAAACACAAGTCTTGATGCTGCTGGCAATCTTCTTTGGATTGGTTTTTTGCTTGTTCTTGCACTTTGGGCAGATAACAATGAGCATCATGAAAATAAAGAAGCAGAACAGGTTTATAAATCCTACGCAAGGATGTCCAGTGGCGAAGCCAGTGGGCTCAGAACGCTAGTTTTTGTTGTCCAGCAGCGTAGCTGATGGACTCAGAAATGTTAATTTCTGTTTGTCCAGTGCCACAAGATAAGCGCTAGAACAACAGCTCTTCATAATTTGTTTTCTTTATTTTCCCTAATGCTTCATCGTAATTCTCAACTTTATCCTTGAGCACAGTAAGCATTTCATTGAGAGTGTTATGATTTGTCAAATTCTTTATTTGCCCTTCTGGGAGTGCGCTGAGAAATTTGAACAAAACCCTCTTCGGCCTTTCCTTTGCATAGGAGCAGGGCTCTAGAAAGCCAGCAATTCCGCAGCCAGTGGTGAAGACTGGTTTTTTAAGGTTAAACATTCTGCAAAACATGTCCTCTATTTCCAGTCTGCTGAATCGCAGCATGGGATGCATAAGAGTAATGCCAAAGTCAAGCTCTAGCTTAGGGAAGAAATGCGAGAAATGTTCCAACTGCTCATCTTTAAGACTTATTTTATGCAGTTGCTCATAACTAATCCCTTTCTCAGCCAATTCCTTGTTGCTTATGCTAAAGAATTCTGCAAAATAAGCTAATAAGTCATAGTTGTTGTGCGCTGTTGCAATGATTATGTTTTTCTTCTTCTCTTTTGCAATAATCTCAGCAATTATATTTCTTCTTACCTGCTTGCATAATAAGCAGGGGTTTTTAGTTAATTCTAGCTGGTTATAGCTTGTCTCTGCAATTCGTGATGTAAATTTTTTCAATCCTTTACTAATCTTCTTCACAGTGTCATTGATTTCTTTTTTGCTCTTGCCAAAAACCATCTGTGGAAAGACAACATTAAGGCACTCTATCTTCAAGTCTTTTCTTTTATTTGCATATTTCTTGAACAAATAGCTCATGGCTGTTGAATCCTTGCCTCCGGAGACAAGCGCAAATACCTGAGAATTTTTAGGTAATAGATTATATTCAGAAACATAATCCTCAAAAACCTTTTGGTAACCGATTAATTCCATTTTTAAGAACTTATTTGTGTTAAGTTAAAATGAATCTTAAATCTTTATTGCGCCTTAGTAGGCGGCGAGTCTTTTCATTCCTCTTTTTGCTTTTCCTCTTCTGCTTCGCCTTCTGCTTCCTCTTTTTCTTCTTCCGGCTCTTTTTCTTTCTCAGCATCAGGCCAGGTGAGCCTGCTCTTCTTCTTTTCTTCCCCTGCCTCTTCTTCTTTTTCCTCTGCTTCATCCCCTGGCTCAGCGCCTTCTTCTTTTTCTTCCTCATCCCTGGCTTTTAGCCCGCTCTCTCTCATAATCTCTTCTATCTCTTTCTCAATATCTCCTTTGCGCTTGAAAGACTCGTCCTGCTCAAGTTCATCGTTTCTCTGGCTTAGCTCATCAATCCTCTTTTCAATATCATCAATAAAGCCTTGGTCTGGCTTGTTGTTCTCAATGTTCAGCTTTGGCTCAGGCTCTTCCATCTCATCCACAACTTCCAACTCTCCGAGCTTGTGCTTTTCTTTCTCTTCCTCCTGCTTGACTGCTTCAGGAGCCAGTTCAACAACTGCCAGGCTTCCGAGTTTTTCCTCTGGCTTTGGCTCAGGCACTTTTACCTCTTTGAAGGTTTCCTTTACTGCTTCGTGGCTTGGAACATCAAAGTACTCAAAGAACTTAGGGGTTAAGCTTATCTTGAAGCTTCTTCCTTCCTTCTTCTTCTCAACAAAGCCAGTTTCCGCCAGCACTCCTATGTGCTCATAAGCATTTGTGCCTCTGATCTTTATCACTTCTGCCTGTATTGCAGGCGCCTTGTAGGCAATGACAGAAAGAGTTTCAAGCACAGGAAAAGGCAGTTCTGTGTCAGAAATAATCTTGGTTACCAGTCCCAGGTATTTCTCTCGAACATTAAGCTTCCAGTTATTTCCGCTTTGCACAAGCATCAGGCTGGTGTCTCGCTCATCATACTCTTTTTTCAAAGCTTCAAGAGCTTCGTGAACCTCCTTCTCAGGGCTAGTTGTGAGCTCTGCAAGCTCCTGCTCGCTCATCATCTTCCCTGATGAGAACAGCAATGACTCAACTTCTTTTTTTAGCTCCACGCTTACCCACTCCTTTTCTGTAATACTTATCCCTTTTCTTCTCAAGCTTTCCTTGCTTGACAAGGGCTTCAAAGAAAGGCTTTAACTGCTCCTCAGCTATGCCTGTCTTTTCCCCTATCTCCTTGGGCTTGTGATGGTGCTCAGCAGCAAGAAGAACAGCGTTCTGTATGAGCGCATTCATGCTCTTAACAAGCAGGTTGTCTGCAGTGGTTGTTTGCCTTACGCTCACAGCTATCTCATGAATCCTTGATATCAAGTCATTCAGCCAAAGGGTTATGTCCTTGTCTGTGAGCTTGAACTCCTCAGGAGCTGTAATCTCAACGCTTGCAGGCATGAAGTTGATGCAGAGCCAGACCAGCTTCTCAAGCTTGTTAAAAAGTATTTCTGCATCAGCATAAGTGCTCCAGAGCCCTCCTTCTATCTGCTCAGTCTCTCCGAGCTCCTCATTAAGCAGGCTAATCTCTGGCTCGCTCTTTATCTTCTCAAGATACGTCTTCAGAGTCTTATCCACGTGCTCTTTCGGGTTGCCTATAATCTCAAAGCTTACCTGGGCTAGCACAGCTCCTTGCTTAATCCTCTTGTTAATCTCCTCCTCTTTCATACTTTTGCTTTGAATACAGCAGGGTATATAAATTTATCTTTTTCAAATTCATCTTTTTCTGGAAAGCACTAAGCCGACGATAACTAAGACAGCAATGGGAATAAGAAGGTAAGGGGCTTTCCTGGCAATCCTCATGTTGTCTGACTCATAAACCACGCTTCCTGTGACTGGCAAAGCAGAAAAGTTCTTTGTTTTATTCTCCCAGTTAGCAGAGGCGCCTTCTGCTGTGCTTGATTCTCCAAGTAATAATTGGTCAAGGCCGCTCTTTTTTTCCTCGCCTTTAAGCTCTACCAACAAGGCTTTGGTGTCAACTAGCTGGCCACGGCATATGAGTTCAAGAGCAAACAGGTTAAAGCCAGGCTCTGCGCTAACATTAAGCTCAAGCTTTGAACTGTCAATGGTTGTGTTCTGCCTTCCTTTTCTTGATAATAACCCTAGCTCGCAGGAGCTGTTAGATTTTATGTTTGCGTAAAGAGTGATGTTTTCCTTGTAATTCTTGGTGCGAGTGTAGAAAGAGGTTATACTGTCTTTTTCCAGGCTACTGCTGCTGCCGCTGCTGCTTTTTTCATTGGCTGTGCTTTGCTTGGCCTCGGCTTCTTCTTTGCAGCTGCCTTCCTTGCTGCCTTCAATCATTATTTCTACTTCGTCTTGGACGCCAAGCCCTTCAGCTAGCAAGGTGTAAGCGCCGTCATCATACTTCTCATCGCAGTTAGGCTTTAAGAGCACAATAACGCTCAGGTTGTAATCAGATTCTTTCTTGTTAAGGTAGAGCTTGGTAGTTTCAGAAACTTTTTTCTCATCCTTCTCTGCATAAACACTAATCACGCTCTTGCTAGTGTCGCCTTTATGGATGCTTAGCTTTACGTTAAAGCTTTCTCCGAACATGAGAACCTTGTCTTCAGCAAGCTCTATCTTGTCAATATGAATGCTTGATTCAGGATTGCTTTCAGAGCTTATGCCAGCATCTTCATCCTTAATGATAATCATCTTCTCATTCTCAAGCTTTGGGTTTTCATTATTGCATGCAACAAACAAGAGCTTGTTTTTAACAATAAAAACCCTGTCTGCTTCATTAATCTTGGGAGTGAAGCTCTTGGCATTGGTGTTGGTGGTGTTGCTTCTCTCTTTGACTTCATTGCCGAACAAGTCCTCAACCCAGTATTCTATGATGTAAGGGTAGCTCTTATTGCTGATAATGTTTTGAATCTCAACTTTCTCATCCTTTGCATAAACTTCCTTGTCTGTGCTCAGGCTTAGCTCAACAAGGCAAGGCACATCAAGTGGATTAATGATATCAATATCTTTGCACACAGCCTGTGTTGTGTTAATAATTTCGCCGCACAAAGCGTATTCCCCGGCTTCCTCAATGAATAATCTGCCAGTGCCTGATGAGGAATAATAATTAATGCTCTTGTTGAAGTAATCCTCAAAAACCAGCTGGTTGTTCCTGGTAATATTGTATTTTACAATCACAAAAACAAAATCCTCTCCTCCTGAGCTGTGGTTCAGGTTGGTTATCTTGAACAATGATTCATAGACAACGCCTACAAAAATTGTTGATGGCAGGATTATCTCAAGCTTTAAGCTGCTTTGAGTATTATTCTCTTCTTGAGTGTGGTTTTCTTCTGAAGCGTTGTTCTCTCCTGTTGTGTTTTCTCCTGTCTTGTTCGCTGTGTTATTCACTGTTTTGTTTGATGTTTCATTCATTGTGTTATTGGCAGGAACTATTTGCAGGCAGTTCTCCCTGCCAGGGCTGCCTCCTGTTTCACATGATTCCTTCCAGGAGCCATTAACAAGCTCTAATGAGTAGCCATTATTATTAGCCAAGCCTCCTTCATAGCTCATCGAGTCAACTAGCAACCCGTTCTTATAAAGGAAAACTTCTTCCTTCTCATTGTTCAGGTTGTTGCCAATGGTTGCTCCAGCAGAATAAGCACTGCAGTTAACACCAGAATAATCAAATCCTTCCTCAACTACGAGGCTGAAGTTGCCGGCTACGAGCTTGAGAAGAGCAAGGGAGTCATTAGAGCCGAGGTCTCCGATGCTGTAGCCTGAAAGATTGGATGCTCCGAACACCTCGACAAACTCCTTGTTGTTATCGTCGCCAGGAGGATTGTACATCACCTCATTGATATGAACCCCCCAAACACAAGGAAGGATTATTAAGAGCACAAAAATGCCTAATTGTATCTTCCTGCCTAGCTGTATTTTTCTCATTCAAGCTGCTCTAGAAGAGGTGTTTTATATACTGTCTGGAGAAAAAACCGGAATCCCAAATCTTTTGTCGTAAAACATTCGGAGATGCTCTTACGATGCAGGTACAGGACCTGAAGGTACAAAATTTGGAATATATAGAACATTGGTTGCCCTGGGTAACACCTCAACATTTATTGGAGCTCTGGGATTATTAATAAGGTAGTGCTCGCCATCAACATTGAAATAATACTCCTGCTCATCATTCACACTTAGCAGGTTTATGCGTGCTGACTCTATACCAGGCATATAGTTTACATTGAACCTATTAAAGCCGTCCATGTCTCTCAGCGATATGATGTGCGCGTCGTCTTTTTTCAAAAGCACATGCCAGATGAGCTTGCTTATCTCCTTCAGTCCCATGTTCTTCACAAGAAATCCTTCAAGAGCGCCGTCGTTGATGTTGAAGTGAGGGTTATAGTTCATCCCGCCACCAGCATACCTGCCATTTATTATTGTGAACATTAGAATATCGTCAGCAAAGGCAGTCTTTGAAATTGTATTATTCAAGGGATAAATATTATTCAAAGTATACTTTATCCGAGCTGGCTTATATCGCTTCTCTTTTATGATTTCATAAATTTTCTTTACATAAATGTTCTTCACACCAAAGCCGCCTTTTTTCCTGCTGGTGTTGACTTCCTTGCAAAGCATCCCATCAAACCCTACGCTGAAAAGGTTCATCGCCTTTATTTCTTTTCCGTTATCATAGGTTACGCTTATGATGTCCATAGGCTCAACATAGTCGTTGATATCCTCCTCTTCTTCGAATATTTTGGTGAGGAGGTTGCATGTCCTTACAGTATTGTTCAGGTTAAGGGACCTTGCCACATCGCTGCTCGTCCCCCCTGGTATCGGTACAAATATCACTCTGCTCAAGTCACTCTTTGCATTGACCGCATCATTATACGTGCCGTCTCCTCCGATAATAAGAGCCATGAGCTTCTTATCTTTTTTTTCTGCCTCTGCAATCCTTTCAGAAAGTATCCTACCAGCATCACCTTTTTCATTGGTCTCATAGTAGCGCATCCTGTCTTGTAAAAGCCTGTCCTGCAGGAATCTTTCGAATTTTTTCGAATCAGAACCAGCCACAGGGTTCCTTATTACAGGTATCTCATCAAGAAGTTCGTCAAGCGTGTAAATGTGCATTTTTATCTCCTCCAGGGTAGAGAATTAATGCGGGCTTATAAATATTTATCTAAAAATATAAAGATGGTTGTTGAAAACCCCTGAAAAAGAACTACTCAAAAACCCCGGGCATCTTGTTTCCGCACTTAAAGCATTTTCCCTTTACAAGCTTGTTCTCAACCAGGCTGAGCATGCTCCTCCTAATCACAACAGACTTGCATTTCGGGCAAATCGTGTTGCTCTCCCCAGCCACATTGCCAACATATACATAATCAAGGTATTTCTCAGCAATCCTTCTTGCTTTCTCCAGAGTGTCTAGAGGCGTTGGCTCTGCGTTTGTCATCTTATAATCAGGATGAAACCTTGAGAAGTGCAAAGGCACATCCCTGCCAAGCTCTTCAGAAATCCATTTGCACATCTCCTCTATCTTCCCGAAATCATCATTCAATCCAGGCACAACAAGATTAGTAATTTCCAACCAAACCCCTTCCTCGCGAAGAATTTTAAGAGCCTTAAGCACCCCGGCAAGGGTCCCCTGGCAAACTTTTTTGTAAAACTCCTCTGTAAATCCTTTCAAGTCAATATTAGCTCCATCAATATGCTTGCATAATTCCCTTAGCGGCTGCTCATTGATGTAGCCATTGCTCACAATAGTGTTCTTTATGCCTTGTTTCTTTGCAATCTTTGCAATGTCAAGCATGTACTCATAGAATATTGTGGGCTCAGTGTAAGTGTAGCTGAGGATGTTGCAATTGTTCTTTTTGCAAAGCTCAACCACCTGCTCTGGCAAGGCTTCATCATATTCCTTATCAATGCTGCTAGCATCTGCCTTGCTTATCTGCCAGTTCTGGCAAAACCTGCAGAAGAAGTTGCAGCCAATGGTTGCTATGCTAAAAGCCCTTGCTCCTGGCATGAAATGATACAAAGGTTTTTTCTCAATAGGGTCAACATGCATTGAGCAAGGCCTTGCATAAACCAAGGAATAAAGCTTGCCGTCATTGTTCTGCCTAACCCTGCAAAGCCCTCTGCTGCCAGGCTTAATCACGCAAAGCCGCGGGCAAAGCTCGCACTTAACCAGCTGGTTCTTGAGCTTGGAATAATACAAGGATTCCTTCATGCAAGGAAAAGGTAGTCTTTAGGGGTTTTAATGTTTTTTCCTCACTCCCGAAAAACATAAAAACACTCTTTTATACACTTATTAATAATAGCAAGATTTAAATACTTTGAGACATAAAAGGCATCTTAAAAGGGGTGAGTCATGGGGCTATTTTTTAAGAGGAAAAAAGAAATACCACCTTCTTTTCAACCAGCTCAGCAGAGCCAAGCAAGAGATTTTGACAAGCTAGCGCCAGAAATACCTCCTCCTCCATCAGAGCTGGGCAAAGGCCCTTTCAAAATCCAGGACATGAACTCGGGAAGCGCACAGCAAGAGCAGGCGTTTGAGCAGCCCTTTTCTTATCAGGAATTAAGACCTGGCGAAGCACCTGTTGGGCCAGGAATCAAGCCAGGAGCAGGACAAGAGGGTGCTGTAGCAGAAGAGAAAAAGGGGTTCGAGCTCCCTGATTTTGATGATGCAGAAATCTTCAGAGCAGAACAAGTGCTTGTGAGGAAAGAGCCTGAGAAGAAGCCAGCTCCTGAGCCAGAGCCAGAACAGCCTGAGCCAAAAGCAGAATACCCAGAGCCGCAAAAACCCCTGCCCAAGATGAAAGAGGATTTCCTTTATGTCATGAACTACCTGAACGCAAGAGAGGCTGCTAATGATACAACAATCCTTACCAGTGACACTGCGCAAATGGTTTCGCAGCATTCAATAACAAGCAAGCTCAAAGATGACAAGTACAATGCATTTGTAAAAGAGCTCAACGCCCTTCAAGAGCAGCTAATGCTTATTGATACCAAACTCTTTGAAGGCATGTGATAGTTAAAATTCCGGGGTGAACAGATGATAAGCGAATCAAAACCAATCTTTGTAAAGATTGACAAGTACAAGGAAATAATCGAGATAGTCGAAGTCATCAATAAGAAGGTTGCAGGCGTTAAACAACTCCTGGCTGAGTTTGAAGAGCTAAGAACCAAGGAGGAAGAGGAATTAAATAACTGGGAAAAGAACCTTGATGAAATAACCCATAAGATAGAATTAATGAAAGAAGAACTCTCAAGTGAATAAGAACATGGCTGAAGAAGAGCAGGAATCAAAGGATTTTTTTGTATGCATCCAGAATCCTAAGAACCTAAGGAGGAATCTTTTGGAATCCTCAAAGAGCACCTTATCCATCCTGAAGCAAGTCTATACTGTTAAACAGATCAGGGAAGCAAAGCATGAAGTAATGGACTCGGTGATTAATGAGTTAAGAGAGCTGAAAATACTGGTCCAGAAAACAGACGACCTGATGCCGAAGCACACCAGGGAAGAGCTTAAGAAGCTTGTGCCAGAGATAGAAATCAAAAAGAAGTCAGCATCAAAAAGAGAGAAGTTCTCGCTCAAAGACAAAGAGGAGCTGGCTCAGCAACTCCAGGCACAGCCAGGCTCAGACATGGACAAGCTAACCCGGGCTCTGAGCGATATTGAGAAGAAGCTTCAGAACCTTTAACTAAGAAAAACACTTATAAACCAAATCAATTTCTTTTGTTTTTATGCGGGCGTGCCGGAGCGGCCAAGCAAGAATCGCAAAGCGGTTTTTGGACTAAACGGGACAGACTCAAAATCTGTTGGCTCAGTGCCTACGCAGGTTCAAATCCTGTCGCCCGCACTTACGAAGTAAGTGTGGGTTCAAAAATTCTGTAGGAATTTTTGTTACCCGCATTCGTTGAGCAAATGTGGGCTCAAAAATCTGTAAGGATTTTTGTTGCCCGTATTCGTTTATTATTTTTTCTATTCTAGTTATTATCTTCTTAGAAACTGTCTGAACCTGACCTGTTCGTCCCTTAACCCCAGGCTTCTTGTGAACTCAAAGACTTCTTTCTTGTTGAGCTTTGGGAATTCCAAGAAGGTGGCTGTGGTGTTAATGTTTGAGGAGCTGCAGTCCTTGATAAAGCTGATTAGCTCTGGAAACACCTGTCCGTGCTTTGGCCTGTGAAGCATCTTATAAGCTTTATCGTTAGTGGTGTTCAGGGATATTGATACGCTATCAACACCTGCTTGCTCCAGGAGCTTAACAACATTTCTTTTTGGATAAAGGACGTATGCCTGGCCATTGGTGTTTATCCTGACTGGCTTTTTGTATTCGCTTTTTATGTACTTGGTGATATCAAGAACCTTGTCCAGGTAGATTAATGGCTCTCCTATGCCGCAGAAAACAAATTCATTGATTAGGATTTTGTTAACCTTTGCCTTTATCTCAGCAATTACTTCTTCCAGGGAAGGCTCTTTCTCAAGGTAAAGATTGGCATGCACTCTTTCCTCTAATAAGTGCTTGTCGCAGAAAACGCAGTCATTAGTGCATTCATAGTTAGGAGTGATGTTAAGATAAGCCTTGCTCTTGTCTCCTCTTAAAAAATAAACAATCTCTCCCATCCTGAGAGGGAAGGCTATGTTATATAAAAACATTTTTAAACCAGGATTAACATTGTAAAGCAGGTGGTTTAAATTTACAAGCTGATAAGACCAATCTTGTTCTGCTTTGATGCCGAAGGAATTCATGATTTCATTGTTGATGCAGGCAAAAAACTACAAAGAATTACTCTTTTCAACTATGTTGCAGATAAAGTTTTTCGTGTTAATAATGAAAGGCTTAAAACACAGGTTTTTGGTTTGGATTTTGAGAACCCTGTTGGATTAGCAGCAGGCTTTGACAAGAACGCCGAGCTTATAGATTTCTTTTATGACCTAGGATTTGGCTTTATCGAAATTGGCTCATTATCAGCAAAACCAAGCAAGGGAAATGATAAGCCAAGAATATTCAGACTGATAAAGGAAGAAGCCATTATTAATAACATGGGGCTGCCGAACAAAGGCATTGACCAGGTTATTTTGAGACTCACTGAAAAAAGAGCTTATCCGGTTGGTATTAATATCTCTCAGAGCTCAAATAATACTATGCCCCTGTATTGTGTAATCGAGGACATTGCTTATTCTTTCAGCAAAGCAGCGCTGGTTGCAGATTACATTGCTCTGAACATAAGCTGCCCGAATGTGAAAGAAGGAAAAGCTTTTGAAAATCCTTATGCTCTGGATAATCTTCTTGCAGAACTGAAAAAGAGGAATGACCAAGTTCCATTATTAATCAAACTATCCCCTGATTTACCTCCGCAGAATTTGGAGGAATTAATCTCTGCCTGCTCAAAGCATTCAATTGAGGGTTATGTCATATCCAATGCCCGGAGCATTCAGCATAATGATACGCAAAAAGGACTGAGCGGGCTTCCTCTGCAAAAGATTTCAACAGAACTAATAAGGAGAGTTTACTGCTTAACAAATGGCAAAGTCCCTATTGTGGGTGTTGGCGGAATTGATTCTGCTGCTTCTGCCTATGAGAAGATAAAAGCAGGAGCTTCACTTGTCCAGCTTTACACTGGATTGGTTTATCAGGGGCCAATGATTGCTAAAATGATTAATAAAGGATTAGTAGAGTTGCTTGAAAAAGACGGGTTTTCAACTATATCAGAAGCAGTTGGAAAAAGCGCTTAAACCAAACTTTTAAATACTCAGAGCTTCGTTTTAATCTTAAAATGGGCTTACAAATCATAACAGTCGGCGGCTACTCTGAGATTGGTAGGAACTGCACTCTTGTAAAGGTGGATGATGAGGCTGTGCTCCTTGACATGGGTTTGCACATGGATAATTACATTGCCTACACAGAAGACTTAGAGGAGCTTCATGCCAAGAAGGACTTGTCAGCAGACGCCCTGATAAAAGTGAATGCTGTGCCTAATATTTACCAGGTCCAGGACTTATGGCACAATGTAAAGGCAATATGCATAAGTCACGCTCACCTTGACCACTTAGGCGCTGTGCCTTTTCTTAGCAACAAGTTCAAGGCAGACATTCACGCTACAAGGTACACTGCTGAGGTGCTTGGCGCTTCTTTGCAGGCAGAGAAGATTTCCTTGCGGAACAATCTTGTGACTCACCCTGTTAATTCCAGGTTCAAGGTTTCCAATAAGATTAGTGTTGAATTTGTTAATATCACTCATTCTGTGCCTCAGACAGTGGTAATAGCTGTTCACACTCCTTACGGCACACTGGTTTATGCTAATGACTTCAAGCTTGACAACGCTCCAACGCTTGGAGAAAAGCCGAACTTTAAGAGGTTCAAGGAATTAGGTGACAAAGGAGTTAAGGTTCTCATAGTTGATTCCTTGTACGCAGGCACACAAATGAAGACTCCTAGCGAGAGCATAGCCAAGGAGATGCTCAAGGATGTATTGTTAGGAGTTAATTCAAGAGGCAAAGCAGTCATTATAACAACGTTTTCCAGCCACATAGCAAGGCTTAGAAGCATTGTGGAGCTTGCTCGCAAACTAAGAAGAAGGCCTGTATTCATTGGCAGGTCGCTTGACAAGTATGTTAGCGCTGCTAAGAGAGCAGGCATTATTGACCTTGAAAAAGGAGCAGAGCATGTTAAGTACGGCGGCAAGGTAGGTAAGTTCTTTAAGAGAGTGAAGCACGCTGATAAGCAGCTCTTCATAGTGACGGGCCACCAGGGAGAGCCAGGAGCAGTATTGTCAAGGATGGTGTACCAGCACCTCTACAAATTTGAAGAAGAAGACCACGTTATATTTTCATGCGGGGTAATACCTGTGGAGAACAACATCAGGAACAGGGGGAAGCTTGATAAGGCTTTAAGGGAAAAGAAAGTCAGGTTGTTCACAGACGTTCATGTCTCAGGCCACGCCTTCAGGGAAGATTTGCGGGATTTGGTGCATTTGCTCAAGCCAGAGCACGTAATCCCGACTCATGCCAAGAGAAAAAACCTTGAAGCCATGAAAGAGCTCTGCCTGGAAATAGGCTACAAGCCCCACCAAGTGCACATACTGCATAACGGATTGCAAGTTAACTTCTGAACTGACGAAAGGTTTCCGAATTATTTCTATGAATCACGAAAATTCATGATAGCATTATATAAACCACTGCTTACATTCTGATAATAAAAAGTTTTAAATATACTTCGGTATACTGTGGTATAAGGTGATTTTTTTATGAGTGAAACCACTATAAAACTGCATGGCGACACCAAATCCGAGCTAGACACCTTCAGGGAATACAAGAACGAGAGCTATGATGAAGTCCTGAAAAAAGTGCTGTTCATAGCCAAGAATTTGAAGACCAAGCCAGAGCTAAGCAAGGAGACAGTTGAAGCCATAGAGAAAGCCAGGGAAAGAATAAGAAAAGGAAGATTCCTCACAGAAGCCGAAGCCAAGAAGAGGCTCGGATTATGAGTTATGAACTGATAATTGACGAAGAAGCAATAAGATTCCTGGAAAAACAGCAAGAAAAAATTAAGAAAAGAATATTTCTCAAGCTGCAAGAAGCAAAGAAGAACCCGCACCATTTCTTTGAAAGACTGGAAGGAAGGACAGACTACAAGCTAAGAATAGGAAATTACAGGGCAATAGCAGACATTACAGAAGAAAAGATTATAATAACCTACATAGACCACAGGAAGAATATTTACAAGAAAAGCTGATAAGTCACTGGACCAACTAGAGGAAGTGATCATCTCCTGTAATTATTCCTTCGCCTCATAAACTGCCTTCTCCCAAACTGCTTCCGATTATCAGGAGTCATGGCTGCTCTTTGCAGATAAGGAGTTTTTTCCTCCTGGATTATGAAAGACCTGTAATCATCAAGTATCCTTGAGAAGTTGTCATAGTCAAAGTCGCATAACAAGTTAATAACCTTTCCTTCCTCGCCAGCCCTTGCTGTCCGCCCAATCCTGTGGATGTAATCATTAGGGTCTTTGGGCAAGTCATAGTTGTAGATATGAGAGACACGTTCAATGTGAAGCCCTCTTGCAGCGACATCAGTGCAGACCAGTACCTGCACTTTTGCGCCGTTGAACAAGCTAATGGTTTTTGAACGCTTGTTCTGAGACAAGCCTCCGTGAATAGCAATAGCACTAACCCTGTTAAGCTTAAGGTTCTTAGCTACATAATCAGTGTTTCTCCTGGTATTGCAGAAAACCATTACCAGGCCTGACTGCTCATGCTGAAGCAGATGAACAAGCAAGGATAATTTCATGTTCTTCTGAATGTTGTAATACACTTGTTTTAATTTGCTGGGATCAACCATGTTCTGGGCAGAAACCATTACCGGATTAACCATGTGCTTATTAGCTAATTGCTTAACCACAGGCCTGATAGTGGCTGAGAAGAACAAGGTCTGGCGCTTGGTTGGACAAGCTCTTATGATTCTTTCAACGTCATCAATAAAGCCCATGTCAAACATCCTGTCAGCCTCATCCAAGACCAAGATATTAATCCTTGAAGTGTTGATAGTCCTCCTCTGAAGATGATCCAATAACCTGCCAGGAGTAGCCACAACAACCTCTGCTCGCTGCAAATCAGTTACCTGGTTGTTAATGGAAACACCACCATAAACAGCAATAACCCTTAAATGCTTATGACGGGACAAAATAGTTAACATGTTCTTAACCTGCTCAGCAAGCTCCCTGGTAGGGGTGAGAACCAAAGCCTGCAAGCCCTTGTTCGGGATTACACTGTCCACAATGCAGCAGCCAAAAACCAAGGTCTTACCGCTCCCAGTGGCTGATTCAGCAATAACATCCCTGCCACTCATAACAAGAGGAACAGCTAATTCCTGAACCTGAGTAGGCGTAGACAGCCTTAAGCCCTTAATAGCTGACATTAAATTATTACTCAAATTAAACTCTTCAAAATTCATTTTCTTCTAACTCCAAAATGTTCACACATTTTAATTATATTAAGCACTTCCCTAGAAAAAGCGAAATGTCAGATAACTGAGCAAGTGCTCTCTCATCAACAGTAATGCTGTAATAAGAGGATAAGAGAAAGCGACTGTTTATAAAGGTTGTGGTAATGGATTAATTGGCTTCCACAAAGAAATCTAATTGAAACGGCAATAATTCATTGGCTTCCACATTAGAATCTGAAGAGAAGGGAGGTGGAAGCGGGGGATTATACTTTAACAGCGATCTCTGGCTCAAGCTTCTTATTGAAAATGCTCACAGTCTTCTTATCATCCTTCTTTTGAGTGCCGTACTTGATATGATAATCAATCCCTCTTTCCTCGCAGAAATTAATAACTGTCTGAGCGCATTCCTCATAGAATTCAGCGTTGTTCTTGAACAGGTTGCTCTTAAATAAACTGGTTTGAACATTATAATTGAGCTTTCCGAAAACAATCTTATCCACAAAAGAGAGCTTGTTTAGGATTTTGGTAAGGTTCTGCTCTATCAGGTTAGGGGTAGGGTAAGGCTCCATGCTAACCCAAGTCTTCAAGCCAGCATCGTGCAAGCGCTTCAAAGAAGCAATCCTATCATCATAAGGAGAACTAAAAGGCTCAAACTTTCTCTTAAAATCCTCACTTAAAGAAACCAAGGTGATGCCGTACTCATTATTTGAGCCGTATCTTGCTTTGTTAATCAAGTCTTCAGGATACACTCCCTTGGTCAATACAGTGCACTTAATATTATCCTTATTCAGCCTTTCAATTATTCTCAAAGTCATATCCTTTACTTCATTATGCCTGAACATGAAAGGGTCTGTTGAGAAGCAGAGATGAACAAACCTAATCTGGTCCTTATATTTAGGAATTTCTTTGTCAAGCAACTCCAAAGCATTCTCAACTAATTTAGGCTTAATCCAATCAGCATAAGACTTGACCTTGCCAAACCTCTTAGCCATCAAGAAAGCATAACAAGGAAACCTGCAGCCGTGAGAGCAACCCTCAACATGATTAATGCAGAAATCAGCGTACTCGACGCCACTTTTATAAAGTAAAGACTTACGAATCATACCTTCACCCTCTTTTTGTTCTTGAAGAATTGAGGTATTTATATTTTACCTTTATTCTTCAAAAAGTAGCTTTTGCCTGTGTTTGACAATGTCAAGTGCCAACATAACTGCTTTGTCAGAATTACTCTCAATTTCTGTTTTGGCTTTATCAATAGCTCGCAACCATTGATTTTCACCCTTTGTTTTATTTGTTATAAAAAACAAATGGTAACAGAAATTAAATCTGCTTGAATGAATACGAATCGTTCGAATTGGAGCATCTCTCCTTTCTTTTAGAATATTACATTTGTAAATTTCAACCAATTCATCCACGTTATTAGCTTGTTTCCAAGAGTCGTCTCCAAATAACTCTAAGAGCTCATTTCCTTTTCCATCCTCTTTTTTTAGGCACACATCCCTATAAATTTGGCTGCTCATAAAATTAAAGATTATATCGCTTCTGGATTTTAGTACCTTCTTCATCGACTCCCATTTGAACTCCATACAATTAGGGTCAATGAAAAAGAAAGAATAAGTGTCTCGCTGATTAACCGACGCCAGTATTTCATCAAAACATGTTTCATACTCTCTCCTTTGAACCATCAAATTTTTCTTCTTTAGGAATTCTAACCTCAGATTTAACGCTTCTGAATAATTAGGATCCTTTTCACAAAAGCACATTTGGTCGTAAAGAGCTGAATGGCTACTTAACGAAACAATCAAGGGAGATCCAATAAGAAAATCATCTTTTCCCTTCATCTTATTAATCCCCGATCCTGCAAAGAGATCTACATAATACTTATGCTTGAAAAAAGTCATTTTGTTAATAATGGTCGAGCATACATGAAATGCATAATTTAACAAAATTAATTTAAGAGGAGTCCATTCTCTAAAAACATTATAAACATCGGGTTTTATGTTAAGAATTTCTTTGATCTCACTGCCAGATTGCAAATTAGTAACTTCTAATGCCCCGATCCCCTTCTTTAACCAATCCGGCCCCGTCACTCTTTTCACAAGCATAAAGTAAGTAAGAGTCATATATAAACCCTACGCACGGTTGTCCAGTGCTCAAATACGGAGAATTTTCGGAAAAGAGGAAAATTTTTATATCCTTTTAAAGCACAGTAAACAAGATGGATTCAAATACTAGCATTAGTCAATTAAAGGAGCTTGTAAAGAAATTCTGCGAAGCTAGAGATTGGGATCAATATCATAATGCTAAAGAGCTAGCCATTGGTGTCATCACGGAATCTGCTGAGCTTCTTGAGCATTTTAGGTTTAAAACTGAAAAGCAACTTGAGGAATTGTTTAAAAATCCTGATAAAAAGAGTGACATTTCTGAGGAAATGGCCGATATTTTGTATTTTCTTCTAAGATTAGCGCAAAGATATGACATTGATTTAACTACTGCACTGAATAAAAAAATTGAGAAAAATGAGAAGAGATATCCTGTTGAAAAAGTAAAAGGCTTGAATAAAAAATATACTGAGCTATAAAAATGAGACTCTACTCTGGTTCATCACAGCAGTTTATTCAAGATACTGTACAAAATCAAATAAGCGAGAAATTAAAAATAGCATTCTTCAATTATTTTAGGTTTAATCCATCTCCGGCGGAGGTAAATTCTTGGAGGAATTCATTGCGAGCGATATCGCAAGTTTTTCAATATGCAAATTTAATTGATCATGGAATAATTTTAGAATATCAACTCCCTTTAACATCAAAAAGGCTTGATTGTATAATATCAGGCAAGGATTCTTCTGATAATGAGCACGCAATAATAATTGAGCTTAAGCAATGGGATAAATGTGAAGAGGCATCTGGAGAAAATGAGGTTCTTACTTGGGTCGGGGGATGTAAAAGAGAAGTTCTTCACCCTTCTGCTCAAGTTGGGCAATATCAAATGTATTTAGAGGATACGCACACAGCATTCAATGGTGAAAATGAACGCATACTTTTAGATTCTTGCACATACCTGCACAATTATCATTTCGATGAGTACGATGCGATTTTCTCAGAAAAATTTAAGAAATTAATTGATAAGTTTCCTTTATTTACAGCAGATGATGTTGAAAAAATAAAAGATTTCTTACTTAATAGGCTAGAGAAAGGACAAGGTCTAGAAATTCTTTCTAAAATAGAAAATAGTAAATTTAGGCCTAGCAAGAAATTAATGGAACACGTCAGCGGCATAATTAAGGGCAAATCTGAATATGTTCTTTTGGATGAACAGCTCATCGTATACGATAAGGTTCTTAGCTGTGCAAAAAAAGGATTCCATGATAAGCAAAAGACGGTTATACTGATTAAGGGAGGCCCGGGAACTGGTAAATCTGTTATCGCAATAAATCTTATGGCAGATTTATTACGCAACGGGTATAATGCTCAGTACGCAACAGGATCTAAAGCTTTTACTGAAACTTTAAGAAAAATAATTGGTGTTCGTGGATCGGCTCAATTCAAATATTTTATTAGCTATCAAGATGCACAGCCAAATGAAATTGATGTTCTTATTAATGATGAGGCACACAGATTAAGAAAAACCAGCAGTAATAGATTTACTCCGGTAAGTAAACGATCAAAAGGTTCTCAAATTGAAGAATTAATCAAGGCGGCAAAGGTTTGTGTCTTTTTTATAGATGATGATCAAAGAGTAAGGCCCGACGAGATAGGGTCATCCGAATACATAAAAGAGTATGCTAAGTTATATGCTTGCAATTTATTTGAATATGAACTTGAAGCCCAGTTTAGATGTCAAGGGTCTGACGCTTTTGTTAATTGGATTAACAATACATTAGGGATTAGAAGAACTGCAAACGTGCTTTGGAACATGAATGAGTCATTCGAATTTAAAATATTCAATTCGCCTAAAGAACTTCATGATGCAATTAAGCAAAGAAATAATGAAAAGCAAAATTCCGCAAGGTTAGTTGCCGGATTTTGCTGGTCTTGGAGTAATCCAAACCCTGATGGGACCCTAAAAGAAGATGTTGTGATTGGCGATTTTAAAATAACCTGGGAAGGCAAAAATGAAGCAAAATTTTTAGCACCAGGAATACCTAAAGCAGCTTTATGGGCTCATGACCCAAATGGAGTTAATCAGGCAGGAAGTATTTATACCATTCAAGGCTTTGAGTTTGATTATGTTGGTGTGATCGTTGGAAAAGACCTTATGTACAACTTTGATAAACAAGAATGGGAAGGTCACCCGGAAAACTCAGCAGACTCATCCGTGAAAAGGGCAAAAGATGAATTTGTTAAATACGTTAAGAACGTATATAGAGTGTTATTATCTCGCGGAATGAAAGGATGCTATGTATATTTTATGGATAAAGAAACGGAAAAGTTTTTCCGAAGCAGAATAGAACAATAATTCAATTCCATTTTGTCGATGACATGCTTCTTTTATTTTTCTTTTGGAGGATTTCCTTACAACGTCTTTTATTTGCAATTTTTTGTAATAGAACATGATATCGTACTAAATCTATTTTATTTTTATGAAATAAAAGTACTGCTTCTTTCTCTGTAAAACATCTTTTAGACACAAAATACCTTTTTCACACAGGAGCTTAATAAAATGCTATTATAAAAAACCGGTAATTCTCCGGACAAAGCGTAATGAGTTTGATTCCTCCTCGTAAGAAATCAATTCAAACTCCTATGAATTATTTCCGCCTTCGTCCCCGCAACCTTTTTATATCAGTTGTATTCAGTATTCTTCGAGGTGGTTGTTTATGCCTAAGAAGAATGTTAAAGAAGATAAGTGTTGTAAAGGTTTTAAGTGTCAGTGCGGTGGTGGTGCTGTTTACGGCCTTGGCTTTATTGGCGCAGCTGTTTATTATATTTCAACTGCCACTGGCTTTTGGATGGGAGTATTAGGCTTCCTGAAAGCGATTGTCTGGCCTGCATTCCTGGTTTATAAGTTATTAAAAGGCCTGTGATGAGGAACTAATCTTCAGCAACCTTTATATAACTAATCGTATAGTCAATCGTCATGGCGGTTAAGTGTTCTGGTTGCGGTGTTTGTTGCAGGCTTTTCTTGATTAGCTTGTCTGAGGAGGAGTACTTGTCAGGTAAGTTCAGGACTCAGTTCGAAAGCTTTGGTTTAACCAAGGATTTTGTTGGGGCTGAATTGTGTGGCGCTAACATTATTGAGCAAAAAGAGGATGGCAGCTGCTTTTATCTTAAGGACAGCAAGTGCTCTATTCATGATATTAGGCCTGAGGCTTGCAGAAAATTCTTTTGCACGTCAAAAAGCAAGGCTTTTAAGGAGATGATTCATAAGATTAAGGAAAGGAAGCTTCTTCTCAAACTCCTATGAATTATTTTCGCTTTATGACGTTTTTCTTCGCTTTTTCATCATAGCATTATATAAACCAGTAAGCTGAATATAAAGCAGAAACTTTATAAATGCTGGTTAATTATTATTAACAGTTAGTTAATTAAAATTAACTAATTGGTTGCCAGCATCAATGAGGTAAACTGATGAACAAGGCAATCATAGCTTTACTAACAACCCTGCTGAACCAGAGAAAGATAGGAGGCAATCACATACCTGAAAAATTAATCATAAGCTCAAAAACCAGATGGTTGAACAAGGATGAGAGAAGAGACTTCCAAAGAGAATACAAAGAGCTAATAAACAACCAAACAATACTCAGAGCAAAGAAGAGAACAGGCAAAGGCTTTGACTGGCACATAAGCCTGAACCCGAAGAGTGTCGAAGAAGCATTAAGGATTATTGAAAGCGAGGTGCAATAAATGAAAGAAGGAGGGATCTTCTGCGAAGCTTATGGGACAAATGCAAGAAACCTTATACTTGAGCATTTGTTAGAAAACCAGGATCTTGACTTTGCAATAGGAGATATTGCAAAGCAGACAGGAATATCAAGGCCAAAGGCTTATGAAGTAATAAGAGAATTTGAGAAAAAAGGGTTTATAAAAAAATCCAGGGTAATAGGCAAAACCCAGTTATACCTCATAAACAAAGCTGATCTGAGAATAAAGCTTTTCATAAAAGACTTCAAGGAATGCCTAAGATTTGCATATGAGAAAAAGAACCATGCAAGCAATAGCCCTGCAATGGCTTATGCAAAAACAGCATAATCTTTCTGTCTTTCCAATCACAATCTTTAAATATTAGTTATACTTATTTATACGTATAAGTGTGTATAATATGATTAACAAAAAGGACGTTGTAAGGATTAACCAGGAGATAGGGGAATCAGGAGAATTCCAGAACCAGAGCAGCCTGGATTATGCTCTCTCAACCCTAAAGCACAGGAAGAGCTGGCTTTATGAGCTTGCATACATTGCAAGAAGCCTGCTCGTAGACCATGCTTTTGTGGATGGCAACAAGAGGACTGCCATGGCTATAATCCTCACTTATTTTGATGAGAACAGACAAGAATATGACAAGGAAAGAGTGGTCAAGGTCACCCTGCAGATATCCAAGAAAAACATTAAGGATGTTAACAGGATAGCGAGGCTGATAAAAAGTGCAATCCTTTACTGAAAAAGCAAAAAAGGTGATAAGGGAGAACCAGGACTTGTTCAATGTACTCGAAGAGCTTGACAGGACAGGCGCTTACAGGAAGGCTTCTTACAAGAAAAGAGTTAATTTCACAGTTGACGAGGAACTGTTCAACAGGTTCAGGAGCTATTGCGAGAAGAAAGGAATCAAGATGTCTGCAAGGATAGAGGAGTGCATGAGAAAGCAACTCGAACAAGCCTGAGCATATTGGTTAATTACCAGGAATCTTTCAGCCTTTTCAAACTCCTATTAAGCAACTACCCTTACCCCTTTATAGTAAGAGTTATGGCTTATAAATTTGAAATTTTCGAATTATTCATTTGTTCATGAATGAAACAGAAAAGTATTTATATTAGGAAATCCCATAATTAAATAATGAAGAAACAAAAAATAATTTTATCAATCTTAACAATTTTCTTGATTGTGTTTGTTTTTGGGTGTAAGCAACAAACGCAGTATGTGTGTAGTGATGGAAGAACAGTCACAGATAAAGCACAATGTGCAGCACCAGTGTTAACAGTTGAATCAGAATTAACAGTGTGCTCTGGAATGCCAACGTATCAATCGTATGCGCTGGAGGATATGTGCATAATAGGTCTTGCAGGAAAACATCAAGATACTTCTTTATGTAAAGAAGCAAGCAGAGATGTCCGCAATGGATGTATTGTACTAGTTGCTGAAGTGAAAAACGATCCGAATATTTGTACACAAGCGGAACAACAAGACACCTGTTATGAACAGTATGCAAGAGACGAAAAAAATGCAACTGTTTGCGATAACATAAAAGATACTAACTATAAGGATAGTTGCTATCAAAATCTTGCTTCTCAGCTGGGAGATCCAACGCTTTGTGATAAATTAGTGTATGCAGACAGGAAAGGAAGCTGTTATTTTGATATGGCAATGAGGTCAAGGGATAGTTCTTATTGCAATAAAATCACAGATAGCAATCAGAAACAAAATTGTTTGCAAAATCTGCAGCAAGGCGGCTATGTTAAATCCCCGCAACCTATCGAAGTGAAAATATAAAACATGCGCTAAATTCTTTTAAGAAAAAATACCCTGAAATTGATTTTTTGATATATAAGCTCTTCATAGACTGATGAGAACAACGCTAATTAAAATAGAGATATGCCTTTATTTTAATCGATTAAGAAATTGTCCCCTTCTGTTGTCAAGTCACTAAAAATTATTGTGTTGAACATCGCGATTTACAGAAGTTTGCGAACTTAGTGAGCAAATTTGGGTCGAGGACTTGCAAAGTCCGAGCCTGTAAATCGCTGTTATACGCCCCGACGACCGAAGGGAGGAAAGTGCAACGTGGCTCGGAGCGAAGCGGAGAGAGTCGAGAAAACGGCGTCTTAAAGTGTGAAGCACAATTAAATAATACATTAACAGGTTTGGGGCTCTAATAGTAATCTTTATAAATAACTCATAATCATATTTTTAATCTGAGGGAAATTAAATGGATAAAGAAGATGTACAAATCTTTGGGAAAGTTTTTGTTGCATTAAATAAGATAGAGAATTGTAAGGAATTTGCAGATTTTATTCCAGAGGTAAGAACAAATCTTGTATATACGAAAGAAAATGCAAAAACACCTGATGATGTTGTAGCAATTGATGGAAGAATAACAAAAATAAACAATGTAGCAAAAGCAGCAGGTATGCCTAAATATGGTGCTTCAAGTCATATGGCAAGACTTATTTTAGAACTGCAAAAGTTTGACCAGTCCATTAGAGCTGGAATTAACTTTAGAAATGATCCGCCTTTAGCTAAATGGCTCAAGGAATACTGCAAATCAAAAGGATGGGTTTTTAGCATTATCGACAGAAGTAAAGAACCAGAAGAATTAAAAGATGAAGAAAAGGCATCAATGCCATGGAAAGTGGCAGAAGCTGTAAGAAATGCAGGAAATAAACCACCAAAGATATTTTATGAGACTGGTGCTGTTGGCAAAGAGCCTGTAACTGTACTTGTTGGAAAAGACCCTATAGAAGTTGCAGAGCAAGCATGTGAAATTGCAAGATTATATTCATCAATAAATCTTCCAAAAGCATCTAAACGAGTTTGACTCTCCCTCGTAAGAATTCAATTCAAACTCCGATTAATCACCCGCGTCTCATCCTCACCGCAAAACTTAAATATTAGTGTTCTGTCTCTCTCCGTATAAAGGTTAAGGGGGTATTGATCATGAAGCTTACACTTGCTGATCCAAAATACTTGAAGGAGAGCGTATCAATAATTTCTGACTTAGTCACGGAAGGCACTTTCAGGATTACGCCTGAATGCATGGAACTAATAGCCATGGACCCTGCTAATGTTGCCATGGTAGTGTTCAGGCTTATGGGAAGCACCTTCACAGAGTACGATGTCAAGAAGCCAGAGATCTTAGGGATTAACATGGCTAACTTCAAGCAGGTGCTAAGAAGGGCTAATCCTAGTGACAGCATCACCTTGGAAGTTGAGGAGAACCAGCTAAAAGTCACTCTTAAAGGCATGAACACCAGGACTTTTCACCTGCCATTGATTAATGTTGAGGAGAAAGAGCAGAAAGTGCCTGAGCTGAAGTTCAGCGCAACCATAACAATGAACTCCAGCGTTCTTAACGAGGCAATCGCGGACGCAGACATTGTCGGAGAGTCTGTCAGCTTCATAGCAGACCCTAAGCGATTTGTGGTGAGCGCCACAGGAGACCTTAACAAGGCCAACATTGACATTGACGCTGGCGACGACACCAAGATAACAGCAACAGACAAGATGAAATCAAAATACTCAATAGAGTACCTGAAGAAGATGATCCAAGGCTCAAAGCTGAGCGACAAGGTAAGGATAGACTTTGCCAAGGACTATCCTTTAAGGCTTGAGTACCTGGAAAAGAACAAGGTCCAGCTCATGTTCATACTAGCGCCAAGAGTGGATAATGACTAAAATTTTTTAATTTGTTTTTTCCTTTCATCAAAATTCTAAAATTTTATAAATAAGCTCTTTCTGAGAGTGGGTTCATGTTGCAGAACACTTTTAAGAGCAAGGAGCCTGAGAGCAAGAAGATCAAGCGCAGCCTGACCTTCTCAATAATAGACGGCTCTTTCTTTAACATCATGGACGGCTTCACCACTCCTTTCATTGCTCCTTACGCCTTGTTCCTCAAGGCTTCTAACATGGTCATATCCTTGCTGGCATCTGTCCCTGACCTGCTAGCCTCTATTTTCCAGCTCTCAGCAATAAAGGCGAATGAGGTTTTCAAGTCAAGGAAGCCATTAATTGTTGTATCAGTTTTTCTCCAGTCTTTGCTCTGGCTTCCAATGCTATTAATCCCAAAGTTTTTTGCTAACGGAGCATCAGGCTCAATGGTGCTTTTGTTCATGGTTTTCATTGCCATGCTAAGCTATTTTGTCGGTCCTCTCTGGAGAGGCATGATGGGAGACCTGGTGGCTGAGCATGAGCGCGGAAGATTCTTCAGCAAGAGAAACCAGATAATAGCTATAGTCGGCTTTGCCTCAACCTTTGCTGCTGGCTGGCTGCTTCAGCGCTCCGCAGCAACAAATGCATTGAAAGGCTTCACCATCCTTTTCATCGTGGCCTTCATAGCAAGAGCCTTCTCTGCCTTATTCCTGTTATTGATGTATGAGAAGAAATCCTATAGAAGCTCGCCTGCTTTTCCAAGGAAAGACTTGTTCACCCTGAAAAGCTTTCTTAAGAACCTGAGAAAAACTGATTACGGAAGATTTGTGCTCTTTGTATGCATTTTCAGGATAACCATCTCCTTAGCCAGCCCGTTCTTCGTGGTGTATGAGCTTACCTACCTGAAATTCAGCTATTTCCAATTCACTATTCTGAGCGCAGCAGAAATCCTTGCCAGCCTATTGCTCCTCAGCTTCTGGGGCAGAATGAACGATAACAAGGGAAGCAAGATGGTGATGCTAATTACGGGCTTATTAATCCCCTTGGTGCCAATACTCTACGTTATAAATCCAAACTTTTATTTCCTCCTAATAGTAAGCCTGCTCTCAGGAGCAGCATGGGGAGGCTTTAACCTGGCTGTGAGCAACTTCATGTTTGACGCCTCAACACCAGACAACAGAGTAAAGTACGTTGCCTACTTCAACCTTCTGCACGGCATAGCCATCTTCCTCGGAGCAACAACAGGAGGAGTACTGCTACATTTCATGAGCGCCAGCATCAACTCAATCAAGGTATTATTCATAATATCAGGCCTGGCGCGCCTGGCAGTTGCTCTATTCCTGTTCCCAGCCATAAGGGAGATGCGCATAGTACAGGTGAGCTTTGACAAGAGGATGTTCAACTACTCAGTCTTCATCAAGCCAAGGCAAGGCTTTGTGGAAGACCCGTTTGACTACTACCTTGCCTTCCAAAAGCAGCCCAGAAACCATTACAAGCCGCGCCTATATATAGACAAGCACCTGGTAGACGACTCCCGTTACAAAGAGCCATTCGAGGAAAAAGTCAAGGAGCACGCCAAGTACCAGAACTTCATACAAGTAATGCTGGACAACGCAAGAAAGAAGAAATAATTTTATAAACCCCTTGCCTACTCTGCAACCAGAGAGGAGGTTTTTGTCATGGCAAAAAGAAAAGCTGCAAAAAAGATTGCTGGAAAAAAAGAAGCTAAAGCAAAACCAGTGAAAAAAGCAACTAAAGAGCAAAAACCATTAATAACCAAGGACATGCTCATAGGAGAGATAGCCTCAACCTATCCTGAGACTGTTGAGATTATGTTCAAGCACGGCATGCACTGCGTAGGCTGCGGCATGACTGCTTATGAAAGCCTGGAGCAAGGCTGCCTGGCACATGGCCTAGGCCAGGAAGAGATTGACAAGCTGGTTGAGGAGATGAACAAGGCTGCTGGCAAGAAAGCCAAGTGAGGCTTTTAAACAGCAACCTTCAACAAAAATTAAAAATAATTTTTGAGAATGTTTTGTAAAATGCATACAAAACATTTATAAACCTCTCTCGATATTATTTCTTTGAGATAAAATGGCCAAGTACAAGATTGAGATTGATGTTGAGCAGTGCACTGGCTGCGCTGCCTGCAATGCCTGCTGCCCTGAGAATTTTGAGATGGAGAATGATGAAAAAGGAGTCCCCAAGGCCAAGGTTAAGAAGGCCGAGGTTGATGAGCTTAGTTGCTGCATGGACGCTGCTCAGGTCTGCCCTGTTAACTGCATACACATCACTGAGATTGAAGGCGATAAAAAGCTGATTTAGTATTCAGTGTTCTCTGTTCTTTGTTTTCCCAAATACCTTTTTTGTCTTATGCTTTGCATATTATATTTTTCACAACAAAAATATTTATAAAGGGAGGGTTGCCTTGTCTAACACAAGATACAGCGTCTTTCAATCATCTTACACGCTACAGGTGGGGTTTTGCTATGAAGTGTCCTTTTTGCTCAAGCAGGGAGACGAGCGTAATCGAGACTCGTGAGACAGGAGAGGAAACAACCAGGCGAAGGAGGCAGTGCGATAAGTGCAGGAAGCGCTTCACAACGTACGAGAAGATAGATAATTCCAACTTAAGGGTTATCAAGAAGGACGGCAACAGAGAATCCTTTGACAGGGAAAAGGTCAGGAAAGGCATATTAAGAGCTTGCGAGAAAAGGCCTGTAAGCATGGAGGAGATTGACAAGGCAGTGGATGAGATTGAGAAAACCCTGAGGAACAAGCATGCTCCTGAAGTCAAGAGCTCAGTCATAGGCGACCTGGTGATGAAGTACCTGAAAAAACTTGATTCTGTGGCTTATATCAGGTTTGCCTCTGTCTACCGCTCATTCCAGGACATAGGAGAGTTTGAGAAGGAAGTAAAGCTGCTTAAGCATAAGAGTAATGTTAATAATCACAAATTATCCGAAGCCAAGCATAAAAAATAATCTAAAAAATAACTAATCAAAAAACTAAAAAGGGGGAGTGAAGATGAAGATAAAAGTTGAGCCAGAAGAGCTGGAGAAGATAAGGAAAGAGCTGGTCAAAGAAAAAATCAGCTTGACTGATAATGCAAGGACTGTTCTTGAAAGAAGATACCTGATGAAGGATGATGATAACAAGATTATAGAAACACCCGAAGGATTATTCGCCAGGGTAGCTCTTAACATAAGCCTTGCAGACAGGAATTATGATGAGAAAGCAGACCTAAAAAAGGCTTCAAAGGAATTCTATGAGCTGATGACAAGCTTTGACTTCATGCCAAACTCCCCTACTCTTATGAATGCTGGCAGAGAGCTCCAGCAATTATCAGCCTGCTTTGTCCTGCCAATAGATGATGACATGGGCAGCATAATGCAAACCCTGTTTGACACTGTAATGGTTCACAAGTCAGGAGGAGGCACTGGCTTCAGCTTCTCAAGGCTCAGGCCTAATGGCGCAAGGATAAAGACAACCAACGGCACCTCGCCAGGCCCTGTCTCCTTCATAAGGATGTACAACAACACCACAGAAGAGGTTAAGCAGGGAGGAACAAGGCGCGGAGCTAACATGGGAATATTGCGCGTGGACCACCCTGACATCATCAACTTCATCTATGCCAAGGAGGATAACAAAGCCATAACCAATTTCAACCTCTCAGTGGCTGTGACTGACAAGTTCATGCAGGCAGTGAGCAAGAACCAATACTACAACCTTATCAACCCTCACTCAAAGACCCATTATACAGTGGAGCACCTGGAATCAATCCAACAGCAGATACACAAGGATGCTGCAGCCCTGAGGATTAGCTCTGATAACAAGAAAATCATTGATGTGCACACCGACGAGGAGATAGGCGTGGTAAGGGATGGCAACGTGCTCCTAAATACAAAGAAGGTGTTTGACCTTGTTGTGAAGCGAGCCTGGGCTAATGGAGAGCCAGGCATAATCTTCATCGACAGGATTAATGAGCAAAACCCGACTCCAGACGCAGGCGAGATTGAGAGCACTAACCCTTGCGGCGAGCAGCCGTTGCTTCCTTACGAGTCCTGTAATCTTGGCTCAATCAACCTTGCCAATTTTGTGAAGAAAGGAGAGATAGATTATGACAGGCTTAGCAAAGCAGTTCATTCAGCAGTCCATTTCCTTGACAATGTTATTGACATGAACAACTATCCCTTAAAGCAGATTGAGAGCATGACCCTGGCTAACAGGAAGATAGGGCTTGGAGTGATGGGCTTTGCAGACATGCTGCTTAAGCTTGAGATTCCTTATAATTCTGAGAAAGGAGTCAAGCTTGGAGAAAAGCTGATGAAGTTCTTTGATGATGAGTCCAAGAAGGCTTCTGTTAGCTTGGCAGAGAAGAGAGGAGTCTTTCCTAACTTCAAGGACAGCATTTATGACAAGAGCTCAAAGAACTTTAAAGGAAGAAATCTCTTGCTAAGGAATGCTACTACCACGACCATTGCGCCCACAGGCACCATAAGCATAATAGCAGGAGCTTCAAGCGGCATAGAGCCTTTGTTCGCAGTTGCTTTCAAGAGAAGCCACATCCTTCACAAAGGAGACGAGCTTGTGGAAGTCAACCCTTTATTTGAGAAAAAGGCAAAGGAGGAAAACTTTTATTCAAAAGAGCTCATGAAAGAGGTGTGCGAGAAAGGCACTATCCAGGAGATTGAGAGCATACCCAAGGAGGTGAGGAAAACCTTTGCCACAGCTCATGATATAAGCCCCGAGTACCATATCAGGATGCAGGCTGCTTTCCAGAAATACACTGATAATGCTGTGAGCAAGACAGTGAACTTCTCTCACAATGCTGGCGAGGAAGACATAAGAAAAGTTTATGAGACTGCTTTTGAGCTCGGATGCAAAGGAGTGACTGTTTACAGGGACGGCAGCAGGGACGAGCAGGTATTGAACATCATGAAAGGAAAGGAAGCAGAGAAAGCAGCAGCAGAGGAAGCAGCAGAAAGCGCTAAGAAGGGAGTGCTTATCAAGAGAAAAAGGCCTATGGTTACTTTTGGCGCTACAAGAAAAGTAAAGACTGGCTGCGGAAACCTTTACGTCACCATCAACCAGGATGATAAAGGAGAAATCTTTGAAGTGTTCAACCAGATAGGCAAGGCAGGAGGATGCGCTGATTCCCAGGCAGAAGCCATTGGAAGGCTCACCTCACTGGCATTGCGCTCAGGCATTCCTCCCCAGGAAATAATCAAGGAGATGAAAGGGATTAGCTGCCACAGGCCATTCGGGCTTGGCCCCAACAGAATGCTCTCCTGCGCAGATGCCCTTGGAAAGGCAATAGAACAGCACATACAGGAGCTAGGAATGCGCATACCCTTAGCGCCGCAGCAAATTGACTTAAGCACTTACACTGAAAAGCCAGAAGCAGAGCTTGGGACAGAAGAGATAAGGCTCACAGGCGCTTGTCCAGTATGCGGAGGCCCGTTGATACATGTTGAAGGCTGCATAAAATGCGCTGCCCACTGCGGCTATAGCGAGTGCGCTTAGGTTTGATAAAATGATAAAGAAGGAATAAAAAAGGAAATGATAAAGACAGGCTTGATTCATATCTACACCGGCGATGGCAAGGGCAAGACAACAGCAGCAATAGGGCTGGCTCTGCGGGCGAAAGGAGCTAATCTTAGCGTCCTGGTAGCTCAGCTTTTTAAAAAAAACACGAGTGAAGCCAAGGCTCTCAAAGGAAAAGGCATTGATTACCTTAGTTATTCCTCAGCTCATCCTTTTTTCAAGAAATACTCTAAGCAAGAGCTTGAAGATGAGGTTGAGAAGTGCAGCTTTTTTGTGAAGAAAGTATTTGAGATGGCAAGGACCAAGAGTTATGACATGGTAGTGCTTGACGAAATAGGCCCTGCGCTCGCCTACAACCTCGTGAATGAAAACGAGCTTGTTGAGCTGATAAAATCAAAGCCAGAGAAAACAGAACTGGTCATGACAGGCAGAGGCTTTCCAGACAGCATACTTCAACTGGCTGATTATGTCACAGAGATGAGGAAGATAAAGCACCCTTATGATAAGGGAGTAAGTGCAAGGAAAGGCATAGAATAATAGCATAGAGCAGTAATAAATGCGTTGAAGAGATTTTGTGTTGAAGAGATTTGAAAAGAGGATTAAAGAGGGTTAAAATAACAAAAACTCGCTGCTCGCGAGTTTTTGGGACCAAAAAGTCGAGCTTGTATCTGCAAGCTTAAGCATATAGTATTATGCTCAACTTTTTGATAAAAGATGATTAAAGGGGGTTAAAGATTTTTAGGAGGTATTGGTTTCAAATGGTTTTCTTTCTTTTCCTCGGATTCCTGGACTTGCTTGTTGCAGCATTAATGCTGGCAACACACCTAGGATTCTTGAATGAATGGAAGATAGCAATGATGGGAGCTGCTTATCTTATTGGCAAAGGCTTAATGCTAAGAGGCAGCTTTCTCAGCGTCATAGACATCCTTGCAGGAATTTACTTTATCCTGCTAATGCTTGGCGTCAGAACATTCCTGGTTTATGTTTTTGCAATCTTTCTCTGCTACAAGTTTGTTACAAGCCTGATAATGAGGGGCTGGGGCTAAGAAATTTTGAGGGTGAAGGTTTTTCTTATTCGCAACGATGAATTCTATGACTTCTCTTGTTCCTTAGGGTGAGGAACTCGAGCTCAAAATCCTTTAAACCACGGAGGTGTATAGGTGTGTCTTGGTAAGACCCGGCCGCCTCATCAATGCCTTCAGGCTTGAAGGTGAAATCAACAATCAAAGATTGTTGGTCCAGAAATTCATTGCAAGAATTTCTGAAACTTAAACAATCAACATCAGCGTATGCGTTACTATCATTACTATCGCAGCAAAACAGGTTCTCGTCGTAACCATGAAGCTTTGCTACCATCATGAGAATATATCTGGCAAAGCCCTTATAAATAAGCTGTGAAGTCTGATTATAGGTTAAAATACCACAAGCTTTTTAAATCATTATTGCCCTTTCACCACTCTATGGTTTATTGGCTTGACTTTGTGTACAGCCCTCCAGGGTTCTATGGCAAGGACATAGCAATAGACATAATAAGCGCAATCGTAGTGCTATTGATAGGAGTTTTTGCATTCAGGAACTTCCTGCTTGACAAGAAGAACTACAGGCACTTATTATTGTCAGCAGCTTTTGTCATACTAGGAGGCTCATTCTTTATCAAGATACTCACCAACATCTTATCCCATCACTCAGTAGGAATTTCAAGGTACTTGACAGGACTATTAATACCTGATATAATCCCTAATTATTCCCTGCTGCCAGCGCTCGGCTTCCTGCTCTATGCCAGCCTCACCTTGTTCGGCTTCTACACCCTTTACACCTTAACATCGCCAAAAGACATAATAAGCTCAGACTACCTCATAATAGCGTACTTCATAATCATATCAACCTATTTTGCCAGATTCAACTACTTCCTGTTCTATGTCACAGCATTCCTGTTCCTGCTGATGATAAGCAGGCGCTACTTCTTATCCTACAAGAAGAACAACTACCATAACACTTTGTTCCTGTGCATAAGCTTTGGCATCATAGCCCTCAGCCAGTTCGTGTTCATATTCACCAGCTCAAACCACTCATTGTACGTGGCTGCTGAAATAATCCAGTTAATAGGCTACTTGTTCTTGCTCTACACATTCATAATGGTGCTTAGGAATGCAAAGAAAAAGAAGTAGGCTTGACATAATACACGACATGCTGCAGACTATTAGCAATAAAGGCGGCAGGATTAAGCCAACCCATCTAATGTACAAAGCCAACCTTTCTCACATCCAGATGAAAGCCTACCTTGAAGAGCTAATGGCCAAGAGCCTGGTGGCAGAGGAGAAGAAAGATGAGAGAACAATGCTAACCCTCACCCAGAAAGGCTATTCCTTTATCCAGCAGTTCAACCAGATGAAAGAGTTCGAAAGAACTTTTGGGCTCTAAGCTTTCTTATATTGCAATGCATTGCCCTCTACAGCAGGAATCGCCTTGTGAGCAACCTCCAAATGCAGAAGTACAGTTAACGTAATTACCACATTCACCAGCCAGGCATTTTCTTGTGCACGGTGGTATTATATTTTCCTTGTTTCCGCATGATAAGATGGTGACTGACTCGAATATTTGCTCGGCATAACATTTTGTTGCTTTCCAGTCCTGCACCCAGCTCGTGTCAATAACGCCATACTGAGCGCTATAGGTTGGGTGCCAGAGCGAATAAACAGACAATGTAATACTAACAGGCTTATTCTTCTTTGACCAGTTGGTGTCAAATGCATAGAACCAGTAATCAACAAGGAAGCTTAGCTTTATGGTATCAAAGTCAACCTGCTCCACGCTTTCAAGCGAGTAATCAAATTCTTTCTTATCAAGATTGAAAGTAAGAGTGCCTAAGGCTTGTTGAAAATTATCGTTTGTGGCTAGCAATGGATTCATATTAATTGAGCCATGGGTTCCATCCATCATAATATCAACCAGGTCAGCTCTGCTAAATGGCGAATCCCTTGTCATCTCAATAAGCGCAGGCTTAGCTGCTGCTTCCAGGATTTCTTTTGTGTAGTACTGGTCAAAGTCCCTGACAAAATGGTCCATCACAATGATCTGAGCCCTGTCAATGTGGAACTGGTTCTCTTTCTTCTGAATCTCTGCCTTGGTGTTGAAGAATATTATCAGGAATAACAGGAACAGGATTACTGATAATGAATAAAATATTCCTTTCTTGTTAAGTTTGCTTAACTTTATTTTTTCAGCCATCTTAATCATTCTCATTATCTCACTCATTCTCTTAACCACACCTTTGCTGTGAATATGTACGGGCCCTTGCTTTCTACTCCTCCTAAGAGCTCATAGTAGCCAATTACTGCTTTTGAGCCAGTGATTAATAAGTCAGTCACAGGGTCGTAGCTTTCTTCCCCTATGTTATAGTTAAGTCTTACCAGCTCAGGGCAGATCCTAGCTTCATAGCCAGAAAAGGATAATTTTGCAATTGCTGCACTCACATTACCATGCCCTACAAGAGAACCATTAACCTTGAATATTTGATTCATGCTTCCGGATGGAGGCTCTATAATGAATCTTGGCTCTGGAGGAGGCAGAGGAGCAAATGAATTAACCGTGAAGTCTAAGGGTATTGCATAATCAATCAGGCTCGCTACTTTTACAGGAGTGTAAGGATTAAGCACAAGAACAGTTTTATCAAGGCATTCCTTTATTACGAAACAATCGAAGTCGCCACTGTTAACACATTCATCGCATTCCTGCTTGTTGCACTTTGAGCCAAGGTCAAAGAAGTCTATTGGACAGGAGTCAGATGCGATGCCTATGTTAGTCTTTATTATTATTCTTACAGTTCTCTCCCCTACAAACCCGTTGGATTGCGCATTAATGCCATTCGGAAGGCTAGAAGTTATTGAAACATCGCTGCTGGGAGATGCGATAATGAGCTCATTCGGAGTTCCCCAGACGCCTGAAAATTCAAATATGTTGTCTAGCGGAATAGAGCGAGTTTCTCCTTCAGATAGCATGTAGCTGGGAGTTGTTGGCTCACACTTAATTCTTCCACTGGGAGCGCCAACTGCTGTGTAGATAATGGTTAAGTTGGCTGCGTCATGATTAGTCCCAGGATAGCCAGGGCAGTACACATCCACTCGTAATTTCTCAGACGTGGCATTTAGCCAGTCAGGATGATTAGGAACTATGGTTATGTTGCCGTCAGGATTAATAGGAGTGGTGATTGAGAAGTTATTTGATCTGGTTATGTTGAAATATAATGTTGACTCATCACAAGGCAGGATTGCATATAGCGAGAGCATGTCATCAAGAGTATAATTATATCCCGGGTATGCGCTGTAATCAAAACTAATGGTTGTATCTGATACGCTCAGAACAGGATAAGGCGTGAGAGTGCAATTCATTTCACAACCATCGCCATTGTCAGCAGGGTCGCATATATACGGATTTCCTGCGAGGCAGCCATCATCGCATTGCTCTCCCTGCTCCTTCACTCCATTGCCGCATCCAGGAGCCCCTTCTAGCCTGCAGATGTCGCTGCAGCCGTCACCGTTAATGTTGTTACCGTCATCGCATTCTTCATTTTCTTCAATAACACTGTTATTGCAAGATGGAGCAGGTATCAGATGGCATTGATCGCACCCATCATTAGGATTATCGTTTCCGTCATCGCAGCCTTCGCCGTCTTCAATGATTGCGTTCCCGCATCCAACGGCCCCTTCAACCTGGCAATACTCATCGCAGCCATCACCATTTATCAGGTTTCCGTCATCGCAGCCTTCTCCCACTTCAATTATTACATTGCCGCATTCAGGAGCCACTTGCAATAGACAGCCAACGCATCCATCGCCATTGTCGTTACTGTCGCCGTCATCGCACTGTTCTCCTAAGCCTGGCTGCAGGTCATGGTCTCCGCACCACTCTGCAACGCACTGCGGAGTGCAGCCGTCCTCAATGTAGATGTCGCCGTCATCGCACTGCTCTACTCCGTTGCCAAGAGGTCCAAGCGTCCCTCTTCCATTGGGCTGCTGGAGCCAGTTGTCACCGCAATAAGTCCGGGTGCATATCTCTGAGCATGTGCCCAAGTTATTGTTATTCACACCCAAGTCACATTCCTCTGCAGGATTATCACGAACACCATTACCACACGTAGGGCTGGGAGCAACATAATTAATAGTCAGGGTTGCTGTGTCTGAGATGTTAAACTGGTAAGGCGGGTCAGTAATGTTTTCTGATATCTGAGTAATCTTTTGTGCAATATCATTATAAATCCTTCTTAGCTCATCCACATCGCTGCTGTGATGATACTCTCCTCCGCTCACAGAGGCTATTGTGCCTAGAAGCATATCTGCCTGACTGCAATCCTCAACAAGCCCAAAGGCTATGGTGTAGAAAATAACATCCAAATCATCAACTGCCTTGCTCATTGAGAAGAGGGTGTTGCCTTCTGCTGCTTGGCAGTAAGGGTCAGTGCAGCCTTGCACCTCCTCATCGCCACAGCCGCTCTGGCCATTTGTGTCGCAGAACCCGTTACAAACAAAATTTCCATAAACGCTTGAAGTGCTTGTGCATGAGCCTTGGGCGCAGTGAGTAGGGACTCCGTCAGTCATTAGGATGATAAACTTATTCCTTTCAGGAAGGCTGAACTGATTTAATATGTCATAACCTTTATTAACAGCGCATGCCAAGCAGGTTTTTTCTTTTCCCTGAGGAACAGCAGTATCGATATAGCCAATTATTGCTGCAGTATCTGATGGGTCGCCGGTATAAGCCTTGACTTGGTCATCGTGTATAAATATCGGCCAAATCCTATTATTTTCATAACTCATAACTGTTTGAGTAAGGTTCTTGTCGAGGCACACTGCCAGATGCGATTTCCTGGCATCTGCATAGCCATAGAGTTGCTGGCAATTCGTAATCCCAGTGCCCTGAATCCAGCTATCCACCGCCTTCTTCATGCTCCCTGAGAAATCAGTAATTAACACAACATCAGCCTTTCCTCTTCTTGTATAAGTCCTGCCGTCTCTTGTTCCTCCCCCTGGGCAAAAGGCTTCTACCTGGATGCTTTCACTGGTCGGAGTGAACCAGTCCTCAGGATTATTAGGTATGATGGTAATATTCCCTTGAGCATCAGGCCCCCAGATGATGAAATTATTATAATCAGATAAGAACCTGTAATCTAATTGGTCAATAGTGCAGGGAATATTAGTTATGTTATCAACCATGTTCCTAAGGTTATAGTGATAACCAGGCTGGCTGCTTATATCAAAGGTTATTGTTCTGTTAGATACATTAAGGACAGGATTGACAACGACGCATCCAGTGTAGCTCACATTAATGCAGGCATTAGTGCTCTCGCCCCAAGGATCCGTTATATTGAAATAATATGTTTTCCAGAAAGAATCTGTTGAGTGAGCAGGGTCAATACTAATGTTTAGCTTCCTCTTGGTGTTAAAATCATTATTAAGGCTGAAGTAAGCTCCTCCTGCTGACTCTATAAAGGAATCATAAACCCAACTCAAGGTGTTCAAAGCATCGTTCGGGTCAGTAACCATTGAGCCGTCATCAACATTCACTAGCCTGTTTGTCTGGCCGCAGGTTATGTTTTCAGCCCGGCAGCTTCCAAGAGGAGGCTCATTGTTTCCTATGGGAGGCTCGTTTAATCTAATATAGAGCTCAGAAAGGTTAAGCATGCCCACTGTTGAAGAATAGGCAGAGAACTGAATATCGCAAGGATAAGCTAAGCACTGGGCAAGATTGGATTGAATCAGGCTTCTGAAATCAGTGCAACTAGCACGAGAATCACCACCACAATTAGCACCATTCCAAACAAGGTTTCCTGAGAATGGTACAGAATACGCCCATCCTCTCATGCTCATAGGAGAGGTGGAGTTGATTATGGGGGTTGTGAAGTTCTGCTCAGATATTGTTCTGGCAATCAGGTTGTAAATCTCTGTAAGGGTTTGCGCGTTTGATGTGTTATATCCTTTACCGCCAGTAAGAGCTGAAATTTCATTTATAAGATTGCAGTCTGCTGTATTTTGAGTGCTTGTATAAACATTACCGCAAGCTCCAAAAGCTATTCCGTAAATTACAATATTATTAGCAGCAGCCAGGTTAGCCATGGCCCTTACATAAGCCCGGGCAGTTACATTCCTTTGATTTCCGCAGATTTGTGATGGGCTACTGCCTGTTGCATTGCAATTAGTCCAGCCATCAGTCATTAAGACCATGTATTTTTTTGCATCAGGCTGTGTTGTAGCTGCATTGAGAAGCTCGTTTATGGCAAGCTGCATTCCCTTGCCCATAGCAGTCCATCCGCTAGCGCTATATGCATTGATGGTGCTAGTAAGCAAATTTATGTTATCAGTTAGGTGTAGGTCTAATTGTGTGGAAGCATTGTCATGGTAATGAACCAGCCCCACATGAACATAGTTAAAGTTCACATTGTTCAAGAAGCTTATATCTGCTGCCTTTGCAGCGCTCATCTTGGTCCCCCCAGTTGGAAGGTTAGTATCCATGCTTCCAGAAGTATCTGTGACCAGGATAACATCTGCTGGATTAATGTTCTGGCCAAGGATGTCAAATCCTTGTATCCTCATCCTCGCCTCAGCCACTGTGCCATTAGGCACGCTAACAAAGAAATTATGGGTTATACGGTTTTGCGGAAAGCTCACGCTTAATATGCTAAAGCTATTATTAAAATAAGTGACCTGAGCATAAGCTGTTGCAGATAAGATTATAATTATCACAATTATAACTAAAGGAAGCAATACTTTGCTAAGACTGGCTTTTTTATTCTTGTATAATCTCATTTTTCTTTGATGGCTACCCCATTTCTTTGCAATTGCTCCTGAGAGCATCGTTTATTATAGCGTCGCAAAAACCACCCTCTTGGCTATTTGCCATCTCATAATAAAACTCGTCTAGGCATTCGGTTCTCTGATTGCCGCTAAGCTTTTCGCAATCTTCTTTTTGCTGCTTCAATAAGGCATCATTGTTCAAATAATAAAGCTCATAGCATGCTATTTTCTCATTTACATTCGTCATAACATAACAATCATGCAGGTATTGCCCTATGATAAGAGTCTTTGGCTCGTTAAACCCTGGCGGCACATCCTCTCGCTTGCCAGTGATGATATCCATCTTTATCTGCTCCAATTCTGCTGTACTAAGCTCCTTGGCAGGCTCATTTGCCTTTGCTGGTTCCTTTGCATTAGCGAGTTCAACGGGCTTCTCCTCAATCGTTCCGGACTTCTTTTGCAGCTTAGAGCCTATGAATATGACTGCGAGTATGAGGATGAGAAATATTATCACTATAATCCCTTTTAAGGCTGCTCGTTTTTGCTTTGTTGATTTCATTTTCGTTGCTTTTCTTATTCTTTCTTTATTTTTATGGTGTGCCATAAGTTTCAGTATTGTACAATTCTAAAGGATACTCGGGCGCTGTTACCAGTGAGGTGTATAATATTGCAAACCCGAATCTTTTCTCATCTATAACCTTTTTTGTTACAAATATTTCGTGAATTATTTCTTTTACCTTATCGCCGCTGAATGCTCTTCTCTCAATCATCTCGCTCGTCATGGAGAGCAGGTTGGCGTCAGTATCCATTAACTTGGGGCTGGTGCTGCAAACAACTGCTTTTATACTCTGATAATTAGGGCAATCACACCTGCTCGGATCATTAACATTTGTGCACAAATCAGTAATTCTTGTATAAGCCAGGACTCCGATTATGTCTTCTGACATCTGCTCTGTGAAATAGATGGTTTTATTCACAGAAGCGTACTTGTAGAAGATAAGCGCTATCCCCATTATAAGGATAATAAGAGAGATTACCAGGTCCAAGGTGAACACATACCCTTTCTTATTGAGCCTTCTCATTTTTTGCAAATCACCAGGTTCATCTGAACTATTCTGTTATTGGTAGGGTTGCCTACGTCAAAAAGCACTGGCTTAATCATGGCTAAGGCCTGCTTATACCTGTCGCAAGGGTTTCGGTTATTCGTAATCATCTCTTCTTGGCATCTTGAGCCAGAGCCAATCTTGCTTAGCCTTCCGAGTACGCTTAGGCCTTCATCGCCCATTCCAATGAATTGGCCATCATTATCCTTAAAGTACAGGCAAGCATCATATCCTTCTTCATCCATCCCGATGCCGTGAGCATTTCCGATTTCTCCTATAACATAAGAATCAATATCAGCAACAGTGTTTGCAAAATTATTTAATCTTCCTTTGGTTACCCTATAATTCCTAAGAAAAGCAATGCTCGGGTCAGAGTTATCGAACTTAAGGTTGTTCTCCAGGTTGCTAAACACATATTCAAGCTCAAACTCGTGCTTTTGCCCTGTTCTTTGTGCCAAAACGAACAGGAGTATGAAGAGGATTATGAATACTATGAAGACTATGAGTGTGGTGCTCATGTCAAAGGTGATCATCTGTCCTTTCTTCATTTCTTTCAACCTTGCTCTATGACTGCCGGATTATTATTCGAGTGCTATCTCCTGTTCCATTCTTAATGATGGTGAGATTAAGATCATACGGGCTGCCAGCCACCACGTCGATTTTTGGCAAAAAAGCCCTGGCAAGCGTTCTTCCAGTTTCATCATCCCTTATAGTCAGCATATTATCAGGAGTCTTGTTAATGTCTATCCTAATCCTAACACCGTTAATCTTTTCAGGTATGATTAAATTGGATTTAAAGTCTGATTCTGAAAGAGAAGCAGTAATTACTCTGGCCTTGATATCCTTTGCCACGGTTTCAGGAATGTTTCTTGCTGCTGTTGTCTTCTCAAGCCAGTCCGGGTAGAAGCTGATGAGCACAGCAAATACAAAGATCACGATAGTAAAGATTACTATGAATTCAGCTGAAACCTGCGCCTTCCTCATTCTAATCAATCAACGGTATAATATATACTTTTGCTTCACTGCCCCCAGCAGCAGTATCAATTTTGGTCTCTATCTTGAACTCCTTTCTTCCAGGCTTAATCACAGAGCCGGCAAAATTATAAAAGTTGCAAGAATTCGGAGAACGGCATTCAGGTATAGCCTCAGAGTTATCCTGAGTATTAACCAAATCCGGATGGCCAGGGGGAGCTTCGGCAATCAGAGGCACGTTTGACTGGAAGAAGAACTTTGAGCCTTGCTTGGTATCATTTAATATGATGCCGACATAGTAATGAAGCTTATCACCCTCATTTATCTCAACAACAAACACCTTCCACACGCTCTGAGGCACGTCATACTCAACTATTCTCTTGGAATACAACCCCAAGTAATAGAGCTGTTTTGCATTAGTCACAAACCCGTTGCCTATGTCAACAGCTTTCTGGGCATTCACTGTGCCATAAACGCTCTGGTTTGCAAGCGAGTACAGGAAGATAACCGCAGGGATGATAATGGCTAAGAGAAGGAAGCCAGTCAGGATAAGATACTCTACTGATATCTGTGATTTATTCGCTAACATAAACTCTAACTCCCTCTTTTACAATCAAAAGCCAGCAAGCCTCGTATTTTAATACGAGGATGAATGGCTTCTGGCGTCCCAAAAATTTTTCTATTTTTGTGACCCTCAAACCCCTTTTTTTAATGTAAATATGAGGATTATAAAATAAATAAAAAAAATTTAAGCAACAAAATTCCGCTGAGCTTTAATAAGCGGATTGAATGCACTTAAACACTCACTCGGAATTTTGTGCGCCAAAAACCCCGAGTGGTTTTTGTCGATTCAAAACCTTATGAAGCCTTCACCCTTAGAGAGCCTGTTGATTCCTGGGTTATGGCGCCGTCCTTGTACTTGTATTGTGTCTGCAAAGTACCTCTTAGGAGTTTACCAGGTAATGCGGTAGTCGTTGGGATAACCACCTTAGCAATTTCTCCCGGAGGCAACGAAACACAATCAGGGTCGTCTGTTATGGGACAAACGTTATTTGTATTATATACAGTAGATGTTGAAAGTTTTTCCCCTGGGAAGTGGACTCCGGAGTTGTCCTGAATCGTCACAGTTAATAGTTCAATTGGCTTTTGGCCAATGTTCCTTATACCTAGTTCAATAGTTGGTGCACCGGAAGCGACAAACTTCATCTCTTCGCATTTCAAGTCACCACTTCCTCCAACATCGCACTTGTCTGGCAAGTAGCTTCCCAGGTCTATGATGTTGAAATAAAGCAGTCCTCCAATCACTGACAAAGCCACCAGGATCACTAGACCATAGATGATCATGGTTTCTATCGATAGCTGGCCTTTCTTATAGCTCATATTCATCACCCTTTTTTGCTTTTTTGCATATTTTATTTACAAAAAATTGCGCGGGTTTAAAGCCCGCACTTGTGTTCAGCCTTGCTGAACATTCAAAACTCATTTTGAGTTTTGTAAAGTGCGCAATTTTTTGACCAAAAATTCGCGATTAAGCGAAGAGCGTAAAGTTTCGCCCTTTAGGGCGGAGGCAGCTCCGAGCAGCGAATTTTTGTTACAATATCTTCTACTCTTAATTATTAAGACTATCCCTATTTAAAAGTTTCGATAGTTAGGCGTCGAGCTATCTTCTTAGAACAATGGCTCCTGAGGAGCAGTCGTAGTTGGCTGTTACCAGGACTATGATGTCCAGGTTTTTTAGGTTAGTGTTCTTCAGGGTAGTGTGAAGGTTGTAGAGTATGTCAGCATGGCCTAGGTGGCCTTTCTCAGCAGAGGCATTATAAATCTTGGCAGGGTCAATCTTGAGCTTTTTGCTCAGCATCTCAGTCTCTTTTAATGATAGTTGGGTTTTGATGAAATGGTTTATGTCAGTTATGTCCAGGTTGATGGCTTTCATGCAGTAATCCACCACCTTGTAAGAGTTCTCTACCCAGCGCTCAGTCATTTTTGAGATTATCTTTTTATGCTGCACAGTCTTTACTATGGCGATGGATTTGAATCTTTGCAACATGCGCTGTATCTTGGAGTCTTCATGCAGGCTTTTTAACAGGATTTCATCAATAAAATTGGTGTAATGGTCAATCACAAAGTTTGAGGAGAGGATTTTGTTGTTCTCAGCGTCCTTGCTCAGGATTACTGCTGCTGCTCCGTCCCCGAATATCATGTTCTTAATCCTCTCAGCCCCTCCTCTGAACAGGTATAGTTCGTCAAAGTCTTGGCTGGCAACCACGATTGCGTTGTTGATGTTGTAGTTGTTCTTGATAACATCATTGGCAATCTGGATTCCGATGAGCCCGCCTATGAGCCCGCCATCAATATCAAAGCCGTAGGCTTCTTCTGCTTTTATGTTTTCAATAATCCTGGAGGAGAAGGTTCTTGTGGTTTTCTGCCTTGTTATTCCTCTGCAGAAGATTATCACATTAACATCCTTTGGCTTTAGCTTGGCATCTTTTAGGGCTTCTTCCACAGCCTTGGTTGCCATAAAAATCTCGTCCTCGCCAGGCCCGGCAACATGTATTTGTTTTACTCCGTGGTCAGTAAGGAGGGCGTGATAGTTAAGATGATATTTTTTTGCCAGCTCCTTAACCTCTATTTTTTTTTTGGGAAAATAGACACCAGTCCCTTTTATTCCGATTATGTTTGAGGTAGGCATAAAAAAACACTCTCTCTTTGAGGTATAAACATTTTTTGCTTCAACTTTGGATACTATTTATATTGGTATATTAGGCTTAAACATTGAATAGTGCGAAGAATTGTGCGAATATGAGCATGAATAGCTTATAGCTGAGCACTGTGGCGACAGCATAGAATATGAGCTGCTTATACCCTTCCTTTATAGTGCCTGTCTTTATGATTGAGGTTATCATGGCAGTGGCTACAGCAATTATTACCAGTGCTATGTTGGAGAACCATATGAAGTGCTGGTCGTTAATACGGACAGCATTTATGGTAAAAGGGAAAACAGTGCTGGTTGAGACGTCAGCGACTTTAGACAACATTGACCTTATGAGGTCTATGAGGTGGTATGCCAAGGCAAACATGGCTGGCGCAATCACTATGGTAACGGCAGTCAGGAATATTCTGTAGCTGGTGACGCTGGCAATCACCTTTTTCCTAAGATACCTTATCACTTGGAGGTTATCATAAATCCTGGTGACTAGCTGAGCAGTCTGAGCTCCTTTTTTCCAGCTCGTAATGATGAGGTCAAAGCTTTCTTCAATAACGTCTGAGTTAAAATTGTTAGTGAACTCCTTGATAGCAAGCTCTATGTCCTTTCCCAGCCTAATCTTTTTGCACACCCTCCCAATCTCTTCACTAAGGTAGCCGAACTCTTTCTCTGTTGAGTTCTCAAGCGCCTCTTCAAGGCTTTGGCCAGCCTTAAGGTTAAGTGACAATTCTGACAGGAATTCAGGAAAGGCTTCCTCCATCTTCCTGACTTTATAATAGATTTTTGCATCCAGGTAGAGCCTGTACAGGAACGTGGTAATGGTCATTAGAATTATAAACAGGATAGGTATAATGATGACTACAGACGCCAGAATCATGATTATTATGCCGGCATTAACAAAGTATTTCGTGGATAAGACGATTATGTCAAGGACCAAGGCGATAAAAAGCACTACTCCGACTGCAACGCCATAAGAATAATAAGGCACTTCTGAGATGCTGGCGCGCTCCAGGTAGTTGATAATGCTCCGCCTGTACTTGTGCGGGATTATGGCATCCCCTAAAGTTTCAGTAAGCGATCGAAGCTTGCTCTTTCTTAGGATAGCAGGAGCTTGGGCCGGAGCATTGCTTTCATTCATAATTTCACCAACGGCCTAGTGTTCTGGAATATCTTGACAAAGAACAGCTGCAAAATTAATATTAATACGAGAAGGACGAGCAATGCAGGAAAGAACTCCACCTTGAAGCCTATCACAGAGAGGATTAATACCAGCCCCACCACTCCAACAGCAGGTATGACTGTTCCAAAAATCATGTAGAACATGGACAAGGGGTTGAGCCTTTTCTCATACTGCTCAATCTCAACAACCTTCTGCTCTGAGAGTTGCTGCAAAGTGGCTAAGAGGTTGGTCTGGATGTCTGTCCCGGTTTTCAATGATTTCTTGATAGGCTCCAACACCATCCTGAAGCTGTCGCTTGGCGTGTACTTGATAGCATCCTCTATGGCTTGGTCAACATTCTTTCCTACATAGATTTCTGAGGCTATTTTTCCAAAGTACTTACTGGACTTGGCTTTGGTGTAGGACACGCTCTCCATGGCACTAATGAGCGAGTTCCCAGACTCCAGGAGGGTGAGCAGCATCCTGCTCGGAGTGAAAATATCGCTCTCAATCTCCTGCCTCACCTTGGCCATATTAAATTTAGGAATATTCATGCAGATAAGAAAGATGATTATGAAAAAAAAAATAAAGAGGGGAATGGTCAGCAGGTAAAGCCCGCTTTTTAACAGGATCAGGAAAAATATTACAGAGACGTTCAGCGCAAAAATAATGGACATCACAACGCATTTTCTCACAAAAACTGATACACCCATATCCATTTGCGCTTTTCTCAGGTTTTCCTTTAGCTTAGGAAAAACCTTTGATATGAAGGCCTCGCTTTCCTCAGTTATTTTTATCACCAAAAAGCTTTTTCATCAGGTAGTCCTTGTTGATGTAGTAATAGCTTACTAAGAGAGCAATCTCCTCGTTGTTGGTTATGTTGTTCTCTGTCAAGTACTTGAGAATTTTGATTTTGTCGCTAATCTCCCTATCAACCTCTGACTTGCTAAGACCAGAGAAAAGCTCTAAGGTTTTATAGAACATGAAAGGCTCCCTGACTTTTACGAGCTTGTCCTCCCTGAAGTTATAGTTGAACAGCAGGTTATAGCCTCCGTCCTCCAGTAGCTCAGCTATCTGGAAGGTTCTTCGAGTGTTGGTTCTCCTGTTCCTGTTCTGCACAAACATCAGGTCAATAGCTGCAAGCAAGGACTTAGCTATCCCGATTGGCTCAGTAGTGAGCCTGATTATTGCCTCGTGGACTGTGTTGGCGTGCAGAGTAGCGTACACTGAGTGCCCTGTGTGCATAGCCTCGAAAAGGACTTCCGCCTCCTTCTTCCTCCTGATCTCTCCAACGATTATCCTGTCAGGCCTCATCCTTAGTGAGTTGACTATGAGGTCAAGCATAGACACCTCTCCCTTGCCCTCTGGGTTTGGAAGCCTGGTTTCCATAGGAACCCAGTGAAGGGTTCTTGGAAGCCTTATCTCGCGCGTATCCTCTATGCTCACAACCCTCTGGTTAGGCGGCATGAAGATGGTGAACACGTTCAAGGTTGAGGTCTTACCAGAGCCAGTGCCTCCCACAATAAGGATTGAGAGCTCGTACTGGATGGCTGTCCATACCATGGCTGCAGTGTAATAATCAATGGTTTTGTTAATGATAAAGTCTGTGATAGACCAGGGAGACTCTGCAAATTTCCTTATAGTGATAGTGTTTCCCTTGGAGCTGATAGGGGCAAGGGTTGCATTAACCCTGTCTCCTGTTTTTAATCGGGCATCCATGAGCGGCGTGAGGGTGGTTATCATCTTGTCCATGTTCCTACCAGCCAAGGTTGCGTAGTGGATTATCTCTGCCTCATCATCAATTATGACATTGGTCTCCAGCCAGCCGTACTTCTTGTGATAAACCCAGATAGGCTCGAATGCATTGTTGATTACGACCTCCTCAAGATGCTTGTCCCTGAGCAGGAATTCAATCTCTCCCATTCCCAGGCTTGTCAGGATGATATAGTCGCTGAAAATATGAAGCCGATCCTCTGTTAAGTCAGGAAACACTTCCTGCATCACAGCAAGAATTTTCTTCTTGTACTCCTGCTTTATCATGTCCTCCTCTTCATGGGTCTTGAACACTATGTTGAAGGTGATCTTGCTTATGACCTCCTCTTTTATCTTGTCAATCACCAGGCGCGTGATATCACTAACCCTAAGCAAGGATACTATGTAGAAAGGCACTGCTTCAAGCTCCTGCTTTATAATCTCAACCTCCACCACCATCCTATCAATATCAATGTTATAGCTGTCCATCTTGCTGATAGGGTCGGTAATCTTCTTGTCCATGTTCTTCATGAAATTAGCAAGATAATACTTGCGGACATTAAGATAAATATTCTTGGTCTCTTCGTCATCCCTGTGCCTCAAGTACCTGTACAAGTCATAGATGAGCTTGTTTGCAGCCTTGATATTCTGAAAGCTCTTAAAGAACTTTAGCTTATTAATGAGCTCTACCTCATCGACGTTCTTGAACTCTGGCTCTGGGCTTTTCAGATACTTAATGCTAGGTCCCTGGAGAGTCTTGTAGTCAATCTCGACCAGCCCGAGCTGTTCCAAGTACCTTGCAATCCTGGTCACGCTAGCCGCAGGTATCTCCAAGGCTTTAGCTAAGCTCAGAACAGTGACTGTTTTCTTTTCTTCAACAGTGTCAAATAGAGTATCGATTTTTGTGAGAAACATAATCACCCGCCTCTTTTTTGTGTTATACAGTATCCTTAACCATTTCGCCTTATATATTTTGCGGTTGTTAAGATCATTATAAAATATCCCGAACACTGCCTCTTTTTCGTTAACTTTTTAAGATGATAATGCTTCCTGGCCTTGTTAGGGGGTGAAATTTTGGCTGATGAAAAGGAAGTAGGCGCAATAACGCATTATTATACCAAGATCGGAGTGGCTGTGATTGAATTAACAGCAACCCTGAGAGCAGGAGACACTATTCATATAAAAGGAGCAACAACAGACTTTACCCAGCCAGTTGACTCAATGCAGATAGAGCATGAGCAGGTTGATGAGGCTGGCAAAGGAGAGAGCATTGGCTTGAAAGTCAAGGATCATGTCAGGGAGTACGACAAGGTCTTTGTTGTCAAATAAAACCTATTTTTTAGTCCTATTCTTATTCCTCTTTATCCCTTTAGCATTCTTATTTGCTATCATCTTATCCTTTATTTGATATTATGTTATTCTCATTTGCTATTATCATTTACTTCATTGTAGAATTCTTTTCCATTAAACTTATAAATAATGAAATAGAACGTATTATTGGAAGAATGCAGAAAATAGTTGTTATCGGAGGAGGCACAGGCTCTTACACTATTCTTAGAGGCTTAAAAAAGTACGATGCTGAATTCATAGCAGTAATAAACATGATGGACAGTGGCGGGAGCTCAGGCAGACTCAGGGACGAGTTCGGCTTCCTGCCCCCAGGAGATGTTAGGAGGGGGCTTATTGCTCTCAGCCCTGAAACCAGCATGCTTCGAAAGCTTTTTGAGTACAGGTTCAGCAAAGGACAGGGGCTTCAAGGCCATAGTTTTGGCAATCTTTTCTTGACAGCATTACGGGACATTACTGGCAATGATGCCAAGGCAATAGAGGAAGCTGGCAGAATACTCAACATTAAAGGCAAGGTTCTGCCTGTTACCACAACTGATTCCCATGTTGGGGCAATCCTTGAGAACGGCCAAGTGATTGTTAGCGAGGTGAACCTGGTTATTCCCAAGCATGACCCGCGCTTAAGAATAAAGAAAGTTTTTCTTGTGCCCAAGGCAAAGGCTTACAAGCCAGCAGTCGAAAGCATCCTTAAGGCAGATAAGATAGTAATCGGGCCCGGAGGGCTTTTTTACAGCATACTGCCTAGCATACTTGTCAGCGGCATAAAAGCTGCACTGAAAAAATCCAGGGCAAAGAAGATTTATGTTTGCAATATCATGACCAAGTACGGTGATTCAACAGGGTTCAAGGCTTCTGACTTTGTGGCTGAGGTTGAAAAGTACCTTGGAAAAGGAGTGCTTGATTATGTGATTTGCAATAACAAGAAGCCTTCCAAGCAATTGCTTCAAGAGTATGAGAAAGAAAAAGCAGGTTTTGTAGAGCCAGACCTTAAGGACACGAACAAATACAAAGTCATCAAGACAGATCTTCTTGACAACATAGACTTAGCAAGGCACAATCCTGACAAGTTGGCCAAGACTATTATGAAACTCTGAACAGGAAACCATGATTAAGCTGATTATCTTTGACCTTGACAACACCCTTTTTGACACTTATGGTCAGCTAGGTGTTAAAGTCCTGGATGAAATGATATACCGGATGAGAAAGGCAGGCTTGAAAAGGGAATATGAGCCAATCATCAGGGAGAAGTATCCTTTTACTGGTTTCAGGATTCTTGCAAGAGAGCTAAAACTTTCAGAGAAGCTCAGGAAAATAGGGATGTCTGCGTATGAAGAGATGGATTTATCTGGCATAAAGCCATATGATGATATTGCTGTGGTTGCCACATTAGAACAAAAAAAGGCTCTTGTTACTTCTGGCACAAAAGAAGTGCAGATGGACAAGATAAGGATTCTTGGCATACAGCACTTTTTTGATGATATAATCGTGGATGAAGCGATAAGCGTTGAGGGCAGGAAGAAAATATTTTCTGAGCTTGCACAACAGCACAAGGCAAAGCCAAACCAGGTCCTGGTGATAGGAGACAATCCTGATGTTGAATTGGCAGCAGGCAAAAGCCTTGGCATGGTTACTATACACATGATAAGAAGACAAAATACCCTGCGAGGAGAAGCAGATTACCATGTCAAAGACCTGTACGAGGTGAAAAGCATTCTTGAAGAGCAGATAAAATGAGAGAGAACAATAAGCCTGAAGAACCCGAAGAGCTCAAACCAGATTATTATTTCAAGGACATGAAAGCCTGCCCTTGTTCAAGGGCATTTGAAGGAATAAGTTATGTCTGGGAGGCTCTTGAAAAAAAGAATTCCCTGCTGGAAATCGAGTACAGCATTAACTACGGAAAGCTAGCCAGCACTACAAAGACAGAAGGCAAGATAAGAATAGGGAAGAACACCACCATAGACCAATTTGTCAAGATAGAAGGACCTGTAATCATCGGAGAGAATTGCACCATAAAAAAAGGAGCTTATCTAAGACCAGGCACAATAATAGGAAAGAATTGCAAGATAGGGCATAACAGCGAGATTAAGAATTCTATCTTATTTGATAATGTGACTATTTCTGAGAAGAGCTATGTTGGAGACAGCATCCTGGGCAAAGGAGCATGGGTGGCAACTGGAGTAACCCTTGGAAACTACAAGCTCAGCGAGAAAGATGTCAGAGTAATGGTTAATGGAAAAACTTATGACACTCATTTAAGAAAGTTCGGCTGCATAATAGGTGATGGAGCAAAGATAGGCAACAATCTTATGTTTAATCCGGGAACGCTCATAGGACCTAACACCATAATATATACAGAGATGCCAACCTTTTTCACTTCAGGCAAGATTTACAAGATTAGGCAGGCTATTGAAGAGGTAAGACAAAAATAAAACCACGCCTGCACAAACATAAAATATATATACTGCCCCTAAGAATTTTAGGAGGTAGAAGGTTAGAACTTTAGAGGAGGAGCACCATGGCATTTTTAGGAATAGGAAAAAAGAACCCTGAGAAGATAAGGCAGAGCATACGAGCGCTAGAGCAAGATGTTAGACAACTAACCCAGCTTCGTAATAATAAAGAGCTAACCACAGATTACCTCCGCAAGGAGCTTGAGAAACAGCCCTCTAACCAGGATATTCATGCAAGGCTAAGAGAAGCCGAGGATGAAGTTACGAGAATTGACACTCAAATAAACAAAATAAATAAGCAAATAGTCAAGCTGCAAAAGCAGTTAGGAGCTTTGGAGCGATAAGCTGGTTCACTGAAGAGCTGATGAGGCGATTAATGCTTCTTGTAGCCGAATCTCTTGTTGTACTTATTGTGGTCTAGAATTTCAATGATGAAGGCGATTATTTCAATTTCAACCTCGTCTTTCCTGATCGTGTAAAGCAGCCTCCAAAAACATGGCAATTCAACCCGCAACAGGTTAGTTACACAATATCTCTTTTTGTAAATTTTAGGGATTAATCTGTGTGGAATTGTATCGCCATAAAAGCAATAGGACCGGATAATTTCAACTTTCCTATCAATTGCGGACAATAACATCCGGTCGATTTTTGAAGAGCTCGCTTTTTCTCTTAATTTGTTATAGATTTGCTTTGCTTCATCAGAGAATTTTATTTTTACAGATTTTCTCATAAATGAATAACCCTAAGAACTGGTTTATATAACCTATCTATTAATTTCCGCAAGAATTTCCTCGTAAGTGGAAGCCTTTCGGATTGCTTCTCTTAATTTGGGGCTGTCATTAACAATCCACATCATGCCTTTGGCATTGAAAGCTATCTTATTGCTCCTGTCAAGATAATCAACAATGCTCATCAAAGTGTTATGATTCACCTTCTTAGGAAGCATCCTTTTCAGCTCCGCAACCTTTATGATGCGGTCTGCGTTATCCTTAAGAACCTTTTCGACCATGAGAATAGTGCTAAGCCTAGGAGAATGAGAAGGCTTAGGCTTGTTTGACTTCTTTTTATTCCGGGGCATATTAATCACAAAAAGTTACTAATTGATAACAAATAGATACGAATTAGTATTTAAAGGTTTTGGTCCTGTCCTCAACAACCTTTTTATATCCCAAGCATTTATCTTTTCACTATGAAATCCGAGCTAACATCATTAGACTTGCATTACCTTGTCAGGGAATTCCAGCAATTAGTTGGCGCTCGAGTCGATAAAATATATGAGCAGAGCGAAGACAAGAAAGAATTCTTGTTCGTCTTTCACAAGCCCAGCGTTGGCAAGCTCATGCTAAGGATTCATCTTCCCAACCTTGCTTATCTCACTGATTACAAGCAAATATTTCCAGAAACCCCTCCTGGCTTTTGCGTTTTCCTGAGAAAGCACCTGGCAAGCGGGAAGATTAAGGAAGTCAGGCAGAAAGGCTTTGACAGGATTCTTGAGATTGTTTTTGACACCAAAGAAGGCGTTAGGATTCTAATCTGCGAATTATTCAGCAAAGGCAACATGGTATTGGTTGACTCAGATTACAAGATTAAAGGGCTCCTTGAAAGCCAGAACTGGGAGGCCAGGACTGTTAGGGGAGGTGCAAAGTACGAGTACCCTCCGGCACAAGCAGATACTCCGAGCCTTGGCGAGGAGCAAGTAAAAGAAATTATTAGCAAATCAAAAATGGATTTAGTAGTTAAGACTCTTGCAGTTGACTTTGGATTAGGAGGATTATACGCAGAAGAGGTTTGCAAGAGAGCAAAGGTAGCCAAGGATAAGAGTAAGCTTGAAAAGGCAGAGCTAAAAACAATTGCTGATTCAGTGAAAGGATTATTCAATCAAGAGATAAAAGCAAACAAGTTTAATGACGAGATTGTTCCTTTTTACCTGGCCGCAGGCGCAACTGAACGAACTGATTATGAAAGCTTTAGCAAAGCCCTTGATGATAATCTTAGCGTCAAAGCCATGAGCGCTGCTGAGGATAAGGTTGTCAAGGAAAAGCAGACCAAGCAGGATAAGGTTAGGCTGGTGATTGAGAAGCAGGGGCAAAGGTTAAAGGAATTGGAGCAGAGCATTGCTGACAACCAGAGGAAAGGAGAGCTCATTTACGAGCATTACCAGGAGGTAAAAGAAATCCTTGATTCTATAAACCTTGACAGGAAGAAGATGAGCTGGGAAGAATTGAAGAAGAAATATGCCAGCAACAAAATTATTAAAGAGATTAATGAAAAAGAAGGGAAAATAGTTGTGGAACTCTAATCATTCACCTTCAAATTCTACAAGCTTGAAGACAGGGTAGCCTTTCAGCTTCTCTCTTCCTTTGAGCTCTGGCAGCTCAATCACAAAGCAGCATTCCACTACCTTGCCGCCTAGCCTCTCAACAAGCTTAATAGTAGCACAAACCGTGCCCCCGGTTGCTATCAAGTCGTCCACAATCAGAGCCCTTTGACCTTTCTTTATAGCGTCAGCGTGCATCTCAACAGCGTCCTTGCCGTATTCAAGCTCGTACTCTTCCTTAATAGTCTTGTGAGGCAGCTTGCCTGGCTTTCTCACAGGCACAAATCCCACTCCGAGCATGTAGGCAAGCACTGCTCCGAACACAAAGCCTCTGCTCTCAATGCCAACAACAACATCAACCTTCTTATCCTTGTACCTCTTGTAGAGCTCATCACACGTCTTCTTGAAAGCCTCAGGGTTCTGGAGAAGAGTGGTTATGTCCCTGAACATTACTCCTTGCTTTGGAAAATGAGGAATGGTCCTGATGGCTTTCTTTAAGTGAGAAGCAATCTTCTGCTTCTCATTCAAAAATTCTTCAGAATTTTTGTTATCGTCCATTTATCCACCTTATTTTATCTTAGGTATGGTTTTGAGAAATAATTTGATTACCTTTTCCACGTTTTGATTGAACATCTTAAGCACAGCTTCCCAAGTAACAGGCGCCTCATCGCACTTCCAGCAGTCATAGTCAGTTGACATGGCAACAGCAGCATAAGGTATGCCTGCTTCATTGGCAAGTATGCATTCTGGAGCAATGCTCATGTTAATCACATCAGCGCCCCAGGCTCTGAACATATGGCTTTCTGCTTTTGTGCTGAAACGAGCACCTTCAATCGTGATAACAGTTCCTTTTGGATGATATTTGAGCTTTAACTCTTTGCAGCTTTTGATAAGCAGCTCTCTCAACAACTTGTTAAAAGGCTCTGCCAGAGAAGTATGTATTGGCTTGTGGGGTTCGAATTGCTCATAAAAAGAGATGTGCCTGTGCCTTGTGAAGTCAATGAACTGGTCCAGCACTACAAGGTCTCCTCTGCCAATCTTCTCTCTTAAAGAGCCAACAGCTGTTGTAGCTAGTATGTGCGTGACTCCTTGCTCTTTCAGCGCATGAATATTCGCCCTGTTATTAACATGGGTTGGTGGGATGGTGTGTTCTCTGCCATGCCTTGCTATCAGAACCACGTTAACACCACCAATCTTTCCAGTCTTCAAGGTGCTGCTTGGCTTGCCATAAGGCGTATTCACTTCAACCTCTTTTGCATTCTTAAGAATATCTGGGTTGTCAAGTCCGCTTCCGCCTATAATCCCGATTTTAACCATTTTCAGCCCTGGTTCCTTGTTGTAGAGTATTTCAGGCAGAAATCAAGAAGCCATTCCTTGGTCTTGTTTTTTTTAGGAAGTTCAAAAACCACGTTGTTTTCATTAACTATCCCCCAAAAATAGATTCCCAGAGGATTATAGTATGCTGAATGTTCCTTGTTGCGCCCCAAAATCTTGTTATCCATATAAAACCCATTAACACAAACATCTTTCATCAGAGTAGGTCCCTCTTCCTTTTGAATATCCCGATTGTATTGCGTCATTAAGCCAACAAGCTCTTCAGGAGTGGTTTTGCAGTTCTCAAGAGTCATCTCTAGCTCAGACTTACCTTTATGCCTTGTTACAAGCTTATCGCACACAAGCATCTTACGCCTTCCCTCACCTCAAACCAATAGTTATTTGCATGGATTATTAAATCTTTTGCTCTGTCACAACTTTCTGAAAAGCGAAAATATTCCTAAAAAAGTTTTTTTCCTCCGAAAATTAACCATAGCATTATATAAAACACCTGCCTGTTTATTCAAGTCACCAATATACGAGGTGATAAGATGGGATTAAGCAATAAAAAAGAAGAAGAGCTCAGAAGGATGCCGCGCATCCAGAACAGGATAAAGGCGAGCAGGAACGGTAGGTACATCATACAGCAGACAGTCATAACTAGCATCAAACCGATAGAGTACTACAACGCCATCCTAGCCAACACAGTCAAGGTGAGTGATGAGCCTCTTGGAGATGATGAGCTCATGGTAGAGGAAGGAGCTGAGATTGCAAGGAAGATGAAATAGGCAGCAAGTGTTTTTTCTTTTCTTTTTTTTATTTTCCGACCTACAATAATGTTAAACTATTTGTTAAACCATAAGTTATATAAATAAGTTAAGCATAGCAAGAGGTGTTAAGCTTGAATATTGAGTATGAAGAGCACGCTTTTGTTAGGTTAATAGATAGAAGCTGCCAGTTCGGGTTAGACTTGTACGAAACCCTCGAAAGAATAGAAGAGACTATTGCTGAAGGCAGATTGTCAAGGTCAAAACATTCAAAGAAGAACGTTGTGTATTACAAATATTTTCACGACAACCTCTCATTTTTTGTTTTTTGCAGAAAATGCTTTGGCGGATTTGTCATTAAGACGATAATAATTAGTGAAGGAAGGGAATAAGATGAAAAAATGCTTACAATGCGGAAAAGAGATGAAGCCTGTCAGGACAATTCATGAAGGTGTAGAAGCAGACGCTTATCGTTGCTCTTCATGCAGGATGACTATATTTACTCAGGAACAAGCACTGATTTTTGGCAGGAAATTACAGCAGAAACTCCTCAAAGAGAAATACATCAAAAAGCCAGTCAAGATAGGTCACAGTTATGGCGTCATCTTTCCAAAAGACATTGTCCAAGTATTCAACCTTGACTCCAAAGGCACAGAGCTAGGCATAAAAGCAGACAAAGCCAAGAATAAGATAGAGATAACTGTGCTGTGAATTCTCTTAAAAAAGAAATTGGGCTTGCCGCTCTCAGTAACTACGCTACCGAGCAACAAAGTTGCGAGCGTAGCACCCTTTTCGTTAACTCTTTTAGAAAAAAGGTTAAAGGACAGCTTTCCGGGTCTCCCACACGTTTAGAGCACTGGACAACAGAACTAGCGTTCTGAGCCTAGTGATTGCATCACTGGACATCTCGACGTAAGGTATTTAAACAAATAAGTTCACCTCCTAATTATGGTTTCTGAGAGTCTTGCTAGATGTTTGGCAAAGCTTTGTGGAGACGGTCATGTCAGTCCAAAATATTTAAGATACAACAATACCTGCCCGGTTCTGTTAACTGAGTTTGAGGATGATATGGCAAAAGAATTTGGAAACATTCACTTTACCAAAGGCAATGTCAACTCCGGAGTTCCTTTTGCACAAGTGCAAAAGAGAGAAATCATTAACTTTATGCTTGCTCACCTCACATCTTTCAAAAGCGATGACATTCACATTCCGAATTTGATAAAGTCATCCTCGTTATCTGTCAAAATTTCGTTTATAAGAGCATTTTATGATGACGAGGGCTCTGTTGCCTTAAGATTTAAGAAGCATCCTGATGAATGGAAAAGAAGCATTACCCTCTGCTCTAATTCTCTTCAAATCTTACTGGAAATAAAAGAATTCTTGCTGTCTTTAGGAATTCGGCCTAATAAAATCTACAGGACAAAACCAGAAAGTCATTACGATAAATCATTTATTCTAAGCATAACCGGCAGAAATAATTTTTTGCTTTTCAGGGAGAAAATTGGATTTAAACACCCAAAAAAAGCTGCTGTACTTAACCTTCTTATAGCTAGTTACGGCGCTACTCCAATCAAAAGCCAGGTAAAATGTAATGAAATAAAGAAAAAATTGAACTTGTGTCGATCCCATTGCTTTAAAAAAGGACAGCTTTCCGGGTCTCCCACACGTAAGTGCAGTACGCCCCGGAACGTGTGCGTGCTTAACTCTCTCGTGGACCAAGTTCAAATCCATTCCGAGATCGAAACGGGATCGGGTGTGCCACGCAGCTATGACCGTCCAGAGTGATAAGAAACTAAGATGATTTAAAAAGGTTGCTGTTTTTTTAGACTAAGAACCCCTTTTCACAACCTTTAAAAACGCCTTTATCCTTTCTTTTCTTATTAGTTTTATGCTTTAATATAAGGCATTAATGGAGGTATTATCATGAAGCTTTTATGCATTGGCAGCGGTTATGTCGGTCTGGTTTCAGGCACTTGTTTTGCTGATTTGGGCAATGAGGTTGTCTGCCTGGATATTGATGAGAAGAAGATTGAGGCTCTTAACAAAGGAATCATTCCTATTTATGAGCCTGGCTTAAAGGAGCTGGTTGAGAGGAATATCAAGCTCGGAAGGCTGAAGTTCACAACTGATTCTGAAAAGGCAATTAAGGAGGCAGATATTATCTTTATTTGTGTTGGCACTCCTCCAAAGCCTAATGGCGAAGCAGATATGAGCTACACTTATGCTGCTGCTGAGAATATTGGCAGGTTCATTGATTCTTACAAGATAATTGCTAACAAGAGCACTGTTCCTGTAGGCACTGCTGAGAAGGTCAGGAAGATTATTAGCGAGGAGCTGAAGAAGAGGAATAAGAATATTGAGTTTGACGTGGTCAGCAACCCTGAGTTCCTGAGAGAAGGAGCTGCTGTCAAGGACTTCCAGAATCCTGACAGGATAATCATTGGTGTTTCTAGTGAGAAAGCAAAGGAAATCCTGGCTAAGCTTTACAAGCCAATAAGCAGAACTGACAAGCCAATTGTTTTTACAACTGAGAAGAATGCTGAGCTCATCAAATACGCGAGCAATGCCATGCTTGCGACCAGGATCAGCTTTATGAACGAGCTAAGCCAGTTGTGCGAGGAGATGGGAGCTGATATCAAGGCTATAGCCAGGGGCATGGCTTTGGACACAAGGATTGGGCCAAGGTTCTTGCAGGCAGGCTGCGGCTATGGAGGCAGCTGCTTTCCAAAGGATGTTAAAGCTCTCTCCCACATGCTTGAGCAGCACGGCTTAACCTCCAACTTGATGAGGACAGTGGATTATATTAATGAGAGGCAGAAGAGAAGCCTTGTGCCTAAGCTTAAGAAATTCCTGCCAAAGCTTGAAGGAAAAACCATTGCTGTCTGGGGCTTGTCTTTCAAGCCAAGAACTGATGATGTGAGGGAATCGCCAGCATTAACAGTTATTGACCAGTTGCTGAAAGAGGATGCTCAGGTAAGGGCTTATGATCCTGAGGCAATTGAGAATGCAAAACAGCTTTTCAAGAAAGGCGTTGTGTTCTTAAATACTTCATATGAAGCTCTTGAAGGCGCAGACGCCTTAATCATCCTCACAGAATGGGATGAGTTCAGAGAGCCTGACTTTTCCAAGATGAAGAAGCTGATGAAGCAGCACATAATCATTGACGGCAGGAACATTTATGAGCCAGCTGATATTGAAAAGCTCGGGTTCAAATACAAGAGTGTGGGACGCTAAATGTCTTATACCAAGCGCGCTTTGAAGGGTTTTGTTATTGTCTTTGTAATAAATATCTTGGCAGCCTTTCTCGGCTATCTTATAAGGATAGTGCTTGCAAGGAACTTGAGCATTGCAGAGTACGGGTTGTTCTTCTCGATTTTTACCTTTGTCAGTCTAATAGGCATTTTTAATGGCTTGGGAATGGGAGAAGCCCTTGTTAGGTATATTCCTGAATTCCTGGTTAAGAAGAAGCATGACAAGATAAAGAGCGCAGTGATTATTGCGCTCTTAGTAACCCTGGCCACTGTCTTTGTTATCGGAATTCTGCTGCTTATCTTCTCGGATTTCCTTGCAAAGCATTATTTCAAGAATAGCTTGGCTGCTCCTTTACTCTTATTATTCGTAATCATAATGCTCATCTCAAATCTTAAGGGCATATTAAGAGTGATTTTCCAGGCTTTCCAGAATATGAAGATTTACTCTTTGATGTACCTGGCAGAGAACTTTGCGCTCCTGCTCATACTCTTAGCATTCTTTGCTTTTCAGAAAAACATTTTCAGCGCAACCACAGCTTACATTGTGGTTTATGCTCTTATAATTCTTATATTCTTGCCTTTGCTTTTTAAGGTTTTTAATTTCTTCAAGCACAAGGCGTCAGTTGAGAAAGAGCTTTTTAACAAGCTCTTGAGATTCGGCATACCTGTGACAATTGCCGGCATAGGAGGACTAATTATTGTATATACAGACACTCTTGTGCTGACATATTTCAGGAGCATGGAAGAGGTGGGGATTTACAATGTCGTGGTTCCGACTGCCATGATCCTCCAGTTCTTTGCCACCTCAATAGCTGCGGTTATTTTTCCAATGGTTGCTGAGCTATGGGCTAGGAAGAAGAAGCAATACCTGGAGTTGGGTTTAAAGATGCTTTACCAATATTCCTTTGCAATCATCCTGCCAGCAGTCCTGGTAGTGCTGGCTTTTTCAGAAACAGTGCTTCGCCTGATGTTTGGAGAAGGCTATGTAGGAGGAGCTTTTGCAATGCAGATTCTTCTCCTCGGGATAATCTTCCTGGGATTGCACTCCATCACCTCAACCATACTGGGAGGGATTGGCCAGCCAGCCATAAGCACCAAGATTCTTATCCAAGGAGCAGCTCTTAACTTCCTCCTTAACTTATTATTCATACCGAGATTAGGAATAATTGGTGCAGCCTTAACCTCTCTTATTGCTTATTTTTATGTGGCAATCATGTGCATTCTCAAGCTTAGGCACTTCATCAAGGTACAAATACCCTGGCTTAACTGGCTCAAGATTGCTTTTGCAGGAATACTCATGCTTGGAATAATCTTTGCCTTGAAAAGCGTTCTGGTTCTGAACACCTATTCTGAAGCAGTTATTTGCGTGATTCTCGGCGGGCTGTTTTATTTGTGCATGATTATGATGATGAGGATTGTTGACTTAAGAGAAATCAAGTCCTTAGTTGCTCATATTCTTGGCAAATAAACCGATATAAACAGACAATTAAACAGGATTTTATCGGTTACAAAAAAAGCATTAAGCGAGGTTGTTGATTTTATCTATTCACTCAACTGATTTGTTATAACCCTTATCACTCAGAGGAACAACAGGCTTGCCTTTGAGGTAGTTGAATGCTATTTTTAGTGAGTTCTTCATAAAAGCTGGAAACGGGGTTGTCAAGAATGTGGCTACTGCAAAGCCAACCTCTATGTTAAGCAGCGCTAGTGGAGAGAATAAGAAGCCAAGCACCTTGTGTTTTTTCAGGTAAGCTTTCTCTGTTTCCTGAGTCACTCTGCGCCTTTGCCTTAATAATTCCTTGGTGCTGAACTTGGATATATTAATACTTAAATCCCTGGCATCCCCCAGTGCTTGCAGGAACTTGTCCATGTCCTTTATTTTATGTTTTATCTGGTAGAAAAGAGGAGTGCCCGGGTAGGGAGTGGTAAAGAATGGCTTGGCCAGGATTCCGTGCCTTTTACAGAACTCAATGGTTTTGCCAACATCCTCTTTGGTCTCTCCAGGATAGCCAATCATGAAGGTGCCGCAATAAGGCATCTTGTATTTCTCCAGTGTGAGGATGGCGTTGTCCATCTGCTCGATGGTTGTTCTCTTGTTCATCAGGTTAAGCACTTTCTGGCTTCCTGATTCAAACCCAAAGTTCAATCCTTTGCACCTTGATTTTTTGAGCAGCTTAACAAGCTCCTCGTTAATCAGGCTGGCTCTCATAGAGATATCATAGGTGATGTGCTGCAGCTCGTATTTTTTAAGGGCGCGCATGAATTTTAAGACATCATTCGTGTTCAGGAAAGTCAGGTTGTCTCCGAAGGAGAAATGCTTTATCCCGTACTTGTCATGTATGAGTTTCATCTCCTTCACAAAATTATCAGCAGAGCGCCTTCTTGACTTGTAGCCGAACTGGTGGTAGCAGAAATTACAGTTAAAAGGGCAGCCTCGCTCAGTAAGAATCCCCACGACTCCATTCGCATATTTTCTTATAATCCTGTCAGCATCAATCAACTCCCAGTCAGGAGAGCCCACCTCGTCAATGTTCTGAATCAACTCCCTGGGCTCAGTGATTATTACTTTGCCATTGTGCTTAAAACCAATGCCCTTGATTCTTTTAAGCTCATCCAGCTTTAGATGCTTTTTCTGATTTTTTTGCTTTTCAAGATAGCCAACCAGCTCAGGCCCGGTTATCTCTCCCTCACCCAGCACTATGAAGTCAATATCAAGCCCTTTCAGGGTTTCATGAGGAGCAGAGGTGGGAAGGCTTCCTCCAACAATGATCTTGGCCTTTGGATGAATCTTTCTTAGATTAGGAACAAGCCATTTGAGATAGCGGTACACCGTTACTAATCCGCCAGTCCCTATAACGTCGCAGTCACATTTCTTTAGCTCTTCAAGAGCCTTTTCCCTGGTGTACCTGTGGCTGTCAATATCAAGGAATTCGACCTGGTGCCCTGCTTTTTTTAGGTACTTGCCAACATAGCCTAAGCCGTAGGGAAATGTTGACGGAGGGTATTGTTCCCTCAAGGGCGGATTTATTAAAAGTACTCTCATGCCGAACCATCTGCTTATGCTTTAATCTTCTTATGCTTTAACTTTGTTTGCGGTAATACTGAGCACCAGCCTTATTCTTCCATTTAATAAGTTTTTGGCTGTCTCATCTGTCTCGCAGACGCTGTTCTGAACCCTGAAAAAATACTTGTCCCTTCTACTTTCAAAGTCAAGCATAGGAATAGAGTAACCATCTGCTTTGCTAGTCACCAATTCTCTATTACAATCTTACTTTTCCTTTGAGGAACTTTAGAGCAGATGGGACTACTGCGATGTAACTTATCAAGTTCTTTTCTTTATTAATTGTTTTATATTCAACAACTGCCCCGGCCAGTTTAGCTAATAATATTCCAGCAGCAACATCCCAGATTTTATTCGCTTTTCCCCAACATCCGCCAAATTTCCCTTCAGCAAGATAGGCAAGATTCATTGCAGCAGAACCTGTACGTAGACAGCCTCTAGTAGAATCATTTACTTTCCCGAACATTAAGAATTCTTTACTTCTTTTCAAAGGATCATAATTTTTTCCTGAAAAAGCAACGGCAAATAAGGTTTCTTCTTCCTTTCCATCTCTAATTTTTATTTTTGCATGGTTTTTATATACGCCAATACCTTCCGCTCCATAGTATAAATCACCTAACATGGGATTGTAAATCACTCCGACGACTGGACGGCCCTTTTCCATTAGAGCTATAGAGACAGCGTAGAAAGGGATGTGGTTAACATAATTAACCGTACCGTCTAGAGCATCCACTATCCATTGATAATCTTTTTCATTTATCCCCTCTATAAATCCAGATTCTTCAGTTAAAAAGGGGATGTTCGGGTCATGCATCTTTAGGATCTTTATGATTTCATTTTCCGCATACTTATCAACTTCAGTAACTATATCTCTGAATGACTCCTTTGAAGACGCCTTTAAAAAATCATTAGAATGTTCATTTAGTATATTCCCTGCAGCCACAGCTGCGGATATAGCAATTGTTAACATTTTTTTTCTATTCATTATTTTAACCTTCTAAGTTTGTTTATATTGTACTTCCACTCATCTAATAAAAGTTCGTACAAAGCCTCGCTAGAATGCAAACGTATTGCTATTTTTAGGAAGTCTTTAGGTTCCAAAGCTTCAATTAAATATTTAATGTTGGCGTCTGCATCACTCGGGTTATTATAGCAAAAAGCAGCCATAATCCCTAAAATAATATTTTTTGGTACGATGCCGCAACTAATACATAGTTGTGCTGCTCCAATCAGTCTTTCACTTGGAGCCAATTTGCGGAAGGGTTCTCTTGCGACCCTATCGATCGGATCAAACAATAGCGTGTTCTTAAATCTTTTTAATTCTTTATTCGCGTACCAACCTACAAATCCTTTTTCAAGGTGAAATTTTCTTAGCAAAACACATTTCATCTCATTCATAGCACCCCTAACAATCTCTTCGGACATTTTGTTCTGCATAGCTTCGTGGAGATATTTTACCGATAGGATATTTCCTAAATAAGCAGCGATGCAGTGGGGCGTATTATGCAGATATAATTTCGCTAGCCATTGTTTTCTTAGTTCTTCTTTACTCACATATGTAACCTCGCCCCCTATCCAATCCACTTTTTTATCTATATAACAAACTCCATCCTCAGTAACTATTGCTAAAGGATCCTTTTCTTTTAATTCAGAAGGTGCTGAATTTGATGTGATAACATCCGGAATAGCAAAAACAACATGCGGATTGTTTGTTATTGAACTAATTAATTCAGGAATGGAGTAATCATTTTCACAACAGATTATTGGAACTGTGGTTTCCTTTAAGTTTTCCGCGATTGATAATACATTTCGGGGGCCAACAGCAGTAATGACAAAATCAACTTCACGAACCTTTTCTTTTTCTTCGCCCAAATTAAAACAATATTTCACAGGAACCGTCACACTTTCATATCTGTTATTCCTAGCCTTGAAAGAAATAAACTTTTTGTTTTTATTCAGCAGATTTCTTAAATTATTATTGATTTCTACATAGTAATACTCGTATTTTTGAGGAGAGAAGACCCAGGGTAGAAATCCCCTTCCAATGGCGCCGGCTCCGTATACTAACACTTTTTTATTCATTAGGGCGCCTCGTTACGATTTTGACAGCATTCAATACTCTTTGCAGGACCTTTTTAGCTGCAGGCTCATCATTTCCAGTTACAATTATGAAGCAAACGCGCTTAGTACAATCCACGAAGGATTCTACTACATCTCCTATATTATATCGAAAGAATATTTTTTCAAATCCAGGTATTTTTTCTGCTTCGCCTACACCTTCTATTGCGACAATTTTTCCCTGCTCTGGCCAAATTGAAGCGGTCAGACCAACCTTATGTTTTTTGTCCACTAATAATTCCGGAGAAAATTTCTTTCCGAGGGCTGTAAGAACAGCTACACGCAAAACATTCTTCCCTGTAGCTGCAGGGACTAAATATTGGCAATCAAATCCTCCAGATAAACGAGTAGTCATTTCAATTATTCTAGGACCTTGGTTTGTTAGTATCATATCTGCTTTTGCAGCACCGATCCGAATGCCAAGATCCCTCGCAACCCTTTCAACCAGAGAATACATCTCTTCTTGTATCTTCTTAGGCAACGCCGTAGGATGTCGTAATCCTAATTCCAAGGCATAGCCTTTACTTTTATCAAAGATTCTGTCTGTAATAAAACATGGATGAAATTTGCCATTAATATCAAATATAGTCTCTACTGTTTGTTCTTCTCCCACCCAAAACTTCTCAATTAAAGCACGTTTTGATCTAGAAACAAACATAGCATTTTTAACAGCTTCTTTTATTCCCTTCAAATCGCTTTCATAGAATATTTTAGTGCCTCTACTTCCGCTGGTGTCTGTGTTTTTTACAATCAGAGGATAGCCAATTTCCTTAACAGCAGAGCCCATCTCTTTGAAATTTCTCATATTAATGACTTTAAATTTAGGTACAGGATATCCTAATTTTCTCAATACCTCCCTAAACAGGTCTTTGTTATTTGTAATATAAGCAGCGTAAGGATCCACGCCCGGGAGGTTTAAGGATTTGGCCAGAACCGCCATAGTTACTGTAGCATCTATTCCAGCAGCTAAGACTCCGGATATTTTTATACCTGAACCTTTCAAACGGAAAGCCTCTTCCAAATGTCCTTTTGTATCAAAGATGTCTGCCTCAATAAATATATCCGCTTCTTTAGCACAGATACAGGACCGAGTTCTATCAGAAACAATAACCTTATAGCCTAAATCCTTTACTTCTGAAATTAAAGGAAGCTGAAGTAATCCCCCTCCTATAACCCAAAAAAATTCGTTTTGAACGTGATTCATACCTATTTCACCATACATGAATTTATTTCTCTCCAATCGTCAGTATTGATTTTGAGCCGCCTTTTATCCAAGAAGCTATTTTCCACTTGATGGCTTCTGGCAAATTCCGGTAAAATTTTGGCTTGCAAATAAGGGCAGGCTCTAAGAAAATCACCTTGAAGCCGTACATTTCAAGAAGATTTCTGAGGCTTTTAGGAGTGTAAGGTTTAACATGAGTCGGGTCATTGTAGAAATTTTTATAATCCATCTGCCAGTTAGGTGTGTTTATTATTACTATCCCGCTAGGCTTGAGTATTCTCTTGATTTCCCATATTATGTTGTCAGGTTTTTTTAGGTGCTCAAGCACAGCGTTGAAATGCACCACGTTAAAGCTCTCATTCCTATAGGGAAGCTTGTTTTTTTCAAAATTAGCCCTGTCGATGTCTATGCCTTCTGCTTCATAACCATATTTCCTGCAGGTCTTACTGAAATCATCAGTTCCGCAACCAAGGTCTAGTATCTTAGATTTGAACTTCCCGCCTACAATATTCTTGTAAGTCTTTATATATCTTAAATTCCAGCGCAGCCAGTGTGCATCTGAAAATTCAGACTTAAGATTTCTATCTCTTGTTTTTCTGTATTCCTTCATCATTTTATACGATGTCGAAGATTAATCGTTTTTGCTTTAAAAACTTTCTGCAATTCTTTTCCATGAGTTTTGTACGCTTTTGATTTTTCAACAGGTTAATAATTGTTAAAATTATGTCTTTTTCGTTCACACTAGCATAATGCCCTAAGTACGTGCTAGTTCCAAATTTTTTAAAAGCCTTAGCAGCTGTGTTGTTCCTTTCAGAATCACTAATAAGTATGCAGGGCAGCCTCGCAGCAGCTGCCTCATAGGCACTAACTCCAAACAAGATTATGCTGATATCAGAGCTTATCATGAGCTCAGCCATATTGCTAACATTTTTCTTGACTATAAACCTCTCGTCTTTTACTCGTATGTGCTTGTTATGAAACCCCGGACCCATTACAACTGTGCACTTGAAATTCTGCTTTATTTTTTTTAATGCGCTTATTATCTTAGGTGTGAGATTATGGGCGTCGCTTCCTCCCATTGTTACTAAAATGTGAGGTTTCCCTGCCCTGACAAATGATAAAGGTTTTCTCTTGCCAAAGAACTTCTTGTCAACAATAACATAGTCCCAACCGTAATAAAGCCTGCCTCGTATACCTTTGAATAATCTTTTGTCACTATGGGCCACTGGGTAAATCACAACATCAGCATTCTTTCTTCCATCGCCAACATTATCCAAAAGCATGATTTTGGCCCTTGTCTTCTTCAATTCCTCAATATATTTTGTGCTTACTAGTTCTTTCAAATCAATCAGAATTTTGTTTACGCTATTCAGTGCAATTATTTTTTTAATTGCTCCAATTTCTTTATTCTTGCCAATACTCCTGTTTAACTTAATTGCCTTAAATTTATTTTTTTCAATGATGCTAACAGCTTCTTGGTCCCGGGTTATGAAAATAACCTTGGTTTTTTTTCTTATTTCTTTAGCAAGAACAATGCACCTTTTTATATGACCAAAACCAACAGCATACCCGGCATCCACTCTGAAAGCTATTTTTTGATTCATTATTAGTCTGTGTGCCTCTCTTTTCTCTCCTTTTACTCTTTCAGAGGCTGGTTTTTCCATAAGCTTGGAAAGATCACGCTCTTTTTTATGCCGACAAACCTGTCTTTTAGCTCATTCATGCAATCCTTAAAATCTATGTCCTTTTCCACAATATCAATATCGGTTTTCAACTGCTCTAAGTTGTCCACTCCGAAGACAACAGTGTTGATACTGGGATTATTGTAGGAGAATAGCAAGGCTGCCTCTGCCCTAGTGAGCTTGTGGTTGCTTATTATGCTGTCAAAGGTTTTCAGGTATTGCTTTGCCTCTTCAAGATAATCAGGAATCCCGTCTTCTTCCATAAAAATCAATCCTTGGAGGAATGCGCTCCTGGCAAAAACCTTTACTTTGTTTTTCATTGCTGCTTCAAAAAACCCTGTTTTGTTAAGCCGCTGGTCAAAAACGCTGTAAGGTACCTGGATATAATCAACCGCGGCATTATTAACAGCATAAAGAGCGTCCGCTTCCTCATAAATCGATACTCCGATGTTCTTTACAAGCCCCTTTGCCTTGCACGCTCTCAATGCAGCAACAATCTTGTCATTGTAAATGTATTCTGGCGTGTGAAGCAGGTAGCCGTCAAGGTAATTCCTCCTTATTCTTTGAAGCGATTTTCTTATCTCTGCTTCAATAAGCTCAAGTATTTTCTGAGCATTGCCTGCATTTTCCGGCGAAATCACATGAGGCCTGAGCTTGGAGATTATCTCCACTTTGTCCTTGATATTTCTTGTCGTGATGAACTCCCCAAGTATTTCCTCTGCATCCCCGTAAGCGTTTGCAGTGTCAAAAATCCTGATTCCTCTCTTATAAGCCAGGTCAAGTATTGCAAAGGATTTTTCTTTTGAGGGCTTGCCCTCTTTATTGTTAATCCCGTACTTCATGCCGAGTTGCACTGTTCCTAGGCAGAGCCTGGGTAATAGTTTTTCTTTTGATTGTGTCTTTTCCATTTTTTCAACCTGATACATGATTAGTCAACTAGCCTTCGGAATCCTGTGTGGCACACAGGGCCTTCAAGCAGTTCTTTTACTCTGTTCTGCTTAATTGCCTTGCTTATCATGCCAAAGACCTCATCTACATTTTTCAGGTATTTCTTAACATGCTCTTCCTTATGTGCATAGCTTACAAAGACATGGTCAGAGGCAAGGAAGCCTCTCTTAAGCATCTCCTGGATGAACAAGGTCTTGAGTTCAAGCTTATTATCATATTCAAATGAAAATCCAGTTATTGCTTCAGGCACAGAAACTTTGAGCCTGATGCTGTGCTTTTCAGCAAGCTTTCTCCAGCCCTCGCCAATCATGCTGCCGATTTTCTTCAGGTGAGCAGGCACATTCTTTTCCTGCATCTTCTTGATGGTCGCCAGCGCAGCTGTCGGCCCAATCCTCTCAGTCCAAGCAGTGCTGCTGATAAAAGTTGTTTGTGCAGCATCCATTACTTTTGCCTTGCCAATAATAGCTGCCATTGGAAAGCCATTGCTCATGGCTTTTGAGAAAACAGCAATATCAGGGTAGACTTTCAGGAGCATGTGGACTCCTCCTATGTTCTGCTTCCAGCCAGAAGACACTTCATCAAAGATTAGTACGCATCCATGCTCATCAGCAACCTTCCTTACTTCATGAAGGAAATTGTCCTTTGGACCTGCATGTCTGAGAGGCTCCATCGCAATAACGCCTACATCATGCTCCTTAACCACCTTTTTCAAGGATTCTATGTTGTTGTACTCAAAAGGGATTGCTGTGTTTATCAGGCTTCTTGGCACTCCTCTTGGCTCTAAGCCAGGCATCAGGTTTCCGTCCAGGTTTGAGTCATCTGCAAGGTTGCTTGCAATATACCAGTCGCTCCAGCCGTGATAGCCGCAAAAGGCTATCTTGTCCTTTCTTGTGTGCGCCCTGGCTATTCTCACAGCAATAGCCATTGCTTCTCCGCCAGTCCTTGCATAGCGCACCATCTCAGCCCAGGGATGAATCTTTATTAGCAGCTCTGCAAGCTCTACTTCTTCTGGCGAGTTCAAGGTTGCTGTTGAGCCTTTGTCAATCACTGCCTTCACAGCCTTGTTCACATCATCATCAGCATAGCCCAGTGTGCAGGCGCTCACTCCCATCAAGCTCATGTCAATGTATTTGTTCCCATCAAGGTCCCATATCTCAACTCCTTTTGCATGCTCAAAGTAAGAAGGCCAGTTCTCTGGCAGGAACATCTCAGAGCGCTTGCTTAATAGCTGTGTTCCTCCTGGTATGAGCTTTTTTGCTTTCTTCCACAACTCCCTGCTCTTAGGGCAGTCCATGAATTTTGCTTTCTTTGTTTTTGTTTTCATCATCATCACCTCGGTTTATTTCCAGAATTCCTGGTAACCCTCTTTTCCTATGAAATGAATGTTCCTTTTCACGAGCTCAGGGTTTCTTTTGAAAAAATCAAGTACATCACCCATGCCAAAGTTTGGCTTTTTTGAATAGAACTCCTTGTAAATAGCTTCGACCAAATCAAAGTCTTCTTGGTTGTCCACAGTCCAGCGCATCTTGGAGTAATCAACAGAGCTGGTGTGATTCCACACCCTGAATCTGTCAGGCCTCTTCCATATGAACGGAGTAACATGCTCTCTTTCCATATTCTCTTTTGCCTCTTTCCAGGCAGTTTCAAGGACAGAAAAGCTGAAAATTTCCGTGTCCAACCCATCAGGGAATCTATGACCACTGAATTTGTCAGTTGCAGCTACTGCGCCAGTTGCAAGAGATACATAATCATATTTGTTGGAAGTTAAGAATACTTTTAAGAGGCTGCTTATTACGTGCGGGTCTAATAAGGGACAGTCAGCAGTGAATCTTAGTACAACATCAGCCTTGTACCTCTTTGCTGCCTTGTAAAACCTGTCCAGCACGTCATTCTCGCTTCCAGAAAAGCATTCGATCCGGTTCTTCTTGCAAAAATCCCTAATGACATCATTGTTCTTGTACTCGGAGGTTGCGATCACAACCTCATCAATCTCTTTAACCCGCCTGATTCTGTCAACAAGATAAAATAGCATTGGCCGGCCAAGTATAGGCTTTAATACCTTTCCAGGCAGACGCGTACTCCCCATTCTTGCCTGAATAATCGCAACAATCCTCTTGCTCTGGCCATCCTTGTTTTTTCTTGTCATTTTTTAGATGTGGAATGTTCTTTTAGTGATTGCAAGTGGGGATGGTTCATATATACCTTGTTCAGGTTAGCCACGACATCACCTTTTTTGTTAAGGGCGAGATTACTCCCCTTTTTGATGTCCTCAGCAGCCTTCTTTCCCAGAACATTGTAAAGTTCTTTGGGTGGCAGTGAGCCCTCTGGTGAAGGCCTTACAATCATAATGTTTTGCTCTGTTAAAACAGTTCCTTTAGTCAGGTCTTCTTTAGCCCATAGTGATCTTCTCCAATGAACCTCAATCTTTTCACCCAGGGCAGGCGCCCTCTTTACCTCTCCCAATGATTTTTCTACTGCTCTGATCTTCATAACCCATTCCTTTAGCTCATGAGGTTCAAGAGCAAACTTGTGGTCAGGGCCCGGCAGAGTCTTATCAGGGGTGATGTGCTTTTCAACTATGTTAGCACCCATCAGCACAGCATAGGCTGAGCTGTCTGTGCCGAGCGTGTGGTCTGAAAGCCCGATGGGAATGCCAAAAAGCTTTTTATAGTAAGGAATGGTCACAAGATTAAGGTCTTCAATCTTTGCAGGATAGGCTGAGACACAGTGCATTATTGCAATCTGGTTGTTGCCCTCTGCTCTTATTGCCTCAAGAGTCTCCTGGATTTCCTTTTCAACTGCTATGCCTGTTGATAGGATCATGGGCTTGCCTTTTTTTGCAGCATACCTTAACAAAGGGATGTGGGTCAGCTCATAGGATGGCACTTTGAACGCAGGCACTCCGAGCTCATCAAGCCAGTCAACCTTTTCCTCGTCGCAAATGCTTGATAGGAAGATAATGCCTTTTTTCTTGCAATAATCAGAAAGTATCTTGTGCCATTCCTTTGACACTTCCAATGAGCGCAACATCTCAATCCAGCCTTCCTTGTAGCCATCATAATACTCGTTAAAAAGCTTATTGGCGCTAAAGGACTGGAACTTGGCAGCATCGCAGCCAGCATCAACAGCCATATCAATCATCTGCTTTGCCTGCTCAAGCTTACCATCATGATTACAGCCTATCTCAGCAACTATGAAGCAAGGCTCACCATCACCAATCAATTTATTTCCTATTTTGATCTTGTTCATAGGCTGAATGCTAGGCGCTTTTTCACGCTTGTCATCAGGACTTTTTCTCATGTTCGTACCTCTTTAATCGCCTTAATAGTCTCTTTTGCACACTCAACAATATACTTAACATCCTCTTCGCTCATGCTTGGAAATAAGGGCAGAATCACAATCCTGCTAAAGGCTTCTTCTGCAGCAGGGTATTCTTTTTTAATCTCCTTTCCCAAGCCAAGCCTTTCCTGGTAATAGCTAAAGTTATAGATAGGAATATAAAATGAGTGAGCACCAACTCCTTTACTCTTCATAAAGTTAAGGAACTTGTTCTTGTTAATGCCTTTATCAAGAAGTATGTAATAAAGATGCCAGCTGTACTTGTTTTCTTTGTCAATGTTTGCAAGCGGAGTTGAAATTCCCCTGACTCCTTTGAAAAGCTTGTTGTAAAGCTCAACCAGTTTTGCCCTCTTCTCTATGAATGATTCAATCTTTTTCAACTGGCTGATTCCAAGGGCGCACTGCATGTCTGTAAGCCTGTAATTCCTGCCGAGATAAGCCATATCATACTCGTAAAATGCATCCTTGCCGTATTTTCTTAGCTTGAGCTTGTCATTCTTGAGCATCCCATGATTCCTCAGCATTCTTATCCTCTCAGCGAACTCATCATTTTCAGTGGTTACCATCCCTCCTTCGCCTGTGGTTATGGTCTTCACAGGGTGAAAGCTGAAAGTTGTCAGGTCTGCCAGGCAGCCAAGCTTCTTGCCGTGGTATCCTCCTCCAACAGCATGGCAAGCATCCTCTATAAGGTAGAGATTATGCTTTTTTGCAATCTTGCTGAGCTTGTCAATCTCACAAGGCCTGCCTCCGAAATCAACGTACAATATTGCCTTGGTTTTCTTTGTTATCTTTGCCTCTGTCTTCTCAGGATTAATGTTCAATGTTTTTATGTCTATGTCGCAGAAGACAGGCTTCAGGTTGTTGTAAAGAATGCAGTTAGCGCTTGCCATGAAAGTTAAGGGCGTGACTATGACCTCGCTCCCCGGAGACAGCTGAAGGCATTGCACTGCCAGCTCAAGAGCTGCTGTGCCATTAGCCACTGCAATTGCATGCTTGCAGCCAATGTACTCTGAGAATTTCTTTTCAAACTCCTCTACTTTTGGTCCTGTGGTCAGGAAATCGCTTCGCAAAGCTTCAGCTACTGCTTGTATGTCTTCCTCGTCGATTGACTGCCTTCCGTAGGATTTTAGAAACGGGTTCATCTTCAGACCAGCCCATTTAGCTTTTCTAGCTTTTCACAGCATGTTGAGCTTTTTGAATATCTTATAAACCTTTTCTTTGCTTACAAGAACATCCTTTGAAGAGTAGCTCTTCATCTTCTTCTCATTAACCTTTTTTCCTTTTTTATGGTATTCTCCTTTCTGGACGCTCTGGTACTTTTCAATAGCAGATGTAATCACGTACATGTTCTTGAAGTTATAGGTTCTTGGGATTTCTGCTTCATTAACCATGATCTCATGTATCTTTTCACCAGGCCTTATTCCTATGATTTCAACATCGTTGTCTGCTTTATGCTTCTCTTTGAGTATCTTGATTAAATCTGTTATCTTGAAAGAAGGCAGCTTAGGAACAAAGACTTCTCCGCCAACACCATACCTTATGGCATTGAACACCAACTCAACAGCTTCCAGAGGAGAGATTATGAACCTGGTCATCCTGGAATCTGTCAAGGGAATTTTTTGCCCTGACTTTATTTTTGACTCAAAGAAAGGAATAACAGAGCCTGTGCTCTCAAGCACATTGCCGTATCTGACGCAGACATACTTTATTGGCTTAGAGCCTTTGCTATAATTGCTTTCAATAAAAATTCTCTCACTAACAAACTTGCAGGCACCGTATGTATTTACAGGCATACATGCCTTATCACTCGATATAAAGACAACAGTCTTGACATTATTCTCCCAACAAGCATTAACTACATTGAGCGTGCCCATTATGTTGGTTTTGATGACTTCCTCAACATTGTATTCAAGTATATCAATTCTTTTCAGGGCAGCAGCGTGAATAACAATGTCAACCCCTTCCATGGCCTTCTTTAACCTGGGGTAATCCCTAACATCCCCTATTAGGTTTCCTATGACGGGATTATGATTAAACTCTTCCTGAATCTGGTGATGCTTCACTTCGTCTCTGCTAAAAACCCTTATGCTGTGAGGCTCATATTTTAGTATTTCTTTTACTAATGCTCTGCCGAGAAAACCAGTTCCTCCTGTGATTAATACAACTTTATCCTTAAAAATATCCTTCATTCAAACCACCATTTTGTCATTTTGACACCTTTGAAATATCTTTTATAAAGGATGCTGGGCGTTTTAAATAGTTTATGGTATTATATTCTTAGCTGATTATTCTTAACTGATACTTTTTATTTTGATGCTTTTTTCCAGAAGGCGTTCTATCTCATCAGCCACGCGCTCTGCAGCCCTGCCGTCGTTCTTGTAGTGATAATAGTTGGTTATCATTTTAATTTTGTTCTTAACTTTGGTTGATGTTCCTTTGTTTTCTAACTTTCTTAACTCTTTTGTTAAACTACTAAGACTGGGAATTTGAATAATCCCTTCTAAAAAAGAAGGCAATCTTATACTGGAAGGAGGTCGATGGCAAATAACTATTTTGTTCATTAGCATACCTTCAAACCCTGCGGTAGAGGCATCAGTCAAAACATAATCCGCAACTGAAATCAAGGGATAAACATTATCCTTGTTATTAACATAAGTGAGAAGAGGGTTCTTTAGTTGTTGAAGCTTTTCTTTTATTTGAGCAACCTTACTCTCGCCAGGGTGGGGCTTTATTATGAACTCCAGATTACCCAATTCTCTTGAAACCCTGTCTATCTGGTTGAGATAGCTCAGATTAATAGGAGATGGTGCCCACAAAACTTTTTTTTCCTCCTTTAAGAGCCGGTATTTTTTAATGATCCCATCGTGGTCATACTTGCACTTGAATAAAAGGTCAAATTTAGGATTCCCGGTTATGCGAATAATCTTGTTAGGATAGTTGCATTGGCTAAGAAGAATTTTTTTTGAATATATGTTCCACACGCATTTGATATCAGGCAGCGGCCTCCAGAGTACAGAATTACGGTTTAAAGTTTTCTTGTCTTTTATATGCGTGTGTATGGTAATGGGGTGTATTAATTCGTGGGAAAGTGCTACGGTTTTTCTTTTTTGGCCAGTCCTCATGTTAAGCATGAACGCCTTTCCAAGGATATTTTCTTCCTGGTCCAGAACCAACACTCTATAATCTTCTTTTTCAATCACTGCCTCGGCAATGTTTTTGCAGTCACAGCTTATATAGTTCAAAGCTTTGAACAGGAGCTCTAGCTTTGGTTTAATCAAATCATAATAATCGTATCCCTTGTAAATAAATATTCTTTTGAAGTAAGGGTTATTTTTAACCGTTTCCCATCGCTTTCTTAAAATTTTAAAGTCCTTTTCGCACTTAAGGAAATGTTTTAACGAATAATAATCACCTATGTAGGCCTCTTTTTGTAAAAAGAATTTTTTGACAAATCTTTGAAGATTGTCTAGTGGCTCGAGTTCCTCATACCTTAAGTCTTTGTTCTTTATTTTCTTTTTATTAAGCTCTTTTATAATGCTTCCAAACATTGAATTGTTTTCAGGAAGGTCATACTCAAAGCGGATATTGCTAAGAAACAAGACATCCGCTTTATGGTTATTGTGTTTTCCAAGGGTCTTTCTCAGGCGCCCGAGAAGATACCTCATGAAAAACCTTGCCCTCAGGATGTTTCTTACAAAAAAGGCATTATTGTAGAATAAACCCAGCTTTCTTTTTATATATTCTTCTTCCAGTATCTTGATTGTGAACTTCTTTTTTTTACTTACCAGATAGGCACATTTTTTAAAGGTTTCATAATAAAAATCATGAATTTGAAGCTCCAGCTCTTTCTTCTCATTTACATTATCAAGCAGTTCTAAATAGTGCAAAATCACCATCAAACCAGGTGCTTTGGAGAAAAAATCATCACGATGCATTAGGTAAGCGAATATTTCTGTGTAATTTATACCGTCAACTACGAAGTATTTTCTCATTTTTGAGCGTACCCTCGACCACTCCTTCCAGAAATAAGGTGTTTTGACTAAGCGGTTGAACCAGATAGTATCCTGATCCGAATTCATCATTATCCTGTCTTTCTCGAAATCTAATTTGATAAGCATGCATTTCACTTTTTATTTTATTTATTCTTTATAAAACAAAATTCGGCCTTTGTTGAATATTTCTAGTTGGATCTATTTAAAAACGACTCTTTTATAAACTTTATGAAGATTAATTCTTGTTGAAGTATAGAATCAAATCGCCCTTTTATTTTTTCATTACGCAATACAAGGTGGGCTTGATAATGTTGCTTTCTGCGATTTTTTTTATTAAGGGGAACATGAACATCAGTCTTTTAGGCACCCGATTTTTCAAATGCCGGGTAACCTTATAAGGCACTTTTTTGAAAGAAATTTCTGTGTAATTCAACTGCTTGAACATTTTTTTTAAGGAAAATTTGGTTTGCGATGAGCAATGGCCCTTCCTGAGGTTGCGGATTTGATGCGGATTATATATCAGCTCATACATCACTTCAATGTATTTTTGTGGCGTAGCAAACGCATAGATTCCTCCTTTTTTTAACACTCTTCTAACCTCTTGAAAATGTGCTTTGATGTGCGGCAGATGCTCTACTGTATCCAAACTCAACGCCGCGTCAAAATAATTAGACTTAAAAGGCAGCTTGTCGCTTGTAACTAAACAGTATTTTATATTCTTGTTTTTTTTCTTTGCATAGCTTATGACGACTCTGCTGATATCACATCCATGAACATTATGAAAGCCTTTATTATATAAATAACCTAGGAAATAGCCGGTCCCTGAACCGATTTCCAGAATTTTATAATTCTTTTTGAAATTCAGGCTTTTAAAGAATTTTTTGTTTGATGCAAAATTCGAAAATTCATATTCCCCATTTTCTATTTTTTTTCTGTATGTTTCATCCATTAGTTTTGCTTCCTTCTCTAAATTATCCATTTTTTCATTCCTTCATTCTGCAAAGCTCAAAGACAACTAGGCACATGATAATAAAATATCTCCTTCTATGTCTTTCGCTTTTATACCATACGCTTTAGTATTAAAATATTTAACGAAACATTGACTAAAACATGTCTCTATACTGATCCACTGTAAAGGAGCCGAAGAGTTTATAAAAAACTTGTGATTCTTTTCTTTCTATGCAGTTGAAAAAACTTAAGGTGGCCATAATCTGTGATGCAGGCTTTCTCACAGGCACTTATACTTATTCTATAAACGTGACTGAGCAGTTGTCAAAGCTTGGTTGTGATGTGAGCCTTGTAACTCCTGTTCTTCTTCCTGACGTAAAAGCAAAACAGCTTGTGCTGAAATGGCCTTTTTTCAAGATTCCGCTTATCGGCAGGGCTTCCTGGCTTTTGACACTTTATTTCAGGCTTTACAAATACAACTTTGACATTATACAATCCTCCTGGTACGGAATGATGAACCTGCTCCCCTGCGGCCTCTATAAAGACAAGCTCAGGATTACTACCTTGTTTGACGTTGCCGGGGACAATAAGCAGTTCAGGGAGGGGCAGTTATACCTTTTTATTGTTACCAGGATACTTCAGCCTCCGCACCTGAGGTTTAATGATTTCATAATAACCTCAAGCTATCGTTCAAAAGACCAGATAATAAAGCTTAAAGGCATAGCCAGTGAGAAGATTGGAGTAACGCACTTGGGAGTTACAGATGCTTTCAAGAGAATTAAAGACAAAAAAATGCTCAGCAAAGCCCAAAAAAGGCTTAATCTTCCTGAAAGGTTTATCCTGAATGTTGGAGGGATAAAAATAACGCGGAATAGCCTGCGTATTGTGAAGGCCTTCAGCATAATAGCAAGAAAAAATCCTGGCATTTCCCTTGTGTTCTCTGGAAAACTTGACACAACATCCAAAGCCTCAAAATACCATGAGCTTATAAGCCAGGAAATCAGAAGAATGGAGGCTGGTGTGCGTAACAGGATACTCTTCCTGAATAATGTGTCCCGGGACGAACTTAAAGCAGTTTATTCCCTGGCAACTGTTTTCCTGATGCCGTCACTAGAAGAAGGCTTCGGGCTTCCCTTGCTTGAAGCTATGCGCGCAGGAGTGCCTGCTGTGACTTCAAAAATCTCATGCATGCCAGAGGTTGCAGGAGATGCTGCACTATTATGCAACCCTTATGATACCAGGGATATAGCATCTAAGGTTGAGAGGCTGTTGAATGATAAGGCTTTGGCTAAAAAATTATCTTCTAAAGCTGAAGCCCGTGCCAAAACCTTTACCTGGGAGAAGACTGCAAAGGAAACAATCAGGATATATGAGCAGGAATGGAGAAAAAAGTTCGGAGAGAAATATGTGAAATATGTGCTTTGAGAGAAATAAGGTGCTTTTGATGCCGTTGGGCGATATATTATCTTTTTTATTATCTTTTTTTTCTGACAATAAACTGCAGGGTGGGGGAGTAGAGATAAAAAGGAATGCCTATTCCTGACAAGAGCTTTGCAACCCTGTTCTTTATGGAAGAACCCTTCAGGGTTTGTATATAGTCCCTGGTGGTGGCTATTATCTCAAACTGGTTTTTGATGATTTCCTTCTTAAGCCTGAAATAGCTTATGAAAAACACAGGATAATCAAAATATCTTTTGCTGCTCAACTTGACAAAGAACCTGTGGACTGCCAGAGGGAACCAATGCACAAACCAGAGCCTGTAGTGATTCTCTAAAGGGAAGAACCTGTTAGGCACATCAATATAAGCTATGCCTCCTTGCTTTAACACCCGCTTTATCTCGCTAACAGTTTTAGAAAGATTGGTGGTGTGTTCGAGTACCTGGTCGCAGATCACTATGTCAAAGGCATTGTTTTTGAACGGAAGAGCAAGCTTTTTATGAAGAATAAATTTTGGGCTTACTCCCTCGGAACATCCTCTCATCCTGGCAAGCTCTAAGTCTTCTTCCAGCTGGTCTAAACCAACACTTTCAGCACCCTTTAATGCCCATGCAACCGTAGCTCCGCCTGTGCCACATCCAAGGTCCAGTAGCCTGGTTTTGCTTAAAGGCTTATCATAATACCTTAAGATGAAAGGAACCTGTACGGTGTCTTGCTGTTTTAGCTTGTTCAACTCCAGGGACAGGATACTTCTGTATTGGGAATTCTTTTCTGGAAAGGCTTTAAATACATAGGCTTCAACAAGCTGGTTGAATTTTTTACGCGATATTACTTGCTTTATCATTGCATGTGAAGGATACCTCGCCCTTTAGGGCGAGGAGGTCATTTTATAATTTTCTTGTACTCCTCAATTAATATCCTGCTCTGCACATCCCAGTTCAAGAAGGTTTTCATTTTCTTATAGCCGTTCTCTCCAAGAGCAATTCTTTTCTTGTCATTTTTCATCAGCTCAACCACTTTCTCTGCAAGCAGCTCTGGATTATTGGGCGGTATGAGCACGCCTGTTTTGCCATCATCAACCACTTCTGGTATTGAGCCGACATTAGTGCAGATAAGTGGTTTTTTAAAGGCATAGCTCATAGGTACAACAGCTGACTGGGATGCTTCTATATAAGGCATTATTACTATTGAGGCTTTCTGGAATATGGAAGGGATTTCTTTCTCATCCAGGAACTTGTTTATTATTTCAAGATTTTTCTCTATTCTAGGAGTAATGTATTTTTTGTAAGGGCTAAGGTCACCGTCTCCAGCAATGGTCAGCCTTATTCCCGGAATCTTCTGCTTTATCATAGGCATTGCCTTTAATAAGGTGTCCAGGCCTTTGTACTTCAGAATCCTGCCAAAAAATAATATGTTATTCTTATCAGGTTTTATTCCTTTCTTAACCCACTTAAAGAAAAAGGACCATGCGCCCATATACATCACAACAATCTTTGATTCAGGATAACCTTTCGCAACAAGCATTTCCTTTAGTTTTTTTCCATGCACAACTATTCTTTTTGAGACCTTGTTCAGCACATTATTAACATGATTGGTTATTTTTCCCCGCATCATCTCTCCTGGGTGGGAAATCACGTCGTGCTGGGTAACAACCAGGTTGTACTGCTTTATGAAAGGCAGAAACATCAAATACCAGGGATGATTGTCTACAAAATGGATTATGTCGGGACTGATTGCTTTAATCTTCTTTACAACCCTGATGAAAATAAAAGGGTTAAGGCTTAGCAAAATGGTTTCTATTACCTTCGGCGGTGCCTTTATTCGTATTAGTTTTATTTTTTTATTGAAAAGCAAAGTATTTGAGTAATCTGGGATAAGAACATGAACTTCATTATTCCTGCTAAGCGAGTTGGCCAGCTCAGAGGCATAGTGCAGCATCCCGCTCCTTCCATACAGTGCGCAGATAAGTATTTTCATGACCTATACAAACCCTCATAAGCAGACATGACTTTTTTCCATTCAAACCCCTTTATCTTTTGCAGGGCTTCTCTTCCTAGCTTGTCCCTCATGGCTTGGTTCTTTACAAGCGCTCTTACCTGATTGGCAAAATCATCAATATCATCTTTCTTGCACAAAAACCCGCTCTTCCCATTCTCAATAAGGTCAGGTATGCAGGGAATGTTGCTGGCAACGCAAGGAACCCCAAAGCTCATGGCTTCCATCACTACTCCTGGCAAGCCTTCGCCTTCTGCTGGCAGGAGTAACACATCGCTTGCTTGATAAAGTTTGTGCATATCTGTTCTCCAGCCTAGGAACAACACCTTTTTTTCTAGTTTTAACTCCTTAACTTTATCTTCGTACTCTTTTCGCTTTGGCCCGTCTCCTGCAAGCAGGAAAACAACATCTTCTTTTCTTAGCTTGTGAGCAATCATTATTATCTTATCAATCCCTTTCCTTGGAACTAATAGGCCTGCATAAAGCACAATCTTTTTTTCAGAGCTAATGTCTAATTCTTTTCTTAAACAGGTTCTGTTTTTATTAATGTCCTTCAGGTTATACTTGGGAATATCAATGCCTGTAGGTATGACTCTTATCTTCTCTTTGGGAATGCCTGCTTGTAAGGCATAGGGAAAAAGGCTTTTGCCGTATAGCGTGATTATGTCTGGAGTTCTGAAAATCAGCCAGCCAAACAGTTTGTTGTAAATCCTGAACATGGCATCCCAGAACTTTCCCATGCTAAAGCTGTAGCCAGGCACAGTATCCATGGTGAGTATGAGCTTCTTTTTTGGGAAAAACAATTTCTTTGCAAGGATTATTTTGAGGCTGGTCAGGTAATAAGGCACCCAGATATGGATGATATCCTTATTCTTAAGGGCTTTAAGGGTGTTGATGCAGAACATGGGTGTTACTGGAATTGGTTGCTCTGAGCTCATGAAGGGCAGGTTAATGATTGAGTAGGTGTATATCCTGCTATTCTCAGCCAGCCTGCTGTGGTGAAGCGAGGCATCTCTTTTCCTGAAAAGTTTTTTCGGGATGAGGAGGCTTGTCTTGTAGCCTTTCTTTGTCAGGTTATAGCTTATCTCAGATATCGGTCTTTTAAGGAGTACTGGCGGGTTTACAAAGCAGATTCTTGGCTTTATCATTGTCCAATCTCATCTTTTCTTCTTCTCCTTAGGGTTCAGAACTAGTTTTCTCACAACAAGAGTAATTTCCTTTTCAATTCCTTCCAGCTTTACATAAAGCCTGAAGATAAGGTAGAACAGCACAATAATGCTGACATAAACCATTACATCTATCCCTCGCCCAATCCCTAGGAAGCTTGACAATAACCCTGTAATGCTTGGAAGGAATGATACGATTATGACTCCTATCCAGACTAGAATCCAGAAAACCAGCTCATTAATTGTTAGCTTGTTGTCCTTGAACCTCAGCACTGCTCTGCTCAGAGCGAACAAAGCAAATATTGCAATAAGGATTTGGATTATTTCCATACTTTCCCCTCCTCTGATGATTGACGTATCTGTCTGCCTTTATATTTTTTATGAACCCTAATCATATTTTATGGGAAATTTTGCGAAATTTCCCATTCAAAAACCGCGTGATAAAAATCTCTGCCTTTAGGTTGTGGGATTAGTGCGGTTTTTGTTATGCGTAGAGATGGAAAACTAGAAAACTATTTAAACCATTGGTTTTATCTCCCCTCAATTATCCAAACGTATTTTTGTGAAACGTATTTTGGTGGGAGGGTTTTTTGTGGCTCAGCATTCTGCTCATGAAGGAGAAGGTAGGGAAAGCGTAACTGAAACAACTATTGATTTCTCAAAGATTAAGAGCTTCTTCTCATTAAAAAATCTCAAGAGAAACACAGCCTTGCTAACAGTCATCTTAATTCTTATTCCTGTCATACTGACTGTTTATATCAGGGTCCAGCCGCAGTACCTGCCGCAGACAGATATCTGGGCTGAGAATTCTGTTAATAATTATTTCAGGAACCAGATAGCCCAGGCCATAAATGCTCAGTACCCTAATCTTCCTCAGCAGAACAAGGAGACATTAATTAACCAGCAGTTCGAGGAGTTCAGAAAGAACAACAAGGAAATGCTAGCCCAGCAAGTGAAGACTACTTCAGACTATTTCAAGGCCGGATTCCAGTACCAGGAGAACAATTATACTTATACCTTCCTCGGAGACCTTGACTCTTATTATTATCTGAGATATGCAAGAAACCTTGAAGAGAAAGGAAATTATTGTGACGAGGTAAAAGGAGGAGAATGCTGGGATAACCATATGTACGCTCCTTTAGGCACGGTTACAGGAAAAATCATGCATCCTTACGGGATATTTTATCTTTACAAATTCCTTCACCTTCTCGACTCAAGGGTTAATCTTATGCAGACATCATTCTTCCTGCCTACCTTCCTTGCGGTTATTGCAGCCATAGCTGCCTTTTTTGTTGGAAAAAAGATTATGAACACCACAGCAGGCTTCTTTGCCTCAATGATGCTTGCATTAAGTCCTATGTTCATCTCAAGGACTCTGGGCTCTGACACAGACATATGGAACATAATGTTCCCTCTCATAATAGTATGGCTATTCCTTGAGGCTTTTGAAGCCAAGTCTTTGCGCACCAAAATAATCCTTTCTGCTGTTGTTGGATTAACAATGGGAATCTTTAGCTTTGCATGGGGAGGTTGGTGGTACATATTTGACTTTATCCTCTTCACCCTCATCATTTACCTTGCGTTCAGCCTTATCAGGAATTTCATTGCTCATAAGCATCTCAAGAAAATTATAAGCCCAGAAGCCAAGTCCACAGCCATCATCCTTGTGATTGTATTCATAAGCTCAGCAGTTTTTGTCTCATTATTGCTCGCGCCAAGCTCTTTTAGGGCTGCATTCACAGAGCCATTTTCAAGGTTTGCAACTGCAAAGGCAGCTGCTCGTGAGAACTACTGGCCTAACATCCTGACCACAGTTGCTGAGATGAACGAGGCAGGCATAGAGACAATAATAAGCCAGACTGCATTCGGGATTAACCTCTTCTTTGTAATATCCCTCCTCGGCATAGTATTCACTCTTGTAAGGAAAAAGCCAGTGCTAAAAGAATACCTGATTATCGCGGCTTCAGCCCTTATCTTCATATTCCTGGTATCAAGAACAGCCTTTGGCTATAACTCTTACACCTACTTAGTAATCATGATACTTCCAATAGTTGTTCTGTTGTTATTCCTCTTATTCGAAAAAGAGAGCGCAGTAGACATTAAGCCTGCAATCCTGCTCACAGTATGGTTTGTGGGCATGATAATGGCAAGCACCAAGGGAGTGAGATTCATACTCCTTGTGATACCGGCATTCTCGATTGCTTTTGGAATTGCCATTGGCTACCTTCACCAATACCTTAGCAAGATGCTCAAGGAAGAGTTCAAGATTTCAGAATCAATAACCAAGCCAGCAATCTTCATCCTGCTATGCTTCTTGCTGGTCACGCCTGTAAGAGCAGGCATTAGCACAGGAAACAGCTTTACTCCGTCAATGACGAGCGGATGGTGGGAAACCCTGGAAAAAATAAGAACTGAGTCACAGCCAGACGCAATTATTAATTCTTGGTGGGACTTTGGCCACTGGTTCAAGTACGTGGCTGACAGGCGAGTGACTGTGGACGGCGCAGGCCAGCACTACCAGCTGGCTCACTGGATGGGCACAGTCCTTGTAAACAATGACGAAGAAAAAGCAGTTCACATCCTTAGGATGCTTGACTGCGGAAGCTTTCAGTCATATGAAACATTGTATGCAGAAACCAATGACGTGCTCTTCTCACTAGACCTTCTGAAGCAGGTGATACTGCAGGACAAGGAAGATGCGCGCAAGACCCTTGAGAAAGCAGGCATAAGCAAGGAAACAATAGATAAAACCCTTGACTATGCTTTCTGCAAGCCTCCTGAGAATTACCTGATAACCTCTGAGGACATGGTTGGCAAGGCAGGAGTGTGGGCTCACTTTGGCTTATGGGATTTCAAGAAGGCATACATGATAAGAGAGGTAAAGCCTGCAGGAGCTGAGGAAGGAATAAGGATTCTGAAAGAGAAATTCAACTACTCTGAGGATGAAGCCACCAATCTGTATTATGAATTGCAAGCCTTGGACTCAGACAGGGCAATGAACGACTGGATATCGCCCTGGCCTAATTACTTGATAGGAGACTGGTCTCCTTGCAGCTTAGAAAAAACAGAGCCAAATAAGGAAGAATCAAACCTTACAAATACCACAACCAATATTACTTCTGCTGAGCAAGAGGATGCTGGCCGCATTATATGCCCCATAGGCAGGGAGATTAACAGGAATGAGCAGGCTAGAGTTGTTATTGATGGCGCAGTGCTAGACCTTGGTGATTACAAGAACTCAAGCTTGGTTGTCAGCTCATACGACCTTACATCAGGCTATAAGGTCGGCACAGGAAAAACAATACCCTCAGCATTCGTGCTCTTCAAGGAAGAAGGCATTGAAAGAGTAGAGCTGGAGAACGCCACCTTTCCCTATGACGTGCTGATTGACATGGTGGAGAACAGGAGCATGATGTGCGACCCTCATCTTTCAGAATCATTGTTCACCAAGCTATTCTACCTTGACGGCAGGTACACCAAACAGTTCGAGAAGTTCTCAGAGCTCACAGACATGACAGGAGCAAGGATAAGCGTGTGGAAGGTCAAGTGGGACCCGCAGTTCTTTGACTGAGCTAGCTAGTGCTAGTAAGGTGGACTAAGAATTCTTTTTTACTTCTTTTACTTATTTTCCTACCCTATAATCTTCTTCATCCTCTTGATGTTATGATAAGCATCATCGTCCACGTCCTTTATTTTCTTGCTCTCAAGCATCTTTTTCATCTCTATAATTGATTCCTTTATTGTGTGCTCTGGCATAAACCCGAGCTCATTTTTTATCTTGTCCGAGCAAACATGATAGGAGCGCAAGTCATCTGTGGGCACAACCTCGACAGGAATGTCTCCCATCACTTCTTTTACCAGGTTTGCTATTTCAATAACTTTCAGATTGCCGTAACCAGCATTAAAGATTTTCCTGTGAATCTTCTCAACAGGCACTCTTAATAGGAGCTCGTATAAGCTGGCCATGTCCTTGATATGGATTAGCGGCCTTAGCTGCTCTCCTCCAAAAACCTTTATCTTAGCCTTGGCAATTGCAGAGCTGGCAAGAATGTTAACCACCAAGTCAAACCTCATCCTTGGAGAATAGCCGCTAATTGTTGAAGGCCTGATTATTACTCCTTTGAAATCATCATCCAAGCGGTACATGAGGTAATGCTCAACCTCGACTTTCAGCTTGGAGTACTGGGTAAGAGGCTCTAGCTCCAATTCTTCTGTCACATTAGGCTCCTTTTTTATCCCGTAAACACTGCTTGTTGAGGCGTAAATAAACCTCTTCACTCCCTTCTCCTTTGCCAAGTCAATCATGTTAAGGCAGCCGTCATAATTAACAGAGTGAGTGAACTTAGGGTCAAGGTCTGCGCTAGGGTCATTGGATACACAGGCAAGGTGAATAACGCTCTCAACGCCTTCCAATGATTTTCTTATGTCTGACTTGTTCCTCAAGTCGCCTTTTATTATCCTAAGATTAGGATTCTTCTCAGCCTTTATAGCCTTGACAAACTCCTCAGGCGAGTCCCAGAACCAGAAGGTGTCAAGCACATTAACCTTGTAACCTTTTTTCAGGAGAAGCTCGACCAGCACAGTACCAACATAGCCTGCGCCGCCGGTTACTAGTACTCTTTGACTTTGATTCCCTTGTTGTTTTTTCATTGCCATATTCTTGTTAACTTATCATCTTTTTGCTAATGAATATTCGCAGCTTTATTTATTTTTTGCCAAATACTTGAACCAGCTCTTAGTAGCTTTCTCAATTGATTCCTTGTCCCAGACAGGCACATCCCTCCAATACTCAATATCATCAAGCATTACCCTGACTCCTTTTTCAAAAGATACTTCTGGCTCCCATTTCAATAATTTCTTTGCCTTGGAAATGTCTGCATGAGTAGAATCAGGCTCTCCAGGCCTTTTTGGCAGATGAACCTTTGTGTAATTCTTTCCTCCTATTAGCTCTGCAAGGTAATTAATAGATTGAGGCTTTCCAGTTCCAATATTAATTATCTCGTTAGTCACATTGCTCTCAGCAGCAATAAATGATGCTTTTGCAATGTCTGTCACAAATGTAAAGTCTCTAGTCTGCTTTCCATCTCCCACAATGGTTAATGGCTTGTTGTGAAGCTTCTGCGACAAGAAAACCTTGAACACTGCTCCGTAAGTATTATTTGACCTTGCCCTTGGCCCATACACATTAAAGAACCGCAATGAAACAACAGGCAGGTTGTAGAGTTTGCCCCAGAAAAGCACAACCTGTTCTCCAAGGTATTTAGTCAAAGCATAAGGATACTCAGGCCTTATCTCAGCATCCTCGCTTGTTGGGTATTGGTCAGGTATGCCATAGCATGATGAAGAAGCACTATAAACAAATTTTCTTAGCGTGTTGTTGGCGTTGTGTTTTCTGCAAGCTTCTAGCACTTTGATTGTAGCTGTGACATTAGCCTCATAATATTTCAAAGGCTCTTCAATAGAAGGCACAATGTCAGCCAGTGCTGCCAGGTGAAAAACATAATAAGCATCCTTGAAAAGAACATCATCAAATTCTTTTGACAAGTCTATTTGGCAGAACTCATAGTTTTTATTAGCCTTAAACAAGTTAACATTATCCCACTGGCCATTAGCCATGTTATCAATAGCTACAACTCTGAAGCCTTTGTTCAGCAATAACTCTACAATGTGAGAGCCAATAAATCCTGCTCCGCCAGTAACAATTGCTTTTTTCATTAGGTTTTTCATTTTTTTGCTTTTTTATTATTCATTTCTTTTTTTGCTTTTTCCTTTTTTTCATTAGCTCCACTACCCAGCAGTTCCTTTATGGTGTTAACCAGGTTCTGAGTGCTAATGCCATAATAACCCATGAGATCAGTTTGTGAACCATACTTGTCAGGGAACACGTCAGGAATGCCTATTCTCTTGAATTTTTTAGGAGTGTCAAAATTAGCCTCAGCCACCAACTCACTTACAGCACTTCCTAGCCCGCCAATAATTGTGTGTTCTTCAACACTCAGTATTACTGAAACTTTTTTTGCATAAGAAAGAATTGTTTTATTATCAAAAGGCTTAATCGTTGGTACGTGAATAACAGCAGTTTTTATGCCTTCTTTTTTGAGCTCGTCTGCTGCATCAAGGGCAATCTTCAATGCAACTCCTGTTGTGATGATTAAAGCATCAGAGCCCTCTCGCATTGGATAAGCCTTGCCAATAACAAAAGATTGACTATGATTTGTGACAACAGGGTCTCCTCCTTTTCCTAATCGAATATATATCGGCCCTTTATGCTCCACTGTTGCAGGCACTAATCTTTTCATTTCCTCAGCATCAGCAGGAACCAAGATAGTCATGTTAGGTATTGTTCGTAATATGCCAATGTCTTCTGTTGCTTCATGAGTAGGCCCAAGAGGGGCATAAACCAATCCTCCACCATTCCCTATAAGCCTCACATTAACATTGTGCAGTCCAAGGTCAAGCACTAATTGCTCAAAGCACCTGCGAGTAATAAAGGTTGCAATGGTGTTAACATACACTATTTTTCCTTCCATTGCCAGGCCAGCTGCCATGCCAATAATGTTTTGCTCATAAATTCCTTCAATGAAAAACCTGTCAGGAATTTCTTTTTTAAACTCGTCCAAAGTGCCTGCGCCTACGTCTGAGCCTATGTAGAATATTCTCTTATCCTTTTTTGCAAGGTTATACACTTCGTTAAGCACTGTCTTTCTCATACGCTTCCCCCTTTTGAATCATGCGCATACTCTGTATATCCTATCTCGCTATAGTCTAGCTCTTTGTCATGCTCAAGCTCTTTGTAAATCTTGTCATAATCTTCAGGAGTCATTTTGGGATGATGCCATTTAGTATCATTCTCCATAAAGGATATTCCTTTGCCTTTTACAGTGTGGCATATAATTACAGAAGGCTTGTCTTTAACCAAGGGAACTGATGACAAAGTTTTTTTTATCTCCTTAATATCATGGCCATTAATTTCCTTCACACCAAATCCAAAGCTCTTCCATTTATCTGCAAAAGGCTCAAGCTCCTGAACATAACAAACAGGGCCATAAGACTGGCACTTATTATAATCCACAAGCACTACAAGATTATCTAGTTTGTGCTTTGATGCGCACATAGCAGCTTCCCATATTGCTCCTTCATTGCATTCTCCATCGCCGACAATCACGAAAACCCTGTGCTTGGCTTTCTCATACTTAGCATTAAGAGCCATTCCAATCCCAATAGAAAGCCCGTGGCCAAGGCTGCCAGTGGATGCCTCAACTCCTGGAACAGTTATTTCAGGATGGCCGCCAAGGATTCCTTCCATTGTGCAGAATTGTTCTAATTCTTTTTTAGGAAAAAATCCTTTCTCAGCCAGCACAGCATACAATGCAAGGCAGCCGTGCCCTTTGCTAAGAATAAACCTGTCGCGCAAAGCCCACTTAGGATTTTTAGAGTCATACTTGAGGATGTTGTCATAAAGAACTCTGAGCATCTCAACTATTGATAATGCAGATGCAGGATGGCCCCTGCCTGCTTTTTTCATGATATTAATTATTTCCTTGCGCAATTCCAGTGATTTCTTATCCAGACCTGAAACTGAAGGTGTGTTGCTCATTTTTTATCCTGCCTTAAAAGTAAAATCATGGTATGTTTTTATAATTTGTCTTAACAGCATCTTTGATTTTCTTAATTGTTTGCTCCTGTTAATGAATCGAATCTTGTTAATATTATATATGTTTTCATTCCTATATTTGTTTTCACTATTATTAGCGTTTCCTCTTGCAAACTCTCTGCGTAGTATATCTTGGTGCAAGAACTCGTTCAAAAAGATAAGGCACCACACCAGCCCGAATAATGGGTAAGCAATTCTCACTCTTTCAACGATAAGAGGGTCTTGTCTGATAGGGTCCTGCCTGAATATTGAGCAGGCCAGGGAAAAGAACTGTTGCCTTTGTTCCTGGCTAAGCTTCATGTTATCATGAAGCAGGAAGTCAGATATTAGCTTCATTGGGGAGTCATAGCCAAAATACTCAAAATCCAAGAACACTAATGATCCATCTGGTTTTTTTAGAGCATTATGAAACCCAAAATCGGAAGGGCTAAGAGTTTGAAGCTCAGAATCAAGCTCTTCTGCAAAATCAATGCCTGCTGCTTTTGCTTCCTGCTTTGTCCATTCCAAAATGCTTGCGTAAGCTGGCTTAAATGATTCTTCAAGAAAAATATGCATCTCCTCAAACACCTCGTCATTTTTCTTATTGCTTGTTTTCTGAGCACTTGATAAACTTGATAATCTTCCAAGCCTTCTCTCAATAATGTTAATTATGTCTTGAAAAGAAAAGCATGCGTCAGAAGCAGGATTGAAAATTGGCCTTGGCTTGGCTGAAGCAAGCTGCTTAAGCTTGGCAACAAAATCAGTTGCTGCAATAATATCATTTTTTGCTGGCTTAGTAATCTTCTCGCCATTTACATACTCGTATATTGCGCAGTTGTTTCGAGAGTCCTTGATAATTGGCTTTGGAACACAATCCAGTTTGTTTTTTTTGAGAAACTCCAAGCTTGAGAATTCAGTCTCAAGCCTGTCCCTGGGATCATTTAATTGCTTGAAGTATTGCTTTGCAAGAAAAACCTTTTCCTTCTTTTCCTTAGTTGACAGCCTGAATACCCTGCTGTTCCTGCCACCACCAATTTGTTCCAAAGAAACAACTTTCTCGCAGAGCAAATCAGAGAATACTTGCCTTATCTTTTCCTCGCCAAAAAAATAGCTGTTAATCTCAGACCATGACTCGCACACAAGCACATCATCCAATTCAGTCTTGTTCATGTAAAGGATTTTTACAATGCTCCTTGGAAATTCAGGCTCCTTGAATACTTCATCCAAGTCATCAATGAAATGAGTGCAGCCAAATTCCCTTATTTTTATAATCTTCTCCTTCCTAGTTGATAAGAAGCACACCTGCTTTTGGGAAAGCCCTAGCTTGTTAAAAAAGCCTTTTTTTCTCATCCACCCCAGAGCTGCTTTTCTCAGGTTTACTTTTATAGCTTTTTTAGTCTCAGCATCTATTTTCTCAGATTTGCCAGTTTTTCCGGATTTGCCAACTCTGTAATTAGAATATTCTGTCTTATGGCTTATGATATACACCGGTATGCTGTGCTTTTTGCATAGAATAAAGAACTCAGCAGCGCCATCAACCAGCTTTGCCTCACTCATCCTAGAGCCATAAACAATTGCCTGAAGCCTTTGCCAATCCATTTCCCCATTAGGATTGGCTCGTATGTGCTCCCTGATAGCTGTCTTGTTCTTTGGAACATCCTTATTAATAAGCCCTATCTCAAGAGCTATCTTGTGCATATTCTCATCATAGCTGACAATGGTATTATCCAAATCAACCCCAATAATAGGAACAGGCTTAACCACTCACAATCATCCCCTTATACTCTCTCATACTCGTGAATTTAATCCCTATATTTAAAAGTAGTGAAATTATAAAAGTGAATTATGACTTCTCGAGTTATGACTTATTCAGCTATGACTTATCTTGACAACGACTATGGACATTTAAACAATACACGGCACAGCATTAGAAAGATATAAAAACAAGGATTTTTTTCTGTTGAGGAATGAAGGTTTCATATTCTTATCTCAAAGAGCAGTTCGCAAACCCAGATGCTATTCTGGCTGATATCAAATTGCTGGTTCAGAGCGGAGATTTTACTCTTGGAAAAGCTCTTGAGGAGTTTGAGAAGAGCTTTGCAGGCTTTCTTGGAATAAAATATGCTATTGGCGTAGGCACTGGAACTGATGCTCTTAGGTTCTCTTTGATTGCAGCAGGTGTAAAGCCAGGAGACGAGGTAATCACTGCAGCAAACACTTTCTACTCAACAGCAGGTGCTATTGCAACTATTGGGGCAAAGCCTGTTTTTGTGGATGCGGATGATAGCCTCCTGATTAATACTGAGCTTATAGAAAAGGCTATAACAGATAAGACCAAAGCTATTATTCCAGTGCACCTTCATGGCTTGCCTGTTGACATGGAAAAAATACTTGTGATTGCAAAAAAGCATAAGCTGATAATTGTAGAGGATGCCTGCCAGAGCTTGGGAGCTGAGATTAATAAGAAAAAAGCAGGGACTTTTGGATTAACAGGCTGCTTCAGCCTTCATCCTCTTAAGCCATTGAATGTCTGGGGAGATGCTGGCGTGGTTGTGACTAATTCAGACGCTATTAAGGACAGGATTCTTCTCTTAAGGAATAATGGCTTGAAAAACAGGGATGAGTGCGAGGAGTATGCATATAATTGCCGCATGGACACCTTGCAGGCTGTTGTGGGTAATCATGTAATAAAAGATGTTGATAAGACTCTCAATGCCAAGATAAATAACAGCAAATACTATGATCAGGAGCTAGGAAAGATTTCTCAGATAAAAATACCTCTTCGCAAGCCAGGCAGAAAGTGCGTTTATCATAATTATGTTGTCATGGCAGAGAGAAGGGATGGACTGCTTAAATACCTCGAGAAAAAAGGCATATCTGCCAAGATTCACTACCCAATTCCTTTGCACTTGCAAAAAGCCAGCAACTACCTTGGCTATAAAAAGGGTGACTTTCCTGTTGCAGAAGAGCAGGCAAAGAACATAATATCCTTGCCTGTTCACCAGCACATTACAAAGGAGCAAAGGGAATACGTGGTAAGCGCTATAAAGGAGTTTTACAAATGAGCTCAAAAGAAAAAGATAAAAGAAAAGAGAAAGAAAAAAATAAAGGTAAAAAAGAAAGGAAATTGAAAGAAAAAGACAAGTTGGAAAAGAAAAGTAAAGTAGGAACCAATTCATTATTTCAACCCATGGTTCATGTTCCTTATGTGAATTTTAAAGCCCAGTTTGCTGGGCTTAGAGAAGAAATATTGGGTGCAATTACTCCTATCCTGGAAGATGGAGATTTTGTGCTTGGCAAGGCAGTTGCGCAGTTTGAAAAAAACTTTAGTCCGTACTGTGATTGCAAATATGTGGTCGGAGTTGCGAGCGGAACTGACGCATTATTTCTTTCAATGAAAGCCTTGGGTATTGGCCCTGGTGATGAAGTAATCACCCAGCCAAACTCATTTGTGGCAACAGCAGCTTCAATAATTGCTACTGGAGCAAAGCCTGTTTTTGTTGACGTGAGAGAAGACTTTAACATTGACCCTGCTTTGATAGAAAAGGCTATTACCAGGAAAACCAAAGCCATACTTCCTGTTCACTTAACAGGAAGGCCTGCAGACATGGAGCCAATAATGATGATTGCTAAAAAGCACAAACTCTTTGTTATTGAGGATGCTGCCCAGGCAGTAGGTGCAAGGTACAAAGGAAAAAGAGTTGGCTCTTTTGGAGACGCTGCTGGCTTCAGCCTGCATCCCTTAAAAAACCTTAACATTGCTGGCGATGGAGGAATAATAACAACTAATTCTGAAAGCTTGTACAAGCAAGTTATGCTGCTGCGTAACCATGGGCTGAAAAACAGGGATGAGTGCGATTGCTGGGGATTTAATTCCCGCTTGGACTCTATACAAGCTGCTATTGCAGACGTGAAACTAAAACACCTTGAAAAATGGACTGAGAGAATCAGGGAGATAGCAGATATTTACAGGAAAGGATTAAAAGGCATTAAGAGCGTTCTGAGCATACCTGTTGACAAGCCGTTTGAAGAATCTGTTTATCACACCTTTATAATCCAATGCGAGAAAAGAGATGAGCTTCAGAAATACCTCTTAGAAAAAGGCATTGGCACAAAAATACATTACCCCATACCTATTCATCTCCAGAAAGCAGCAGAAGCATTGGGCTATAAGAAAGGAGATTTTCCTGTTGCAGAAGAGCAGGCAAAAAGAATCCTAAGCCTGCCAATATATCCTGAATTAACAGAAGAGCAGATTAAGGCTGTGATTAATGAGATAAAAAAATTCTATGCATAAACTTGCGCTAATATCTTATCTTAATTTGTTATCTTACACTATTTCTTTACAGCCAAGAGCCTTATAGTATCAGCCTTTTCACTCGTGCTTACTACTGATTTGTCTTTTGCCAAGATTACCTTAACTAATCTTGCAAACCTCTTGTACTTAGGCAAACTCTTCTTGGTAATCTGGTCTATTTTACTTATTAGCTCCTCGCATTTTATCACGTTATACCCGTGCTTCTTAAACTCTTTTGTCAAGCTGCTGGTTGTGAAGTGATAAACATGAGCCTTGTTGCTCTTGCTGTCGCGCAGAGTTTCCTTATTCTCGCAATCAGGCACTTCTATAAAAACAGCTCCTTTATTTTTTTGCATTGCGCTTATCACTCTAAAGAACTCATCAAGGTCAGGAAGATGCTCTAATGCGTGTGAAAGAATTATTAAATCATAATTATTCATGGCTTTGAAATCCTCAATTTTGCTGCAAAAAGCTGCTCTTCTATGCACTTTCTGGTTAATCCTGTCAACAGACCTTTGGTCAGGCTCTACGCCAGTAATATCATACCCTTTTCTGCTCCAATAAATTATTCCTCCGCCATAGCCAAAGCCTATCTCCAAGACTTTTGTTGGCTTGTAATCCTTGGTCACCCATTTATGCTGGTCCTTTGACCTTAAAATGCCTGCTTGGGTATAGACGAAGTCAAGCAAAGAATTTATTTTTGGCAGCAAGAGCAGGCTTGATAAGTCATCTCTTTTTTCATTCCAGAAATCCTTTTCATAACCTTCATACACATTTTTTTTCGTGATTCCTTTTATGCTTTTTTCCTTGCCTTTTTTCGTGCCTTTGCTCATCTTTTTTGTCATGCTAGTTGAAACAAGCTATAACAGGCTATATTTAAAACTTACCCTCGCCTATCGCTTCCCTCCCAGAGCAGGAAGATAATACCAATAAATTTATTAATCAAGGTTTACTTTCGAGACTCACGAATAGGGGGTTGAAAATGGGAGAATTACTGGCTATCATTACTCCTTTGCACAAGAGGACTCAAAGGGATTATGTTGCTAGGATGAATGATAACAAAGTTGAGTGCATGAAAGTAGCCAAGCAGTACAGCAAAGACTTCTGGGATGGGGAGAGAAGATATGGCTATGGAGGCTACAAATACTTTCCTGGTTATTGGGAGCCTGTTGCTAAAAAGCTCATTGAGAGATACAAACTGATTAACAGCTCAAAAACCAAAATACTGGACGTTGGCTGCGGCAAGGCTTACCTACTCTATGAGATTAAGAAACTATTGCCCAAAGCAAAGATTGCTGGCTTTGACATATCCAAGTATGCAATTGAAAATGCCAAGGAGGAAATAAAAGCTGATTTGTTTGTTCACAAAGCTCAGGACATATATCCTTTCAAGGACAAGGAGTTTGACCTGGTAATTTCATTAACCACCTTGCACAACCTAAGGATTTATGACTTGAAAAAGGCATTGCAGGAGATTGAAAGAGTTGGGAAAAAGAAATACATCACTGTTGAGAGCTATCGCAATGAGCAGGAATTATTCAACCTGCAGTGCTGGGCATTGACTTGTGAATCATTTTATACGCCAGAAGCATGGACATGGTTGTTCAAGGAGTTTGGTTGTGACTGCGATTACGAGTTTATTTATTTTGAATAATAAAAACTTTTGAATAACAACTAGCGAGGTGTTTATTATGGGTAAGCGTTATACAAAACTTAAGATATTTCATTTTCAGGAAAAGCTTGATTCTCTGCCAAGGAATGTGAAGAAGATAATGGCGCCAATTCACATAAGGATAAAGCCTACTAATGTGTGCAACCACAGGTGCAGTTATTGCGCTTACAGGCAGCCTGACCTGCAACTAGGGCAAGACATGGTAGTGCGCGACTTCATCCCAAGAGAGAAGATGAAGGAAATAGTTGAAGACCTTGCTGAGATGAAAGTGCAAGCAGTTACTTTTAGCGGCGGAGGAGAGCCATTATGCTATCCTTATATTCTAGAAACCCTTAAGGCACTAGCCAAGACCAAGATAAAATTTGCTGCGCTCACTAATGGAGCTCTACTCAAGGGAGAAGTTGCAGAGGTTTTTGCAAAGCACGGCTCATGGATTAGGGTATCAATGGATGGCTGGGATGATGAGAGTTACAAGAAGTACAGGGGAGTTGCTGATGGCGAACACACCAGGATAATGAATAATATGAAAGCCTTCAAGAAGCTGGGAGGCAAATGCGTTCTCGGAGTAAGCCTGATAATAGGAAAGGATAATGCTTCGCACGTTTATGAGATGATTAAGGACGTGAAAAAAGCCGGTGCTGACAGCGTAAAGATTGCTCCAGTAATAATCAGCAATGACGGCAAGACAACCAATGACTACCATGCGCCAATCTTTAAAACTGTGAAAGAGCAGATTGCCAAGGCTGAGAAGGATTTTGGCAGCGATCATTTCGAGATATTTGACGCTTACCACGACCAATTAGAGTCTTTTAAAAAGGATTACACCTGGTGCCCTTACCACCAGATACTCATGGTAATAGGAGCAGACCAAAATATTTACCCATGCCAGGACAAAGCATATAACCTTGATAATGGATTGATAGGTTCAATAAAGAATCAGCGCTTCAAGGATTTCTGGTATTCTAACAAGAACAACTTTTTCAAGATAAACCCGGCAAAGCATTGCAACAATCACTGCGTGTCAGATGCAAAGAACAAATTAGTGTTTGAGTACCTTGACGTTGACATGAACCATTTAGAATTTGTTTAATACTGCCGGTTATCATGACTGACTATAATGAATGATTACCATGACTGACTATTATAAGAACTCAGGAATAAAACGTATTCTTATCCTTGGGCATAGCGGTTTTATAGGCAGCCACTTAGAAAGATTTTTCCACAAAAACTGCCCAGACATAGAGCTGGTTGGAAAATCCTTGCCAACACTCGACCTTACTAATGAAGAAGACGTGCTTTATCTCAAGAATTTCTTTGATATTAGCACAGCAATAATCCTGTGCGCTGCTATAAAGCCTAACTTTGGAGACAATATTGATAATTTCTCACAGAATGTCCAGATGATAATGAATGTTTGCAAATTATTAGAAAAGCATCCTGTCAGGAGGCTGGTGTATTTTAGTTCAGCATCTGTTTATGGGGAAGACATAGAGAACACCAATATTAATGAGCAAACACCAGTGCACCCAACTTCTTATTATGGCATGGCAAAATTTGCTGCAGAACGCCTGCTATGGAAGACTTTTGAGAAACAAGGGCAAAAGCAAAGCAGCCAGCACAATCAAAATAGCCAAAGCAAACAAAACACTAAGGGCTCTCTGGTAATCATCAGGCCTCCTGCTATTTACGGCTCTGGAGAAACTGTTCCCACCTATAACCCGACAGGATTTGTAAAAGCTGCTCTTAACAATGAGCAGATAACTCTCTGGGGTGATGGCACAGAAAAAAGAGAGTTCCTATTTATTGACGACATAGTAAAAATAGTTTATGAGCTCGCATTTAATAATTATTCTGGCATACTTAACCCTGCGAGCGGCAAGAGCTATAGCTTCAAACAAGCAATTGACATCATCTCCAAGCTTACCAACAAAAAATTAATGATTGCTTCGCGTGAAAGAACCAAGAACAAGGTAGACAATTGCTTTAATAACAAGCTATTCCTTAAGCTGCTGCCTGGCTTTTCATTCACAACCCTTGAGCAAGGAATAAGGCAAGTCCTAGAAGAGGAAAAGCTGATAGAAGGAAAACTAAGAGAGTGAAAGAAATGAATGCTTGCTGTGCTTGCAAAAAAAAACAAGTAAAGATTCTCTTAGACTTTGGAATGCAGCCAATATGCAGCAGATTCCTGAAAAAACCAGAGCAATTAAGGCAAGAGCACAAACACCCATTAAGAGTTGGGCAGTGCCAAGCTTGCGGATTAATCCAACTGGTTAATCCTTTCCCTGTTTCTGAGATTAAACCAATCTATCCCTGGACAGTGGCTTATGCAGAGCCAGAAGAGCACCTTGACCAGCTGGCTGAAAAAATTATTAAGCTTCCTGGCTTGACAGAGAAATCAAGAATCTGTGGCATTAGCTTCAAAGACAATTCCCTTATTATGCGCCTTAACAAGTTGGGCTTTAAGAATACAATAGTATTTGATACAAAAAATGATTTAGGAATCAAAGAAGCTTTTGCAGGCCCTGAGACAGTTCAGGACAAGTTTAATTCAAAAAAAGCAAAAGAGCTTGCAAAAAAGCATGGCAAGCAAGATTTGATTATTGCAAGACACATTCTTGAGCATGCTTATGATGTGCTTGGCTTCCTCAAATCATTGGGGGAACTGGTTAAGCCAGAAGGCTTTGTTGTTCTTGAGGTTCCTGGCTGCAGCCAAGCTTTGGAGCAGTTTGATTACACCACAATATGGGAGGAGCACACTGCTTATTTCACAGAGCAGACTTTTAAGCATTTAATTGTCACAGGCGGATTTTTCATTAAGCATTTTGAAGAAGCAGCTTATCCTCTTGAAAGCTCGCTCATAGCTGTTATGCAGCCTGAGGAACTAAAAGGCAAAATAAAAGGTAAAGTAAAAGATAAGGCAAAAACTATTGTGATGGACAAGAAAACCTTGGCTGCAGAGCTTAAAGTAGGGGAATCCTTTGCAAAAGGCTTTTCAAAAAGAAAAGAGGAATGGAGGAGTTATCTTTCCAAGACCAGCAGGATTGCGTTATTCGGAGCAGGCCACCTTGCCTGCGGCTTTATAAATTTCTTCAAGCTCAAGGAATTTGTTGAGTTGGTTATTGACGATAATCCTAACAAGAAAGGGTTGTTCATGCCAGGCTCAGCCCTTCCAATACTGGGCTCTGAAGCATTGCTCGGGAAGAAGATTGAGCTTTGCCTGCTAAGCCTCAACCCTAGGAATGAGGAGAAAGTGGTGCAGAAAAACCAAGAATTTATTAATCAAGGCGGAGTTGTTCTCTCAATATTCCCGTCAAGCAAGCATGCTCTTAAATTATAAGTATAATGCTTAAATCATAATAGGCAATCAGAAAGGGGCTAAAATGATAAAGATGAAGAAAATCAATGATGAAGTATTTTACGCTGACGAAAAGATTATCCGGGTTGGTAAAGAAGAGATTGATTTCCTGAAAAAAAAGGCGCTCGAGAATGAGCGCAAGAGAAGTAGGCTATGCACTCACAAGGATGTTAATGACCTGATACATGAGATGATTATTGTTCACACCAAGAACACTTATGTGAGACCTCACAAGCACCTTAACAAGACAGAGACCTTCCACATCATTGAAGGCTCTGCGGATGTAATTATATTTGATGAAAAAGGAAAAATCACTCAGGTAATTTCAATGGGAGAATATTCTTCTGGCAAAAACTTTTATTACAAATTATTTGAACCATTTTACCATTCCCTGCTTATCACCTCAGATATAATCGTGTTTCAGGAAATAACCAACGGGCCTTTTAGGAAAGAAGAAACTATTTTTGCTCCTTGGTCTCCTGATGACAAGGACGAGGCAGGCGTGAAAAAGTTTATTGCAAATTTAAGAAAATCCATAAAGAAAACTCATTAAGGAAATCAATTAAGTGAATCCATTAACTAAGCTGGCAGTAACGATCATCAGCAATTATAAGCAAGTATTATAGGGGGAATTATTATGAAAGATGCAAAAAAAATACACTCATTGGTTATTGGAGGAACCAAAGGAACAGGCCGTGCTGTGGTAAGAGCACTGGTTAATGACGGCCACACAGTGTCTGTGATTGGCAGGAGCGCGCCTTCACCATCAGAAGCAAGCCTTCCTAATGTTAAGTTCTGGTCCTTAGACCTTTTACAGCAAGACAAGATACCAGGAGTGTTGGATGACATTATCAGGAAGAACGGCAAGCTGAACCACCTGGTTTTCCTCCAAAGGTACAGGGGAGAAGGAGATGCTTGGAAAGGAGAAATAGATGTCAGCCTGACTGCCACCAAGATGATTATTGACCACCTCGCTAGCCAATTCTCAAAAGGAGAGAATAATTCCATTGTTATTATCAGCTCAATAGCAAGCCGCTTTATTGTTGAAGAACAACCTTTAAGCTATCACGTGGGAAAAGCAGCTCTTAACCAGATAATAAATTATTATGCTGTGAGGCTAGGCCCATTAGGGATAAGGGTTAATGGCATCTCGCCAAGCATAATACTAAAAGAAGAGTCAAAAGACTTTTACCTGCAGAACAAAAAGCTTTATAACCTCTTCACAGAAATCCTTCCCCTGGGGAGAATGATAACTTCAGAGGATGTGGCTAATGTGGTATCATTCCTTTGCAGCCCAAAAGCATCAGCTGTGACAGGCCAGAACATAACTCTTGACGGCGGGGTTTCTTTACGAGGACAAGAATCTTTATGCCGCAGAATAGCACGCCTTGACAACATTAAAAAAACAGCAAGTAAAAAACTTGCTGCCCCAGAAAACTCAAGTTTTCTGAAAACAGCTAAACAAAAAAAGTAGGAGAGATTTGCATGAAAAAAACGAGTAAATCAGTTTTTCACAGGAACACTTGCCGCCTTTGCAATGGAAAAAAACTAGAGCTAATGATGAAGCTAGTGCCGACTCCTATAGGCGATGATTATATTCCAGAAACACTCCTTAACAAGAAACAAGAAGCTTACCCTGTCGAGCTCTTCTTGTGCCGCACCTGCGGACATGCCCAATTATTAGACGTGGTTGACCCAGAAGCTGTTTATGGCAATTACCTGTACACAACCTCAATCTCGCTCGGCTTGGTAGAGCATTTTCACAGGTACGCGGACTCAGTTCTGCAGCAAATAAGCCCTGCAAAAAATTCATTAGTGATTGATATTGGCAGCAATGACGGCAGCTTATTAAGGTTTTATAAGAATCAAGGGATGCGAGTTTTAGGAGTTGATCCTGCAAGAGAGATTGCCAGGCAAGCCACTAAGGCAGGAATTGAAACCTTGCCAGAATTCTTCAACCTCAAACTGGCTAAGGCTATAAAGAAGAAATACAGCTCAGCAACCATAGTCACTTCCAATAACACCTTTGCCAATATCGATGATTTGGACACGATGACTGAGGGAATCAAGGAATTACTAACTCCTGACGGAGTTTTTGTTTTTGAAACAGGCTATGTGCTTGACTTATTGCAAAAAGTTATTATTGACAATATTTATCATGAGCACATCAGTTATTTTGCAGTCAAGCCTCTTGAAACCTTTTTTAACCGCCACGGAATGGAGATTATTAATGTTGAGAGAGTGCCTACAAAAGGAGGCTCATTAAGATGCACTGTCCAGCTTAAAGGAGGCGCTAGAAAAGCCTCTCCTTCTGTTAAGAGGATAATGAGGCTTGAGACAGACCTGGGATTGCAGCAGCCTGAAATCTTCAAGGCTTTTGAAACCAACTTCAACAATGTAAAGCACCAATTAATGAGCCTCTTGAAAAGCCTCAAAGCCAAGGGAAGAACCATTATTGGCTACGGCGCTTCTGTCGGAGTAACCACTGAGCTATACAACCTGGGCATTGACAACAACATGATTGACTTCCTTGTTGATGATAACATAACCAAGCATAACCTGTACAGCCCAGGAATGCACATCCCTGTGCTGCCTTCTCAGAAAATTTATGAGAAAAAGCCAGATTATGTGATTATTTTTCCCTGGCAGTACATAGAGCCAATCATAAAGAAGCACAAGGAATACCTTGAACAGGGAGGATGCTTCATTAACATCCTGCCGCAGGTAGTGGTTATGGACAAGAGTGTTTTGGGATTTTATAAAAACACTTAACTATAAATATTAGTGCCACTTTTCGATGAAGAAAACAAGATTTTAAAATAAGGAGTTCACAAGATGGAGAACAAGACAGAAGAATTAGGGGTCTACCTTAAGAAATTGAAAAAGCGATTCACTCTTGAGCAAATAAAAAAGCTCGTTAATCAATTTAAGGATTTAAACGTATTGATTATTGGAGATACGATTATAGACCAGTACTTCTTTGTAACTCCAAAAGGAAGAGCTATAAAAGACCCAATACTCTCAGTAGAATATGATTACCATGAGAATTATGCAGGAGGCATTCTTGCAGTTGCCAACCATCTAAGCGACTTTGTGAGCAAGGTCAAGCTGGTTACTCTAATTGGCGATAAGGAGCCTTACCTGGACTTCATTAATGAATCACTAGGCAAAAATATTGAGCTGAAGACCTTTACTAAAAAGAATTCTTTTACCACGGCGAAAAAAAGATATATTAACAGTTACAGAAATGTCAAGCTGTTCAAAGTAGAATACATGAACGACAAGCCTATCCCAGAAGAGCTGACAAAAGAAATCACTCAATTCTTGCACAATGAACTGCTCAAGTATGACTTGGTTGTTGTTGGAGATTTTGGCCATGGATTCATGAACCAGGCAATAAGGAAAAAATTAAAGGAGCGCTCAAAATTCCTTGCTGTAAATGCACAATCAAACAGCGCCAACATGGGATATAATTATATTAGCCTCTACAACCAGCCTGATTTTATAAGCATGAGCGAAGAGGAGTTAAGAATGCCTCTTTCAATGAGATTTGAAGATATTGAGAAAGTAATAAAAGAAGGGCAGAACATTTTGGGATTAAACAACTTCCTAATAACCGTGGGAAAAAAGGGATGCATCCACGTGAACAAGGGTAAACTTTTTAAGGCTCCTGCTTTTACTACCAAGGTAACTGATACGGTTGGCGCTGGTGATGCGCTTTTTGCAATCACCTCTTTATTTGCCTATTCAAAAACAGACAGTGAATTAATGCCCTTCATAGCTAATTGCGCAGGAGGAGTAAAAGTCCAATATATGGGTAATAAGGAGAGTGTGACCAAAGACAAGCTGTTAGGCTTTGTAAAGGAGCTTTATGAAAAATGAAATGGGAAGAGTATAAAGAACAAATCAAGAAGGCCTTAGATGCGTTTGAGTTTGACAAAGAAATACTTGATGTTCTCAAGAATTCTATTAAGAATGGTCAGACTATTTTTGTTGGTGGCAATGGAGGCAGTGCTGCTATTTCTCAGCATTATGTATGCGACCTTTCTAAGGGAGCTAACAAGGACTGGTCTGTTAATTTCAAGAGGTACAAAGCCATCTGCCTGTCAAGCAACATCGGCTATATCACTGCTGTTTCCAATGACGAGCATTACCAGGAAGTTTTCAGGCAGCAGCTAATCAACCTCGCAAAACCAGGAGATATTCTTGTGATGATATCCTCTTCTGGCAACAGCCCTAATGTTATCAGAGCAGTGGAGTATGCAAAAGAGATTGGTATGACAGTGATAGGTATTTGTGGCTTTAGCGGTGGCAAGCTAAAGCAAATGGCTGATTATGTTGCTTACATTAACCACGATAAGTTCGAAGTGTGCGAGAACATCCATGATATCTTTGGGCAGTTCTTGGCTGCTTATCTCAAAGAGGCAGGTAATAAAGAGCCTGCTAAGGTTTTGGAGCAAAAGAAGAAAGCAAAGAGGAAATGAAGAAAAACAGTTTTAGTCTTTTATTTTTTTAATCCTGATTAATTAGTTTCACAAGTTCATCATACTTCTTGTCCCCAACATCAACAAAATTGGCTTTCAGGTTCTCTGCCAGTCCTTTGTCATCATCATGGTCTCCAATAACTATTATGCTATCAAAATCTTTTATGTCTGCTTTTAATTCTTTCAAGGCATCAAATACCATGTCAGCCTTAGGCTTTCTCTTGGTAACGTCCTTCACATATTTTGGGTCAAACTTGATTTGGTCTTTTTTCAGCTTTGCATAGGCAGAGTCAGCGTCAGGGCAGTACTGCCAGTTATTAATAATGATTCCTTTTTCCTTGAGCAGGCCTGCAAGGTATGCATTTATTTCCTCAACAGTTTTGCAGTCAAAGTATTTTCGCGCCACGCCAGTTTGGTTGGTCACAACAATAAAGGTGGTGTCATACTTGGTCTTGGCATAAATGAGCAGGTCAATTACGTTCTTAATCAGCTTAACCTCGTCTTTCCAGTTCTTGTTCTTGCCTAGAAACTCCATGTTTTCTATGATTGTTCCGTCCCTGTCAACAACCGCCAGGAGCCTTTTCCTGTCAAGCTCTTCTTTGATATACCTAATGATTTCTGTTGTTGAGAGATTAGGATCATTGGTGTACTTGGTTTCTCCGCCTACAGAAGCAATTGCTTCTCGCTCAGCAGTTATTCCTGGCGTGGTCTTGTTAATGAAGTCAGGTCCTTTAATGTAATAGCTTGGCTTTAGTTTCTTGATAACCTCAACGCCTTTTTCAAAGTCGCTTATCACAACATAATCAACAAATTCAATGCAGGCAGCAGAATAAGCTCTTAATTTATCAGTTAATACTGGCCTGCCAGAGCCTTTTCTTGAAGTCACAAACCTGTCAGAGGTTACTGACACAAAGAGCACATCGCACAGCTTTTTGGCAGATTCAAAATGCTTCATCTGGCCTGGGTGGAGGAGGTCAAAGCCTCCATGGCACAAGCCTACTTTTTTGCCTTGTTTTTTCAGCTCAGCAATCTTTTTTATTGTAGCAGGATAACTAAGTATTTTTTTTGATGAGAATGCGCTTATTGTTTTTTCTGGGATGCTTAGGCTCATTATTATGACCTGTTCTTGTTAAAATAGATGTCAAAGAATAGTTTGATAACTGTTCTCATAACGCTCATCAGGTTTTTTATCTTCAGGCAGGAAGACTTGCCTTTTGCCTTTTTTGACTGGTAAGGAACCATGATATAGGAATACTTCTTTTTGCCCTTAAGCAATCTTATAAGGATCTCTGCTTGGTAGGCAAAACTATTAGTGCTCATCTTTACTTTCCTTACAACCTTGGTCTGGTGAATCACATGCGCATTATAGTAGCGCAGGTGCAAGCCGAAGAGCGTGTTTAGCAAGAAGGTGAACAGCTTGGAGATTGCTCTGCGGTGCAAAGGCCTTACTTTTGAATTTTCCTTATTATCTATGTATGGTATGATAATATCTGCTTTTCCTATCTGAAGCAGGTTTTTCCTGAGAGGATTAAACAAGAGCTCTGCCTCTCCTGGCAGCAAGGTGGCATAGTTCTTTCTTGCGAGTTCAATACCTTTCCTGTAATTATACCCTAAGCCCTTATTCCCTTTGTTATGGACTACCCTGACATGAGGGTTCTGTTTTTTCACAGCATCAGCAATTTCTCCTGTTCTGTCAGCGCTTCCATCATTAATTATTATGATCTCATAATCCTTGACCACGCTTCTAGCCAGCCGGTCATAGGTCTTTACTGCTTCTGCCAGGAACTTTTCCTCATTATAGGCAGGAACAATTATGGTTAATGACTTATTCATGTTAAACTGCGAAAAATGATTTTGTTTATAAAAGTTTAGGTTATTAATTATTAAATTAAAGCACTTTATTTTTATTATGTTTTATTAATTACTCTTTATTACTCTATTATATTCCCGTCCCTTAATATCGAAAGATTTAAAACTATTCTTTAAAATCATATTTTTAGAGTTAGAGTTATTATGCGGGGTGATTTTTTGGTTGGCCTCTTAGAAAAACTTAGCGCTAAAGCCAAGGCTTTTGTGAAGAGCCTTAAGTGGCAGGATTATGCGTTCATAGCATTACTTGCCATATACCTTGTGCTTCAGATTAACCTGCTTTCTTCTTTTAAGCAGCTTCCCAGCCCTATTTATGGTGGAGACTACTATTTTTCGTTGGGTAGTGTGCAGCACATGATGAGCGGCGGTAATCCATTTGTGAGCTCTAATGTGCTTGGCTCAGAGCCTGCTTATCTTCCTCTTTACACCATCCTGGTTTCTGTGGTTGGCTGGATTTTTGGCTTATCAGCCTTTGCAGCCATGAAATGCTTTGCAATGATAGAGCTGGTCTTGGCCTTAACCTTGTTTTATCTTTTTTCTAATCGCTTGTTCAAGAATAAGTCTGTTGCCTTGATATCAGTTATGCTTTACCTGCCTTTGATGTCATTTCCTGTGCTGAAATATTTACAGTTCACCATAACCTTTACGCTTCCTGCTTATCTTTTCGCCATGCTTTATTTCTACGAGAAAAGAAACCTGCTATCAGCCATTATTGCAGGCATTATTTTCGGCTTGCTAGGAATATCTCACAGCGTTGGCTTTGTGACAGGAGTATTCTTTTTCATAATCTTCAGCATTTACCTATTGTTTTTCGAGCACCTTAAAAAAAAGGAAAAGAAGTGGTTCTTTGACCAAGAGGCTTTTAAGCATGGCTTCTTAAAGACGCTCGTATTCTTTTTTGTAATCGGATTAATCGGGAGCGCTATTGCCATGCTCTACTGGTTCAAGCCAATATTTGTTTATCATGGAGTAATTCAACAGCCATACTTATTCACCCAGGACCTTTCCTTGTTTTCAGCACAACTAAAATTTGTGTGGGACTCATTAAAAGGAGCATTTTTTAATTTCTCAACCCTTTTTGATGTCTTTAAATCAATATTCTTAATAATAGGGGTGCTGTCAATATTCCTCTTGAAAAAATATGATGCTTCAAAAAAATTCCTTATTATTTTCTTGATAACTGCTTTTGTTGGAAGCTTTCATTTCCTATTATCTGAGCCCCTGCTAAAAACCAACCTGTCGCCAGTTTACATGGTGGTTTTCTGCTTTGGATTATTAACTGCTCTTTTTGCAGCACTAGGAGTGGAGGTAATAACTTCTTTTGCCAAGAAGTATAAGCCTTATGTTCTCATTGGTTTAATGCTTCTCTTACTGATTCTTAATATGCAACAGTTCGTGAGCTATGCAAAGAATGATAAATGGATTGCTGCTGGAAGGCAACCCTTGTCGCCCAACCTGGTTGAGATGCAGAAATGGGTTCTTGTTAACACCAAGGTTAATGATGTCTTCTTATCAACTAATGAATTAAACTTTGCCCTTAACGGGCTTACTGGAAGAAAAGAGGTTAATGGAAGGACCTCTCATAATAGCATGTTCCTGGACGTGGGAAAGAGATATGCAGTTGCCGCAGTGATGCTTTATGGCAATGATAGTGAGGAGAGAAAAAAATTGTTAAGAGAGTATTCTGTAGATTATCTTTACTGGGATTATTACTGGATTCAGTCAGAGTATGTTTTTGATGATACAGGCAAACTCACATCATGGTATGACCCGTTAATTGTCGAGGACACTCCTGTTTATAATGAGCTCATGAAGAAGTATAATGTTTCCTTTTTTAAGCAGCACACCTGGCCAGACCCTGCTGTTAAGGGAGATTACATAAAGCAGCTTGATTTGATATTCATCCTGCCAAGCCAGTTCAACATCACTCATCCCTGGAATCCTGGGCTTGATAAATACCTTGAGGAAGCTTGGAGCTATTCCCAGGGCGGAGTGCTGGTCAGCAGGATTTACAAGGTTGTTAGTGTTGACTAGTTAACGCTGACTAAATTTTTCAGTAATGCTTTGTTTAAGGTTATAGGGAAAGGAGCAAAATGAAGAAGAAAAAATTAACTTATGTAGTTGCCTTGGCGATTGTTTGCACTCTTTTCACTGCATTTGGGCAATTATTCCAGAAGATGGGCGTGGATGAGCTGGAGCTGTCTCTGCCAGGTATAATCACGAACATCCCTCTCATAGCTGGCGTTCTTCTTTACATAATCGGTGGGGTGGTGATGATTTATGCCCTTAAGCAGGCAGAGCTTTCTGTTGTTTACCCTTTCTTCAGCCTTAGCTTTATCTGGGTTGCTATCTTATCCGTTGTGATGTTAAAAGAGAGCATTGTATTTTTGCATGGCCTGGGAATCCTTGTTATAATCTCAGGGGTATGTTTTGTTGGCAGAGGTGCTATGCATGATTAACTGGTTAACTATTGTGCTAATATTAATTGCAACTATTGGAGGTGCTTTTGGCTCTTTCTTCTTTAAGAAAGCCTCCTCAAGATTTAACTTGAACATCTTGGCACAATTAAGGAATACCGAGTTGCTGCTTGGAATGCTTATATTCACCATCAGCACTCTTTCTTATCTCTTTGCCCTAAGAACAGGGGGGTTGTCAATAATTTATTCCCTAACATCTTTGACTTATATCTGGATTTCTATTATCTCTGTAAAGTTCTTGAAAGAAAAAATGAACAAACACAAATTGCTGGGAATCTCCTTGATAGTAATAGGCATTTTCCTTATAAGCTGCTTTTCATCATAAGCTGTTCTATTCTTTTTTCTGCCTGAACCACTCAACTGTGTCCTTGATGCCTGTCATCAGGTCATATCTGCACTTGTAGCCAAGGATTCTTCCTGCCTTGGAAATATCAAAGAGAGCCTTTCTTGCCTCGCCCTCCCTTGCAGGAGCATAGTTAGGGTTTTCCTTGTTCCCAAGTATTTTGCTGATAGTCATGTAAAGCTCATTCACGCTAGTCTCCTTGCCAGCTCCAATATTTATCGGCTCTCCAAAGCCAGACTCTGCCTTGCAGGCCAGTATGTTAGCCTCAACAATGTTCTTCACATAAACAAAGTCCCTGGTCTGCTCCCCGTCGCCGTAAATATTTGGTATTTCTCCTCTAAGAAGCTTCTTGATGAATATAGAGATTACTCCTGCATAATCTGATTCCGGGTCCTGGCGGGGGCCAAAAACATTGGCATAGCGGAAGATGACTGTTTTCAAGCCGTGCTTATCATAATACTCTTTGCACAGCTTTTCTCCTTCAAACTTGTTCTTTGCATAATTGGATAACAGCTCTGTCCGAGTCTCCTCTGTGAAAGGAATTGGCTGGTTGCCGTAAACAGCTCCTGAAGAGGAAAACACCACTCTTTTCACGTTATTAATCCTTGCAGCTTCAAGCACGTTCCTTGTGCCTTGCACATTGTTTAGCTTATACTCCTCTGGCTGGCTCATTGATTCCACCACAGAGATAAGGGCTGCGTGGTGAAGCACAAAATCCGCTCCTTTGAATTCTTTTTTCAGGAAGCCAAGGTTCTTTATGTCTCCTTTGGCAAACCTTATCTTGCTGTAAGCATTCTTCAGGTTCTCCTTGTTACCAGTAACAAGGTTATCAACCACCACAACCTCTTCTCCTCGCCTGACAAGCTCGTCCACAAGATGGCTTCCGATAAAACCTGCTCCGCCTGTAACAATGTATTTCATGATTATCTAGCCTCTCACCCTTTTTTTAACCTTTTATCCTTTTCGCTCTAGCTCAGAATTTATAATCTTTATGAATTCCTCTTCTGGCTGAGCACCAACTACCATTATACCGTTAATAAAAAAAGTCGGAGTGCCAGACACACCAACCAGTGCTGCTGTTTTTACATCCTCATCAACCTCTTTTTTGTACTTCTGCTCCTCAAAACAGTTGTTGAATTTCTCAGAGTCCAAGCCAAGAAGCTTTGCATACTCCCTGAGGTACTGGGGCTCTTGCTGCTCCTGGTGCTCAAACAAATAATCATGATACTCCCAATATTTGCCTTGCTCCTTGGCGCACTCAGCAGCCAATGCTGCGCTGTAAGCATTCGGATGAATCCTTGTTAATGGCAAGTCCTTGAAGATATAAATAATTTTGTCAGGGTATTTGCTCATCAGGCTCTTTGTAATCTCTTCCCCTAATTTGCAGTTTGGGCAGCTGTAATCCGAGAACACAACCAATGCAATGCTGGCGTTCGTGCTGCCAGTGTAAGGGTCATTAAGGCTGAGAGGCACGTTTATTCTCTCGCCAGAATCAATCCTCTTCTCAAACAAGCCAAAGCCCTTGGTCGGGATGGCTACGCCCAATAATATTAACAGGATAAAAACTGCGACAGCAACAATGTTCTCAGTGCGCTCTGACTTTTTATTATCTTTTGTTATTTCATTCTTTTGTTCAGAACTCTCTTTCTTGGCTGAGGTTTTCATGATAATAAAATAGAATAATGAGTTGTTTAAAAATCTTTTTAGAGCTCAGTGATCCTTCTTCGTAATCCCTGTATACACCAAGCCAGCCACCAGGGTTGTGACAAAGGCAACGAACAATGCTCCCAGAAGGATGGTGATGTTGGTGTCAAAGCTCTCCTCTATTGTGACAAAGCCGGTTGGCGTGCCTCCAGTAATGTTAAGCACGAAATGAGCAGCAATTACTGAGATGAAGATTATGAGCATCCATATCAGGAAGATGTCTTTCTGGCTCCTCTTATGAATTTGTTTTGTGTGGTCCCTCATGAATTCCTCCTCGTCCACTCCGATGGTACTCATAGTTTCTTTTTTGTTTAACTAGATATTTAAATCTTTTGCCTCGAAACCTTTATAAATGACTGCCTTTTGCTTAGGAATAAAAAGCCCGAGTGAGTAGCGATTAATAGGGTTTTACCATGTTGCATACGTTATGTTTCGCTATTTCTCTCGGTAAAATTTCATAATAGGTTTGTGAGAAAGTTTGAAAATGGCTGATAACAGGAATTACTCCCAGTCCATGACTGAGGACAAGGATTTCAGGCACCTAGTCAGGGTTATGAACACAGACCTTGACGGAAGAAAGCCATTAATGTATGCTCTCACCAAGATTAAAGGCATCAAGTACATGCTTGCTAATGCTGTTTGCAGGAAAGCCAATGTCCCTATTGAGAAGAGAGCTGGTTTTCTGACTGATGCTGATGTTAAGGCTTTGGAGGATGTGCTTTCAAACTTTAAAAGAGCAGGCATTCCTGCTTGGATGTTTAACAGGAGGAAGGATTTTGAAACCGGAGAGGACAAGCACCTTTTCTCAAGCACTTTGGAATTCACTCATGAGATGGATATTAAGAGGATGAAGAAGACCAAGTCTTACAAGGGCTTAAGGCATCAGTGGGGCCAGCCTGTGCGCGGGCAAAGGACCAAGTCCAACTTCAGGAGGAACAAGGGCAAAGGCTCTCTTGGTGTTATTAAGAAGAAGATTAAGTCTGGAAAAGTATGAGCATGATTGTAAGGTGATAATCTAATATGGGCGACCCAAGAAAGATAAGAAGGAAATATGACAAGCCAAGCCATCCTTGGCAGAAGACCAGGATTGAGGAAGAGAAGAAAGTCTTTGATGAGTACGGCTTGCATAATAAGAAAGATATCTGGCGTATGGAGACTGTTCTCAGAAGGTTCAAGAACCAGGTTAAGTCCTTGGCTAGCCGCGTTGATGAGCAGTCAAAGCTCGAGGAGAAGCAGCTTGTCAGCAGATTAACCTCCTTAGGCTTTATCAAGCTTGAGGATTCTCTTGACGCGGTGCTAGGGCTTGAGCTGAAGGACGTGATGGAAAGGCGCCTTCAGACTTTGCTCGTCAGGAAGAACCTTGCAAAGAGCATGAAGCAGGCAAGGCAGTTCATCACTCACGGCCACGTAAGGGTGGAGAGTAAGAAGATAACCTTTCCCAGCTATATTGTAGGCCTTAAAGAAGAATCGCTCATAGAGTTCACTCCAGGATCAGCTTTGAGCAAGGACGACCATCCTGAAAGGATAATCCAGAAGGCTTCTAAAGAGAAGGTTGAGAAGAAAAAGGTCGTGGTAAAAGAGGAAGTGCCTCCGGCTTTTGACCAGAAGGAGATTGAGGAGCTGGAAGAAACAGGGGCTTTGCGCAAGAAAGAAGCAGAAGCTGAGCAAGAGCTGAAGAAAAAGGAAGAGCTGAAGAAAAAGGAAAAGTCGGCACGGGCTGCAAAGCATAATCCTGAAGGTAAGAGGGCGAAATAAATGAGGGAAAGAGAAGACATCAGGTGGGGAGTAGCGCATATTTACTCGTCTTATAATAACACTATTATTCACATAACAGACCTTAGCGGCACAGAAACCCTGGCTACAGGCTCTGGAGGCCAGGTTGTTAAGTCTCACAGGCTTGAGAGCAGCCCGACAGCAGCCATGATGGCTGCTAAAAGAGCTGCAGAATCTGCCATGGAGAAAGGAATTACTGGCGTGCACATAAGGATAAAGGCGCCTGGAGGACATAACGGGCCAATGACTCCTGGGCCGGGAGCGCAGGCTGCTATCAGGACCCTGTCAAGGATTGGCTTGAGAATAGGATTAATCGAGGAAGTCACTCCTTTGCCGCACGGCGGTTGCAGGAAGAAAGGCGGTAAGAGAGGAAGAAGAGTGTAAAGGTGAGGGTTCAAGATGATGAAGGTTGCAATATCAGAAAAATCAGGCAAGAAAGACAAGGACAAACTGGTTTTTGAGCTTAGCGGAGCAGAGATTAACTACGCCAATACTCTGCGAAGGCTTTTTATGAGCGAAGTGCCTGTAATGGCTATAGAGGACGTGGAGCTTAGGAAGAATGATTCTGGCTTGTATGACGAGATGATAGCTCACAGGCTCGGATTGATTCCTTTCAAAACAGACCTTAAATCATATAATCTTCTTGGTGAGTGCAAGTGCAAAGGAGCAGGATGCAGCCAGTGCCAGCTCAAGATGACTCTGAAAGCAAAAGGCCCCTGCACTGTTTATGCCAGTGATATCAAGACAAAAGACCCCAAGATAAAATCTGTCTATCCCAAGACGCCCATAGTCAAACTGCTCGACGGACAAGAGCTGGAGCTAGAAGCAGTTGCAGTGTTAGGGCTTGGAAAGGCGCATGCAAAATGGAGCCCTTGCCTTGCTTATTACAAGGAACTAGTAGATATAAAGATTGAGAAGCAGCCAGACAACAAGGAAGAGATTATAGAGCAGTGCCCACCAAGAATATTCGAGATGAAGAACGACAAGCTCGAAATAGATAAGGACAAGGTTAATGATTGCTTGCTATGCAATGCCTGCGTTGAGCTAAGTACCAACAAGATAAAAGTTGAGCCTAACGGAAGCTACCTCATGACAATAGAATCCTGGGGTCAGCTTGAGCCGCAGGAAATAGTTAAAGAAGCAGTTAATGCTTATGACAAGCAGCTCGAAGAGCTAAAAGAGCTGCTCTCAAAAACCAAGTAGCTGGATAAAGCACCTTCCACTCATGATATGCGGGGGTGCCGGAGCGGTCAAACCATTAAAGGGACCAAACGGGCTACCTTGAGGGGGTAGTGGCTTAGTGCCTACGCGTGTTCGATCCACGTCCCCCGCACTTACGAAGTAAGTGTGGGTTCAAAAACCGAGAGGTTTTTGTTACCCGCATTCAGAAAGTGAATGAGGGCTCAAAACTCCGCAGAGTTTTGTTGTCCGCATTTGCAAAGCAAATGTGGGCTCAAAAATCCCTAAGGATTTTTGTTGCCCGCAGTTTTTATTTGATACCAAAGAAGAAAGAAAATGAAACACATTAATAAGAACGAGCAATTGATGGCATTATTGCAGCTGCTCAAGAAGACAGCGATTGAGAACAAGGCTGCTGTCTGGAAAAGAGTGGCTTCTGACCTAGAGAAACCTACGCGCCAGCGAAGGATTGTGAATATTTACAAGCTCGAGAAGCACTGCAAGGACAATGACGTGGTTGTGGTGCCTGGAAAAGTTTTGGGCACAGGAGAGCTTAACAAGAAGGTGACTGTTGCTGCTTATAACTTTTCAGGCCAGGCAGTTGAGAAGATTAGTGCCAAGGGAAAAGCTATGAGCATAAGAGAGTTGGTGGAGAAGAATCCTCAGGGAAAGAAGATTAGGCTTATGGGATGAGAAGAGGGATAAGAAGAATGATTATTGATGCTAATAACAGGATTATCGGAAGAATCGCGAGCTTTGCTGCCAAGAAGGCTTTGCTCGGCGAGAAAGTGGATGTTGTTAATTGCGAGAAAGGAGTAATATCAGGAAGCAGGGAAGGAGTATTTGCTAAGTACAAGCACAAGAGGGAGCTTGGAGGTCCGAGAAAAGGGCCTTTCATTTGCAGGCTGCCTGACAGGTTTGTCAGGAGGATTATCAGAGGAATGCTGCCCATGGACAGGGCAAGGGGACTAGAGGCTTACAAGAGGGTGATGTGCTATATTAGCGTGCCTGAGGAGCTCAAAGGCAAGCCTTGCTTAGAAGTCCCAGGAGCAAACGCAGAGGATCTCGTAACCTTGAAAAGAGTGAGCATCGGAGAGGTGTGCAGGTTTTTAGGAGGCAAATGGTACGAGTAAAAAAAGTAAAAAGGCTAATTTAATAATTTAAAGGCATGATAAAAATGGAGCATAAAATTGAGCATAAAGTGATTACCAAGCACGGCAAGAGAAAAAGAGCAGTGGCAAGAGCCAAGCTCGGCCCTGGAGAAGGCGTTGTGCACATTAATAATATTGATATTGACAATTATGAGCCAAAGATTTACAGGCTAAGGCTAAGAGAGCCTTTGCTGCTCGCAGGAGACATAGCCAGGCAGGTGGACATAAAGGTTAATGTTCATGGAGGGGGGATTAACAGCCAGGCAGCTGCTGCAAGGCTGGCCATAGCCAAGGCTCTTGCAGAGTACAGCCCAAGGCTGAAGAAGGTGTTCCTTGAATATGACAGGCAACTGCTCGTGGCTGATGTTAGGAGAAAGGAAAGCGCAAAACCAAACAGGCACGGACAGGCAAGAGCCAAGCGACAAAAATCGTACCGTTAAACTGACAAAGGTGAGAAAAAATGATTATTGCAAAAATCAAAAGATTTCAACCAAACAAATTTGGTTGGAACAGCAAAACTCTGTTTTGCTTGTTTTTGAAATACCATAATTTCAGCGAGGTGAAATTATGATTATACCAATCAGATGCTTCAGTTGCAACAAGCCAGTAGCTCATTTGTGGGAGGATTTTTGCGAGAGAGTGCAGAAAGGCGAGGACAGGAAAGAAGTTCTTGATAAGCTGGGGCTTGAGAGATACTGCTGCAGGGCACTGTTCCTGGGGCATATTGACTTATTGGACATGGCTGGGAAGTTCAAAAAATTCTGAGAGAATTTTTTGGCTGTTCAACTTTGATGTTGAACATTTTAAGAAATTCTGAAGAATTTCTAACCATTTAACTTTGACGTTAAATATTTCAAAAAGTTCTAAATTATTGTTTTCTCTTTAATATTTGAACCTTTTCTCGTAATCCTTGTGGCTAAACCATTCGAGGATTAAGGCAACTACTTGAATTTCTTCTTTGAGGATTGAATAGAGCAGCCTCCATCCTCTTGGCAGATCATATTTCCAAAGGTTGTTTACCTTGTACTTGCGCACATACTCTTTAGGAATGAGCCTTTTAGGCACTTGCACCCCGCAAAAAGCGTTTTCCTCAATGTTCTGCAATGCTTGGCTAATTAATTTGCAGAGCTCTCTTTCTGACTCATCGCCTTTTTCTAGCTTGTAATATGCTTCTTCAACTTTCTCTTCAGCAAAGGTAATGATTGAAGGCAGCTTCATTTCTTCCACCGCAGGTCTTTTCTGGCAAGGTATTTTCTGGCGAGTTCAGGATAGTATATCCAGCCTATTTTGCCTTCTTTGTCAATGGATATCTTGCCGGAATAGAGCAGATAGTCAATGATTACGCAGAAGGTTTGGTACATCATCTTTTTTGGCAAGGATTCCCATAGCTTTCGCTTCTTGAACTCGCCGTCGTGCTTTTTTATGAATTCTTCGACCATCAAGACGGTGTCTAGCTGCGGATAGTGCAAAATGTTCTTCATCATATTGTTATATAAGTTTATATAACTATTTAAATCTTTCGCTTCACAGAGCAAAGCATTTTCCGCCATAAAAATTAATTAAGCAAGCTTAGTTTATAAGCGCTACGCCAACATGTCCAGTGCCTGAAGGGCAGTGGGCTCAGAATGTTAGTTCTGTTGGTTTTCAGAGAAAACCTCAAAGAGTTTGCTCTTTGTTGTCCAGTGCAGCACGAAACTTTTCCGAAAATGTTCAATGCTCAGAATCAGAAAGAGTTTGATTGTTTCTTGTCAAATTCCTCATCAAACTCCAACTAATTTTAGCTTTTTTAGCAATAATTATATAAACCCCTTTCCAGTAACATTATCCATATGGCTAAGGATAAAGAAATAAACTTCAAGCTAATGGCTGCCAAGTGGCAGAAGAAGTGGCTAGAGGCAGGAATATTCAGGGTAAAAGAGGATTCTAAAAAGAAAAAATACTATGTGCTCGAGATGTATCCTTACCCCTCCTCAACAGGGCTTCATCTGGGCCATGCCCGCAACTATGTGATGGGAGATGTCTTTGCTCGCTTTAAGAGGATGAGTGGCTTTAATGTTCTTTACCCTATGGGCTATGACAGCTTTGGCTTGCCTGCTGAGAACGCTGCTATCAAGGCAAAGTCTCATCCAAAGGTTTTCACAGAGCAGGCTATTAAGAATTATGTTAAGCAGCAAAAAGCTCTTGGCCTGAGCTATGACTGGGACAGGATGATTTATTCTCATGACCCTAGTTTTTACAAGTGGGACCAGTGGGTTTTCCTGAAGATGTACGAGAAGGGCTTGGCTTTTAAGAGGATGGCTAGCGTTAATTGGTGCCCTGAGTGCAAGACTGTGCTGGCTAATGAGCAGGTGCATGGAGGCAAGTGCTGGCGCCACGAGGAGACGAGCGTTGAGGTTAAGAGCCTGAGCCAGTGGTTCTTTAAGATAACTGATTATGCAGACGAGCTTCTAAAGGATATTGAAAAGCTAAAGCAATGGCCAGAGGATGTTAAGCAGATGCAGAGGAACTGGATAGGCAAGAGCCATGGCACGCTTATTGAATTCCATATTGAGGGCTCTGATAAGAAGCTTACTGTATTCACAACAAGGCCCGACACCTTGTTCGGCATCACCTTCCTGGTTTATGCTCCTGAGCACCCTGATGTGATGGAGTTGGTTAAAGGAACTAGCTATGAGAAGAAAGTCAAGGAGTTTGTGCAGAAAGTCGTTCTTGAGGACAGGTTTCAAAGGACTGCTGAGGACAAGGAAAAAGAAGGCTTGTTCATAGGCAGGCATGCTGTTCACCCTGTAACAAAGGAAAAGATCCCTATATATATTGCTAATTTTGTCTTGTACGAGTACGGCACAGGAGCCATTATTGCAGTGCCTGCTCATGACCAAAGAGACTTCGAGTTTGCAAGGAAATACAACATACCGATAAAAGTCGTGATTAACCCTGACATGTTCGAGCTTAACCCTGAGAAGATGAGCAGGGCTTACATGGGAGACGGCAACATGGTTAATTCTGAGCAGTTCAATGGCATGAACAATCGCGATGCTATCCCTGACATTAACAAGTTCTTGGAGGAAAAAGGCTATGGCAAAGTAACTGTGCGGTACAAGCTAAGAGACTGGCTGATTAGCAGGCAAAGGTTCTGGGGATGCCCGATACCTATAATATATTGTGAAAATTGTGCAAAAGAAGATGTTTTAGTGCTGCATGGTTGGGACGCTAGTTCTAAATCTGATTTTATTCCTGAGCTTCTCAAGAATTTGAATAGTAAAGGATACAAAGCTCATGCATTTAACCAGCCTAATACAAAGGCTCCTAAATTTGATGAATGGTTCAGCTTTGCAGAAAGCAAGATTAAGAGCCTTGACAAGAATAATCTAAGCATTGTTGGTCATAGCATGGGCGGCTTATTAGCCTTGAAGCTTGCAGAGAAATATAAGGTTAAGCAGTTAGTACTTGTGGCTCCAGTAGGAGCAAGGCCTTCAGAGAAGTATTATGCTTCTTTCTCAAAAGATGAGCTTCCCAAGGATGAATTATCTGTTTTTAAAAAGTACGCTGACAGAGACCTTGATGTTGAGAAGATTAAGAAGAATGCTGAGAAAATAATTTTTATTTTCGGCAAAAAAGATCCTTGGATTAATGAGGAAATCAGGAATTATTATACTTCCAGATTTAAAGATGTTGCTGACATTCACACTTTGGATTATGCTCATATGAGTGAAGATGAGGGCGTTAAGAAGCTTCCATTCTTAGAAGAACTGTTTGTAAAAAAGGATGTTCAAGTTGTTCCTGTGCCTGAGAAAGACTTGCCTGTAAAGCTTCCTGAGCATGTGAAGTTCGGCGAGACAAGCGGCAACCCCCTCGCAACCGTCAAGGATTTTGTTGAGACCAAATGCCCAAGGTGCGGAGGCAATGCAAAAAGAGAGACAGACACCATGGACACCTTTGTTGACAGCTCATGGTATTTCTTAAGGTATTGTGATGCAAAGAATGACAAGGCAATTTTTGACAAGAAAAAAGTAAAATACTGGATGCCCATTGATACTTATATCGGAGGCAAAGAGCATGCAACCATGCACCTAATTTATTTCAGGTACTTCACCAAGTTCTTGCGAGATATTGGCTTGCTTGACATTGATGAGCCTGCTGTTCAGCTCTTTAACCAGGGAATGCTGCACAAAGGCGGAGTGGTTATGAGCAAGAGCAAAGGCAATGCAGTGACTCAGGAAGAGATTGAGGACAAGTACGGAATTGATACTGCGCGCTTCTTCTTAATGTTCGTAGCCTCGCCTGACAAGGACATGGAATGGGATGATAAGACTGTTGAGGGAACTTACAGGTTTCTGGTCAAGGTTTACAGGATGCTCACTGAGAAAAGGATTGTTGAGAAAGCAATAAAGAACCAGGAGAGCAGGATGCACAAGACTATTCTTGAAGTCAGTGAGAACATCCAGAACTTCAGATACAATATTGCGCTCATCAGCCTGATGAAGTTCGCCAACTACCTTTACAACAAGGAAGAGATTAACAGGAAAGCAGCAGAGACTTTGCTGGTGTTAATGGCTCCTTTTACTCCTCACCTTGCAGAGGAATTATGGGAAAAACTCGGCAATAAAGGCTTTATTAGCTTAGAGAAATGGCCTGTTGGTGACAAGAAAAGGATTGATGAGAAAGCAGAAGCAGCAGAAGAGTTATGCGACTTAGTGAGAAGAGACATACTTGCCCTGCAGGAATTAACAGGATTAACAAAGCCTAACAAGATAGTGCTGGCAATAGCTGATGAGTGGAAGTACAAGTTCATAACTGACCTGAAGAAAGAAATGGAGAAATCCAGGGATGTTGGTGTCCTGATAAAATCCTTGTGCTCAAAGGACAAGGCTAATGCTAAATTAATTGCAAATTTTGTTCCAAAATTTGTAAAGAGCCCTGATAAGCTGCCAGAGGTGGTATTGTCACAAGAAGCAGAAAGTAAAGCATTGAGAACTTGCATTACTGAACTAGAAAATGAGTTCAAGACCAAGTTTGAAGTGGTATTTGAGAATGAAGCAAAGCACGAGAAAGCTCAGCAAGCCATGCCTGGGAAGCCAGCTATTGTGTTTGAGTGATTATTTCTTTTAATTCTCTTTTGATATTATGTTATGAATCCAAGACAGAATCACAATATTTAAAAAGAAACACGTATCAACAAATATTGATATGACATTTGATATTTACCTCTTCAAGGCTTTGGGTGAGGAAACTAAGCACAGAATACTAAAAGTTCTGCTTAATGACGAGCTGTGCGCCTGCGAGATACCGATAAGAATAAGGAGAACGCAGTCAAACTGCTCAATGCACCTTGCAAAACTATTGAAGTGGGATCTTATTAAGCACAGGAGAAAGGGAAAAATGATACTTTATTCAATAAAAGACAAAAGAGTAGCTGAGGTTTTCAGGCTGCTTGAGAAAAACAAGTAGGTGATAAACATGAAAATCGAAATATTAGGCCTGGGATGCCCCAAGTGCAAGTTACTTGAGGCGAATGCTATAAAGGCAGTTGCAGAAGCAGGAGTAAAAGCAGAAATAACAAAGGTTACAGAGATAGACAAAATCATTAAGTATGGCGTGATGGCCACACCAGCATTAGTAATAGATGGCAAAGTGAAATGTTATGGCAGGATTGCTGATGTTGCAGAGATTAAGAGATTCTTGAAATGAAGGCGGAACTAAATGATAGTCACTGATTTGTTCATTGCAGGCATAAAAGCGATTATTGAATATGTGTCTGCTCACGTATTAACCTGCCTTGTCCCAGCTTTCTTCATTGCAGGAGCTATGTCTGCTCTTCTCCCTAAAGAGAAAATCACTCACTTTCTTGGCCAGAAAGCTCCAAAATATAAGGCATATCCTTTAGCAGTTGTTGCTGGTTTGCTATTAGCAGTCTGCTCTTGCACAATTCTCCCATTATTTGCAGGAATAAAAAAGAAGGGTGCAGGAATAGGTCCTGCTTTGGCTTTCCTATACACCGCCCCTGCAACAAATATCCTTGCCATTCTTTTTACAGGAAGTGTCTTAGGCTGGAATTTTGCCATTGCCAGGATAGTTTTGTCTGTGACATTTGCAATTCTAATTGGCATAATCATATCAACAATGTTTAAGGCAGAAGACGCTGAAGATGAGAAGAATGCAGCTTCTGAAGTAATTAGTGCCAAGAAGCAAGACTCAAAAGACTTGCCTTTTTTCCAAAAACACAGGCTAATCATATTCTTTATTACACTGATTTCAATCCTTATTGTTGGGACCAGAGTAAATGGATACTTAAGATATGTAATTATCTTGGCATTGATTATTATCCTTGCAGTTTTGACTAAACTATTCTTTAATAAGGAAGAGGCTAAAGCATGGCTTTTTGAAACATGGGTATTTACAAAAAAGATTTTTCCTCTTCTTTTAGCAGGCATCTTTATAGCAGGAGTTCTAACCGCAGTCTTACCTCAGAATTTCCTTGCAAATTTCATGGGCAAAAATACGGTATTCGCAAACCTTATTGCAGCCCTATTCGGGGTGTTTATGTATTTCCCGACATTAGTCGAGGTTCCCATGGCCAACATGTTCTTAAGCCTTGGAATGGCAAAAGGGCCGTTGCTTGCTTATTTGCTCGCTGACCCAGTAATCTCATTAGCGAGCATTCTTGTTGTGAGAAAATTCATAGGAAACAAAAGAACCCTTGTTTATGTAGGGCTGATTATACTCTTCACAACAATTTCAGGGTTGATATACGGTGCAATAATAGGTTAAGCTGTAATAAAGGATGAGCTTTTGAGAAGTGGATGAGGCGGATTGTTGCAGGACTGTTCATCATTATCGGGCTGTACTATACAGTGAGCATAACTTTGGGTTGGTAATAGCCTATTCCACAATAGCAGGGCTGGTTTTTGGCAGCTTAATCGTTTAATAAAAAGTTTTATAAAAAATAATGTTCTTATAAGTGTATAAAAGAGGTAATTTTGTCATGATCCCTCAGAAAGCCCTTTACATCAATGCCGCAGACGGTTCTTTCAGAGTCGAGGATGTCAATGATGAAGAAGTAATAGGACCATTGGACTTTGCTTTCAGGTATGCTAATGATGATAACAAGTTCTTTTTTGGCTCAGGAGTGCTTGCAGGCTCAATAATCCCTGGCACTCGAAGATTGATTTTTTGCGGACGCTCGCCTCTATGGAAGAACTTTTACATTTCAACCATGGGCGGAGCAGCACTAATATTTCATCATCTCGGCATTAATTATGTTGTTATTGAAGGCTCATGCCCTGATTATAGTGTTCTGAGAATTAAGAGAAAGAACAATAACATTACTGTAACCTTTGAGAAGCTCAACCCTGAGCAAATCTGGAAAAACTACAATGACAAGATTGGCTTTTATGCTCTTCAAGAATACTTGTTTGACAAGCACAAAGCAGAATATGATGATTGCCTTGATGAGTTTGGAAAGCTAAGAATACTGGCAACAGGACCTGCTGCCCTGAAAACCAACATGGGAGCTATTGGCTCAAGCTATGTTGAGGCAGGCAAGCTTAATGCAGTGGATTGCTGGGCAGGCAGAGGAGGGATTGGCTCAAAGCTTGTTCAGAAGCACAGGATTGTTGCTATTGTTTATGGAGGAGACTACACAAACGCTGACTTGCGTAATTCTGAGGAGCTGAATGCTTATTTTGAGGAAAAGTTTCATAAGAAGATGTTCATGGAAGACTTGGACGTGACTGTGAAATACCGTTACGACCCGAAGTACGAGTCAGGAGGCACCCTGGGCGTTAATTTCACAAAAACCTCTGACTGGCTCTTCAGCTTTAATTATTCCTCAATTTATTTATCTGATGAAGAAAGGATAAAGATTCACACTGACTTTGTAAAGAACCATTATCTTAAGCAGTTCAACGAAGAAACTATCAAGCCTAAACTCTTCAAGACTTGCGGAGAAACATGCCCTGCTGTGTGCAAGAAGATGAGAGGAGAATACAAGAAAGACTTTGAGCCTTATGAAGCGCTAGGGCCTAATTGCGGAATATTCGACCAGAGAGCAGCTGAGAAGCTCAACCATTACGTTGATGCAATGGGCTTTGACGCAATCCAGGCAGGAGGCATGGTGAGCTGGTTCATGGCCTGCCTTGCAAGCGGCCTGGTTAAGAAAGAAGATTTTAGCCTGACTCTTGCTCCAAAGTTTTATTGGAAGAACTTTGAAGTGATTAACGACTCTAACAACAATGCAGAGCTAGGAATACAGATTATTAACCTGGCATTAACCAATCCTCTGTTCAGCAAGAGCATAAGGATTGCTGCAAAGGAGCTTGACAATAAATACAGAGTGAAGAGCATCAACCTTGCTGTTTACAATGCTTATGATGACGAAGGCTGCATGGTTCCTAACATGTACTGGGCTCCTGGCTTGTTCAGCCCAATGCCAATCATGGGCAAGTACTTCCAGTGCTATGAAAGAATAACTGTTAATCCTTATGAGCTTGGCAAGATAAACATTGACAGGATGATAAAAGAGTTCTACTCTGACAATGCAGGCTGCTGCAGGTTCCACAGGGGCTGGATAGAAGATTTGGTCGAAGACATTATTGACAAGCACTACAAGCAAAAAATAAACTTTTACGAGCACCACAAGAAGCTAGTGCAGATGATTAATTGGGATAATAAGAGCGTGTTCTGGGAGAGCGAAAGAGTTATTGATATAATTTTTGAGTTCATAAAGAAATTCCTGAAAGAAAAACCTGATGATAAGGCAGCAAAGGAATGGGTTGAGAAGTTTGAGAAAGACAAGCTCAAGGCTGCAAGAGAGTACTGGGAAGAGATTAGGCGCGGAATAAATGATGCCTTGAAAGACTGATAAGAACTCTTTCACCAAATTCTGCTAAAAATAATAAAACATTAATACTAAAATGTATAATAATGGCTTTATGCGGAAGATAATCCTATTTTTGGCTTTGTTAATTCTTTTGTTAATTCTTATTACAGGTTGTTTGCCTAGGCCGCCAGTCACTGCTCCAGAGCCTATCAGCCAGGAAAAAACAACTGAGCAGCCTACGGTTGATGCGGCTGAGAACAAGAGCATGGCTGAAGAGAAGCTTCTTAGCTGTGAGGACTGGGCAAGAACATTATTCCCAGAGCAATGGGTATTTAACCAGGAAGTTACTCAGGACCCGAAGCTCACAGGAGAAATCTTAGGGCTGAGAGAGGGCAAGTGGAAGGATGGAGCAATGATTCGAGGCACTTCTTCCACCAAGATTATGCTGGGCTATGAGAAAGGAGAGAACCTTAATTATTATTACACCAAACCAATGTATCCTAGCCTTGAGCATAAATACGGTTTCATCTACTCAGAGCAGGTTATAGATAATAAAGGTAACATCCTAGGGGCTAATGCTTTTACCATCAGGCCAGCATTCAAAGTGCTGGCTGACCTGGTTAAGAATGAGAGCAATCCTTGGGGCTATGAGATAAAGATGAGGCACTTGTCCTTGCTTCTTGTAGAGCCTAATTTTCTGAGCTGCGAAAGGGTTTAGCTTTTTTGTTTCATTATTCCTGTTCCCTTGTTACTTCCTTATTCTCTCCTTGAACTTCTCTGAGTGCTGCTCGCCGCCACTGCCCCAGCTATCCAGAGGCGTGTCGTGTATTATTATTGTTACTGCCTCTCCAGGAATGCCCTGGCTGGTGAACACTTCTGTAATCCTTTTTATCACTTCCTTCTTCTTTTCCTTGTCCATAGGCCAAGTTTCTATTGTTACAACTGGCATTTTATACCACCTCTATCCTGTAAACCCCTTTTATTTGGCTCGCATTATTGCTGTAGCGAGAGTCGAACTGCGCAGGAGTGCCGAACCTTGAAGTGTTGCGCTCGTCAAAAACAATCCTGCCATCCTCCTGCCTGTATGAGGGAATACTCACAGCATACCTATTAGCATGCAGCACAAGGGTTTTGCCTTCAGGATTAATTCCGGCCAGTCCTATTAAGCCATGCACAGGAATTGAAGGCACTTCCTTTGCTATTCCATGAACATTGTTTTTGACTAAATTGCTCTCAGCAAGCTTCTTAATTCTTTCATACTTGATAGGAGTGTTGTTTATCATTATAACCAGGCTATCAAGGCTCATGCTTACATCTTTATCCTCAGACAGTATTATCCTTCCATCAGGGTACAAGAAATAACTACCTGGCTCAGAATCTCCTTTGTAAGCGCTTATCATATTGCAGTCACTAATCTTATGCCAGGCTTTTCCATCCTGAGGAAAAAATCCGTAAGGAGTAAGCATTATGCTCTTCGCAGTCTCAAAGCCTTCCCCACTCCAGAACTCCCTAGGAATATTATTCTTACTTGCTGAGAAAATAGCCTTATCTGGCTCAGCAGGTATGAGAGCGTACAAGTCAGCAGCCTTTGCTATCACTCTTCTGCCTGTTTTTTCATAATCCATCCCTAACTTTTCATAAAGGTCAGGAACTTTTATACCATAGCCTTGCACTTTTACAGCCTCGCCACTCTTGCAATAACCCTTATCATTCACAGGAAGCATTGGCAACGAATCAATTTTAGCCTTGTTCAAAGGCACGCCTTCCACGCTTATCCTAGGCAGAGCCCTGTACCAGGACTCAGGAATAGGCATGGCAGTATCTCCTACAGTCCTTGTAATCCTGTCTGGCAGTATCCTGGGCCAAGGTGCCTTCTGAACCATATCTGAAACTGTCAGTATTGTTGCTGTCCCAAGCACACCCCAGCCAAGCAATCTCAAGAATTTCCTCCTGTCAATCGCGTTTTCAGAAGCTTTCATAGTGCCACCTGCTTTTTTTTCTGAACAAATCTGCTCAGGTATAAAAATCTTTTCAGTGATGCCCGAATACCCTCTCAAACATGAACCAGATTGAGGAGATCCCAAGAAGCACAATCATTGCTCCGAGAGCAAAATCAAGCTTTGCACCGAAGAGCCAGACAAAAACCAGCCTGACGCATACATAGATTATTAAGATGTCCCTGATAAGCCCTCTGACGCCGCTCATTTTACCCAATCTTCTTTTAGCAAGCCGTAAATATTATCATCATGAATATCGCCATTGGCTTTTGACCTGCAAGCTTTTCTTCGCATGCCCTCGTAAATGAACCCGAACTTCTTAGCCAGCCCATTTGAAGCAGGATTAGTGGTGAAGGCATTAAGGTTTATTCTCCTTAGCTTTAACTTGTTAAAACCAAAATCAATCATCGCCTTCATTGCTTCACTCATCAGTCCTTGCATCCAGTACTTCTGCCCTAGCCAGTAGCCAATTTCAGCTGTGCCTTGGAAAACATCAACCTTGTTCAAAGTAATTCCGCCTACCATCTTCCTCTCTGAAGCTAATTCAATAGCCAAGCCATAGTTCTGTCTTGGTTTCTTCCGCGCTTCTTCTTTGCAATGATTAATCCACCATTTCGCATCTTTCTCTGTATAAGGGTGCGGAACTACTAAGAGATTTTTGGTTACTTCAAGGTTGTTTATATTAACTATTAGGTGAGGCGCGTCCTTTTTTTGGAATTCCCTAATGATTAGTCTCTTGGTTATTAATCTCATAAAATCACTTGAAAATTAAATGCGCGCCCAAGGGTGGATAAGCACTTTAAACATTAGTTGACCCTGTCCTTTCCTCCGCTCCGCAACCCTCAAAGCACCCTTGCCTGAGCTTAGGGCTGCTCTGTTCCCAGCCTGACCCGGTTCACAAAGATAAGAGCCAATGAGGACAGAGCATCGACGGTCTGAACAGGACTAATGCTTAAGGAGCAAACCGCCCCTCGGGCTTCAGCCCCCACGTATATCCGTTTTGGGTGACAGGAGAGGATAAGCCTCCCGGCCTAGCAAGGAGTAGTAGGCTGGCTTGGTTTATAAATTTTACCAAGGTTATCGTCGCTATTGCTTTCAACCAAAAAACTTATTAACCAGAATACACCTTCTCATAGAGTAAGGGGGTGTTGGTAATTTGGAGAATTCAATCCTATTCCTAGGCACAGGCGGTGATTCTATACTTGTTGGCAAGCAGATAAGGGCTAGTGGAGGGATAATCTTTGAGCTTGACGGCAACCAGTTCGTGCTAGACCCTGGGCCAGGCTGCCTTGCAAGAGCCAAGCAGGCAGACATAAGCATCCGTGACACCATAGCTGTTCTTGTAAGCCATTCTCATACTAATCATGCAACAGAAGTTAATGCTGTGCTCGAAGCCTTGAGCGTCTCAGGGCTCGACAGGATTGGAGTGCTGGTGTGCAACTCCAAGTATGCCAAGGGAGATGAGAAAGAGCCTCCGATGCTCCTGAACAGGAGCAGGAACTTTGTTGAGAAAGTGCTTGAGCTAGGGCCAGGAGCAAAGATTGGCATTAACAACATCAACATCTACACCACCAAGACCCAGCACTTTGACTCTGAAGGCATAGGCTTCATCTTTGAGACAGGCAGGTACAGGATAGGCTACACCTCTGACACAGAATACACTGATGAGATAGCAGACCAGTACAAGCACTGCAACATGGTCATAATAAACTGCAAATACCCAAAGGACATCAAGATGGCTGGCCACATGAATGCTGAAGATGCTGCCAAGTTCCTTAAAAGAATTAAGCCTAAGTTCGCAGTCCTCACTCATTTCGGAGTGAAGATGCTCGAAGCCAACCCAATGTACGTTGCCAGGGATATCCAGCGGGATAGCGGAGTGGAAGTGGCTGCAGCCAATGACGGCTTAATGGTCAACCCTGTTTCTTTCTCTCCCAGGATGCGCCAGGTTACCCTGGAGCCTTACAAGGAGGCGTGAGATTACCAATGCCCAATTATCAATTATACGGATTTGTGCATAAACAAGAGGATTTGGTTAAAAAGAATTCTTTAAATCTTTCTTTGGTTGACCTTCTTCTTGATAAAAGAAGTGGTTGCCTTATTCATGCTGTTATTGAGCCCAGGGATAAATTCGAACAAGAAGAGTATAAGAGCGGATATCTTATAAGAACAGAGTTTGCTTTGAATTACGGCTATACTGCTTTTTCGTTTTATGTTTTAATTCATTCACCTGATTCTATAAGAAGTAAGGGAAAAGACGGAGCTCTGTACATATTGGATAATGCTGAAAAAAACAAGACTTTCTTTACAATGAAAGACTATAACAAGAAGCATTGGTTCAGCGATGCAGATAAAGTTTCACAGCGTTTTACCCTGGCAGGAGGCCTTAACAAGGTTTTTGATGATTTTAAGAAAAAAGGCTATGTTTTTAGCGACAAACCTTTTCAATTAAAATTTGGTCAGGAAAGAGAAGAGCAACTAGAAAGAGCCTTTAAGAGATATAACATTTATAATCCGAAATATAATCCTGCAGGAAGACGCTAAGAATTTTTCTCAAAGTAGCAAAATAATAACGTATCCGACAAAGCATCCTGCGCTTATTATCGGCATTGCAGGGTAGAACTTGTCTTTCTTTGCAAAGAAGAACAGGAAAGCAACAGCCATTGTTGCTGTCAAGGTTATGATTAAGCTCTGGTAAAGAGCTGCCTGAAGAGATAATCCTTTTCCCACAAGGCTCTCCATGACTGCGCCTGTGAATAATAATGGGAAGGCTATGTCTCCTCCGCCCAGGATTGCGTTTTTCTTCTCTGCCTTTTGCCCTGGCAAACCAGGAGCAACTTTGGCTGGCTTTTGAGCTTTTATTGCTTTTCCTTCGACTAGCTCAGTTGCCTGCGCCTTGGGAGTGTAGGGTATGAACAAGCCTGCAAACACCTTGCTCTGAGTCTGGAACTTAGCCATCCTTATCATGTGCTTGCTCTTGAAAACAGCTATGAAGTCATAGATTGAGATGGCAATCAGCAGGATTGCTGCCCAGAAAACATTCTCAGGAATAACTCCTAAATTGATTTTTGCAGGATTACCCAGGATAGGCACCAGGAAGACAGCTATTCCTGAGTACATCAGCACTTCGGTCAGGTTATGAATAAAAACATTAGGCTTAATAACTTTGAGGATTGCGAGCAGGAGCGCTATTACCAACGCGACATAAGTCGGGAGGAAGACTCCCAGGGAAAGGCTTATGGCAAGGAAGACTGCTACGAAGAACCAGGCCTTCCACAGATTAACTTTCTTCATCCTTATTATGAGCAGGATTAGCAAGGTCCCTATGAGCAGGCCAACAGCAATGTAAGCAAAGGTTCCTATGCCGCTCATCTCAGGCCTAGGGCCAAGGCTTGTTTCATCGTGCACAATAGTAATCTTCCCGTCAACCAGCTTTACCTCCTTAATGTCCATGTTGATAAGCGCTAAGCCTACCAGCTGGGCAACTAAGAAGAACACTACCAGCACTATCGTGATGCCTAAATCATGCTTCATCTTGAATATTAAAGGTTAATAACTAGTATTTAAGAGTTTTGCAAAAAAATGATAAAAAATTAAAAACCCTGTCAAATACTAATCAAAATGAAGCTCGCCCACAGCATTAAGGTATCTGTTTTTATAAAATCAGAAGAGAATGAGGTTCCTGTCAGAGAAAAGCTTCTTAGCCTGTTTCCATTTAACTTTGAGGAAGAAAAACTAATCTTGAACCGAAGCAAGGCTCAGGGCTTTAACCAGCGCCAGATAATAATTTATGAGGTGAACCTGGAAAAGGAGAGGCACACCAACGCTTTTCTTAAATTCCTCAGGGAAAAGCTTGATGAGCAGCAAAAAGAAATGTTAATGCACCAGGAGAACAGGCTTGATGAGGAGTGCAACTTTTTCTTAAGGCTTGACAAGCAGAGCCTTTTAAACAATTCTATCAACATAACTGATTGCGGGGAGTGCTTTCACATAAGAATAAGCATAGCTGCTTTCCCCAAGAAGAAGGAGGCTGCCTTGGAAGTTGTGAAGAAGATTTTCTCTTGACGTCTTACTTTCTCTCAAGATTAATGTTCTCGTAAGTCTGTTTTTTTCCTTTTTTAAAGTACACTGTTAATTCTTGCGGATTTGTTAAAGCATAAGTGTATACGTCATCTTTCTTAATCTCAAACCTTTTCTCATCAGATGATTTGGCTTTGACCGGCACTAGTAAGCTCTTGTTCTGCTCATAGAAATCGCTCTCTTTGAAATGATAATCTTTTAACAGTTTTATCAGTTTGTCCTTTGTAATGCCCATTTTTTCTCCACTTATTTTTTCTGAGGTAATTTCGCAACAAGCAAAAGCTTTGATACTCAAAAACAAAGCTTTTGCAGTTCCTGAAGTGTATGGTATTTCAGAAACAAGCAAAAACAAGATTTTTGCAGTTCCTGAAATACATGGTATTTCAGAAACCTTTATATAGCTTTATGCTTAATCTATTCTCTAACATGACCAAGATTATAGACCCTTACGGCTCTGAACTGGTAGAGGATTATACCAAGGCAATCAAGGAGTTTGGTTTAGAGGTATTTACGCCTGAGTTGTTTCCTGAGCCTAACAGGGCTATGAGGCGAGGCGTTGTTTTTGCAGGCAGGGACTTAAAGATTATTGCAAGGTGCATAAAGGAGAAGAAGCCTTTTTATGCTCTTAGCGGCATAATGCCGACCAGCGAGCAAATCCATCTTGGCAACAAGATTGTTGTTGAGAACCTTGCTTATTTCCAGAGGCACGGAGCCATAACATTTATTCTTGTGGCTGACCTTGAAGCAGCTGCTGCAAGAGGAGTAAGCCTTGAGGAGGGGAGGAAGAGGGCTTTGGAATTCCATATACCAGCTTACCTTGCTCTTGGGCTTGACCCTAAGAAGACAATCTTCTATTTCCAGTCAGAGAACAAGGAGGTTGTGCATTTTGCTTATGAAGCAGCAAAGAAAATCACATTAAACGAGTTCAGGGCTATTTATGGCAATGCAGACCCTGGTAGGATTATGAGCGCTGTCACTCAGGTCGGGGATGTGCTTTACCCTCAATTTAAGGAGAGAATGCCAGGGATAATACCTGTAGGCTTGGACCAGGACCCTCATATCCGCCTGGCAAGGGACGTGGTTAGCAGGATGAAGGACAGGAAATTCTTTGCAGTGAGCAGCTTGTATCACAAGTACACTCCGAGCCTTGACGGCACGATTAAGATGAGCAAGTCCAGGCCTGAGAGCTGCATCAGCCTACCAGAAGACCCTAAAGTTGTGTGCAAGAAAATAAAAAACGCTTTATCAGGCGGCAGGGACACTCTTGAAGAGCACAGGCAGCTTGGCGCTGTTGTTGAGAAAGACATGGTTTTTGAGCTCTTGAAACAGCACCTGATAGAGGATGACAAGGAACTTGATAGAATTTACAATGAGTATAAATCCGGCAGGATGACTAGCGGCGAGCTAAAGCAGCTAGCCTGCGACAAGATGACCAGCTTCATGGAAAATTTTAAGCAAAAGCTTGAGGAGAATAAGAAGCTGGTTAAGGAGCTTAACTTTGTGAAATTTTCATGATAACCAGTTAAATCTCATGATAATCAGTTAAATTTAAATAACAGCAAATCCAAAAGGATGGATATAAACTAAAGGGGTGAGGCAAGAATGGCTAAAGGAGTTCCTTTTTCAAGCGGTTTTATGCTGAGCAGCATAATAGGATTCTTCATATCAGTGTTCTTTGTAATGGATATCAGCCCTACCTGGGGCTTGACCTTTGCTATTATTTTTGTGATAATGTTCATAGCCAGCGTTGTTACTCTTAGCCATATAGAGGCTGATGACAGGTACGGCATGAAAGAGCTGGCTATCCATGAGAAGGGGCATTATAGGAAAAAATAATGAGGGGTGTTTTTTTATGAGAAGAGAAATTTATATGGGATTGATAGTGTTAGTTGCTTTGTTGTTCATTGCCAGCTGCGTGCCTGTAGCCCAGTATTATGTTTGCGCTGATGGAAGAAAGGTTAACGACCCGAGCATGTGCACGCCAGCAACAGGCGGAGAAACGCAGGAAGAAGAGGAGCCAGGAGTACAGCCTGAGCAGCCAGAAGAGCCTAAGCCTGTTATAAAGATATTCTCAGAAGAAGCCCAGGCTTTGCTCTCCAAGAGCAGCAAGGTTTCCTCGCTTCAGTACGGCTATGTTGAATCGCCTAATGTCTTGCCTGAGAATATATATTATGTAACAAGGGATAAGATGAGGATTGTGCTAAAAACAAAGGTGAAGTTTACAGAGAAGGACTCATACGACACAGTATACCTGGGCCTGGTGCAGAGAAGCGCGGTTGCCTATTGTGAGGACAAGGATTACCAGATGTGCCCTGACAAAGACAGGGAGTTCACTGTTAAGTTTGACGATTATTTTGAGGAGACTCCTTTTGACTGGCTTGACAAGCTAACCAAGGCAGACCTTACAGGAAAGTCCAAGACTTTTGCAAGCAGGAATGCAATTGAGGTCAGCTTTGAGATTGGTGGTGAGCCAGGAACAATGTTTGTGGACTCGTTCTTCAGCATGCCTTTGCAAATCTCTTTCAAAGGCAAGAGCTACGAGTTCAGGGACATAGTCATGAACGAGGTTGATTCTGAGGATATAGAGCACCAGTTCAATCAATAGTTTTTTTATTCTTTTTTTCTTCTTATTATGTTATGCTTTATTTCTTATTAATCTTATTCGCAACATTTAAATAATTGAGGCGCTGAGTAAGGTTTAGTAAGAAAAGAGGTGGTTCGCATCTTTGAGTGGTTTAAGAGGGCAAAGCCTTTTACTAATTGCTATTTTGAGCTGTGCACAATCCATGTCAGGGATATAATGGCAAGGGATGTTATGACTGTTGGCAGGTATGATAACTTGGTGGATGCTGCGCATACCATGATAGGAGCGCACATCTCCTGCCTTGTTGTGCTGGAGAAGCAGAAGCCGGTCGGGATTCTTACTGAGAGGGATTTTATCAAGAAGCTGAGCATGGCCAAGGACCATTCAGCAGAGTTGCTGGTTAATGACATCATGACAAAGGAGCTTTTTGCAGTGGGCTCTCATCTCTCTCTTTTTGAGGCTCAGAAGCTTATGAAGGCTCATAAGTTCAGGAAACTGGTTGTGGTGGAAGGTGATGAGCTGAGAGGAATAATCACTCAGACAGATTTGTGCAAGGCAGTTGCCAAGGTCAAGTCTTCCTGTCCAAGGGCTCCTATTATTGCTGATGTGATGAGCAAGAAGGTTTTAATGGTTGGTGCTGATGATTCTTTCATCAAGGCGAAGAAGCTCATGGCTTCCAAGGACATAGGCTCTGTGCTGGTAGCGGATAAGGGAGCGATTAAGGGCATGTTCACTGAGTTTGATATTGTGAGCGAATTCTTCCTTAACCCGAATAGGCTCAGGAACTCTTATATGAGCGAGCTCATGACAGTGCCTGTTATCTGCATCAGCCCTGATTTTGACATGTTCGAGGTTAATCATCTGATGCTTGAGCATAATTTCAGGAGGCTTCCTGTGATTGCTGACAACAAGCTCGTAGGCATAGTCACCCAGACAGATGTTGCCTGGCACCTTTATGATTTCATTGAGGAGAACAAGAACTGTGGCGATGAGAGGCTGAAGAGAAGGTCTGCAGAGCTAAAATATGCTGTCAAGAAGACAGGCAATATGATATTGTATCAGAAGGTTTTTGAGAACAGCAAGCAAGAGCTTGCTGGCTCAGAAAAACATCGTTTTTCTGAGAACAAAGTGCTTGAGAAGAAATAAATTCTTGATAATCCTTTTGTAATCTCTTATTTCCTTAATCCCTTATTTTTTTATTCCTTATTTCTTTGAGTGTTCCTGGTCAAACTTTTCCTTGGCCTTACTCTCTTTCCAATAGATAACATGGCTGGCTCTCTTCTCAAACAAGGCAATGGCTATGCTGATAACATTAGTCTGATAGTCCTTTAATTTTGAGTCAGCAAATATCTTCTTTGCATCCTCAAGGCATTCCTTCATCAGTAGGATATTCTTTTCCCTGCACTTCTTTTCTTCCTCAAGCTCTTCTTTTTCTGTGAGGAACGTCTCAACCCACTTAGGGTACACGCTCTTGTCTGTTGTTTTTGCAAAGGACTTGCTGAAAGCCATGGGATAAGGGTATTTTTTGGTGATATATAAAGTTAATTGAAGAAAAAGCGGAAAAAATAATCAATCATCGAAAATCTTTTCCTTCTCCTGGATGGCTGTGGGAGCGCTTCCTCCATGCCAGGTGAACCTTGGGCGCACACGCATAGGAAACATCTTCTCATTGCTGTCATCAAGGATTAATGCTGAGCCCTTGATCCGCGGAAGATCATCAAGGTACTTATCAAGGCTTCCCCGCAAATAGCTCTGCATCAAGGCTCCAAGAGCGTCAATATCAATCTTTGCAGTAACCCTATGGGCGATGATGGTGTCTGCCTGGGTCATCACGTCTGTTTGAATCTTGCCTGGCTGCTGGCTTGCGAGTATGAGGCTGATGCCTGGCTGCCTTCCCTCTCTCAGAATAGTGGTGAGTGGGTCTGATGCAATGGTTTTCCCGTCTCTGGGCAGGAACTCGTGAGCTTCGTCAATAATCAGCCAAACCATTGGAAAGTCAAGCTTCTCTATCTCTTCCTCGCTGAAATAATAAACGCTCTTGTGTACCTGCTGGAACTCCTCGTTCTTCCTGGCTATCATTCTCTGGATGAACAGCTTCTCTGCAATCAAGCCTATTACCAGGGCTTTTATCCTCCAGCTTCCTGGCTGAGTAGCATAGCAGCTCACATCAAGCACAGTGATCTGGCCTGGCCTTGCAAGCTCGCTAAGCTGAGTGCCTTTGATGTCAAACAAGCCCCAGTTCTTTGCATTAAGGAAAAGGTTGAGCGTGGCATTCTTCACGTTCTCATCAACAGCGCTGGCCTTGACAGCCTTCATTATATCTTCTATGTCGTACTCTTTCTTGGTTTCTCTTTGCTCGTGGATTATTTTTTCTATGAGCACGCCGATGGGCTCATTAGGGCTGATGTCAAAAGTAAGGCACCAATCATTACCGTCAAGCTCGCTTGGCTTGATGCTGAAAGAAGCATCAGTAGGTATACCTTTTTCTTTATACTCATTGAAGTAGCCTACGGGGGTGTAGATGTTTATGTTAAGCCCTTTAGGCTCAAGCCCCCACTCCTCAAGAAGAAGCTGGTCCTGCTTGTTAGGATACTTCATGGTCCAGTAAACTCCCATGGTGTCGAGCATAATCACAGAAATGTTGTTCCTTATCTCAGGCGGAAGGTCTGAGATTCCTTCTGCTATTACTCCCATAGTATAGCTCTTACCGCCTCCACGCTTGCCGCACACAAACACCACATGACTGCTTATGACATCCAGGAGTATCTTGTTGGACAGGCTGGTGGTGCGCCCCATTTTTACATAATGCTTTCCCAGGAAGATAGTGCCTTTGGCTCCGAACTTCTCCCTCTCCTGCTCACCCCTCCCAATTATAATATCGTACATGATAAATAATTCTTCTATATTACAGTATATAAATTTAATCCTTGCTCTTTAAGCAAAAAACTTTTAAAGAGTAAAGTTTTTACTATTTCAGAAAGGTTAATTATCATAATTTTAAAACTTATTATTATAACTTTAAAGTTGGAGGGGTGGTTTAGTTGGCTGACAAAAACAAGGAGCTGAAAAAAAAGCATGCGAATGGCAAGGCGAATAACAGCGTCGGTGGTTTGAAGGTTTACAAGGTTAACGGCGTAAAAAAAGAAGATAAGAAAGCAAGGAGAGAAAAGGCAGTGCAGACTTTCCTTATTGTTCTTATAGTCATACTGGCAATAGCAGCGATATTCTCGGCAATCAAAACCTTCTTTCCTAACTGGTTTGGGAGATTCAGCTTGCAAGGAGAGCTTGCTGCCAGGGTTAATGGACAGCCAATCACCATGAGCCAGCTAGACCTGGAATATGAGCGACTGCCATTGCAGTACAAGTATTTTATCACAAAAGAAGCCTTCCTTACACAGCTAATAGACGAGGTTCTGCTTAACAAGGAAGCAGCAAAACAAGGCTTAAGCGTGACTGAGCAAGAAGTGGATGAAAGCCTTAACAAGTTCATGCAGGAAAACAATATGACCAAAGAAAAGCTTGACCAGCTGCTTACAGAGAAAAAACTTACTGAAGCTGAGCTAAGAAGCCTGGTGAAGAACCAGCTCCTCATTGACAAGCTATTGAAACAAGAGGTTAATAGCAAGGTGAACGTGACAACAGAGATGATGCTCCAATACTACAATGAGAACTCGGACTCGTTCAGAGTCCCAGAAATGGTGACAGTAAGGCATATCCTAGTTGGGCTGGACAACAGAACAGACAAGGAAGCAGAGGTAAGAGTCAATACTGTGATGAAAGAGCTGAAAGCAGACAAGAGCAATTTCTGCGAGCTGGTAAGCCTTTACAGCGACGACAGCGGCAGCCTAGACACGTGCGGAGAGTACATCTTCCCAAGAGGGCAAATGGTTGAAGAGTTTGAGAAAGTAGCTTTTGAGCAGGGCCTAGGCAAGGTGAGCATCGTCAAGACCACCTTTGGCTATCACGTCCTCTGGACTATTAACAAGACTGCTGAGGAGATTATCAACTTCAAGGACGTGCAGGAGCAGATAACCCTTACGCTTGAAGGCCAGCAGCAAAAAATGCTTTACTCTGAGCTAATAGTGAGATTAAGAGAAAAAGCAGAGGTTATCAACTACCTGGAGCAAAAAGAAAAAGAGCTGGCAGAGAAAACTGCTAAGCAAGCAGAGGAGAATAAAACTGAAGAAACAGAAGGAGCAGTCCAGCTAGTGGTTGAGGAGAAGGCTGCAGAAGAAAAGAAAGAGCCAGAGATAACTATTGAGTCTGTGGAAGAAACAAAAGAGGTTGTTGTGGAGCAGAAAGAGCTTGAAAAGGAGATAGAGCCTGCTGTTGAGGAGGTGGTTGAGGAAAAACCAGTTGTTACACTAGGCTTTGCAGAGTGCCTCACCAGCAAGGGAGCAACTCTTTACGGGGCTTACTGGGACTCAAGCACCAAGAAGCAGAAAGACTACTTTGGAGCAGAGATAGCCAAGATAAGCTATGTTGAGTGCGGAGTGCAGGGAGATTTCAGGGCTCAGGACAAGGTATGCGAGGATGCAGGCATACTTGCCTATCCCACCTGGGTTGTAAACAACCAGAAGCACATGGGCATCCAGACGCTCCAGCAGCTGGCGCAGCTGACAGGGTGCAAGATTTAGAAGAGTCAGATTCTTTTATTTCTTTTATATTTTAACTACCACATAGTTATGATTATGCTGCTCAGGTTAGGGCTCTCTCGTCGATAACTCCAAAACCCAAACATTTAAAAAGCCTTGTTTACTACCCTTTTAAAGGCCCGACACAGAGTTGCTCATGCGAGCCCGAGCGCATAGCTCATGGCAATGAGCATTGTGAGTTAGTGTTGGGCTACAACGCTTATATTATGCTCAACGCTTTAGAACAAAGATAAGAAGAAGAATACAACAAAATTTCACTTTTTGTGAAATTTTGAGCATCAAAAAACAAAATTTTTGATACAACGATAGATAAAAAGGACAGGCACACAAGCCTTTCATTATACTCACTTTTTATTTCCAGAAAAAATATTTGATGAGTAAAAAGAAAGCTTTTATTCAGGAAAACAATAGGAAAACAAGGGGAATAAAAGGTTCAAGTGCTTGTTCTTAAGAAATAGAAGGAGCAAAATAATAGAGCTAATAGAAGGGGCAAACTTATTTGCTATTACGCCATGTTCATAGATATCATAAACGAAAACTCATGGTATTTTAAGCTTTCACTAGCAGATAGAACAGACTCCTTCTAAAAGAAAAGAAAAAGCCCCGCCGGCGTTGGCAATGGAGTTGACACAAGAAAAATTGCTAGGGCAATTTTTGTGTGCCAAGAACCAAACGGTTCTTGCCAACTCAAAAACCTGAAAGGTTTTTGTTGCATGAGGCGCAATTAAGGTTTAAGTAAGATTTGAGCTAAAATTAAACTTTCATTGCTCGCTCGCAATGCTCGCGAGGGGATTATAATCAACGAAAAGGTGATAAAGAATGGCAACGACAAAAATCTTTCTGAGATTTTTGGGTTGCCAAAATTACCTAATAGAGAAACAAATAGGAAGGTGATAATTTTGGCAAAGATAGCACAAGTATCGGCAAAGTATATTGTCCACGCAGAAATCCAGATTGACGGAGTAGTGGATAGGCCTGATGTCATAGGAGCAATATTCGGCCAGACAGAAGGGCTTCTGGGAAGCGACCTGGAGCTTAGAGAGCTTCAGAGGAGCGGAAGAATAGGAAGGATAGAGGTTAACATTGACACCAAAGGAGGCAAGTCCTCAGGAACAATAATCATTCCTAGCTCTCTCGACAAGGTAGAGACAGTGATAGTGGCGGCCAGCCTGGAGATAATCCAGAGGATAGGCCCTTGCAACGCAAAGATAAGAGTGGTCAACATAGAAGATGTTCGTGTTTCCAAGAGGCAGTTTGTTGTTGACAGGGCAAAGGAGCTGCTCAAGAACCTGATGGATTCAGTGATGCCTGACAGCCAGGAGCTGGCAGACGAAGTGTCCTATGCAGTAAGGGTAATGGAAGTTCAGGAATACGGCAAAGACAGGCTTCCGGCAGGCCCGGCAGTTGACGAAAGCGATGAGGTCATAGTGGTTGAGGGAAGAGCAGATGTGCTTAACCTCCTAAAACACGGATTCAAGAACGTGATATCGATGAATGGGACCAATGTTCCAGAAACAATCATTGACTTGAGCAAGAAGAAGACCATCACAGCATTTGTTGACGGAGATAGAGGAGGCGACTTGATAATAAAGGAGCTAGGCTTAGTAGCAGAGCTTGATTTTGTTACCAAGGCGCCTGACGGCAAAGAAGTGGAAGAGCTCGCCAAGAAGGAAATCCACAAAGCACTAAGGAACCGGGTTGCTTTTGAGCAGGTAAAGACAGAAATACCTGCTGGTGGCGAGCGCGTTGAGCGCGTTGAGCGCATTGAGCACATTGAGCGCGAGGAAAGAATAGAAGAGAGGCGGCCGCCCATGAGAGATTACAGAGACAGGCGAGCTCCAATACCGCAAAGGCCACTACCACCCATTCCTAGCGGCAAGCCCAAAGAGCCGACTCCAAGAGAGAAGGAAGTGTTTGGAGCAATGCTCGAAGACCTCATAGGAACAAGAGGCGCCTATATCCTTGACGACAAGCTTAACATCCTGGGCAAAGTGCCATTATCAGAAGTCCAGGGCACTATCAAGAGTCTGAAATCAGGAATATATGCTGTTGTGTTTGACGGCATAATAGACAAGGACATCCTCATAACAGCAGAAAGGGTTAATGTGAGCTTCCTGATAGCCATGGACACCAAGATAAAGCCTGTGGGCAGAGTCAACATATTGACGAGTGATAACTTGTAAGGGAAGTGCGCCGCCAGACCAATAAAATTTTTTATTTTTCTTTTTTCATTACATATAAAGGATACCTTGCCCTTTAGGGCAACGGTAGCCTATTCCTCCATAAGTTTTTTCTATTCTTCTTATCATAAAAGGTGGTGCGCAACGAAATCGGCGCACGCACCATTTCGAA